>ENA-OPDI01000105-OPDI01000105.1-human-gut-metagenome-genome-assembly--contig:-NODE-105-length-100079-cov-7.704611_pt1 | contig 100079 bp, 87 predicted proteins | sample MGYA00241262_ERZ501504 | MGnify/ENA primary metagenome ERZ501504 (study PRJEB25962, sample SAMEA2042570) | human gut metagenome | biome: human gut; feature: human-associated habitat; material: faeces...
TTAACACTTTCATATTCTTTTGTGCTAATCCTACTGCTAAATTAGCTGTACATGCGGACTTTCCAGTTCCCCCTTTTTGGTTTACAATAGAAATAATTCTAGCCATTTTTTCATCACCTTTCAATCAATAAAAATGACCGAATCAGCTAAACAGATTTTCATCCATTACGAGCTAATTCGGTCCTGTTTTCGCTATTAAATTGTAATATCATCACTTTCGTGATACAGTAAAAGCATCTCAGATAAAAGCGAATATTTTCTTTCATCTGAATAAGGTTTTTATAAAAGATAGGCCTTTCCTTCATAAATTTGTTGATTCGTTGCAAGTTTTTTTCAGGACCAAATCGCCTCAACCCCTTGTATTTACTGGGTTTCCGTTGATTTAGTCTTATTTTATCATCATCATCCCCGACACGACATCCTGTACCAAGAAGTACCGTAAACACCGGCCACCAATGATAATATACAGGATGATTTGCAACATAATTCATAAAAGCTCTCTGCTGATCAATCGTAAGTGCATGCCTTACACCTTTATTTTTTCCAAAACTCCTTTTAATTTCTGCCATAACTCCCTCCGTCGGATTTTTTCTGATGATATCATCTCTGACTGCCAGCTGAAACGTCGGATGCAAAACGCAATGAATCGTGTCCAACGTATTCGCCTGAATGTGTCGCTCATTTAACAGCTGATAATAAAACCATTTGACATCAGAATATTTCACTTCTGCAATTCGTCTCTTTCCAAAAGACTCTCTAACAAACCTGTCATACATATAGATGTAATTTGTTTTTGTTGTGTGTCGCAAATTGTATTTCATAGATATATATCTGTCGAAGACATCATTTACCGTTGCAACACCGGCAACATATACATCCAGTCCATCAAGCTGGTCTCTTCTCAGAACATCTATTTTTTCACGCAGTTTTGCCAGATCTCTGTCGTAAATAGTCTTTCTTCTTCCGAACGGATCGGTATAGTTATAACTGTATCTGTTATCTGTCGGGCGATAGCTTTCTCCTCTTCGACGTACACGCCCTTTTGGATCTTTTCGGCTTGTTGCCATTGTCATATCTCCTTCCTGATCTGGGAAAGAGACCTCTCGCATACGGCTTACAATATCAGATTTTATTCGCCGTATCATTGATCAACTATGCCACTATCATTTGATAAAGCTTAAAACTTTTATCGCTTTTTATTATACTTTTCAGGATGCGTTTTATCAATCACTTTTGCGTAGTCTCTTATCCCACATCTGTGTTTGTCACTCAACAATCCGGAATGTTTCGAGATACTTTTCAAATAATTCCGTATTTACCAGGACCAGTTTATCCAGCTTATATGTTGCCTTTGCATCTTTCGCCATTCGCTCAAATTTACTCTGACACATGCTGTACATCTCAGCCCCTTCTTTGTATCGAACAAACTTTTTCATCCTATTCTTTGTAGCTTGTACATCTGATCTTGAATATCCCATTTTCAAAATCCTCCTTTCACCTATCGGATTTTGATATGGCTAAAATGCAGTGGTTACAGAATAAAATTTTTTAAAAAGTGATAATACATGCATGATAAAAGGTGCCGCAAAGCGACACCTTTAAATATGTACTGATATTTATTTTTAGTCCATACAATACTCTGCTTTCGTTCCCTTAAAAGCACTGATTAACATATTTTTTACTTCTTCGTCATCTTTAAAAACATCCATCCAGACAGAAAAGAAACCACTTGACTGTGCGAGTATTTTGGTTTGACTTAAATATGCCTTTCTGCTTGAAGGATCCATCATTTTTTTCAATCCTTCTTTACTGTTCAGGGCATAATTTCTGGCTGTGTTCCTTGATGTATATCTCCGATCTTTATCTCCCGGAACAATAGGCATATTGTCCAGTTTCAGTAATCGGTATAATCTGTCAGCTTTTTCGCTGACTTCACTTCCCTGAGCGAGTAAATATTCTTCGTTTAATCTCGGTATATCTTTGTCATATAAATAGGCATGAAATGTGTCGTCTTCGTCCGGCCAGAGGTATTTATCTTTATCACCTTTGCCAACATGCGTTCCTTTTCTTGTGTTACAGTATTTGCAGGAAAGTAGTAAATTATCCCACGCGAGTTCTTCTCCGCCACATGCTTTTGCTTCCTTATGTTCAACTTCCGGCACATGATTAATCGACATCTCGCAGAAAGAACAATATGCACCTATTCGTTCTTCCAGATCAGGTTCTGCATCTTTATACTGCTTATATTCTTTTTGAGGTGCTGCTCCCTTATCAACTGGTCTCATACTGCTTTAATCTCCATCTGTTTTTCAAGATACTTCTGTTTCATCCACGCACCATAGGCAGGATTATCACTATATTCAGCGGAAAGAACATCCAGCTTTTCCTTTAACACTTCTAATTCCTGATCGGATGTGGCTTCTTTTAACGCATTATAATATTCTTCTGCAGCTTTATACATTTTCATTTTCTTTTCACTGTATTGTACCATCGGAACATTCATAATGTCCTCAGAGATATCTTCTATGCTTTGTCCGGAATATTCCTCATCCAAAATTGTATCAAGAGCAATCAGTTCTCCTGGTTCAAGTGATTGAATAATAAACGGTGAATGAGTTGCACAGATAAATTGTATCTTAGGAAATAACTCCTTCAAAATGTGGACAATCCTTCTCTGCCAGGTCGGATGCAAACTCAAATCCAATTCATCAATCACTACAATTCCCGGTGTCTCTTTTAATGTATCTTTTCCAAGGTATGGATTTAAAATGCACATCTTGGTGGCTATGTCTGTAACGATCTTTATAACGTTACGGTATCCATCACTCAAAGCTGAAAAATTAATTACCGTTCCATCCGGGTTTTTTACAGCAATTTCCCCGTATCGCGAGGAATAAATCGCTTGCTGCCCTTCTGAAAGTTCCTCTTTCAAACTGTATCTAACTGCTTCCATGATGACTTCATAAGCTGGTAAAGGAATCCCATCATTTTCTTCCGTAGCAAGATTCCCTAACATTTTTATATATTCAAAAGAAGTTTGGTTTCCTCTCTTGGGATCAAGGCATCTTTGATATGCATCTGTTCTTCCCGGTATCTTTTCCAATTCACCCGTTCTGTTTTCATTCCATAATCTTGCTGAACTCAGATAAAGAACTAATGGATAGATCTGATTCTCATCTGATCCGTCAGCCGCCTTGATTGCTTTCTCCCATTTTGCGATCTCATCCCGCATAGGATTTTTCCCGATAAATTTTGTACGGCCACCTTCTTTTTCCAAAGTTCTGACACATTTTTCAACCGCTTTGTCCCACATGAATTCACTGCTAACCGTACACGGAAACTGTTGAACAGCGGAAGCCACTGCAACATTTTTAACTGGTTTCAACGCTTTTTTCAGTACATCGCTATCCGAAATGTTATGACCAAATCTGCTTGGTACATATTCTTTAAAACCGGTCAGATAAGCTCCTAAAATGACAGTAACAGCTTCTAACACGGTGGTTTTTCCAGATGCATTCTTTCCAATAAACACATTCATTCTTGGATTAAGATCAAATAAGGCTTCTTCAAATTTTCTAAAATGAACGAGCTCTATATTCTTTAAGAAAAACTGTTCCATGATTTCCTCCATACACTTCATTGTACAAATCTTGTTCCTATTACCTTTTGTACACATACCCATTATAGCATATAGTATATCCATTATTCTTCGCAAAAACAATAATATCCCTGTTTTTCTATTATTTTTTCCACTTCCCCACTGCGTTTTTCTGTTTCAAAAATCCGATAAGTGAAGAGGACTTTTTAGATAATCCCGTTCCGGGATTACAAGAGCAAGATCCACTCATGTTTAACAGTATTGGCTTTTCAGCCACTGTTGCACTTATGAGTTTTCATCTTGATGGGGATTTCGATGCCCCATACCCTCGATGACAGACAGCCGCTGTCTGTTGGCTTCCACTAATGAGTGGGCGCAGCACAATTCTGATATCGGAAGGGACAGCCGATCTCGAATGTGTGACGTCACTTACGTGCCGGAAGCAAAAAGCGAAAGGAGGACTATGCGCTATAAGAAAAAAGAATCTGAACTAAACCATCCGCATTTTGTAGCAGTACGACTGTCAGATGTAGAACTGCATCTTTTGGATCAGAGTGCATCTGCATTAGGAATCTCAAGATCAGAATATCTCCGCAAAGTACTGACGGAGAAAGAAATACAAAACCGGATTGAGATTGTTACAGATATGGAATCACTTCGCAAGCTGGTCAGTGAATACGGAAAAATCGGTTCTAACCTGAATCAGATTGCCCGGTATTTCAACAGTGGCGGAGAACGTTCCCTTGCAATCGAATCTGAAATCCATCAGTGCATCGCAGAACTTTTCCAATTACGAAAACAGGTTTTGCAAATGGCAGGTGAAACAAATGGCAGTTCTTAAGCACATCAAAAGCAGAAATGCTGATTACTCCGCTGCCATTGATTACCTGCTTTTTCAGCATGATGAAAAGACAGGAAAAAGATCCTGGATGAATTTGACCGGAGCATTCTCCGTGAAGAATTCTACATGGACGGATTGAATTGCGATCCGCTGTCTTTCGATAAAGAATGTCAGATCACAAATGCCCGGTTTCACCAAAATCAAAAACCTTCCGAGATCAAAAGTCATCATTACATCATCAGCTTTGATCCTGCAGATGCATCGGAATGTGATCTTACCGGAGAAAAGGCACAGGCACTTTGTCTGGAACTTGCGAAAAAAATATTCCCCGGTTATCAAGCACTGGTTGTGACACACACGGACGGTCACAATGCATCCGGAAACATTCACACCCATATCGTGATCAACAGTGTTCGGAAATACTCTGCCGACAGAGAACCGTATATGTCACAGCCACACGATCATGAGGCTGGCTACAAGCACCGGTCCACCGATAAATTTCTCAAATATTTCAAACAGGAAGTTATGGACATGTGCCACCGTGAAGGTCTTCATCAGATTGATCTTCTGCAGCCCGCCGAAGTAAAGATCACCCAGGCAGAATATATGGCCAAACAATCCGGTCAGGAACAGCTGGAAAAGATCAATCAGAAAATTGTGGAAGATGGTCTGACGCCAACATCAACGGTCTTCCAGACACAGAAACAGTATCTGAGAAATGCGATTGATGCGTGTGCTGCTCTGTCCGATAGTTTTGAGGAATTTCATTCAAAACTTCTGGAACAATATCAGATTTCTGTCACCGAACACAGAGGCAGATACAGTTATCTTCACCCGGACCGGCAGAAACGAATTTCAGAGCGTTCACTCGGAACCAGATATGGAAAACAGCATCTGGAACAGACATTTTTACAGAAAAATCCGATGGCTGTCTTGTATATCAGATCTCATCTGCGGTTGGTTGTGGATCTTCAGTCAAATGTAAAAGCCATGCAGAATTCGGCATACGCCCGTCGGGTTAAAATCACCAATCTCCAGCAGATGGCAAACAACATTATGTATGTGCAGGAACATGGAATTGCTACACAACAGGATTTGAAAAATCAGGTTCTATCATCCAAGACTGAACTGGAAAAGTTGCAAGCGCAATTAACCAGGCACACTGCTGACAGGAAAATGATCAACAGCCAGATTCATTACACAGGACAGTATTTTGCAAACAAAGATGTCTATTCCCAGTTTGTAAAATCTACATTCAAAGGGAAGTTTCGTAAGGAACATGCTTCAGAAATCCAGGCATATGAAGAAGCACGTGACTGGCTGAAATCTTTTTATCCGGATGGAAACATGACCGGAATGAAAATGTTGAAAGAACAAAGAAGCAAACTGCAGGCGAAGATTGATTCTGAGAAAAAGTCTATACAATCACTGAAAGAAAAATTGAAGGAACTGGAAACTGCCGATCAGAATGTAGATGCTATTTTGCAGATGCAAATTCCGGAACCGACACAGCAAAAAACAAAATCAAAAGAATACGAACGATAAACCAAAATTTCCAAAGAAGGAGGAACCCTCATATGACACAAGAAAAATTCAACGTAGTATTTGAGCTTCAGATGAGAAAATGTGCCGATATCCTGGCACATAAAAAGAAAGAATATACCGGTGACAATCTTGACCGCCTCAGTGCATTCAAAATTGCTGCAGCACTTCAAAACTGTGATCCTAAAGGTGCCCTTGCCGGTATGATGTCGAAACATATCGTATCACTTTACGATATGTGCTATTCCACTCTGCTTCATTTTGATATGGAACAGTGGGATGAAAAGATCACAGACTGTATCAATTATCTGATTCTGCTGAAAGCACTGGTAAAGGAGGAACAGGCTTATGGATCACATTGAAACCGCTATTCTGAACTGTTACGGGATCCGGGAAGCAGAACAGAATATGGTCTTCGCAGCCAGGCTTACGCAGCATGGACATACGATCCGGAACATGGCAGACCTGATGGAACTTTATCACCAGTCATACAGCAAGAAAACGGTAGAAAATATTGCCGGACTTCCACATCCGACTGTCCAGAAATTCATGGTCATTACCGTGGCTGTAGTCGGTGCAAGCAGACGCTTCCTGGCACAGATCACCCGGCACCAGAATGAAGTGAAATACATGAGTGCATCCCTGCAGTACAGCAATTATTCCGGACACGCTGCTTTTGCCATTCCATATGAAATCATGAAATCCGAAACAGCCATCCAGGAACTTTACAAAGAAAGCTGTCAGTCAGATATCGACAATTATGAAAAGCTCTGCCAATCGGGAATCGGACATGATACTGCCGGATATGCCACACCCCAGGGATTAAGAAATGTCCTGATCATCAGTGCAACACCTTACCAGTGGAAGCATATGATCGGTCAGCGTACCTGCCGCCGGAATACCGATGAAACCCGAATCGTCATGCTAAGCATCTGGAAAAAGCTCTATCACCTAAGCCCGATCCTGTTTGCTCCGGATCTGACCGGACCATTCTGTCAAAGGGGATCCTGTATGGAAAAACAGATGTCCTGTCAGAAACCCATTTCCGGATTATGGACACCAGAAGAAATCTTACAGAATGACTATCCATTACTACTCAGGAAGGAGGTGACGCCACATGAAGATTAAGCTGATTGATTTCGGGCTGAAAGCCGATCATCATCTGTTCCGACCACACGATAATGATGCCGTTGCTGATGTATTCATGCCCTATAACTGTACCTTACAGCCAGGAGAGATTGCAAGAATTCCCCTCGGACTTGGTCTTGTGATCCCGGATGGATTTGCCGGATATGTCTTTCCAAGAACCAGTATGGCAGCAAAAGGACTTGTCTGTGAACTGCCACCTATTGATTCCGGCTACCGTGGAGAAATCCATGCCATCATCAGCAACATCAGTTCCACCACACAAACATTACACGAAAACACGCGTGTCGGACAGCTGATCATCACCCCTGTTTTGATCGCAGATTTTGTTCTGGATCTTGGTGATGTCAGAGGCAACGGCTCATTTGGAAGTACAGGAGAATAGCATTATGATTACATTTGGAAGAAAATTAAAATATCTAAGACAGAAAAATCATCTCACACAGAAAGAACTTGGAATTGCAGTCGGTTTCCCAGAAAACTGTGCCGATGTCCGAATTGCTCAGTACGAAGCCGATGACCGGACACCCAAAGAGGACCTTATGAAACTCTTCGCTGCTACACTTGGAGTTCCGGTCGAACTTCTCACCGTACCGGTACTCTCAGAACCACGAGAGTATGAGGCAGCTTCTTTCTGGATGCATGAACTGGCACCTGAATTATAGTCAAAGGATATTCGCAATCCGCCTTCGCTACTTGCTTGTATCAGAAGGGGCTTACACCCCTCCTGATACAAGCAAGTCCCCACCCCTGCTTATTTCTTTTCGCAATTGAAGCAGGGGACTTCCTTGATTTAGTTAAATTTTCCGCAAAAACCGCAACGAGGCAACGGGATTTCCGCTGCCTCATTTTTCATATTAATATAATTTTGCTCCTGCCGGGATTGCATCGTTCAGCATAACCAGGTTCAGCTGTTCTTCTCCATTTACATTGTGGATTGCAGATAACAGCATACCACAGGACTCAATACCCATCATTTTTCTCGGTGGTAAGTTCACGATTGCCAGAAGTGTCTTTCCTTCCAGTTCTTCCGGCTCATAGAAAGCATGCACACCAGAGAGGATGATACGATCTGTTCCGGTTCCATCATCCAGTACGAACTGCAGAAGCTTTTTGCTCTTCTTAACTGCTGTACACTCTTTTACCTTAACCACACGGAAATCAGATTTGCTGAAAGTATCGAAATCAACAAATTCCTCAAATAACGGCTCTATCTCTACAGCATTCTCTTTTACTTCGCTTGTCTCTGCTACTGCCTCTGTATTCTCAGCTGCTTCAACTGCTGTATCTTCTACTTTTACGTTTTCTTCACACATAGTTCTTTATCCTCCATAAATATCGTATCGCATCTTATTGTATCAGTTTCCAGGAAACTGCACAAGCACCGGTTATTTCATCTTAATTAAAAAATACTGCTCAAATCTTAATTAGATGACTTTTTACGGACTCCTGTATGCAAAAATTTAACTTTTTTTACATCTTCCAATTTTAATTTCCAAAATGTAGCTTGAACCCATTTGCCACGAACAGCCCACTCACTGCTATAAGGTGTTATATCAAAAACTTTTTTCCAATTTTCATATTTATAAAGCTTTTTTTCACTGTCAGATAATTGTTCATACTCATTTTCCAATTGTTTATCTTCTTCCTCAGATCGGGAAATCAAGCAATTATTTAATATAATTCCCCACGAATCAAAATCCGACAATACAACTCTTTTTTCGTCAATTGATAGCTCCATACACACATAATCTTGATCTTCCGGCCCGCAAGTCCAGCGTTCTGATCGAAGATCTGGTTTTCTATTTTCCCAATTCTGTTTGTACCATGCCCATACAGGTAATTCAATTTCGCGTGGTGCAGGACCTATCTTGTTGCACATTTGCTCTACAAGCCAGCCATATTGCTCTTGAAATTCCGGCATAGAACACTTTTCAGGATTACAATAAAAGCTACCGGACTGTTGAAGAATTTTCCAAATTTCCAATGGTTGCAAAGTCCATAACCGCATGCTTTTCTTCCCCTCATATTCTTCATCTGCCAATCATACCATGTTTTCTATGAATATTACTATAAAGCAATCCATCAATTATTTTTGACGGAGCTATTGTAAAAAGGAAAATCTGATTATCTGGATTTCCCTTTTATAGCACTTTCTGCATCTTCTCGTCGTATTCTATAATATGACAATACTTTTAAACAATCCTCATCCTCTACTGTTTCTTCATACTCATCAAAGACGTTGCTGTAAATAATAGGGTTAACTATACCTTTCTGTATTTCTGTAAGAGCACTATAATGTTCCCACCATTCATCAGTAAGCCCAATTTCTTCAAAATAGAATCTATATATGATCATTGCTTCCGGCATAAGCAACAACTTATTAAATTCGTCATCATTACTTCCAAAAGCCTTTTCAAAAAACTCTTTTCCTTTTCCAACTTTCCCTTTGGTTGAATTCAAAACCGCTTGGATAGTACGAATAAACTTTCTATTCCAATGTTTTCCAATATAGTCTCTATTGCTAAAGTACTCTGGATCTTCAATTGGATGATATTTCATTGGAAAAGAATAAATGCTAATTCCTAGTTCTTCACACAAATCTACATTCAACTTAAGTCTCCAATACAATTCCAATGGTTTATCCTCGAAATTATACAAAACATAATTCGAAAGACTTGTGTGTCCATGACGCACCGCTGTTCTAACAGCCTCTTCATAACGTTCATGTAGTTTCCAATGATCAAACGCAATACGAACTGGTCTCACAGGTATCTCAAACATTTTTTCCATATTAGCATCATTTATCAATCTTGAATCAATACCTTGATTGAAATCAACATATCGTTTTCGTCCTTTTCTTTTATAGAACTCCTCAAATAATGGTTTTACAACATCATATGTCTCAAATACAGCTTCTTTTTTTGCAGTATAATCATTTAACAGATAGTGTTCTTCTAAAAGATCATATACATCCTGTATTTTTTCACCATATTTTTCAATCAACAATTTGTACTGTCTAACTACAGTTTTAATGTATCCTCGTTCATTATATCCTTCTTTGAGGTTTTTCACCGCAATTTCAAACATATTAGGAGGGACAAAGGTACTTCCCACTGTAAAACCAGCTTTTTTTATTTCATCAATAACATGATTATACTGACAAGATGCCAGAACATTGTTATCTAATAATAATAAATCTTTCTTTCCGCCAAATTTTTGGTTAGTGTATTCAATTTGCTCCGTAATTGGAAGAAAATCTTTATATTCCGGTTCAAGTTTAGGAACTGCGCAAAATGCACACTTGTTAATACAGCCTCGGGTCATATATGCCAAATATCCATCATTGGCAGGATATACATAATCAATTTCTTCTAAAATTGAATAATCCAGTGGAAGTATATCAATAATCATGTTGTTTCCCGGGTCTAACTGTCCCGGAGTACTCAATGTTCCTACATACGGTCTAATCCCCGTTGCTTCTTCAACTTGATCCGGCAAAATGGATGCCATGACTCCACCGATCATAACATCCTTTTCATTTTTACAGAGTTGTTTTGCAAAATTAATGGTCTGTATTGTAATGTCCCAATAAAATGTAAATAATGTAGTTATACCAACTCTATCGTATATTCTGTTTTCTGGTTTGAAATATTCCTTATTTCTGAAATATCTTCTATAATATTTTAAAAGTTCAAATATAATTATGTTTTCGTTTACTAAAGGGATTTCGTCTAATGTTTCCTTGGTTCCTCGTGCAATATATTTACATATCTGAGGTTTATATTTTTCCCAAAAAATCGTATCGTCATTAGCATATAATTGTTTTAAAAGTGCTTCATATGTGTTGTTCAAAACAAGTTCTTTAAGATCACCCTTAAAAAAAGTAACATCATCCCCTAACCGCCTGTAATAAGTTGCAATTTTCATAAGTCCCATTGGCGGATATTTATTTTTATAATTTGGTTCAACAAGCAAAATCTTTCTCATTTATTTGCTCAACTCTTCCTGTATTTTTTTTATTACCATTTCCGAATAATCTTTAGGTAAAATCATCTTGATAATATTATATATTTTTGCAATCAATTTTTGCTCTTTTTTCCCATACTTTGATAATGATTGTGTTAAATATTTATTACCCTTCTCGCCTTTTCCAGAACCATTTTTCTTTTTTTGAGTTGGTTCTTCTTGCGAATCCGAATGCTTATAAGTTTTTTCTATTTCGTTAAATACTCTATTTAGAACTTCATTCTCATCAGCATCTTTACGACGATTTTCTATTTCACGCTGTGCTTTTAGGGACTTGGCACGTTCTTCTTCTAGTTCCTTTTGCGCTGTCTCTCTCTCTTCAGTATCAATAAATCCGGCGTTATTCAATTTTTCTTTGTATTCTTCTTCCTTTTTTTGGAAATTACTCACCGTTTTTTGTGCACTTCTAACCTTACTTGCGTAATGATATAAATTATAAAGTTCCGAATTAAAAAAAGGCTTCAATACTTTTTCAAATTGTTTTGTTGCAGGATTTTGATTAAAATAATCTCGTCTGGCATTAGGAATTAATCCATTATCAACAGCAAAAACTTCACCAATAAAGTAACTGTTTCCACGTTGTTCTTTAAAGTACTTTGGATATCCTATAGTTGACTCATCGCCAATTTGAATATTCTCTTTTCTCAGACGAATACATCTCATTTCATTTACAACCGGTATCTGTTTTTCAAACTTTGCGATTCCATACCACATCCAAGCAATTGGTTTTCCATCATTACCTTTGAAAATTTTAAAAGCAACATCTTTAATTTCATCGTATGGTTTGCTATTATCCGATGTACCCTCAAGTAAATTCGTTTTATAAGGCTTAAATAACTGATTTCCATTCACGATAATTGTATACTCATCTATTTTAAAATTATTTTCATTAGCAAAGTCCTGAATTTTTGATGAAAATATAAAATAATTTGCGTACGGCACTGGTGATACAGCCTGTAAGTATTTTATTACCTGTTCCTCATCCAACAAATCATCACTTTCAAAAATAACGTCTTCCATAATTACTTCAAAAAAATGATCATCTTCGTCTGCAGATTTATATTCAATTTCTGTAATTGTATTAATCAATTCTTCTGAAGATGGATGCTGTGTCGGATCATCAACAATCTCTTTTAATTTAACTCCATCCCACGTAATAATAGATTCCTTATCTTCACCCTTTGATGTCGTTCGGAAAATTAGTTTATCACAATACCCTAAACCTGCTAATCTTCCTATTCCTCGAAATCCTTTTTCTGTATCTCGATCTTTATCAGAATCTGCTACATCCAACATTCTTTTCTTAAATAAATGTATCGGTATGCCACATGCATTATCATATACACAAATTCTTCGCTTAGAATATTCAATAGAAATATCTATATAAAAATCATCTGGTTCTGCCAGCTTACTGGCAATTGCCTTATCAATAGAATCTGCTGCGTTCTGCACAAACTCTCTATATACAGTGAAACTATTTTCATACATAGCTACTGTTAAATTTTCAAGGAAATTTTTTCCTACAGCCATATTCAAACACCCCTCTATTGTTTATATTGTTTGTAAATCGGCTTAGGAAATTTAATATTAAGTAATGACCGAAATACAGGATTTTGTACTATATATTCACCTTGTTTCAAACGAGTCATCATGTTCTTGTATACCGGTGGCACAAATTTATAATCAGGCTTTGCAATTTCAATTGCATTAGTCCTTCCATATGCATGCGTAGAACAGTTTCCCGTTACACGGTTATGTATAGCACTTCTAAATTGTTCTGCTGAAAAAAGAATTATTCCCAATGAACGTCCTCTTTCCGCAATATCTAAAATCTGACGTAAGATTGGTGAGCTCTTAGGCGTATCAGTCGAAGCATACTTATTTAACTCATCAATAAAAATAACAATTTTTTTCGGTGGATTAACATCTTTATCTTCACTAAATTGACCTAACTGTAAATCATAAATAGCTCTAATCGCATCTCCAAATACAAAGCCCTGCATATCTTCATTTAATTTTGCAATGTCAATGACATGGACTTCGTCCTTTTTTATATGTTTCAGCGCTTCTCCAATTCGAACCTCTTCACCATTATCTCGTACAGAATCAAAAATCTCATTTCGATAAATAGACTTTCTTATAATTCTATTGAATTTTCTCCAACTGTTTACTGTTATTTCCTTATCTCCACCAGATCCAGCTTTACAATACTTTTGAACTTCATCCAAAAAATCGTCCCATCCATCAAGTCCTCCAAAACTCCCCTGATTAGAAATAATATAGTTCAGAATCGAATCCATTGTCTGCTGTGGATCATCCATACTTGCAAACATCAAATCCAAATTGTCTTTATCTTCTTCATATGAATACTTATATAGATGTGCTTTTCCCTGACTTCTTTGGTTATCATATGCTTCTCTATGTAAATAGGTATTTCCAATCTTATTTTCTGCGTACGGATAATAATATTGAACATTCTTAAATGGTTCTGTTGACATATGTAATTTTTCATAAAGAGCATAGGTTGCATTTTTCTCGGCAACGGATTCGTATTCATTAGGCTCATCCAAAGCAAGCAAGTCCTTTCCTTTCACATTAAACAAAACAAAAGCAACATCATCGTCTTGCTCTGGATTACTCATGCACTTATCTTGAATTGCCTTTAAAAGAAACATAGCATATGAAGTTTTTGCTGCAAGTCCAGATATTCCTGAAATATTTAAATGTGCCCCCTCTGGACCAATCAAAAAACGAGAATCCATTTGAACCGGCAACTTGATGTTATCCTCGTGTCCATTATACATTTCCAAATAACCACATGTGACTGGATTTTTGACATTTTTAAGTCCCAAAGCTTCTGCCACTTCATCTTCATTTGCCAATTCAACCTTTTGATTATTAATCAGAGGTATATATATATTTCCCGTATTTCCTATAACTTTTGCTTTTACATAGTTCATTCCAATACGATGTGTATTTTCTGTTGCATCGACATTTCCAAAATCGTTCGACACATAATCTGCCAAAAAATTTGCAGTATCTGTAATATGAGATATTTCTTCAATGACACCATAAGAAACACTATGTTGAAGATGATTAACTTTCACAACATCGAAAGGGTTTAATATCAAATCCTGCTTTGTCCAAAAATAAAAATCATCTATTGTCGATGGATTCTTTTCTGTCGCAATTACTTTTCCTATCACTTTTCCCATAACACTATCTCCTAAAAAAGATTCAAAAACATTGTATCACTAAGATACTTACTTTTTGCAAAACACTCTGTCACATAAACTGGATACAAGTGATTTGCCCATCTACTATCAGCTCCATAGCAGACAGGATTTCTTTCATTTATTATGTTTGCTGAAATCAAATCCACTTCTTCTGTTTCTAAGCCATTATGAATCTGTTCATCTGTAACCAATATTTTTTCTATTTTTAAAATGCCATCAAAAGTATTTGTCGTATATCTTTTATCTCTTATTCTCAAATACCATACGGCATATCTCATTCCTTCAAGTCGTGGAGAACTATACATACTCACTGGAGTTCTATGATATAGCGGAAGATCAGCAATCATATTTGAATTATTCTTACCTTTCTTATCTTTACAATTTTCTGGATTAAATGATTTTGATACTCCAACAACAAAACTAAAATTCTTTTGAAACTGACGCTTTTCTCTGTCATTTCTTAAATGATCTACTCTGTATTCCAACGAGCCATCTTTGAGCAAATATCTTCTATTATTGATTTTATGTTCAGCTACCAATTTAGTCACCATGGCTACTTCTCTTTGAATCATCAGATCCTGAATAACCGCTATTCCTTTTCCTTCTATACGCTCAAACTCATCAACTTTTGTTGCATATGGAATAACATCTGTAAATTGAATGTCTATTGTTTCTAAATAAGATTCCCCATTAAGTTTTTTACAGAGATTTGCAAAAAAAACTTTTTTATTCCAATCACTCTGGCTTGCAACTTTAGGCAACGCAATTGCCAGTCTACGATCAAACTCATAGCTATGCATTACTTTATCTATACGCTGACAGCAGCTAACACCTACCTGTCCCGCAATAACTGGATATACCTTATTTTTGTATGCGATATCATCAACTTTATATGTGTGTCGTGATCCGTCTAAAAAAAATCCGAATAATGGTTTATCATTTGCAATAGAATCTGCCTTTCTTTTCAAATTAATAGACCCATTTGGCGGTACAGTTTCTCCGTATCGTTCCCATGTTATTTCTTGATGATCATCATAAGCAAAAGATAACACATCTGATCCTTCATAAGTATACTTAAATGTCTTATAACTTTTTCCATTTGTCTCTTTTGCAATAATGTCCATTATATTACTCACTGCTGTCACCCTCTTTCGCATTCGGGATAAAACAAATATCACTTAATTGGCATCCTAAAACATAACATAAGCGAACAAGCACCTCTAGCGAAACCATCTCATTCTTACTCAGCTTTGCAAAAGTACTTGTACTCAATTTTGCTGCCAATCTCAATTCCGTTTTGGTCATTTTCTTTTGCTTCATAACAACCCATAAGTTATTATAATTTACCATTTCTGATCCCCTATCAATATAGCAAAATATATGTACATTTTAGCATTAAAACTGCTGTTTTACAACCATGAAACTTTCGTTTTCTCGAAACTGCACATTTCGACTTATATATTTGACATTATTAAAATTTACTTTCACTTTTTTCAAAAAAAGGCTTAGGGGCGTATTACCTCTCTAAGCCTTCACTATCTTTTTTCCCACGTTACTTTTTCAAACGTTTCATCAATATGTTTAAGAATTCTGTGTTAGAGAGCAATCAATCAGAATGTAATCATACTGTTCTCGTATCGTATCCAGATAACTCTTCATAATTGTTTCCCGGCTGATCACATTTGTCAGAGAGACTTCCAGTCCAGACAATTCGATATTCGCCGGTATCAGATCTACGCCTTCATTGTGATGCAAAATTCCATATGCCGGTTCGTTCTCATCATCATTGATCACGTTCATCATGATATTGGCAATCGTCACATTAATATCATCCGGTTCCACATATCCAAGACTGGCTGTAAGAGATCCCTGTGCATCATTATCAACTAAAGCTACTTTATAACCCTGTCCTGCCAGACCAATTCCGAGATTTACTGTCACATTTGTTTTGGTGCATCCGCCTTTCTGATTTGCAATCGCTATAATTTTTGCCATTCTCATCTTCCTCTTCTTCATTATTTTTTCTTATGACTTCTGCATAAGCCCTAAAGAATCGAGAAGTTCCCCTGTTGCTGAACGTTCTAGAGAATTCTGTAAGTTTCAATTCTTCGGACTGTTGTAATATATTCTGGAACCAGCGAATATCGCTCTTTGTTCCCTGTAACCTGATTTTTAACATCGTGTATATTCTCCTTATACAGATCAGTTATTCTACGATTCGAAATGTTTCCAGATAGCGTTCCAAGATTTCAATATTAACCAGAACAAGTTTATCCACCTTATATGTAGCTTTTGCATCTTTCGCCAAACGCTCAAATTTACTCTGGCACATACTGTACATTTCCGCCCCTTCTTTATATCGGACATACTTTTTCATTCTCTGATCTGTTCTCTTACATTTTTTTCCTGCTTCTGTTTTTGGCTCATAATTTCTGCTCATTACGCTGTAATCTCCTTTCAGCTTTTCCTTTACCTGCAAGTTACAATGATAGTGGCAAGTGACCAACGCAAAAAAGAGAGGCCACTTCTTAAGATTTTTCTTAGAAAGTGACCTCTCTTCGTTACGTTTTTTCTTTGATTTTTCCGATGAAAAAGGTATTCAGAGGTATTACCGGATGGCTCAAACATCCAATTTGTGGTCATTTTATAGTCAAACCGGCTTTTTCCTCTTCTTATAATTGACTTTTTTCTTTCATGTTACCGAATAATACGGCATCCTACTTATCCAGGGACTTCATTGTCGGGAAGAGCAGCACGTCTCTGATTGCCTCAGCTCCTGTCAGAAGCATGCACATACGGTCAATGCCGAATCCAATACCACCGGTCGGCGGCATACCGATCTCCAGTGCGTTCATGAAGTCTTCATCTGTTGTATTGGCTTCATCATCGCCCTGTGCAAGCAGTTCTTCCTGGGCTTTAAAACGTTCTCTCTGGTCGATCGGGTCATTCAGCTCAGAGTAAGCATTTGCCATTTCCCATCCATTCATGAAGAACTCGAAACGCTCTACATATTCCGGATTTTCTGGCTTTTTCTTCGTCAGCGGCGAGATCTCAACCGGATGGTCCATAACGAACGTCGGCTGAAGCAGGTGCTCCTCTACAAACTCCTCAAAGAAGAGATTCAGGATATCACCTTTTTTATGTCTCTCTTCAAACTCAATATGATGCTCTTTTGCAAGTTCTCTTGCCTGCTCCAGAGTCTCAACTTCATTCCAGTCAACGCCTGCGTACTTCTTCACTGCGTCAACCATTGTGATACGCTCGAACGGCTTGCCGAGATCCATCGGGATTCCCTTGTATACGATCTGTGTCGTTCCGAGCACTTCCTGTGCAACAAAACGATACAAATTTTCTGTCAGATCCATCATGCCGTGGTAATCTGTAAATGCCTGGTAAAGCTCCATCAGAGTGAACTCCGGGTTATGTCTTGTATCAAGACCCTCATTACGGAATACACGTCCGATCTCATATACCTTCTCGAGTCCTCCGACGATCAGTCTCTTCAGGTACAGCTCAAGGGAAATACGAAGCTTCAGATCTTCGTTCAGGGCATTGAAATGTGTCTCGAACGGTCTTGCCGCTGCTCCACCTGCGTTCTGTACAAGCATTGGAGTCTCAACTTCCATGAATCCTTCTCCGCTTAAATACTTGCGGATCGCACTGAGAATCTTGGAACGCTTGATAAAGGTATCTTTAGACTCTGTATTCATGATCAGGTCTACATATCTCTGACGGTAACGTGTATCTACATCTGTCAGACCGTGGAACTTCTCCGGGAGGATCTGTAAGCTCTTGGAGAGGAGTGTCACCTTCTCTGCATGGATAGAAATCTCACCTGTTCTTGTTCTGAAAGCAAATCCTTCCACTCCGAAGATATCACCGATATCCGATTTTTTAAAATCAGCGTAAGACTCTGTTCCGATCGCATCTCTTGCAACGTATACCTGGATGCTTCCCTGTAAATCCTGGATATTGCAGAAAGAGGCCTTGCCCATGACTCTCTTAAACATCATACGTCCTGCAATTGCCACATGGATCGGGCTTGCGTCCATGATATTTCTTCTCTCTTCGTAATCCTTTTTAAGAGCTTCTTTCGCCTGCTCCTCATCCATTCCCTCTACGTTCGGCTCCTGGCGGTCTTTTAACAGCTCAGTCTCATGTGCCTCGTAAAGACCTTTCACCTCAAGCGAATGATGTGTCTGATCGAACTTTGTAATCTGGAACGGGTCTCTTCCGTTCTGCTGCAGCTCTGCAAGTTTCTCGCGGCGAACCTTCAGTAAGTGGTTAATGTCCTGTTCCTGTGTCTGCTGTGCCAATCTCTTCACTCCCTTTTCTTTGTATTTTTTAGATATTTCTCTGGATAGAAAGTACTTTGTACTGCATAATTCCGGCCGGTGTTTCTACATCGACAATATCATCCTTGTGCGCGCCGATCAGAGCTTTTCCTACCGGAGACTCGTTGGAAATTTTTCCTTCCAGGCTATTTGCCTCGGTGGAACCAACGATCTGGAACTCGATTTCCTCGTCATACTCCAGATCCAGTACGTCTACTTTACATCCGATATTGATCTTATCAGAATCTACTTCGTCCTCAACAACAACCTCTGCGTTTTTCAGGATTTTTTCGATCTCTTCAATTCTTGCCTCGATATCACGCTGCTCATCTTTTGCTGCATCGTACTCGGCGTTCTCGGAAAGGTCTCCCTGCTCTCTTGCTTCTTTGATTTTACCGGCAATTTCTCTACGTTTGTTTACTTTGAGATCATGAAGCTCGTCCTCCAGTTTTTTCAGGCCGGCATAGGTAAGAATCGTTTTTTTCTGTTCCATTTTATACACCCTTTCTATCGTTTCTGTATCCAGTCATATCTGATTTTATTCTGTAAACTCTCCGGAAATGCGCTGTATTTTCAGTATTCCCGGTTGAAATAAGGATAGACTCCGCCTATCCTAACAATTAAAGTAGTATAAAGGATTGCCCACGGAATGTCAAGAAAAAAAGAAACGCAGGAAAGATTTTCTTTTTCACAAATCCTTCCTGCATCTTTCTCTTATTTTTCCTTTATTTTTCGGATGAGCTTCCTGTCAGTGCTTTCTTTTTCCAATTTCCTTTTTTATAGAAAATCAGCGTCAGAAGCGCACCCATGCACCAGCTTACCAGCATGGAAATCCAGAGTACCTGATATCGTCCGTTTGGCAGCTCCGGCGTTCTGGTCAGAAAGGCCAGACCGTATGCCAGCGGCACACGGATTACAACGGTAACAACCATCGAAATCCACATCGGGGTCATCGTATCGCCTGCTCCACGCATGACGCCGGAAAGCGACTGTGTTATTGCCATGGCAATATAGCCGACCGCAAGGATCTTCATCATATTGGCACTTAATGTTACGAGCTCTGTGGTATTCGTAAAGATTCCCATCAGATGATGGCCGAAAATAACAATTAAAAGGGTAATGGTCGTTGAGGTTCCGACTGCAACCAGTGTTCCCTGTTTTGCACCCTGCTCTACGCGGTCCATACGGCGTGCACCGACATTCTGACCGGCATACGTTGTCATCGCGGTACCAAACGAAAAGTTCGGCATCATTGCAAAGCCATCGACACGCATGATGATAACATTCGCGGCGATAACCATTTCACCGAAGCTGTTGGTCAGCGACTGTACGATAACCATCGCCATGGAGAAGATCGCCTGGGTAATACCGGACGGCAGACCAAGGCGGATAATTTCCATCGAATACTGTTTTTTCATTTTCAGATATTTGGGTCTGAAATCAAAAATGTCGGTCATACGCATCAGACGCCACATGCAGAGTACTGCAGAAATTGCCTGCGCAATCACGGTCGCGTATGCAACTCCGGCAACGCCCATGTGGAACTGGGAAACGAATACAATATCCAATACAATATTGATGACCGTTGCCACCAGCAGATAAATCAGCGCCGAAATCGAATCGCCGAGTCCGCGAAGGATACCACATAGAATGTTATAGTACGCACTGCCGGCACAGCCCACCATCAGGATCACCAGATACGATGTACACCAGTCGATGATGGAATCCGGTGTTTTCAGCATTTCCAGCAGCGGCCTTGAGAGGACGGCTCCCAGAATCATAATAATGATGGAAGAAATTGCTGTCAGCGTGACGCAGTTTCCGATCGTCATCGAAAGCTCTTTTCTTTGTTTTGCCCCAAAATACTGCGACACCATGACGCCGGCGCCGACGGAAATTCCGACGAACAGAACCAGAAGCAGGTTTAAGATCGGGCTGGCGCTTCCAACTGCCGCAAGCGCATTGTCCCCGACATATTTTCCGATCACAATACTGTCAACCGTGTTGTAGAGCTGCTGGGCAATGTTGCCGATCAGCATAGGGATTGTAAAAGCTACAATCTTTTCCCACGGCTTTCCCACCGTCATGTCGGACGGTGCGAAAAGTTCCTTCATAGTCATACACTACACTCCCTCTTTAGTGTTTTTTGTCCTAATACCTCTGTTTATCAGTATAGCACAGAAAAAGCACCCATGATATATCAATATTGGCATATCATAGGTACTTTTTTGACTTATTTTTTATCCTCGTTCCCACTCATTCAGCATCTGTTCCAGCGCCTGCAGGCTCTCCACCTGATTGATCGCCGCGCGCAGCTTTGCCGAGTGCGGAAAGCCTGCCGTATACCATGCAACATGCTTGCGCATCTCGCGGATGCCGATCGCGCCGCCCTTATATTCCACCTGCATCCGTGCATGGCGGAGCATCATTTCTTTTACCTCATGCTGGGTCGGCCTTGCAAGCGTTTCGCCTGTTTCCATATAATGAAGAATCTGTTTAAAAATCCACGGATTTCCTTCCGCGCCGCGTCCGATCATGATACCGTCACAGCCGGTCTGCTCCACCAGTGCCTCGGCACTCGCCGCATCTGTCACATCTCCGTTTCCGATAACCGGAATCGAGACTGCCTCTTTTACCCGGCGGATGATATCCCAGTCTGCTTTTCCGGAATAAAACTGCGCTCTCGTTCTTCCATGAACCGCAATTGCAGCCACTCCGCAGTCCTCGAGGATCTTCGCAATTTCCACAGCATTCGCCGATTCTTCGTTAAAGCCCTTTCGGATCTTTACGGTTACAGGCTTTTTCACTGCCTTTACCATGCTTGTCACGATTTCCCTCACCAGATGCGGATCCTTCATAAGGGCCGAGCCTTCGCCGTTATTGACAACCTTTGGCACCGGACAGCCCATGTTAAAATCCAGAATATCAAACGGCCTTTCTTCGATCTGCGCGGCAATCTGCCCCAAAATCTCCGGATCACTGCCGAAAAGCTGCAGGGACACCGGATGCTCACCCGGATCGATCGTCATCAGGTCCTCGGTATTTTTATTCTTATATAAAATTGCCTTCGCACTCACCATTTCCATACAGATCAGACCCGCACCCTGCTCCTTGCACAGAACACGAAACGGCAGATCCGTCACACCCGCCATCGGTGCAAGCACGAGTGGGTTTGGCATCTCCACGTTTCCGATTTTCAGTGGCGGCATCTTTTGCAGTGTACGTTTCTTATTTTCCATTCGGCTTCTCTCCGTCCTCTTCCATCAGCGCCTCCTCCGGCACCTCCTCACCGAGGAAAAAGACACGGTAATACAGCTCCAGTGATTCCAGCAGCTCCTTTTTTTCTTCCTGATACTGCTTAATCCGAAGCGCGCCGCCGATCTCGTCGTACATCGCATCTGCGTCTACAGCCTCCGTCTCAAACTGCAGACTTCCGTCGCTGTCGAACCACATGGTAAAAATACCGCCGATTTCCACCGTAAACATAACACACATAACATGAAGCTCATCCTGCACAGACTGCGGCAGGGATGCAAAATCCTGGTTAAAATAATATTTCTGTTCGTATGCACTTGCTCCGCAAAGCACTACTTTTTCATTATCTGAATACATAATTTTTCCTTTCTCTTCCTTTTCCGGTCTCTCTATACGTAGCTGTATAAGCCTCGCACCGAAACCTCGCCGGAATGCACCTCAGCGATCGTTCCGTCCTCTTTTTGCACGCGCAGCTCACCGGTCGGCGTGATGCCAAGTGCAACACCCTCGAACGGTTCCTTCGGATCGAGTACACGCACCGGCTGGTCTTTGTTTGCAAGCACAGCCTCATATGCTTCCTTCAGTCCGGAGAGATCCCCTGCTTCCAGGAATTTTTCATAGTCCTCCTCAAATGCCTCCAGCACTGCTGCGACCACTTTCGCCCGGTTGACGGGATGACCCGTTTCTATCGCCAGTGAGGTCGCAATCTCCGCGATGTCTTCCGGAAATTCCATCTGATTGACATTGATTCCGGTTCCGATGACAACATAATTGATGTAATCGATCTGTGCACTCATCTCTGTCAGGATCCCACAGAGCTTTTTCCCATTCAGCACCGCGTCATTCGGCCATTTGATTTTCGTATCGACACCGAGCGCTCTTTGCACACCCTGCACTACGGCAAGTCCCATTACAATCGTCAGCATCGGTGCTTTGGCCGGTTCAAGATCCGGGTACAGCAGAATCGACATCGAAACAGAGGTTCCCTCCGGCGATTTCCAGACTCTGCCGCGGCGGCCTTTTCCGGCAGTCTGCGTCTCGGCTGTTGTCAGGGTGCCGTTCGGTGCACCCTCTTCCGCCAACCGCTTCGCCCACGTGTTTGTCGAATCCACCTCACGGCTGTAATAAACCGTCTGTCCGACATATTTCGTATGCGTGCGGCTTTCCAGCTCATCCTTCGTTACGAGATCCGGCTCATTTAACAGACGGTATCCCTTATTCTGAACGGCCTCAATTTCGTATCCTTCTTCTTTCAACTGATTCATCATCTTCCATACTGCGGTGCGGGAAATCCCAAAATGTTCACACAGCTCCTGTCCGGAAACATTTTTCCCGGATTCCCGCAGAAGACGCAGCGTCTCGGCTCTCTTATTTTCCAGCATATCGTATCTTCACACTCCCTGTGTCGCTTTCTCACATAAGAAGCACGCTTTCTTCGTTTCGTAAATTCAACAGCAGCGCTGCGGAAGAGTTTTCCGCAGCGCTGCTGTGCGTGTTTCTTCGTTATTCTATTATACACAGTCTATTCCGGTTTTTCCACCCAAAACTTTATGCTCCGAGGGTCGCTGCCATAACTGCTTTGATCGTATGCATACGGTTCTCTGCTTCTTCGAATACTCTCGACTGCGCAGATTCAAACACCTCATCGGTTACTTCCATCTCGTTCAGGCCGTAGCGGTCGTGGATCTCTTTTCCAATCTTTGTTTTCAGATCATGGAAGGACGGCAGGCAGTGCAGGAATACGGCGGTATCTTTTGCATTTGCCATTGCTTCTTTTGTGACACGGTACGGAGTCAGATCGTGGATTCTCTCCTCCCATACGCTGTCCGGCTCACCCATAGATACCCAGACATCGGTGTAGATAACATCGGCATCTTTTGTTCCCTCTTTTACGTCCTCGGTGAGGGTGATGGTTGCACCGCTCTCCTTTGCATACTCCTCACACTGAGCCACAAGCTCTGCGTTCGGGAAGTATTTCTTCGGTGCACAGGCCACAAAATCCATTCCCATCTTGGCAGATGCAATCATCAGGGAATTTCCCATATTGTAGCGGGCGTCGCCCATGTAAACGAATTTGATGCCTTTTAAATGGCCGAATTCTTCCTGGATCGTCAGCATGTCGGCGAGCATCTGTGTCGGATGATACTCATTCGTCAGTCCGTTCCATACCGGAACTTTCGAATATTTTGCCAGCTCTTCTACAATCTCCTGACCGAATCCACGATACTCAATTCCCTCATACATACCGGCAAGTACACGGGCTGTATCTTTAATGCTCTCTTTTTTGCCGATCTGGGAACCGGTCGGATCCAGATACGTTGTTCCCATACCGAGATCGTGTGCAGCTACCTCGAAGGAACAGCGGGTTCTGGTGCTGGTTTTCTCAAAAATCAGTGCAACGTTTTTACCACGCAGGGTATCCACCGGAATGCCTTTCTTTTTCTTCTCCTTCAGCTCTGCGGACAGGTCCAGCAGATAGGCAATCTCTTCCGGTGTAAAATCCTTCAATGTCAGAAAATCGCGTCCTTTTAAATCCATGGCTTGTTCCTCCTTATATCTGCATATGGTGTATTTTATTATTTTCTATACTGTGATGTTGGGTCAAAAGGTTTTTTGCCCCTTGGTTTCCTTGAATAGTCTCTATTATGAAACAGACCTGTTCATCTGTCAAGAGGAAAATGTATATTTTTACGCATTTTCTCTTTAATATTCATGATATATGTATTTTTATGCATTTCATTGTACTTTTCATACAGAAAATTCTCCCGTGTCCGGCTTGATGCTTTTCACGGGAGAATCCTGTTTTACTTATTTCTTTATCTCTGTTTTATTTCTGATTACTTCTGCACTTCTTTTCCTGCCGGCACTTTCTGTTCCTCCACAATACCTTTGAATGTGGTGGCCAGACTTGCCAGTCCCTGCAGATCAGACGGAACAACAATCTTTGTTGCCTTTCCATTTGCCAGAACGCCAAGTGCCTCAAGGCTCTTTAAGGTAAGAACGGCATCGTCCGCACCGGCTTCTTTGATCGCACGGATACCATCGGCATTTGCCTGCTGTACTTTGAGGATTGCCTCTGCCTGGCCTTCTGCCTCACGGATCCGTTTCTCTTTTTCTGCCTCTGCACGAAGAATCGCCGCCTGTTTTTCAGCCTCTGCATCGAGAATAGCTGACTGTTTTTTACCTTCGGCAACAAGGATGGTCGATTTTTTCTCTCCTTCTGCAATCAGGATTGCTTCACGGCGTTCACGCTCTGCCTTCATCTGTTTCTCCATTGCTTCCTGGATGGCTGCCGGAGGCATAATGTTTTTCAGCTCGACACGGTTTACTTTAATGCCCCACGGATCGGTCGCGATATCAAGCGCAGCCTGCATCTTCGTGTTGATGATCTCACGGGATGTCAGCGTTTCATCGAGCTCCAGATCTCCAATGATATTTCGAAGCGTTGTTGCCGTCAGGTTTTCAATTGCCATCAGCGGATTGACAACACCGTATGCAAACAGCTTCGGATCGGTAATCTGGAAGAATACAACGGTATCAATCTGCATCGTAACATTATCTTTTGTGATAACCGGCTGCGGCGGGAAATCCACCACCTGCTCTTTCAGATTCACGCGAATCGCTACACGCTCGATAAACGGAACCTTAAAATGAAGACCGGTTGCCCAGGTGTCCTTGTATTTTCCAAGGCTCTCTACCACGTAAGCACTGGCCTGCGGTACAATTTTCACACACGATGCTGCGATAAACAATGCCACAACAAGAAGCAAAATCAATAAAATTCCTGCAACTCCTCCACCACTCATGTTTCATTTCCTCCTTCTTTTTCTTTGACCTTTACAATCAGCTTGACGCCTTCCACACGGAGCACTGTAACGACTGCATCCACGGGAATCGCACCTCCTTCGTTCTCTGTACGCGCAGTCCACATGTTTCCTCCAAGCGAAACCTTTCCGGTTCCCGCAAGATTGGAGATTTCCTCCGTCACGACTCCTTCCATGCCAACCACACGGTCCACGTTCGTCTTCAGTGTATCCTTATTCAGAAAGCGAACGGCGAGCGGACGTGTAAAAAACAGAAGTACCAGCGATACAACAAGAAACAGTACGATCTGAATCACAATCCCGGCTCCGCACATGGCAGCGATCAAAGCAACAAGCGCCCCACCTGCAAACCAGATCGTCGCAAGACCAAGTGTTGCTGCTTCAATCACTAAAAAAACGACGAGTGCGATCAGCCAGTAAACCGGCAGGTAAGCTGTAATACCCATGCGTTTTTCCCCCTTTCTGAAAAAATTGGCTGTTGTATTCATCATACTATAATGATGAAAAAATAACAAGCAAAGTTAAAAACATTCAGAAAAAAGAAAGATTTGTCAGGAATCGTCTACAGACTGTCAATTCCAAGGCGGGACATGAAAACGAGGATAGCTGACAAAAAACCATATGCGTGAATACGTAAAAATAATACGAGGGTGAAGCTTAATAGTTTCCAGAATACGGATTTAATTTTTGTCGCATAGCGCAGACAGTTTCCAAAAGTCAGCGTTTTCCGGACAAACGGATCTTCTCCATACCGCTTCAGAAAGCTTCTCACAACCCGAATCTTTTTTCCGCGATACGTCATCTCCTCTTTCGCCAGATACATTGCACCGATGACAAGATGGAACAGCATAATATCCCCATAGTCTTCTGCAATCCTGTGTTCTTTTAAAAACGTTTCAAAATCCGCTGCTATCTGAATCCAGTTTTTCATCAATCGTTTTTTCGGCCGAAACGTCAGAGATTGCAGATTTTCCCGGTAGAGTACAATACTCTGCGGCACAAAAGCATATTTCGGATCACATGCGCAGCAGCGGAAATTGTGTGCTTTGTCCTCTGCGTAAGTATATTGCGGCACCCACAGTTCATGTTCTGTTAAAAACTCTCTTCGATAAAGTTTTCCCCAGTCGTACGATAAACTTCCGGATTGAAAGAAACCCTTAAACCGAAAAGCGATGCTATCTGGCTCTTCGTCTTCTAATGAACTTCCGCTTTCAACGCTTTCACCATTTTCCTTCCATCTGTGATACTTTCCGATTACAATATCCGCTTTCTTCTCCTCGGCCTGTATCACCATAGAACGTATCGCATTTTTCTCATCCAGTTTATCGTCTGCATCCAGAAAAAGAAGATACTTTCCCTCCGCCGCAGCAATCCCTGCATTCCGGGACGCTGCACAGCCTGCATTCTTCTGATTCAGGATGTGAATCCTTTTATCTGCCCGCGCACTTTCCGCGCATATTTCAGGCGAGCGGTCCGTCGACCCATCATTCACTAAAATAATTTCCAATTCCGGGTAATCCTGCTTCCTGACACTTTCCAGACATTTCCGCCTGATAAACCGGAATGATCACACTTACAAGTGGATAATTCATCGTATCTGATTCCCTCTTTTTCTACTTTATAATAGAAAATATATCCAATAATATACAGAACGTCAACTGTCTTTCACATACTTCATTGCATGACAGTACAAGCTGTGATAAAGTTATAAAAATGATACTATTTGTAATTGTCGCTCTCATTCAAAATACGAAAGGATCATGACAGATGGAGACCGCCAAAATTGATTTTGTAATTACATGGGTAGATGAAGCAGATCCAATCTGGTATAAAGAGAAACTGGAAACCTTAAAGAAACAGGGAAAAGCCGCAGAAGAAATGATTGATAACAGCACCTCCAGATACCGTGACTGGGATATTTTAAAATACTGGTTCCGTGGTGTTGAAAAGTTTGCCCCATGGGTCAATCAAATTCATTTTGTGACATATGGCCATGTACCAGATTGGCTGAATGAAAAACATTCCAAACTCCATATCGTAAAACATGAAGATTTCATTCCGCAGGAATTTCGTCCGACATTCAGTTCCCATCCGATTGAGTGGAATTTTCATCGCATTGAATGGCTGACAGAAAATTTTGTTTATTTCAATGATGATATGTTTCTCATAAAAAAAGTTTCTCCGGAAGATTTTTTTAGAGACGAAAGACCTGTTGATATGCTTGCGCTTCAGCCAGATGTTGCAAATGCAGATGACCAGATTATGCCGTATATCTATCTGAACAATGCGATGGTTCTCGCCAAATATTTCGATAAACGGGAAAATATGAAGAAACAGCCGGGCGCATATTTTCATCCCGGCTATCCGCTCATATATTTTGGATATAATCTTTTAGAAATGGCCTTTCCGCGTTTTACCGGTTTTTATACCGTACACGGGCCATCCCCGCTAAAAAAAGAGTCCTACCGTTTCTTCTGGAAAAACGAAGAAGAGCTTTTGCATCGTGTCTGTTGCCATCCTTTCCGTCACAAAGAAGATATCAGCCAGTATGTTCTGCGAGAATATCAGAAGCTGAGCGGAAATTTTGTTCCGAAGAATATTCATAAATTCTGCCGATACTTTAATCTGCAGCCGGAAAACCCGGAGCTGGTAAAGACGATTACGAAACAGAAGTCAAAATGTATTTGTATCAACGACAGCAACTTTGAAATCCCATATGAAAAAGTAAAACAGGAATTAAACCATGCATTTTCTATCCTGTTTCCGGAAAAATCACAGTTTGAGAAATAAAAAACTGTTTTTCTGTTCGTTCACGTGACAGATTATAAAGCAACATGTATTTTAATTAAAATTGTAATTTTTTACCTCAGATCTATTGACATGTGTGTGATTTTATTTCTATAATAATTTTGTAATAAAAAGAATTTTCACAAGAAAGGAAATTACTGACCTATGACTAAAACTTATAAAAAACCTGTTGTCTCTATCGACACCGGAATGGCAGAAGGCGTTTATGCGGCAAGCGGCCAAGGAACTCTGAATGTTACTTACCACGGCGTGTGGGATCGCTGGGGCACAAATGGCGGTAAAGGTCTTGCAATGGCAGACTGGTCAGGTATTAACGGAACGATCACATTGAACATTACGTTCAACGACACGGTTGATCAGGCGGAAACGGATGATGCATCTGTACAGACTTCCTGGTCCGGAAAGACTGCTACGTTTATCTTTGCCAGCACAGCAACAAATCCGCTGACGATTGGTATCCATTTAAATCACGGAACCAGCATCGACGATCTGAAGATGACCGGCTTCACCTACTCGGTAAACTAAAAAGCAAACCTGCTCTAAAAACTTTGGTAACTGTTCAGAGCTAGGTCTTGCGGTTGTTAGTGCTAAAATTACCGATTAATCTTCAGCAAGTTATCAAAAGAAAAAGCAATGAGGTGCGTCCCCATTGCTTTTTCTTTTTTTATCTTTAAAAATCCTTCTCCATCTCCACGATCTCCGTTTCACCCACCACTTCGCACTTCTTATCCCGAATCGCATACACTCTCGTACAGATCCCGAGTACCGTAGGCCGATGCGTCGTTACAATGCAGGTTCGCGGATACGTATCCGTCATAATATTGTTCAGCACTTTCCGCTCTGTCGCCACATCAAGTGCTGAGGTTGCTTCATCCAGCAGCAGAATCGGTGATTTCCGAAGCAGTGCACGCGCAATCGAAAGCCGCTGTGCCTGCCCTTCTGAAAATCCACCGCCGCGTTCTTTCACCATACTCTCAATACCGTCTGGCAGTTTTTCCACAAAATCCCAGGCACATGCCAGTTTTAATGCTTCTATGATCTCCTCGTCTGTAGCTTCCGGCTTCACATTCCGCATATTTTCCGCTATTGTTCCCGAAAACATCGTGTTTCCCTGCGGCACGTAGGAAAACAGCTTTCGCGTAGACGGCGACAGGGCAAGCCTCTGCGATGGTTCCTCTCCTGCACCGATCCAGGCTTCCCCCTCCTGCGCACGCAGCAGGGACAAAATCAGGCGGAGCATGGTTGTTTTTCCCCCTCCCGATGGGCCAACCAGTGCAATAATCTCATGCGGCCACGCTTCCATCGAAGCATTCGAAAACACTTCCGTCCCTGTGTGATACGTATAGCAAAGATCCTGCATCTTAAGTCCGATACCTCCCGACTGATATTTCTCCGCAAACCGTTCTACTTCGCCATCCGCACTGTAATCCTCCTGCGGCATCTCTACGATATCCATCAGACGGCCGGCTGAAATGCCGAGCGATATTGCCGACGGCACAAGGCTTACCAAAGAGTTGACCGCACCAGTCAACGTACCGGAAAGGGACAGAAACATGGTCATCGTTCCATAGGAAATTGCCCCGCTCCAGACACGGTAAATTCCCCAGCCATAGCAGCTGTAGGAAACAACGTAGCTGATCAGCGTCATCAGAAGTGATGTTGCAATGGACATTTTCTGGAAATCGAGCCGCATTTTGATATAGTCCTGCTGCAGATTTTTCAAACGATTTACATAAAAACGAATCATATCAAATGCCTTAATCGTCTGAATATTGGAAAATGCCTCCTGGTTGAAGCCGTACAGCTTCGCGCTCATCTGTGCGCTCCGCTGATTGTTGTTTGTCATCCGCCGCAGCAGCGGGCGCGACAGCAGGGCACTGAATGGGATTCCGAGCAGTGCAAAGACTGCAAATGTCGGATCGTAATGAACAACAACTGCCAGTGCACTGATAAATTTTACCGTATAAATCACAAGATTCGGCAGCCAGTTCAGGATACCGCCGGAAATGTTCGACGCATCCGAGCTCCAGCGCGTAACCAGATCGCCCGTATGATACGTGGTTAGGGATTCCCAGTCCGTCACCAGAATTTTTTCAAAAATATCATTCTGGATTTCCCGGTCTACTTTCAGATGAACCATCGTCGAGGCATAACTGGTCGCCTGGGAAATCAGGGTATTTCCAAAGGAAAATCCTATCATCAATGCAAAGGTCTGCATCAGTTTTCCCGTCTGGTGGCCTGTGATGATATCGACAAGATCCTTTGAGATCACACTCGATGCCAGTGAAACACCGGTTCCGAAAATGCCAAGCACCGTATAAAAAAGCATGGCTTTCCAGTACCTTCTGGCGTACTGAAAAATCCAGCGAAATTCCTTCCACATCTTCTGCAGCATTTCTGCCTGAAGGTATTTCCCTATCTTCTGCCGAAGCTCCTTCATGATTCATCCTCCTGCGCCTGTTCCTTTGGAATCCTTTTTTTCATATTTTTCGTACAATCGTCCGATCCTGCTTTCTGCCTTTTTTCATCCTCCTCGATCTGCCGCCGTATCGTTTCCGCCGCTGTATCATTCTTTGTGCATCGCAGGAAGTAAACCGGCTTTTCCTTTGCAACCGCTTCTGCGAATTTTAAATTTTTTACCATCAGCTCTGCGGTCCAGGGTGGGGAAATCATGCGCTGCATCACGCGGAGGGTTTTCTGTTCTTCTGTCAGAGAAACCAGTTCTTCCGACGGCGCCTTTTCCAACAGTACAATTCCACCCAGCTCTTTTTTCTCCGTCGTAAAGATTTTTGATGTTCCGCACCACGGGATGCCATAGACAACGAATTTCTCTCCCTCTTTTCCGATTAGGTTCAGATCCCCGTTCAGAAACGGTGTCGCAAACAATTTTTTCCAGAGTGCCGTGTGAGTTGATTTTCCCATCCCCGACGGACCGGAAAACAGCCAGGCTTTTTCAAGATACAAAAGAGATGCCGAATGCAATGCAAACATCCCCTTTCGCTGCGCCAGAAACAGAAATACCGGGCGGATTGCAAGGAAGAGGGAATCCTGCTCTTCCTCGTTGATGGGGCAGCGATAATAAATCCGCGCATAACTGCCGTCTTCTTTCATCCAGATTTCGTAAATATTCTTCAGTGTATCGAACCGGAAAACATAGCCCTCCTCCCAGATGGCAACCGTCAGATCCCTGTTGCGGATCAGAATGGTTCCGTTCTGACGGCTCCCTGGCAGACGTTCTGCCAGTTCCAGGATAAGATCCGGGATTGCTTTCTCCGGATTTCCGCCATCTGTCATGCGAAATGCATCAAACTGCTTCGGAATGCATCCTTTTTCTCCATAGACTTCGATTTTTATTCCCGCAATATGCAGCCGCCCCTCACAGCTTCCCTTCGGACAGCCCAGTTCCCGGCGCACAGCGCCAAATACAAGCAGTTCCTGTACAAATGCCTCTACATCCTTCGCCAGTTCTCCCTGCTCCTCTTTTGGGATCTCGTAATATGCGGCCATCTTGTCTGTCAGTGCTTCCACCGTCTGCGGCTGTTCCAGCATTTCCCATAATCTCAGCGCTGTTTCATTCAGTTCCATTCCACGCTTCTGGTCCGCAATTTTCTGTCCATAGGGCAAAAGATAAACGGTTTTTCCGATTTTCTGCAGCAGATATCCTTCCTGTCTTCTGATTCTCATTTTTTGTTCCTTTCTGTCTTTTCGCTCCGGAAAAGAGATGCTATAATAAAGCTATCTTTTTTTCAGAACGGAGTTTCCATATGTATACCTACGACATTGAACAGCTCTTAAAAGACGGCTCCGCGATCCGGCTGAAGCCGCAGGGCTACAGCATGTATCCGCTTTTTCATCCCGGACGGGATGAGGCCGTCATTGAGGCGTATCCGATTCATCTTCTCCGCCGCGGCGATATCATTCTTTACCGCCGCGAACAGGGCATTCTTGTACTTCACCGGATCTGCCGCATCACTTCGGATGGCTTTTATCTGGTCGGGGACAACCAGACCGAAATCGAAGGGCCGCTCCGCCCGGATCAGATCCGTGGGAAGCTGACAGGTGTTGTGCGCAACGGGAAATCGTTTTCTGTCTCTCATCCGGTCTACCGCATTCTTTCCTCTCTCTGGCTGTTCCTGCGCCCCATCCGCCCGTTTTTCTGGCGTATCATGGCACTTTTTCGCAAAATTTCTTCCGGGCGGTAAGCCTGCAAATGACAGGCTGCCGCAAAAAATCATCTGCTTCCGCTTCTTTTCATTCCCCGCACCATTTTCACAATACTCTGGAGTCTCCAGCCTCTTCCAAAGAACACACCATTTAGTGCCAGCGGCACCAGAATACAGAGGACAAAACAGAAGATAAATGGCGTCATTCCACCGTTTCCATAGATCAGCGGTATGATCCTTCGCGTCACTGCGACTTCCAGGATCATCACCGCGGTGTATTCGCCCAGATCCCTCGCATAACGTATCGATTCTTCTTTCATTTCCAGAAAATTCCGGAAAAAAATAACGTATCGATAGCAGATCTGCAGCAGATAGGAAAGTAAGGTTCCAAGAAGGACTCCTGTCATGCCATATGGTCTTACAAGAGCAAGCGATACGACCAGATTCAGAACCGCACTTGATGCGCCTGTATTTTTTTCTTTTTCAAACAGTCCTGTTACCCCCATCATAAGACTGAGCGGCAGTCCCATGATTTTGATCAGCAGCACCACAATACAAAGCACTGCTGTTCCCCATCCAAGCTCATACGCGGGACTCAGCCAGATATCGCAGATAAACGGAGTAATCAGTGAAAAAAGTCCGGCTGCCACGACGGAAGAAATGCAGAAGAACACAAAGGTCAGCTGCCGCAGAATTTCATAGTTCCGCCGATAATTCTTTTCGGTAAAGTAATCCCCGATGGTCGGCTGAATCGTGTTGGCCAGAATCGTAAGAATATTGATAATCGCCTGCGTAATCATGCTGTAGTTCGCATACCGTCCTACTGTACCGACACCGATGAACCAGGAAATAATCAGGTTATCGGTACAATTCAGCATTTTGTCCGAAACCCTGGAGATAAACACGTTTTTCAGATCCTTTAAGATCAGCTCCTTAAAGAAAGAGGAACCTTTTTCTTTCCGCAGCTGATGAAGAAACGGATATTTCCGTTCCACATACCAGTTAATCCAGATGTTCAGCATCACCTCTGTCACAATCCCAATGCCAAGTGCCGGAAGATAATTCTGCTGATATGTCACAAGAAGAATAATCGCCAGATAGCTTACAACATTTAAAATCAGGCCGGCGATACTCGCAATGTATTCCTTCTGATCCGCAATTAAGAGCGATTTTCGATCGGTGAGCAGATAGGAAAGTACCGTACGAATCAGCCACATAGCGTACAAGATCCGAATATACGTCAGGGAGTAGCTGTTGTTTTTCATAAACAGATGAATCAGCGGAAGCAGCAGCATTCCTGCCGTGAATACAATCACCGCAAAAATACGGTACGCCTTCCGGTACAGGTTCATCAGCGATGCAATCTCATGCTCATCCTTCCTTGCAAGTGCTCCGTACAGATGATAAACAATGGCTGTCGAAATGCCGAGTTCTGTCACGGACAGGATGTTAATAACGTTGGAAATGACTCCGTTCATGCCGACAAGTTCCGCACCCATATACAGATTCATCGCCCGCTGGCTGAAAAATCCAAGAATCAGGAGTGCAAACTGCGAAACCATACTGAAAAAGCTGTTTCGAAATAGATTTTTAATCCGCATGATGTACTCCTTTTCTTTGTTATGTACTCTCATTACTTTTTTCTGCTGTTTTTCTGGTTTTTACTGTTTCAAAATGGTATGATGGAATGATGCGGCACCGTTTTTACAGAAAACCAGGCGATCACAAATGTTTTTGCCATTAGAGCGTGTCTGAAAAAAGCTTGCAGATTGCGGAAATGATTTTTCAGACGCGCTCTGGTTTATATCTGCCTGATCAGAAAGGATTTTTATGAAAAAAAGAGCTTTTTCCCGTATTTTATTCTCGCTTCTGCTCCTGTTGTTTCTCATCCTGTTTGCTTTTCTTTGCATCTGCGCTTTTTATCATGTCAGTTATACACCGGAAGCGTGTACGGAATCCGCAGATGAATTGTCCAATCCGTATATCGGATTTTATTCGATGTACGGCTATGTTCTCGGAAACGATACACTCTCCAATCTTCCCGACCCGGATTCCAATCCCGAAGAGACACCCGGACTTGTGATGCTGGAACTGAATCTGCGCCGGTTTGCCGATCAGGATCTTTCCGATCCGGCACTTGCACAGCTTGACACGATTTTGTCCTCCTGGCAGAAACACGGAAATTCGATGATTCTGCGCTTTCTGTACGACTGGGACGGCAAAGCGAAAGATTCGGAACCGCAAAGCCTCGACCAGATTCTGCGCCACATGGATCAGACCGCCGCGATTGTGAACCGTTACACGGACAGTGTTTTTCTGATCCAGGGTATTTTTGTCGGCAACTGCGGAGAGATGAATGGCTCCGACCATCTGTCCGATGAAGACTGCTCCATTCTGATGCAGCATCTGGCAGACGTGATCGATCCTTCGATTTTTCTGTCCGTCCGCACACCGGTACAGCGACGGAGGATTCTGAATTCGACAGAACTGCCTTCTGCCGAAACTGCTTTTGACGGCTCGCTTTCCTCCCGCCTCGGGCTTTTCAATGACGGAATGCTCGGAACAGCAAATGATACCGGCACATACGGAGACACGCCCGCCTCTGCGGATGCTTACCGCTCTGCCTGGATGCGCGAGGATGAGCTTGACTTTCAGGACAGGCTCTGCAATTTCGTCCCAAACGGCGGCGAGGTGATTCTCGACAATCCCTTCAATGACTTTGACCATGCCCTTTCGGATCTCTCCCGGATGCATATTTCTTACCTGAATTCGGAGCATGATCCGGCGGTTCTGGATAAATGGAAAAATTCGGTTTACCACAATGAAACCTCGGTTTTTGACGGTATCTCCGGCTACGACTATATCGCCCGCCATATGGGTTACCGCTATGTGGTTCGCAACACCACCCTGCATCAGTCCCGACTGAACATGGAACTTGAAAATGTCGGCTTTTCCGTCGGCTACCGCAGACTTGACGTAGAAATCACCCTGGTTTCCGATGACGGCAGGATTTTTTCCTTCCCACTTTCTGGGGATTCCAGATTCTGGCTCCCCCAAAATACCTCAGAGCTTTCGGTTTCACTTCCGTTCCGTGAACTGGAAAAGGGAACCTATACGGTATATTTTCGAATGACCGATCCGTCACTTTGGCGGGAAATCCAGCCTGCCAACACGTTTTCCCATGATTCTTACGGATTCCGGCTCGGAACACTGAAGCTGGAAAAGCTGCTCTGATACGTGCCCAGAAACACACGCCCGCTTTCCACATTCTGATTGGCGAACAGGAGCGGACGCCCATCCCGCCTGCGGTATAATGCCAGAAACATTTTTTTTGGTTCTGCCACCGCAGGCAGTTTGATTTGCCGGCAAAGTATGGTGGTTTCTCCACTGTGCCAGGCTCTGGCATCGGTATGGATCCTGTATTTTTCCGGCTTTTTGTTCTCCTCTTCTATCTCCAGAAAACAGTCGGCTTCTTCCGTCAGCCCGGCAAATCCGTGGTTTTCCAGGGTAATCCGCATCCAGGTCATCTGACCGGAAGAATCTTCCCCCATTTTCCACATGCGATTCTCTTTTTCTGAAAGAATTTCCACATTTTCCACTACAAACCGGTAACCAAGACGTTTTCCCACAGCTTCGAAGCCGGATACACCGTTTATGGTTTCTTTTTTCCATTGTTCCAGCAGCTGCAGGTCATACGTACTGTTCAGATAGGAAATGTGCATCTTTTCCAGATCCCTGATCGCTTCCGCTGCCGAAACATTCTCTTCTCCGGCTGCACGCTGTACTGCCTCGCCGCCGCAAAAACGGCCGCGCATTGCCATTCTCTGCCAGTCAAGTTCCGCCCCACGGCTCTTCGGCTCCTGCTCCGGTGTTTCCATCGCCAGAGTACCGTATGTACCAAGATCGGTTTCCGATCCGAACATCCCATCGTTATACAGAGTCAGATATTTTTTCTCTTCTTCTGTAAAGTTTCTTGCCAGCTCCCGCCACTGGGAGGGTCTGCGCACCGCAAGCGGACAGGCGCCTTCCAGCGCATCTTGCATAGTCCGAACCAGCGTCCGGAACCCGTCCGGTGTCAGATACCGGGATCCATGCATTTCTCCCCAGTTTCCGATCAGGATTCCCTGCACAACATAGATATCTTCCGAAAATTCCCGGATTGCCGCGCCAAGCTGCCGCATATGTTCCTGTACGGTTTTGATGCTGCCCGGCTCGCGTTCCAGTCCTTTTCCTTCCAGATCATAGGCAAACCGAAGGATCATTCCCTTCTTTTGGTCCCGGAAAAATGCGAGAATTTTCCGCACCCACGCCATCGACTCCTGTGGGATCCTGCCGGTTCGAAATGCTCCGATCCCAATCCGCAGAAGTACAAGCTCTTCTTCCTTGCAGGCAAGATACAGGGGTTCGTCTGTTTTTGCCGCATCAAACGTATACAAATGGTACCAGCCGCAGCCCGGATTCTGTACCGCACCTTTACACTCTGCAAAATCAGCCCGAGAGAACGCGGGATCACTCGCCGGTTCGCTCTGTGCTGTTTTCTGCTTTTTCAGAAAACGGTTCCATTTTTCTTTCCACATCTTTTCGCCCTGCTCCCGCATCCATCTTTAAAACCTTACACCGGAAAATCACGGCCAGTACACTGTAGAACATCCGCGTCATATACCAGATGGGTTTCAGCCCGGAATGCATGCTTGTTCCCGAGGTCCGGATATGCATGACTGCCGGAATTTCAACCACTTTAAAATCAAGCAGCATCATCTGTGTGATCATGTTGGTATCCGGATATTTGTCATCAAAATGATTGTATTTTGAATAATAAAGCACTGCCTTGCGGCTGAGCCCCTGCAGTCCTGTCGTCGGATCTGCAATCCATCTTCCCGTCGCGATGTGCAGCATACGCCGGAACAGACGGAATGCCAGCTTTTTTGCAAAGCCTACCGAAAACTCTGCGCTTCCATCCATAAAACGGGATCCCAGCACAATATCCGGTGTTCTTCCGTCTGTATCTTTTTCTTTCAGTTTTTCATAAATTTTTCGAATGTTGCATACATCATGCTGACCGTCCGCATCCATCTGGATCACGTACCGGTAGCCCCTGCGGATCGCATATTTATAGCCAAGCTGCAGACCGCTTCCGTAACCGAGATTGAAAACATGCGTTATTACCGCATAGCCGCGCTGTTTTACCATCCAGATTGTGTTATCGGAGGACGCATCGTTCATAACCAGTACATCTACCAGCTCCGCGATCTCCGGCTGTGCCAGCTGATCCATCACTTTTCCTATGTTTTTTTCTTCGTTGTATGCCGGAATAATCAGTAATACTTCTTTCTGCTCCATAGTTCCCGCCTCACTTCATCAGATCCAGCAGCCGCTGAATTTCCTCTGTCTGTCCGTTCCCTTTCTGTTTTACTGCCGCCACAATCCGCTCTTTTTTTTCGGTATCATCGATCAGTTCTTCTATTTTCCGGGCAATGCCCTCCGGGGTCAGCAAGCAGAGCAGACCATCGACTCCATCCTCTATCTGCTCACGGTTTCCTGCACAGTCTGACGCAATCACGGCACAGCCAAGCGCCTTGGCCTCCTGAATGGCAATGCTTTTCCCCTCAAACCGTGTCGCATGTACATAGAGATCACACTGTGCATAGTAGGGAAACGGATTTTCCTTTATGCCAAGCAGAATAAAGTCCTTCTGCAGTCTGAGCTCTGCAATCTGTTTTTCAAGAGCCTTCCGTTCTGGACCTTCGCCCACAACATACCACCGCGCCTTGTATCCGGCATCTCTGATCTGTTTCATTGCCAGAATGGCGATATCATATGCTTTCTGGTGTGCCAGCCTTCCAACCGTTAAAATACGGACACCGTCATAAGAATCCGAAAAGCCACCCGGCTTTTTAGCCTCTCTCTCGATCCGCTCTCTGTCTATGATATTGTGAAAAACCTGCACTTTTTCTTCATACTCCGGGTAAAACTCCAGGAAATGGCGGCGTGTCTCCCCGGAAACCGTATAGATAACATCCATTTTCTCGTAGCAGTCGCGGTCCATTTCCCGTGTATATCCGGAATCGCCGTAAGCAATATGGACAAATGCAGCTTTTTTCTTTGCATTCACGTGATCCGCAACGTAATAAGCAGAGCCGCCTTCCAGATAAGCAACCGCAAGATCAAAGGTTTCATCCAGCCGGTCTGCCCCGTCCGAAAGGACTCTCCAGAGCAGTTTATCCGGCTGAATTTTCCCCGCCTTCTTCATCACGCGCAGATTCTTCATCAGATACCTGATTTTTTCCATGGTGTGTCCGTGCCGGAACAATGCCATCACCGATGTCTGCAGCAGTTTTCGCCGTCCTGCACCGGAGAGTACGGAATCCTCACAGATCCTTTTGTTTTTTATATGAACTTCCGGCGGCACCCTTGAAATCATTTCCCCCTGTCCCAGCAGTACATACAGCGAAATTTCATATTTCTCTGTATCTAGATGGTTCAGAAGCTCCAGCAAAGCCGTTTCTGCTCCTGCACGGCCAAGCGTATTGATTACAAACAGTATTTTTTTCATAAGTCTCTTGCCTGCTTTCCTGTCAGACGTTCCAGCTCTTTTATGATTCTCTCATTCTCCTGGTTCAGCAGAGAAACCTGCATTGCCAGTTCCTGATTTTTCATCAGCAGAGAAGAAATCTGTATTGTCATCTGATACATGCCCCACACGACAAGGAACCCGGTAAGCAGCAGCACCGCCAGACTTCCCAGACTTAAGCGGCTGCTCCAGCCGGAGAACTTCGGAACCGCACCGCTTAAGATTGCCGCAAGGCCGAGCAGCTCCCAGGTAACCGCCAGATTTATCGTCAGTTTCTTTTTCGCATGCAGCACAAACGTCACTGCCATAATCCCAAGCCCTGCCAGGATCACACAAACCTTTATAATTGTCGCTGTACTCATCGTTTCATCTCATCCTTCTGTTTCTGCTCTTCTGCCCTCTGAAATACCAGACCGGACGGGCGCTTTCCTTTCCCGTGCCTGATCAGATTTCCGCGGCAGAAAACGTGCGCATCCATATTTTTTTCCACCCATCGCAGTCTCGCAAACGCCACGCTCCATCCTGCAAACGATCCTGCTATGACCCCAGCCCCATACCAGACGGCCGGCAGATGGGTAGCAATCAGGCTGCCGATCCAGGTAACAAGACAGAACACAATCGCCGTCAGGATTGCGCCGGTCAGGTCATCGAAATAATACAGAAAAATGATTTCCGCATACATAAGGAACAGAATAAAATATCCAACTGCAAGGGACGGATAAATTTTCATGGTCATGCCGGAAAAGCCTTCTTGCGGCAGGAAAATCACGCAAATCAGATATATCACAACGGAAATCATAAACTGAAGGCGTGCAAGCGTCATCAACTCACTGGAAAGCTGGCGGAACATCCGCTTTTTTGCATTTTCAATATCGGCTCCCTTTCCGCCAATCACCGCCTCGGAATACAGCTTGTATTTCTCATGGAAACGCATTTCGACGCGTGCAATGAAAATAATCGATGCCGAGAGATTGGTAAACATGGCAAGACAGGAAGCCATGTCATATGGCTGGTTGCAGACAAAGCTCTTTACCAGCTCCATCCGCATATCGGTTGTCCAGAACACAAAGTTATGGATATACAGCCCCAAAATATACAGAAAATTCGAAAAAATCAGTTTCCAATATTTTCTGAAATACTGCAGCACCGGCCGGTAGCGGTTACTGTTTTTGACAAAATACCGCCGGATCAGGGCGTTTTCCAGTGTTGCCGTCACAAAAAATCCAACCGTCAGGGAAAATAGCATGCTGCGCGTCGTCTCCCATTTCATGAGGAAATGCAGAATCAGTGCCAGGACAAATGCAACCAGCATTCCAAAGAAGAAATACTGTGAAATCCTCTGATAATCCTTACAGATGGAAAGATAAATCATGGAATAGAAAACCAGCACCAGGCTGATATAGCCACAGAAACTGCAAAATACATACGCTGTTGACACCTTCCCGACAAAATGCTCCCACAGACAGAACGGAATGCCAACCAGACAGCTCAATCCAATATTCAGAAGCATTCCGATCTGATAGCACGGCAGGATGTCCTGATACCGTTCCTCGTAGATCACGTCGGACATATAACGGGACAGCACCGCATTAAACGGTGATGCCGTCAGTAACGCAAAAATAAAGATATAGAGAATCGTACAGGAAAACAGCTCACGCGTAGCATATACGACACTGGAAAATTCGAGCAGCTCCTCCATTAAGATCAGATTGAGAATGACGACCATCATCGGCGCAATCGTTACAACGGTACTGTAGGAGAATCCAATCAGGTTTGTCGTAATGGTATTTTTTTCAAAAATCCGATTCAGGCGAACGCCGATTCCTGCCATGCCATCTATCCCCTTTCCACCTTGCGGTGTTTATTTTATTTCTGTTTTTCCGGCAGCTTTACCGGTTCCTCCTGCCATTTCTGGCCCATCTGCTCCGCAAAATCGCGGTAAATCTCCCAGTATGTTTTCTGCATATATTCCACACGGTATTTCTGCATAACACGGCGGTATCCGGTTTCTCCCATTTCGAGGCGTTTTTTCTCACCGGCCGCCATATCCAGCATTGCCTGTGCGATTTCTTCTATATTCATGATATGCGTAACTATTCCGGCTGCGCCGAAATCATCGCTCTCACCGTAGATCAGACCATAGCAATTTCCGACATCTGTCGCAATAACCGGCTTGTGTGCCGCATAGCTCTCCAGAATCGTCAGCGGCTGGCCTTCGCTGATGCTGGTCAAAATCGTCACATCCATTCTTCCCAGATAATCCCGGATATTGATTCTTCCGGTAAATACCACGTCCGGAACTTCCAGATCCGATACAAGCTGGAAGCATTCCTCGGCATACTCCCGGTCCTCCTCCCATGGTCCCATGATCCAGAGCTTCAGTCTTCTGTCGCGCTCTTTTGCAAAGGCAAATGCCTGGATCATCGTTTTCACATCCTTGATGGGTGTGACACGAAGAACTGCACCGATGTTCACCATTCCCGCATCCTCTTTGGTCTTTCCCGGGATATTCTGAAGATTTTCCACACGGATTCCATTCGGTGTGACCATCGTCTTTTCCACCGGACAGCCAAGCTCAACCTGCAGCTCCCGCGCGTGCTCAAACAGGGAGGTAATCAGAGTTCCCTCGTTGTACGCCAGCTTTGACATTTTCCGGAACTGGTCAATCCAGATATTTTTGTAGATTCCCGCAACCCACTTCGCTTTAATCAGCTCCTCCTCGCGTTCCCGGGTGTAAATACCGTGTTCCGAAATCAGGAGACGGCTTCCATAGAAATGCTTTGCCATGGCGCCAAGCACGCCGGCATAGCCGGTTGCAACGCAGTGATAAAGATCCGCCTTCGGAAGCTCGGTCTGCATTGTGAGAAACAGCGGCAGATAAATGGAGCGCATAGTCCATAAAAAGTCAGAGAAAACGATCTGGCTGTATTTCAGGTTGTAGCACTCTTTCACGGCATTCAGAAAATCCTCTCCCATCAGGAGCGCATTCAGGGAAACATCTTCTTTCCGGAACAGATCAAACAGGACATTCCACTCGATATCCTGATCAAGAAGCAGACTTCGAAGTGCCTGATACTGCTCTTTCTTCAGCCGATGTTTATGTCGTTTTTTACTTCCGCCCCAGTCCACATCGTCCAGATAGAGTTCATAGACGGCGGAGACATTTTGCGGCAGCTCATATGCATACTTTCCGCGCTGGGAACGGTTTGCCGCAATGGCTAGGATGATAAATTCTGTTTTGGGGAAAAGCTGGATCAGACTGTGTACCCAGCTGGAAACACCGCCGACCACAAAGGGATAGCAGCCCTCCGCTACCATACAGACTTTCATTCGTTTTTCACCCCCTCTTCATAGTAATACCGCCGGTCGGATGTACGAAGTGTAATCGTTACTTCACTCTTTTCCGCGCGGATCAGCCATGCAGAATCCTCCAGCTTTTCTGCCGTTCCGCCCGTGACCTTTTCAACGCTTTCATTGTGTGTCCGAATCACATAGTACGCAGTTTTCTCTGTTCCCGTGGTCTTTAAGGTAATGGTGTCGCCCTCTCTTTCGTCCTCATAGCGTAAATTCAGGAAGGTGCGGATTCTGGAATCGCAGGTGGAAACCGTGGTACCGTCAAATCCGGAAAATGGCTGCCAGTAGGTTCCGAGGTTGGAGGCAAATTCTTTGATGATTTTTTCCCAGCGGTCCTCCTCTGTTTTCGGATAAATCACTCTGCTTAAATCTAGTTCTACACTGGCATAGCCGAGCGCACTTTCAATACTCTTCATTTTCATCCAGGAACGATAGGTAAAACATCCGGTATCTTCCGTGACAATTTTCTGCTGTGTCGTCTGCGTGTCCAGATAGCTGACCAGATCGCCAGCCATATCTTTGCTCTTAACTACGGTGCGGACACTCCCAAGAGCAGACTGCTGTAAAGCTGTTTCCATCTCCTGTTCACTCAGGTTTCCACTGAAAAAGGAGGAAAAGTAAAAATCCGAAAGATTTTTCTGCATGAAGCTCTGATCTTCGTCTAATTTTTCCTTTACGGATGTTTCGGATTCTGTAAAACCGGAAAGTCCCATCTCGCCTTTTTCTTCGTTGAACAGCTTCGCATAATAATGCAGCAGATCGCCATCTGCTTCTGCCGGAGCATCATAATCCAGTTTTGGTGCCACCATACAGGTAAGACCAAAATGATTTTTTCTGTAGATTGCTGCAATCGACGGCCAGACAATATCGCGGTTAACACCTTTTGTCCCGTTTCCGTAAATCTCCTGCATTTTGTCCGTATTTTCCTCCGCAAGTGACGGAAAGTTCTGCACAACAAGATTCTGCGCATTTACAACTGGATAAATCAGATAATTTCTGGTTTCATACACCATTCCCGTCAGCAGTCCCAGCCCGGTTTCATCCTCCATATAATCTCCATTTACGGCAAATACACTGGCTGTCCCGAAATTTTTCCGCCAGATCACAACCGGATAATCCTGGGTTTTCAGCGTCTGATCCTCCGGAAAGCCTTTCATATAGGCTTTGGTTCCATCCCCAAGCTTAAACCACGGAAACGTAAGCTTAAGATCCTGCATGTTTTCTTCTTCCTTATTTTCGGCCCGGTAAATATTTTCTCCGCCGAGCATCAGATTATCATACAGATCCAGCCCCGTTACGGTCGTAGAATCCTCTTTTACTTCTGCAATTCCAATCAGCTCCCGCAGCTTCTGATTTTTCCGGATCACAGACACCTCCGGGAGATTTGCAAACACAACATGGATCCCCTCATTCACACTGTTCTGCAGATCTACGACATCCTTTAAGGCAGTCCAGTCGATGCTTTCTGAATTCACTACAATCATCTCCGGCTGCTTTGCACCTTTCTTCTCCATTGCCTGCTCATATTTGCGCATGGATGGATAAACTGCAGCTTCGTACTTCATATACCTACACCATTCACAGACAACCGCCCCCACAGAATGCTCCTCGGCTTCTCCGATATAGACGATCGTTCCCCGGCTTCCTGTTATGTTTTTCTCGCCGGATGCGTCTTCTGTTCCAAATGCGCCGCTGCCATCTTCCAGATCTTCTTTCTCTGCCGCATACGCATTTTTTTCATAGTGGTTCAGTTTTTCCTTTGCCAGATTCAGCCCCTGAAACAAAAAGAGGATGATTGCCATAAGCATTGTGATTGCTGCAAAAGTTCTGCGGGAAACCATTTTTTCTTCCTCCTTCTGTCATCAAGTCTTTTTTGTTGAAATTTCAGTTTTTTCAGCCCTGTCTGTCTCTTTTCTTTTTCCTGTCTGCTCTATTTTGGCATTGGGTTGTTGTAGCCATAATCAATCGCAAGGTTGTATGGACTGTTAACGTTCTGCTGAAGGCGATAGCAGATAAAGCTGTCGGATTCATAGTAAACTTCCATTTCGTTCGGATAAAGCTCTTGGAACCTCTGTGCCCACTCATACATATGGCTCATCGTGATCCAGCGGGATTCCTTGGTATAAGGAAGAATTCCCGATCCTCTCGGTACCGGTTCTTTGGCTCCTTCTTCAGTTACCTCCTCATGGCCTGTACTCCCATCCACACTTACTGGTATTTTTTCAATAAAAAAATACACACATTTCGTTGGTATTATAATCTCCGGATTCTGCCCCAGATCTTTCAATTGATTTAATAAGGTAATGGTCTCATAGTGATATCCATAAAATTCTGTCATGCGAAGCTCATCATTCGCTGAACAGATTGTCCATGTAAAATCTTTATTTTCCCGCAAGATGTTGGTAACGCATACCATGGCTCCGTTATCTTCCAGCGCTCCGACTTTTACCGGCTCTCTTATAAGACCCTGCGATAAAACGGCTGTTACAGCCGTCACAAGTGTCAGGAGGGAAGCAATCCCGCCAAGCCATCTTCGCTTCCACCGGCGTATCGCCAGATACACCACTGCATCTACGCCAAGCGCCCAGGCAAAGCAGATGGCATAGCAAAGGAAAATGCCGCAGCGATTGGCATCCATCAGCGCCGGAAGATGCAGCAGCGATGCACACTGCAAAGAACACATGCATAGCAGATAAACAGCCGCAGACAAAACAGCTCCCGCAAAATCGTTTTCCCGCAGCACTGCCAGGAGGATGCCAAGAAGCAGCAAAATTGCAATACTTCCCAGCGTAATTTCTGCGATATATGGTTTTACATTCATGACATTAACGCGGATGCTTTCCCGCACTGCCGATCCTTTTTCTTTGAGCCTCTCCGACAGCGGTTTCTGCTGCTTTTGTATTCTTTCTTCTGCCTCTTTTCGCAGCTCTTCTATCCGGGACTGGCTGAGCACAGAACCGGTTTCACCATTCTTGGTTGCGTTGCCGCTGCTTTCGCCGGCCGTCAGACTGTCGGATACACCGTCCTGTGATAAAGTACCTGCTGTGTCCGCATCCCCCTGCTTTTTATCACCGGTAATGACGTTCATTCCCCAGTACAGCGATCCCTGCAGCCCCTTTCCCATCGCAACGCCCGCCGCCATCGGCAGGACAGAGAGAAGGACGCTTAATATTCCCGTAATCAGGATTCTTCTGAAATAGTTCCACCGGAAAAAACGAAAGCAGAAGCCAACAGCAACGCCAATACAAAACAGGCCTGCAGCCATCGTACCGTAAAAATGAACGGTCAGCGTCAGCGAAAATCCAATCGCAAACTGTACCAGATACCAGCGGCAGTTTCCGTTCCGTTCTTTTGCAAATTCCTGAAAAAAACGGATCGCCATACAGACAGAGGTCAGGACAAAAATCATACTGAACTCCTGCGGCAGTGCACTTTCAAAACGGGCGTACGTACTCCGGTTGAAGATATCCATCACATAAAACAGTATCCCAAAATACGGCGTAAACCTTCCCCTGCACACCATTTTCAGCGCCGCGACCAGTGCCAGATATACAAAGTACGTCTGCACTACGCCGAAAATCCGAAGCAGCACATAGGTAGGAATTCCAAATACCATATGAAGATAATAAATCACAATATGGAATCCATACGGATACACGCCCGCAACCCAGATATTATTCCGCTCAAGCTCATTGATCCAGTAATTGTGCACCGGAATATCACTTGCTTTGTAGCCGAATGTTTCCACCATATTCGGTCCGTACACATACGTGATCGCTGCAATTGCCGCCAGCAGCACTGCTATTTCCGGCAGCGCATGCAGCCATTGCTTTCGTTTTCCCCGAAAACACCGCTCGTAAACGGTTCTCCGAAGCTGCGCCAGCGATGTCTTTTTGCCCCGCTCTCCATCAAGCAATCGTTCGATCCGCACCAGCAGGCTCTCAATTGCTCCCGGGATCTGTTTTTTTCTTTTCCGGATCCAGACAAAAAGGAATGGCCCTGCAGTTCCGAGGAGCAACGTCACACGACTGCTGATCCGAAGAAACTGAAGCAGATAAACGAGATAAATGATATAAAAATTCCCTGCGAAGAAATAAGCGATCAGTTGTTCTGCAACGGAAAACCGATGAAACCTCTTCCCAAGGATCCGCCATGGAAGAAACAGGGTTACGATGCCATAGGCAGCAAAAATTTCCAGAAATTGTAAAATTGTCAGCCATCTCATGGACATCTCTTCGTCCCTCCTTTCGCGGAAATGATTTTTCAAACACGTTCTAACTAAAAATGCGGATCAGCTCCAGCGTTTCATTATCGATAATAACGTCCGATTGTTTCAGTTCCTGCATCACCTGAAAAAACTTTTCTCTTTCACCCATGGTAAAATACAGCTTTAACTGACACGTATACGCCTCCAGTGTATTTCCATGCTGCTGTACCAGACGCCGGCACCATTTTTCAGTTTCCGGAAATTTTTTCAGTTCCAGAAGTCTGAGGCAGAGCCCCTCATACTGTTTTACGAAGATCCGCTCTCTGTTTTTCCGATACAGCGATTCTGTGGCCTCCTCCAGCATCTTGACGTACTTTGTCTGCTCCAGAGTTGTAAAGACTTTCTGGCTTAAAACTCTGTTCATATAGTCGAGCATCATCTTCTCGTAATCCGTCTCTTCTTCGCCTTCCTGCTGCATCCCGGTATACATTTTCTGTACCTGTGAGCGGAACTTGTTCAGTTCATCGCAGAGCACCGATGCGGCGTAATGCGATGTCTCAGAATCCTCGCTGTTCAGTGCCATAGTAATCGATTCCAGCGATTTTTGCAGATCGCCGCGGATCACATTCAGCATCAGCATACGCAGATTCCGTTTATCGCTGACGGCAAGTGCTTCCTCGAGCGGTGCTATGTTGCGCTCCCGCTCCTCATCCGCCTTCAGATGTGTCCGCACACGTTCCTTACCAAACACAACATCCTCCAGATCGACTGCCTGACGGAATACGGTTTTGAAAAGAAGATAACTGCACAGAAAAAACGCCGGACCGACGACCGGGCAGAGCACCATGACGATAAAACGGAGCAAAAAGGCTCTCCGGTTATCGTATTGCGCCTCTTCTCCCTGCTCTTGTTTCAAATCACACGCCGGAACATAAACCAGAGCTCCGATCAGCAGATAGATCAGGGCGATCAGGGCATTGACGATCCACAGAACCACAAAAGTCAGGGTTTCATGGCTCATCACGCTGCCACCTCCCTGTTCACAAGGATACTTTTCAGACCCTCTTCCCCGAAGCGCAAGATCACACCTTTCGCATTTTCTTCATCGGTATTGGAAAGCAATACATGCAGCCCGCCATCCAGGATCCCGATATAATCCGTCTGACGCAGTTTTTTTTCCAGAATCTCACCTGCTTTTTTATAATCTTCGCTGCTGCACACGATCCGGACCAGTGAGCATTCTGTCAGACCGTTTCGCTTCGCCTCGAAAAATGCCGCTACCAGCTGCGTAAAGGCATCTTTTTCGAGAATTTTGCTGTTTTCCAGATACCTGTGTTCGTGCAGCGCTTCCAGATAGCGGTTTGCCCGCACCACTGCATTCTGGATCAGATAGCTGACGACCGTCAGACGGTTGGATTCCGCAAGATTCATGCGGTCCCACGGAAGTCCCCACAGCATCAGGATGATCTGCATCTCATCTTCTGCATAAATAGCCTGCGCCATCAGCGGATAGCGCTCATCCATCGTTTTGTTGATGTAAACGCGATGCTCTTTGAGGTCTTCATACATTGCCTCCATCTCAGGATAGCGGATGGAATTTCCCATTTTTCGCGCTGTCGGTGATGTGAACGAAAAGAGACGCGCATAGACGCGGTTGGCGACGGTATAAATTGCCACATCCTCTGTATTCATCAGCTTCGAAATCGTCTGCGCCGCATAGAAAAGCACCTCATAGGCGCCGTAGCGTTCCAGCGACGATGTGATTTCATAGATTTTTCCAAGACTGTCCTTCTGGTTGACAAGCTGCAGCTCAAAAAGCTGTTTCATGCGCACGTTGCTGTCATTGATCTCCGTCATATCGCCAAGCTGTCCGCGCAGATACCCGATCTCCTCTTCATCATCCTTTTTAATCTGGAGAATCTGATCCCGCATATAACCGACAACCATTCCCAGGATAAAAAGCTGTGCCATCCAGATGTAGGTACTGTAGTCCATCAGCACCTCCAGTCCGCTCTGATGGTACATCTGGCGGAAACAGTAGCCCACAGTCGCCAGCAGGGCCGAGAAAATCGCCTGCTGCTGACCATATACGATGGCAAACAGCAACACATAGAGAAGGTACGCATCCAGCTTTGAAAAATACTGGCTGCCGACTACACGGTTGTTGATCATAAAAAATGGGATAAAACAAATCAGATTTTCGATGTACGGAACCAGCATACGGAAAATCCGGCACAACAGACTCCATACCCGGTTTCCCCAACCCGCCCCCGCATCATCACGCTGCAGAAATGAGCTGCTGTGTTTTTGCATATATGTGACAACGGCTTTCACGCCCTTCTCATATGGGACAAAAATCCTTCCGTCAAACTCTTCCTGATACCGGCTGCCATCCAGCACAAGACGGAAACCTTCACCGACTGTATCGTCACGGATCTCCACGCCGTCTGCGTTCTGCCGGATCAGCTCCGCCAGATCCATCTGTGTGATCGCTTCACCGGATGTGATATGGTACAGTGGATATTTGGGACTCTCCTCCATCATTGCGCGATAGGCAAACGCAACGGCATCATCCTGGTAAATCATGGAAAAAGCAGTTCTGCTGTTGGCTGCGATCTGATTCGTCTTTAGCATTTCCAGTGTCATCCAAAAACACGGATTTCTGTCTGTTTTTCCTTTTCGCGGAATGCCGTACATATGGTCAAAACGAAGAATCCGCGTGTCCATCCCTCTGGTATCACGGTAGCTTCTGCAGATGTTTTCTCCCTGCAGAAGCGCCATTGCCTGAAAGCTTTTCGCGGATGCCGGTTCCGTTTCGTGGATATCACTGCTGTAGGAACGGCCATAAACTGCTTCGGACGACAAATAAATAAACCGGCCATCCTGCTTAAATGCATACGCCGACAGAATATTGGTCAGATCCGCCGTATAGCGGACAGACTCTTTTCTCGCATCACTCCAGTCATAATTTGTATCATAGGCGCCGAGAAAAAGCACGAGATCCGGATTGACATTCGAGAATATTTCCTGCACACTCTCACTGTCATAAGGAAAATCGTAGCGTTCAAAGACACGGCGGTATTTTCCTCTTCTGTCCCGTTTTCCCGTTAACAGATACGTCTTATGTCCTTCTTTTTCCATCTTGGTAATCAGATCATCCATCAGTCTGCTCTCGCCACCGACCAAAAATACTATCATATACTATCCTCTTCGTTTTTGCAGATTACGAAAATGATTTTTCGTTTTTCAGGCACACTCCAGAACCCCACAATTTTGCAATGTCTGCAGCACGGCGTTTACATCCTCCTGCACGTCCTCCGCCGGCACATCATAAGCTTCTCCAAGCCGTCTGGCAATCTCCTCCTCAGACGCGGCATCACCTGTCTGTTCATAAATAAAAGCCGCAGTTTCACTTAGGGTAAGTACCCGATTCATTTTTTCTGTCGTTGTCCCATAAGGAATCAGAATATATTCATCTGCGAGTTGTCTGAGTACAAACTCACCTTTTCTGGTCATCTTTCTCTCCATTCACTTACGTTTTTCTTCCCGATGGTGGGAAAGGCCATCATTCCAGAACATTTCAAAATGACTATACCCTACACTTGTCTGAGTGTTTGATACAGCTGTTTATGAAATGCTGTACTGACAGATTTATTATAGCCCCAACTTATTTCATTGTAAACTTTATTTTATTTTTTATCGTTATCTGTAATATTTTTTTATTTTATCGCTCAAATTTCGGCATTTTTGTGGTATACTGAACCATATCTCTCTTTTCACAAAAAATCTTCAAAGGAGTCTCTCATGCAGCCGCTTGATACCGTTTATCTACAGATTCTGAAAAATTTATGCACCGATTCGTCTGAACCGATCCCACTCGATGGGGTGGATACCGCTGCTTTGTACCGTCTGGCAGAAAAACATTGTTCACTTCCTTTTCTTCTGCCTTATTTTGAACAGCAGCCATCGTTTTCCGGGATAAAACAGCAGACAAAACAGATGCTGCTCTCCTATTATCAGCTGGAACATTTCACACGCCTTACTTTTTCGCTCCTCCTTGCAGAGAAGATTCCCTGTTTTCTCTTAAAGGGTATGAGCCTCGCCGCCAATTATCCTGTTCCCGAATACCGAAAATTGGGAGATCTGGACCTTTATATTCCCGAAAAAGAGGCTTTTTCCCGTGCCTGTCGTATTCTCGAGACGAATGGATACACAGAGGAGCCGGAAGACAGTGATCATCATGTTACCTACCGCTTTACCTTTCCGGAAACCGGCCGTTCCTTTACCCTGGAACTCCATTACCGTATCGTTGGCATCTATCAGTTTGCCCGTGCCAACGAGCTGATAGATGAGATCTTCTCCCCGGATCATCTGAAGCCGTCTTTCGTGGAACTTTACGGTCAGACCTATCCTGTTCTTCCGCCCACGGAAAATGTATTTTATATGCTGCACCATATGCTCAAACACTATCTCTACAGTGGTTTCGGCAGCCGTCTGCTCTGCGATTTTACCTTGTATCTGAAGCAGTATGCATCTGAGATTGATTTTGAGAAAATCCACTCCTGGTGCCGGGAATCAAAAATTTTTCATCTTTATGAGCTGATTCTCGGATCCTGCCATCTTTATTTCGGTCTTTCCGCTTCGATTGACCCGCAGATTCGTTCTTCTGCCGCTGACTGTGCTGCCTTTCTGGAACAAATTCTCGCAGACGGCGACTTTGGCATTGACACGGAGCGGAAAATCGTAAGCCGCGGCTCTTACCGGCACGCCGGTGTCCGTGCCTGGTTCCACGAAGGGCATGTTCAGATGAAGCTTCGATTTTCCAAGCTTCATAAATGTGTGTTGCTCTGGCCGGTATTTTGGGGAATCACTTTTTTCTGTTTTCTCTCCAATACCTACCGCGTCCGCCATACAACACTGCGTCAGACATTAGCAGACTTCCGCGCCGATAACCAGAAAACCAAGCTGTTGAAAATTTTTGAAAATAACGATGTCCCGTAACTGGAAATCCAACAACATTTCCTGTAAAACTCCATAAGGATAGTCTGCACTTTTTGACTATCCGGTAGTATTTGTTTCAGAGTAAAAAAAGAGTAAGTGAACGTCTCCCCTTGTTCACTTACTCTTTTTTCTATACCGTCGATTCCATCTCATTTTTCATGACTTTGAACCGATCACAATCTATGGAAATGCATGCTCTCTCCGCCTATCCCCTTGCGAAGGTTCCACGCCTGTTTTTAATAAAAATGCTGATATCCGATCTGGATTCCGCTGCCGTAGCCGCTGTTAAAATACAGGCATCCGCCAACCGGGCTCTCGCCGGAAAGTGCTGCCTGTGCAGCTGCATAACAGTCACTTCTTGCTCCGCGGGAAAGCACGCTCTGGAAGGTTCCGGTCGCAACCGGTGTAAACTGTCCACCCTGATAAATAACGCCGGAAACACTGTTCGGGAAGGAACCGCTGTTGACACGGTTTACTACAACCGCTCCGACTGCCACCATTCCTGTGTAGCTCTCGCCGCCTGCCTCGCACTCGATCAGTGCTGCAAGCATTGCCACATCATTGCTGTCTGCGGAAATTACCGATGCACTGCCTGCTGTGGAGGCTGCTGCTGCGCTGCTTGCCGCACAGGCCTGTGATGCCTGGTATTCCTCCATGGAAACAGCACCTTTTAACTCCTCTGAAAGTGTCACATAGTCTCCATGAACGTATGCGCTGCTTCCGCTGTACTGGATCTGATACCAGTCAGCCTCTTCGCCGAATATGCTGACTTCACCATTCTGTGTCAGTGTTCCAACCTGCGCGGAATCTGTGGATGCTGCCTCACGGACACGAAGGCTGTCCGCCTGAACAACTCCGGTGATACCGCACATATTGCGGTAATGTGCTTTTGCCTCTTCCCCAAATACCAGATATTCATTCTTTATGTAGCCTTCTACACCATTGGAAGAGATCTTGCTCCACTCGTCTCCTTTTTCTGTTACAGTAACCGCATAGCCCGGCATCAGAACTCCGACGATCTCGGAATCTGCGTTTGCCTCGCTGCGGATGTTGGCATATCCTTCTACATTTGCTGCAGCCATTGTGCTCCAGTCTGTTTTATTTAAAATGGTTTCTTCCTTTGTCTCTGCTTTTACGGGTGCAGCCATGATAACAGTCAGTGTGAGCACGCTCCCCAGGATGCCCGGCACATAACTTTTTTTGAATGTCATACTTACCTCCTGAACAATTATTACGTTTTTGTTACATCTTGTTACAAACCGATTCTACCAGTGTTACATCTTTTTGTCAACTAGAATATTTCGACAACATTCCTGTCTTTTCCCATCGTTTTTTTCATAGACCCCACAATTTTTCACCACTTTTCCGCTTTTTTGACGAATTGGATCGGTTTTTATTCCCACTTTTTCTTCTGCATGCGGCCTGCCTGGAATACTTTTCCGTGTCTTGTTTCCTTCTTTTTATTTTGCTTTTGTTTCACATTCTGCCCTTTCTGCCCTCTTTTTCCGCAAATATTTTTTAAGAAATTGTGACAGTTCTTTTTCTATTTTTCGACATGCATTACAAACCTTTTCCACTTTTGACGCATTTTCAAATTTTCTTTTAACTTTTTATTTTTACATGATATTTCTTTCTACATATGGTATAATCTTTAAAAAGAAAGAAAATTTATATTTTATCAATTATTTTTCTTTCAATTTATGCGTGAAACTTACCGCAGGAAAATAAAACAGACCGACATCAGAAACCGATCAGGTGAAAGGAGGATGTCATATGTTACACAGCACACAGACAACGAAAAAACACACAGGAAATTTGATTCTGAGATTCGGAATGGCAGGCCTCCTGGCGGCCGGATTATTTTTTTCCGCTCCGTATTCGGCAGCAGCCGAGACAGTTCCAAGTGCAGAAAATACAGACGCCGGTGAAATTACCATTCACTTCACCCATTACGATGCACAGGACCTGGAATTCTATCTGAACACCGATCAGGCGGCTCTTGCTTTTACCGATGCTACCCTGACATTTCAGGATTCCACAATGGATGCGCCGGTCACCATGTCATATCTTTCCGATGATGGTTCCTATGTCCTGTATCAGAACAGCGAACCGGTCGAGGAAGTAAACGGAACGTTCTCCGTATCGATGGTTACGGAACCTGGCTACACACTGGATATGGATCAGATTTCCTTCTATGTTAATGGACAGGCCGTTTCCAATGGCGGTTCCGTTGTGATTACGGATTCTTCGGCGGCGATGACTTCTCTTGTTTACTGTACCGCAATCCCGGAAACACCGGCAACTGACCCGGAGCCATCTCTTCCGGAAGAGCCATCTGCACCGGAAGTTCCGGAAGAACCGGCCGCTCCAGAACCATCCGTTCCGGAACAGCCATCCGCACCGGCAGAAACCCCGACCGTGGTACAGCCATCTGCTTCGGAACAGCCGGCACAGGAAAATATTCTTCCGGAAACCGCAGCTCCTGCATCCAAAACCGCACCGGAACAGGTTCCTGCATCCGAACCGATCGCAGCAGAACCGATTGCCAGCGCAGTTGTTACAGAAGACGAAGAAGTTGATCTTTCCACCATCCACCCGGAAGTTACCGCATCCGCTGTTACTTCTTCCAGCCAGCTTCCAGCCGCAACGCAGATTGTACCATCTGTCAGAACAACAGACCCGGATGCACAGATTATTACTTCGGAAACTGCAGCTCTTGAAAATGCCGCACAGACCGAGAATACACAGACTGCACACACAGGAATCGGCTCCTGGTTCCATCAGCGAACAAATCAGATCCTCGCAGTCATGATCGCTGTGATCCTGCTTCTGATCCTGATCGAATCACTTCTGGCACTAAAGGATTCCATGAATCAGAAAAGATCGCATCGCTTCTATTAAAAATAAGGTCCATAATAAAAAATAAGCATACAAAAAGAAGGAACGTATCTCATGAAACATGGGATACGTTCCTTCTCTTATATTATTTTTTATCCTCTTTTTTTCGCAACCGCTTTCTGAATCTCACAGAAATCGTGCAGCGCCTGACGGCCGATTTTTACAATTTTACGGATGTTGATGGAATTTGTTCCTCCCTGACGCGGCTTGAAGCTGATCGGGATGAAACGGATTTTCCGGTGAAAATACGCTCCGAAGGCAGTCAGCAGTGCGTTCGGCAGATTGTAGTTTTCCGGCATCAGCGGCAGATACTCGGCCACGTAGTCTGTTTTCATCAGACGGAACGGGGCATTTGCATCCGGCACGGATACGTGGAAATAGGTCCAGAGCACCGCGCACAGCACTTTTTCCACGACAGCGCGGGAAAAGCCGTCGCCGCGGCTTGTGCGGTCTCCGAAAATGGCGTCGTAGCCCTCGCGGATCTGCCAGAACTTTTCGAACTCCTCCGGATCGGTCTGACCGTCGGAATCGGTCTGGAAGATATAGTCCGCACCGTTTTCAAGTGCATAGCGGTAGCCGTACAGAACGGTGGAACCGTGGCCGCCGTTTGGCTTCGTCAGCACGGTGAGCAACGGGTGGGTTTCGCACTCTGCTGAAGCAATTTCATACGTATCGTCGCGGCTTCCGTCGTTGATGATCACAAGACGGGACGCACCGCCGCCGTTATGCTTCTCCACGACGGGACACCATTCCTCGATCGTTCTTTTGATATTTTCCGACTCATTATAGGCTGGTATTACAATATATAAGGTATCCATTGGTATTCTCCTTGCATTTCCTTCCATCCATTATACAGGATTTCTTTTCATTGCGAAAGATGCACTCATGGAGAAAATTTCCCAGTACCGTTCGTTTGTTATTCTTCCCACAGTTTCTGCGGATAACGGCCCTCGTCTTTTAATTTCTGCAGTGCTGCCATGACATTTTCTTTGTCTTCTTTGTACGTTACGCCGTACCAGTTATCATAGGAGCGGAGTACGGTGACTTCCGCTTTTTTCTCCTGCAGCAGTTCATCGACAACGAACGGCAGGAAGTATTCGCCTTTTAACGGGTTGGTTTTGTATACATTCTCGAGGAACGGCAGGAAGCGGCGTTTCAGCTCGATCAGAATGCTCGGTGTGAAGCCCCAGAGGTTCATGGAAACGATGGTTCCCTGCGGCAATCCGGTCCAGGTTGCGCCGTCATCCTCGGTGTATTCGGCCTGTCCGCCGTGGTTTTCGATTCTTGTGCGCTCATGAATGCCGACAAGGTGGTTCTGGTCGTCTGCGGTGCAGATGCCGCGGGCTACGTGGCCATTGTCGGTCAGGGTTTTGTACAGGTCGTAGGCAACCATCGCGTACTGATAGGTCGCGCCGTCCTGCTCGGTTGTCAGCTGACGGTAGATCTCCTCGAATGCCGTTCTTCCATAATAATCATCGGAATTGATGACTGCGAACGGTGCGCCGTCGATGGCTTCTGCCGCACAGAGAATCGCATGACCGGTTCCCCACGGTTTGACGCGGCCTTCCGGCACTTCGTAGCCTTTCGGGAGAACGTCGAGTTCCTGGTAAACATACTCTACATCCATGTATTTCTCAATTCGCTTGCCGATGCCCTCGCGGAATGCCTCGTCGATGGCTTTTTTGATGATAAAGATGACTTTCTCAAAGCCTGCCTGTTTTGCATCATAAATGGAAAAGTCGATAATCATATTTCCGTACGGGTCAACCGGATCAATCTGTTTTAATCCGCCGTAACGGCTTCCCATTCCTGCTGCCATGATGACTAATACTGGTTTTTTGCTCATGATGTTCTCTCCTTTTTATTCTCCAAAATAAACTTTTAATCTCTCCGCAAAGTCTGCCGGGATTTCTCTTTCAAATGGAAATGGTTCTGCATCCGCCAAATACTCGGCGATTTCGCCCAGGACACCGGCGCTCCGGTTCAGTGACCAGGCGGAGATCCAGTCGATCGTATCGTGGCAGGTATGCATGCCGAAACCATCGCGGTTCAGCGTCATCGCCGGGATGCCCTTCCATGCGAAGGTGTTGGAATCGCTGCTCCAGATATTGTTGATGAGCGATACGCCTTTGTCCGCCTGTTTTAAGTGCTCCATGATCACGTCGCATGCCTCTTTCGTTGCTGCCACGCCAAGCACGGTTCCGCCGATGGCCTGTCCGGCGAGGTCGACGTTCATGTTGAAGCGGTGCTGCGCCAGCTCGGCTTCATGCGCTTTCACATATGCCCGGCTTCCGCAGAGACCCAGCTCCTCCGCGCCGAACCAGATGCATTCCAGTGTCCGTTTCGGGCGGTTTTCGGCGAAGTAGTGTGCCAGCTCCATGATGATCGCTGCGCCCGCCATGTTGTCGTATGCACCAGGTCCCTGCGGAACGGAATCGTAATGAGCCGTCAGCGTCAGGATTTTCTCTGGCTGCTCGGTTCCCGGGATGCGCAGGATGATATTTTTCGACGTTCTCCTGATTTTTTTCTGCTGTAAAACGAGGCGTGCACGGCTCGCTCCCCGTTCTACCAGTTCCATCGCATCAAGATAATGAATGACGGCGCACGGCAGTTTCGGATTTTTTACGCCGCGCAGGGTGCGGTAGTCCGGCAGACGGTCCTCGTCTTTGTCCAGCGGCGTTCCGGTCAGGATCAGAAATCCGACGGCTCCTGCTTTTTCCAGTTTTTCATAGTTTTCTGCATTGGCACCGCCGTTGATCAGGACGATTTTCCCTTCTGCATGGGAAAGGCTGACCGGGTCGCCGTTTTCTACGTAGAGGAATGGTGCCTCCACGCCTTCCGGAGCGGTATTGGCTGCCGCGAAGCAGCCGCGGACGGTGTATGTTTTCTCATATGGCTCTGTGACCGTAAAGACAGCTTCGTCAACCTGCCATGTCTCAATCTCGAACGGCTCGCGGCGGATCTGCAATTCGCCCTGCCCCCATTTTTCTGCGATTTCAGAAAGTTCTTTTTCGATCCGGCAGGCTGCTTTTTCTTCGCCTTCCGTTCCGGCTTCGCGGATGTAGTTAAACTGGCTGACGAACGCATACTGCCGCTGGCCGCTGATGGTATTTGCTTTCATAATAATGTTATGTCCTTTTCTTTTTTTATTTTCTTGTTTCAACTCACAGTCGGTATTTCACGGAGTCTGACATGTCGAAAATAGTTCGACTGTGACTTGCCTCATGTCAGTGGAGGATACCGATTTCTCTCCGCCCGCCACTGCCGTTATGTTTCTTTTAGCAATTCATCCCACTGCTTCAGAAACGGGGGACTTCTTGTCTAATGATGTTAAAGTTCTTCCAGTACCGCTCTCGCGCTGCGCACGGCTTTGACATCGGTGCGGTAGAGGGTGTATTCGCTTAAGGATGGAAGTCCCATGTTCACATTTTCTTTCCGGTACTGCATCGGGCTCGCCAGTTCGATTTTTCCGGACATGTGGTAGGCGGTCACGCCGGTTTTCGGATACAGCTCGCGGATCGCATCCGCGCAGATACCGCCGCCCGCCTGAATACGGATGCGTCCCGCCGCCTGGCGCTGCAGTTCGGCGAGAAGCTCTGCTCCTTTTACCGCACTGTTCTGCTGACCGGAGGTGAGAATGGTGTTCATACCGAGCGATACCGCCTGCTCAAGCGCTTCTTTCGGATCGCGGCAGACATCGAACGCGCGGTGCAGCGTCACGGACATGCCGTCGGCTGCCTCCATCAGCTGTTCCATTGCCTCCATATTCATCGTTCCATCCTCTTTCAGCACACCGACCACAACGCCCTCTGCACCAAGTTCGCGGTACATCGCGACTTCCTCGCGGATTTCTTCTAATTCATATGGGGTGTAGCAGAAATCCCCGAACCGCGGGCGGATCAATGCATGAATCGGAATGGTTGTCTGTCTGCGGATCACCTCAAACAGCTTCGGACTCGGCGTTGTTCCGCCGATCACCAGATTCTGACACAGCTCCAGCCGGCTCGCTCCGCCTTTTGCCGCCGCAAGCGCCGACTCCGCCGAGTCCACGCAGACTTCCAGGATATAATCGTTCATAAAATTCCCTCTGTTTTCGTAAGTTTTCTTTCTCTATCATACCCTATTTAGGGCGATTAGGAAAGAGCTTCTTTGGTTCACTTTCGTTCACTTCTGCTTTTGATGCAGATACTTCTCCCTCGTCGCCATCCCGCCGCGGATGTGGCGCTCGGACTTGTTTACATCAAGAATCTTCCGCGCCTCCGCCGCCAGCTGCGGATTCACCAGCATCAGCCGCGAGGTCAGATCCTTATGCACAGTGCTCTTGCTCACCCCGAATTTTTTCGCCGTCTGCCGTACTGTCGCTTTCGTCTCGATCATGTAAATCGCTGTTTCTACAGCACGCTCCTCGATATAGTCCCTCACAAAAAGCCTCCGAAGACGCTGTTTTTACAGTGTATTCGGAGGCTATGATGGGTATGTCTTCTATTTTATTATTTGTAATATACCCATACCGCTTTTGTCTGTTCCAGCACCTGATCGATATCCCAGGTTTTTTCGGAATTTTTTCTGCTGTTTGGGTCGTTGATTTTCAGTCTGCCATTCTGCAATCCGGTAAGAACGATAAAATGACCGTTGCTGGTAAACTCCCCGGGTCCCATCAGGGCAATGATGGGGTTTCCGGCCTGCAGGTTGTTTTCCACCCGTTCCCGTTCCACAGGAATTTCTTTGCTGGAAAGGCCGATCTGCCGGGCTCCTTCCAGCATCAGAGACCAGGCGGTTCCGCTGCCGTCTACGGCATAGCCGTTCTGTGAGGCAAAATCGGCGACCCAGCGCGGATTTTTTGTGATATCGCCGGTCATGAAAATGGCAACCATGGAAAGTGCTGTCGGTCCGCAGCCGCTTAATCCCATCACTTCACCGGCATATCGGTGATAGCCCCATCTCTGATCCCACTGCAAGAGAAGCGGAACCTCCGATGCGGATGACAGGTCGCTCAGGTCAATCTCCGGCTCCTCCTCTTTTTTCAACGGATATTCTTCGACGAACGTCTCCGTCTCTTTGTTTCTCTCATAAAGCGATAGCAGATCCTCCGGGTACTGATCCATTGAAATGCCGTTTGCTTTCGCATATCGCTTGATCGGATTCTGCCGGAAGTGCCGCATACCGCCCAAAATCAGGAGACAGCTAAGTAACAGCAGCAGTCCGCGGATTCGCCACACCTTTCTTTTTCGTCTCCGCACTCTTTCTCTTCTTCGCATCATCTTTTTTCGTTCTGCCGTCTCTTGCCATGTCAGTGTATTGCTTTCACGGATCATGAAAAATCCCCCTCCCGATCTTATTGTGTACTCCCAAAATCTTTCCATTCCTGATTTTGTGAGATGCTTGAGAGTACATTCTTCTCTTTCATCATAACAAATTTTCGATTTTTCTTTTTGTATATTTTCCGAAGAAAAACTGCAATTTTTCTGTCCGCTTCCTTAAGATTTTTTGTAGCTATGCAGAGCCATGCGAAATGGAAGATGGAAGAAAAATCGCAAGTAGGAAAATAATAGCAAATTCCGGAAATATCGTTGAGAAAAAATATCAAAAATGGTAGAATAAGGAAAACACAAACTTTAAGCGGAGGATAAAACAAATGAAAAAACTGAAAGTTAAAAAAGGCAGTACCTGTATGGCTTGTCTTGCCTGTGTGGGAGCATGTTCTGAGGCATTTTATAAGGTATTTGATCCGGACAAGGCATGTCTGCAGATCGTAGAGAAAAAGGCTGTCCGCCCGATCGCCTGTCCGCAGTGCGGTAAATGTGCCGAGGCCTGTCCGGAAGGCGCCATTACCCAGAACCCGAAGGGCGTTTACATGATCAACAAGAAAAAATGTACGGGATGCGGAGCCTGTGCAAAGGCCTGTCCATTTGGCCTGATCGTAAAAACCGAGGGCAATCCGGCTTCCAAATGTATTGCCTGCGGTATCTGCGCGAAAGCCTGTCCGATGGATGTACTGGAAGTTGTGGACGAATAATGATCCGAACTTTTAGATATCGCCAGGATCTCGTGTAAGCACAGATCCTGACTCATTGCTCACATAAACATAAAAATGCACTGTGGAACGTCGTCGGACAATTTCACAGTGCATTTTTATGTTAAACGAAAAACAATTGATTCCCGCTCGCTGCCTGGCAGAATGATCGATGCCCGTTTCCACAGACGGCATTCCGACAAAAAGGGACAAAATTTACAATTTTACTCCCGCGCCAGCAGAACCATCGATTTTGCCGGAAGCATCATGCTTTCTTTCATCTCTGCTCCATCCTCTGCGCAACGTTTTCCATCGCAGAGCAGTTTCCAGTTTCCTTCCGGAAGTTTCTGCAAAGCTTCTTTTTCCCATGGATTGTAGAAGACGCAGACTGCGCGGCCATCCGGGTATTCCAGTTCGTAACCTGCGATCTGGTTTTCACGGAAAAATGTCTTTTTACAGTCCGGCTCGCACGTTCCGTATGCCTGGAATTTTCGGCGCAGAGCGAGAAGACCACGATAATAGTCCACCAGCTCTTCCTGCTCTAAGGCGCGTGTCCAGTCAATTTTGTTGAGCTGCCACGACGATTTGAAGCTGTTTCCTTCGCCATGCTTCGTGCGCGCAAATTCCTCTCCTGCCTGGAAAAACGGCATTCCCTTGCAGGTCATCACAATGCCCGCCGCCAGACGGTTCATCGAAAGCGTCCGCTCATCCATCTTGTCAAAATCCGACTCTACATTCTCCTTCCGTTTCGGGTCAGACAGCTTTAATTTATCCCACAGCGTATAATTATCATGTGCCGACACATACGGAATCAGCTGGCTCGCATTACGCGGATCATAGGCTCCTTTTCCGTCCAGCCAGCCGTCTGTCGCGGAAAGTATTCCTGCTGAAAGACGCTCTTTTCCATTGACATAGCCTCCCTCTGCGGCAATGAAAACACTTCCCTTGATGGAATCTCTCGTATCGTCACAGAACATGGAAATGCCATCCATCAGCTTTCCGATATTCTGTTTATCCGAAGGGAAATATCCCTCCTGCATTGCGCTTGCCGCTGCTTTCCACGGTTCACCGTAAACCAGAATCTCCTCGCCGCGCGGCATCCGGTTCAGAGCTGTGCGGATCGCATTCATGGTCTCCGTGTCATGCAGTGCCATCAGATCGAAACGGAAACCGTCGATATGATACTCCTTCGCCCAGTAACAAACCGAGTGAACCATAAAGCGGCGGAACATCTCCCTTTCACTTGCCGTCTCGTTTCCACAGTCGGAGCCATTGGAAATCGTGCCATCCTCCCATTCACGGTAATAATAATAAGGGACTGTTTTCTGAAGCGGCGAATCGAGATTGTACGTATGATTGTATACCACATCCATAATCACACCGATGCCGGCTTTATGCAATGCCTGAACCATTTCCTTCATTTCCCGGATACGTACCTCTCCGTGGAAAGGATCGGTTGCATAGGATCCCTCCGGCACATTGTACTGCACCGGATCGTAGCCCCAGTTGAACGCTTCCGCATCGTCTTCCGGCACACTTCCGAAATCGAAAACAGGAAGCAGATGCACATGAGAAATGCCAAGCGACTTCAGATAATCGAGCCCTGTCGCATGAATTCCGTCTCCATTCAGCGTTGTGCCTTCTTCCGTAAATGCCAGAAACTTTCCACGGTGCTTATCCGAAACACCGGAATTCGGATCGCTTGAAAAATCCTTCACATGAAGCTCATACACACAGCGGTCCTCCGGCCGGATTTCCGGTCTTTTATCCTGCTCCCAGCCCACCGGGTCCGTCTCTGCAAGATTTACTACCATACTCCGCTCCGAATCAATACCGGAAGCCACACCGTACGGATCGACCGTATCAAAAACGCCATCTGAGTGCAGAATGTGATATGTATAATACGTTCCATACCGCGCTCCCTGCAATGCACAACTCCAGACACCCTTTTCGCCGCGCGTCATCGCAATCGAGGCTATTTTTCGGTCCCCGTGCTCACGGCTGCTGCCGCAGGAAAACAGTTCCAGCGAAACCTCCATTGCTGTCGGCGCCCAAAGCTTCCATTCTGTCACAAGCTGTTCATCCTTTTTCACCGAGACACCGAGGTCATCCCCTTCATACGTAAAGTTTTCCACAAATTCTTCCGATTCAAAAAAGCTTTTCCACTCCGCAGGCGTTCTTTTCACCACCGCATTCATCTTCTTTCCCTCCATTTCTTTGTAAACCCGCAGAATCTCTCCGACACTCCACGCCTGCGCATAGCAGCCCTTCGACATCACCGGCGCCGCACCATCATAAATCTCCGCCAGATGAAACAGACATCCTTCCTGCATCCAGCTCGCAAGACGGTCCAGTCCGCGGCGCACTTCCTGTTTTCCCTCCTTCGGGAAATAGTTCAGCACCGCACGGAAATACGCCCCAAGCGGAAATCCCCAGACTGTCCCCTGATGATATGCCCTGTCACGCTCCGGCTGGCTTCCGCCGATCCATGGATGAAATGCCGGATCCTCCATCTCCAATGACCGCAGTCCTGCTGTCGTATACAGCTTTTCTTTGACCGCCTGTAAGATCCGCTGCCCCTGCTTCTGACTCACCATCTGAAACGGAAGTGCCAGCACAAAGACCTGATTGCATCGGAACTGCTTCTCTTCATACGTGCCGTTCAGCACATCCTTCAGATATCCTTCCTCTTCCATCCAGAACTTTTCGAGAAAACTCTTCTTCACCTGCTCCGCAAGCTTCCCATACGCCGATCCATCCTTTCCGACAAACGGCGCCAGCTTTTCCAGAATCCTCAGACCATTATACCAGTACGCATTAATCTCCACCGGCTTCCCGTGACGCGGTGTCGGCAGCTCCTTGTCAATCCGCACATCCATCCACGTCACCTGCTCCAGACCGCCCCCGGCCATAATCAGCCCGTCACTGTCCATTTTAATATGGAAATCCGTTCCCTTCTGATACCAGAACACAATATCCTCCATCACCGGAAACGCCTCGCGCACAAACTCCAGATCTCCTGTTTCAAGGTAATACTCATACACCACATCCAAAAACAAAAGGGCCGCATCCACCGTATTATACATCGGAAGCGCATCCCCCTCCGGAAACAGATTCGGCATCAGTCCTTCTTTTGTATATGCCATAAAAGTCCGAAGAATGCTCTTACACGCCTCATACTCCCCAAGTGCCAGCGTGCATCCCGGCAGCGAAATCATCGTATCCCGCCCCCAGTCCGCAAAATAAGGAAAACCAGCCATAATACTCTTCCCACCTGTCGATGCACGTTCCGTAATATACTGACTCGCACTCACCGCCAGCTGCTTTCCCACCGGATCAGAAATCCCGGACTTTTCCGCAATCATCTCCTGCCGCTTCTCTTCCTCTTCTATCCACAGCGCAATCCTTTCCTCATCCCACTTATCCACATCATCCGCGAGACTATACACAACAAAAAAGACCTGCTCCCTGCCGTCTCCCGTCATCTCAAACCGAATCCGATGATTCACGACAGCACTTCCGATGCCATCTCTTCCATCCCGCGCATCCTGCTCAAAAAACAAATCCCTCCAGATCCTCTCCTTCTCCATCTGAAGCTCCCCATTTGTCCCATAAGAAAGAATCACACCATTGCTCGCAATGCACTTCCGATCCACCGCAAAATCCTGCCCCTCCTGCAGCTGCTCCCCCTTCGCAGCAAACCGCATCACCGGCCGAACCGAAAAACTCCCCTTCTTCCCACTTCTCACCCGATACCGGACAAGAACCGTATTCTCCCCCTGAACCATCCCAATCGTCTTCTCAATCTCAACCCCCTTCACCCGGTAAAACCATACCGGCAGACTCCCCATCTCAAATCCTTCCAGAACCCGAAACCCCTCCACATTCTGTGTCCGATTCACAAACTCCTGTGAAAACAGCTCCGTCTCCTCACCATCCACCTCCAACGTCTCCCAGACATTCGAAATCAGATGCTCCCGCACCGTAGGCGCCTTCAGTGCCCCCATCAACAGCGCCTGATCATTCCTCGCTGCATTCCCCATCACCGTCAGCGAACAATAACCTCCCAGTCCGTTTGTCAGCAAAAAACACTTCTTTTCCCCATTCCGAAAATCCATCCACTCTGAAGCATTCAGTCGAATCCTATCCATACCCCAAAACCTCCAAATTTCACACAATATCTTCCCGAAACTTTTCTGTTCTCATAAAATCAAGCACAAAAAACTCCGAAAATATTTTTTTTCATTCTATCTCCAAACTTTGCACCAGTCAACAAACTCACGCCGATTCGCCCTCCGGGCGAATCCAGCCCCTCTCCCCGTCCTCCAACACACTCTCCCCTTCCACGCAACAACCTCACGCCGATCTGCCCTCCGGGCAGATCCAGACCACTCCCGTCCTCAACACACTCCCACCTCTCCACACAACAATCTCACGCCGATCTGCCCTCCGGGCAGATCCAGACCCTCCTCCCGTCCTTCAACCCCAGGATCTGGCTCCGGCGTCGTGGCATCTGCAAATCGCTCTGCATCTTTTCAATCTGTTCGCTGTTTACCTGTTCAAAATAGTTGTTAGCACACTCCAGCAGTACCATACGGCAGAAATTCCGGACAAAGCTCATATCGAGAAGCATCTGTGTTTTCTCCTGCATTGTGCTGCGGCTTTGCCCGTTGACCATCAGATACAGCAAATGCTCCCGCAGAAACTCCATGCTTTCGTCCTTCCGTTTTTCCTCGCGCTCACTCTTTGCAAGCTTTTCGGTGATTTCACCAACCACCTTTTTAAATTCTTCCGGGTTGACCGGTTTTAAAATATAGGCGGAAACACCGTAAGAAATCGCCTTTTTCGCGTAGGAAAACTCGTCGTACCCGCTGAAAATCACGGTTTCCGTCCCCGGATACTCCTCATGAATCCGGGAAAGAAGCTCAATTCCGTCCATGAACGGCATATTGATGTCGGTCAGCAGTACGTCTATCTTCTCTTTTTCAAACACCTCCAGTGCCTCCTCCCCATTGGAGGCCTCCAGAATATTCTCCCGGATATTCATCCACGAAAGCAGCATCCGAATTCCCTTTCGCTCTATCATTTCGTCATCTACAATCAGATATGTGTACATGTAGTTATTCCTCTTTCTAAGCAGCATTACATATTATTTCTATAATACCATTTTTCGTTTAAAATTGTATAGCTTTTGCCGCTCAAAACCGGTCCCGGAAACACCGGAGCCGTAACCATTTCAAAAAAAATGAAATCCGGAACGGTCTCCGATTTTTCGATCCGTTCCGGATTTTGTTTTTCACTTCTGTTTTTGCTTTTTATTTTTGATTTTCACTTCTGCTTTCCGTTCTGAAATCCTGCTTTTCCTCAATGAATAAAGAACGCGTCCTCTTCCTCGTCTTCCACAACCGGTGTCATCGGATTATACTCGGTTTCTACCAGCTTCTTCACCAGCTCGTGATCGAAGTTGCGGCGGATTTCACAGGTTCTGTCGAAAATCATGGTTGCTTCATCCCCCGGGGTGCATGCCGGCCAGTTCGGGAGGGATGGGGTTTCCGGGCTTCCGTAGCGGGCAAAGTTGATCCAGGCGGTGGCCATACGCTCCTGCAGACGGTCTGTTTCGCCCGGGACATTGCATACGGCGATGCGGTCGATGTTATGGAATACGAACGGAATCTCGGCACAATGCCATGCGGCTTTTCCGCCATCGATCGGGAATTCATAGGTAAACTGATAGGAATAAGTCGGCGCTTCTGTAAACTCCGATTTCTGACGAATGAATTCGATCGTTGCCGGACGGAAGAACGTATCCACAGACCACAGGTCGGCAATTGTTTTGTCCGGATATGCTTTTTCAAAAAGAGAAATCAGCTCCGGCGTTGCATCGCCATATTTTCTCGTCAGGAACGCAATCTGTTCCTCACGGTTCATCTCATGTTTTCCCGGCACAACCGGTCCAAAATCAAACTCACCGATGTTGGTTCCTGCCAGCACAGGAATCGTTTTAGCGTGATCCGTAAATCCGCACTTGATCGGATTTCCGTGGAACCAGCCATTCTCCATCGGTCCCTGTCCGATATAGCAGCCTTTCGCAGCAACCTCTGCCTCAACTTTATTGTACGCATTTGACAGCTCATAATACGGGATCGTCTCAAGCTTCTCCACCTCGGACTCGTCCAGATTCAGTTCTTTTAACAGAGCCTTCACAATCGCGGTGCCGTCTCCGTCCTCTTTCTGATAAACCTTTGCCTCATAAACACCGCTCTCGATGATACCCTTCTGGAACAGGCCGTCTGCTGCCGGCGTATTCATCAGCGTTGCTACCTTCATACCGCCGCCGGACTGACCGAAAATCGTAACATTCTCCGGGTCTCCGCCGAATGCCGCGATATTGTCATGTACCCACTGCAATGCAGCTACCATATCTGCGTTTCCTGCATTCGCAGAATTTTTGTATTTTTCGCCAAACGGCGAGAGATCGAGATAACCGAGGATATTCAGCCGATGGTTCACGGAAACAACAACGACATCACCGAACTCGCTTAAGTGATCCCCCTCATATGCCACATGCTCAATCGCAGAGCCGGCGCTGAAGCCGCCGCCGTGGAGCCATACCATGACCGGCTTTTTCGCACCCGGATCAAGACTCTGTGTCCAGACATTCAGGTTCTGGCAATGCTCGTCCTGCGGCCAGTAACGATGCGGTACCAGCACCTCCATGTTCGGCTCATCCTGCTTTAAAAGCGGACATACATAGCCGTATGCCAGCGCATTTTTGATTCCTTTCCATGGTTTCACCGGCTGTGGCATCTGGAAACGGTCCGCCTCAGCGTAATGGATTCCATGAAACGCGTATGTCGTATTCAGGCGGAAGCCGCGTACCTTTCCCGCCTTTGTCTCTACTACCGGATCTGTTTTACTGCATACAAAATAATCTCCCATATTTCGGTTACCTTCTTTCTATCCTGTTCTGTGACGCGCAGTTTCCAAAAAGCCACCGCAAAATCCCCCTGATCTTTCCGTTTTTGCACCGGTCTTTGAAGCATCTGTTGTTTTTGCATTTACGCATCTGCTCCCTATTATACCAGACAATTTTTTCAGAAACAATTCTTTTTACTTTTATTTTCGGCTGTTTATATCAACAAAGTCCGAAAATCACGTCAAAAATGGATATTTCCATCACAACTTCAAAGTGCTACAATAAAAAAGAAGGTAAAATCAACGTAAAAAAGGGGACTACTATGACGAAAACAGTACAAAAGAGCAAAGCCCGCGATATGACCCAGGGCTCTATCTGGAAACAGCTTCTTCTCTTCTCTCTTCCGCTGATGGCCGGAAATCTCTTCCAGCAGCTTTACAACACCGTTGACAGCATCGTTGTCGGCAACTTTGTCGGCAAGGAAGCACTCGCCGCCGTCGGCTCCGTCGGTCCGATCATCAATTCTCTGATCGGCTTTTTCATGGGACTTTCCACCGGTGCCGGTGTCATTATCTCTCAGTATTATGGCGCAAAGGCGGATGAAAAGGTCAGCCGCACCGTCAGCACGACACTGGTGATGACGTTTATTCTCTCCATTGTCTTTACCATTCTCGGCATTCTCATCACGCCGTACATGCTCCGCATGATGAGCACACCGGACGATGTCATCCGTGAGTCGGCAACGTATCTTAAAATTTACTTTGGCGGTGTTGCCGGTCTGATGTTCTACAACATGGGCTCCGGCGTTCTCCGCGCTGTCGGCGATTCCCGCCATCCGCTGTATTTCCTGATTTTTTCCGCTGTTGTCAATACCGTGCTCGATCTTTTGTTTGTCGTTTCCTTCGGCATGGGAATCGAGGGTGTGGCGCTTGCAACCGTTATTGCACAGTACCTTTCGGCGGTTCTGACGCTGTATGTGCTGACCACAACAGACGGCCCATACCGCATCTGTTGGAAAAAGCTCTGCATGGACTGGTCTTTGCTGTACCGCATCGTCTGCGTCGGACTGCCGGCAGCGATCCAGCAGATGGTGACTTCCGTTTCCAACGTTTTCGTGCAGTCCTATATCAATGTATTCGGCTCGGATGTTATGGCGGGCTGGAGTGCCTACATGAAAATCGACCAGTTTATGATGCTGCCGATGATGAGTGTTGGTCTTGCTTCGACCACCTTCACCGGACAGAACGTCGGTGCCAGCTACATTGACCGTGCAAAAAAGGGTGCTACAACCGCATTCCTGCTTGCTGAGCTTGTAACCATTGTGATGATGATTCCTCTGCTGATTTTCGCTCCGCAAATGGTCTATCTGTTTAACCAGGAGGCAGCTGTGATTCGTTACGGAACCCTGTTTCTGTATCTGCTATCCCCGTTCTACATTCTCTGCTGCGTCAACCAGGTTTATTCCAACGTCCTGCGTGGCGCAGGAGACACCAGAACACCAATGATCGTAATGCTCGGAAGCTTCGTCGTGTTCCGCCAGATTTACCTGTTTGTGATGTCACATATATTTGATTCCATCATTCCGATTGCACTTGGTTATCCGGCGGGATGGCTGGTATGCAGTGTTCTGATTTATGCCTGCTATCGGAAATTCCGATGGAATAAAGGAATGCGGAAAAACTGAAGGATTCCTTTCCTGACATAAGCAAAATGGGCTGTTGCACTAAGAAAATGAACGTAGTGCGACAGCCCATTTTTTCGCATTATTTTTTCAGGAGTGCTGCTGAATGCTCTTTAATCAGAACAACTCCGCAATCGCCGCGATCTTCTCACAGTTTTCCGGCAGCGGACCATTGATTTTCGGTGACTGGCGCGTTGCCACGTAACGGCTTGCGATTCCGGCAGAGGCTGCACCGTGGCAGTCAGCGATATCGTCATTTCCTGTCATCAGGCATTCTGCCGGATCGAGGTGATACTGCTTCAGCAGCATCTCATAAAACGCCGGATCCGGTTTTTTCACACCGGCATCTGACGAGAGCAGGATTCCATCAAAGTATCTTGTCAGTCCAAGCAGGGAAATTTCCGGCGCGGTGAAAAGCGCCTGTGCATTGGACAGCAGAAAAACCTTCTTTCCTGCGTCTTTTAAACGCTGCAGCATTTCCGGCACGCCGGGGAACAATTTCAGTTCTTCTATCGAAATCGCACGGAACATTTTCGCCAGATCTGCAATTTCTTCTTCCGTTACTGAAACAGCCTGATCCTCAAACAGCTGCCGGAACACATCCGCAATGTCGATTTCCGGTACATGGCTGCCGCGGCACTCCATTTTAAGCGCAGCTTCCTGCTCTTTGATTTTTGTCTCATACGCCATCCGGAGTTCTTTCGGCTCATAGGCGGCCCCTTTCATCCCAAAGAACAGGCTCATTTTTTTCCAGAGATACGCTTTCTTTTCATTCGTATGTATATCTACCAGAGTTCCATATAAATCAAAAATATAATTCTGATACATCCTTTATCATCCTTTCTGTACGGAAGGTTTTCCACACGACACGTATTCTACCAGACTTTTCTCCACAATTCCATGTCTTTTTTCCAGACTTCCTATCCTTTTTTCTCCACCCAGATTGTCTATCAAACCAGATCGTTGAAACCTGTTTTGTCTTGTTCTCTGTAAGAAAGAATCCTGCCCGGAGGGCTTTTTACGTTATCGGAAAATTCAACAAAGTTTCCGGTAACGTAAAAAAATTCCCCCGTACAGATTTTGTCCGCAACAGGGGAATTCATTACATCTCACAGTTTCCTGCGAATTGTAATCTTTGATTTACTTTCTCGCATCCAGCATTTCTTTCACCAGACGAATATACTCCGGTGTCGTTCCGCAGCAGCCGCCGACAATGCCTGCTCCTGCGTCTACCAGAATGTTCATATATTTTGCGAACGTCGGCGCATCCATGCTGTAGATTGCCTCTCCGGTCGGCGTGATTTTCGGCAGGCCGGCATTCGGTTTTACGATAACCGGTACTCTTGCCACTTTTTTCATGGAATTTACGACTGCCTCAAGCTGATCCGGTCCGACCGAGCAGTTCAGTCCTACGGCGGATGCTCCCATTTCCTGCAGTGTCTCAACTGCTTCCACAGCGTTTCCGCCGAACAGGGCAGAACCGTCTGCTTCCAGCGTCAGAGAACACATAATCGGCAGATCGCAGACAGAAAGTGCAGCATCCATAAAGACACACGTTTCGTCTACGCTCAGCATCGTCTCCGCTACCAGAAGATCAACGCCTGCATTTGCTACCGCTGTTACCTGCTCTGTGTAGGATTCCAGCAGCTCTTCATAAGAGAGATCGCCTTTTGGCTGCAGCATTTTTCCTGGTGTAGAAAAATCTCCCGCGATCAGCGCACCTGTTCCGGCAAGCGCTTTTTTCGAGATGTCCACCAGGCGTGCATTCAGCTCCTCCACCTCGTTTTCTCTTCCATAATCCGCTAATTTCAGTCTGTTTGCACCAAAGGTCGGCGCATAGACAATCTGGCTTCCCGCCTCCACGTAAGCCTTCTGTAAATTTGCCAGAATATCAGGGTGCTCCAGAACCCAAAGCTCTGTACTGACTCCTTTTGGCATTCCCGCTTTTGTCAGATTTGATCCGGTTGCGCCATCCAATAAAATGACACCTGCTCCGGCAAGCTGTTCAAATTCTTCTCTTGTCATTTTCTTTTCTCCATTCTGCCCGAGTTACCTGCAGCACATGTCCGCGTATACTGACAAATCCCGGCTGTTTTTTCTGAACCTGCCGCACTTTTCGCGTCAAATTCATGTTCAGTATAGCATTGTATTGTTTTCCCGACAAGTAGAAAAAGAGGTATCCGTTTTGGATACCCCTTCGTCTGTTTCTGTTCACGAATGTTCAGCAAACCCCGACATTCTCAATCATGATGCGCGTCTGAATGATGTGTCTCCGAATGATGCGTCTCCGAATGATGTGTCCTGCCCGAGCTGTTCCCCCCACCGGACGGGATATTCTTCGGTGACCCCGGAGACAAATTTGTTCCCTGATTCACACGGGTTGCTTTCTGTCCATTTTCCACCTGCGAGGATGCCGATACCGTTGAAACACCCGAATCGGAACTGTTTTCCGTTGCAGCATTTTTTCCACACGCAACGAAAGCCAGTACTGCTGTACCGACAAGTACGGAAATTACTGCCTTCTTCATTTCTCCACCTTCTTTCCTGGTGCATCGTTTTCGCCTGAACATTAGAGCGTGTCTGAAAAATTATTTCCGCAATCTGTGAGACACACTCTGGTTGTAATTTCATTTTAAATAAACTTCTTACTATTGTCAATCTACTCTACAAATTCCCTATTATTTTCTTTTTTTTGTTCCAAAATATTTTCAGACACAAACAGCAGCCGGACCCCTCTCCCGGATCCGGCTGCCGTTTGTCCTGTATCGTATGCTTTTATTCTGCAGTGCTTGAAGACGTCGAAGCAGTGCCTGTGCTGCTTGTCGATGTCGTTTCGGTACTGCCTGATGTCGTGCTGTCAGACGTTGTACTGTCCGTTGTTGTACTGTCGGTTGTGGTTCCATCTGTGGAATCTGTAGAAGCGCTGTCAACTGTCATCGTATACAGATCTGCGTCGGTTACTTCAAGCTTTTTCCAGTTGGATGCGACCTTGATATCGCTCTCCTTTACCCATCCATCCAGTGTATCGTTGTACTTATCCGATTTGCGGTTGGAAATGATAGTCTGTCTTCTGGACTCGGTTTTATCCTCGTCGAATGCTTTATCTACACGAATCACATAATATGCATCGTCGCCTTCGATGACACCGTCATAATACTCGCCATCCTTCAGCTTTGCTGCTTCTTCCGCTACCTTATCTCCAAGAGAACAGGTATCGTCATCGTCTTTCTCCGATCCGGTTCCAAAGGATGTCTCGGAAGAGGTCAGATAAGAAACCTCAGAGGAGGAATCGCTGTCGGAACTGCTCGATGTGCTCGCGCTTGAAGCGTCGGATGCGCTTGTGTCGGAAGCATCGGAAGAAGAGCTGCTCTCATCGGAGCCATCTGCAGAATCGGTGGAATCTGCGGTATTCTCCGCATTTAACTGATCGTTCAGCTCCTTGCGCAGATCGGTAAACGATGCGGTTGCCGGATCCTCAGACTCTTTTAAGAGATCCAGGAATCTCTGTGCGATTTCTTTCTTTGCCGCTTTTTCCTCGTCCGTCAAATCAATCGTTTTTCCATCGTCATCCTTCTCGGTTCCTGCTGTGGATACCGTGATGTAGCTGATGGAGGTCTGCTTTGCCTCTTCATCGGATACCTCGGTATCTACATCTGCGATGATCGGATCATAAATTTTGGTCTGAATAACATACAGCTCCAGTGCATCCTGGATGTCCTCAACGGTTGCGTGCAGCTTTTTCATCACATCGTCACCGTTCTTATCTGCGAATGCCTGTGCAGCCTCTTTCGCCTGCTGTTTTTCCTCGTCTGTCAGGGAAATTCCGTATTCCTCTGCGTGCTGCCGCATCAGAAGCTCTTTTTCGATCGTATCAAGAGACTGCTCCTTGAACGTTTCCCCGGTAGTCTTTCCATCGTCGCCTTCCTTGTCGTACATCTCAGACGGCATCTGCATTCCGTACATCGAGTACATCTTGGAATAATAATTGTACATGGTTGCCTGCTGATATCTCAGCATGAAATTTGCCTGTCCGAGTGTAATCGACTCGTCATTTACAGTAATTGCCGTTTTTGTTCCGTCCACATTGTCGGAACCGCAGCCGGTCAGTCCCATCGCTGCCATCGAAGCACTCAGCATAACGCAGACTGCTTTTGCTTTTAAATTTTTCATTACTTCCTCCTCATGCAGGGCGAAATGTATGCTCAAAAAGAATTTACCTTTTCAAAACTGTCCGGGCCTTTCAAATGCCCGACTTTTTTACACATTCGAATTTCCGGTCCTGCATCGATTTTTATAAACGCTTTTTCTATTATACCCTTTTTGCTGATACAGGGCAACTTTTTTCTTCCCTGTTCACGCCTTTTTCACACGATTTTGTGGGTATGCGAGTGTTTCACTCCTGCGTGATCTGCAGCAGATCTTCCACCAGTGCATGGCTCTTCTCCAGCAGATCGATCTTTTCCTTTGAATTTCTCCGCCGCGGCGTGTAGACAAACGCCAGCGACTCCATCTGGAATTTCAGTTCGTCGCGGTATTTCTGCAGCAGCTCCGGAATCCGCGCCACATCGATTTTGGCATGCTGCTGTAAGGTGACTCGTACCGAATCGCCCATCTGTTTCAGCTCCGTCACATACGCACAGTGCGCCAGCGCTTTCAGTTCTGCGACAGCCAGAAGATTCTGTACATTTTTCGGCGGTTCCCCGAAGCGGTCGGTCAGCTCCTCCGTCATGTCCTCATACTCTTCCTTATTTTCAATCGCCGCAATTCGCTTATAGGTGTCAAGCTTCAGAGCCTCGTTGCTGATGTAGCCGTCCGGAATATAGGCACTGACATTCAGATCGATCGTTGTCTCGAACGCCTCTGCCGGTGCGATGCCCTTCGCTTCCTGGACAGCCTCTGCGAGCATTTTACAATAGAGATCGTATCCAACCGATTCCATATGGCCCGACTGCTCTGCGCCCAGCAGATTTCCGGCGCCACGGATCTCAAGATCACGCATTGCAATTTTAAAGCCACTTCCCATCTCCGTAAATTCACGAATCGCATGGAGACGCTTCTCCGCCACTTCCTTCAACATCTTGTTTCTGCGGTACATCAGAAATGCGTAGGAAGTCCGGTTCGACCGTCCAACGCGGCCGCGGAGCTGATAGAGCTGTGACAGTCCCATCTGGTCGGAATCGTGGATAATCATCGTGTTGACATTCGAAATATCGAGTCCTGTCTCAATGATCGTTGTTGACACGAGCACATCGATCTCTCCGTTGATAAATCCGTACATGATCTTCTCGAGCTCGCGCTCCTTCATCTGCCCGTGCGCAAAGCCCACATTTGCATCCGGCACGAGCTTCTGGATCGTGTTCGCCATATCCGCAATCGACTGGACACGGTTATAGACATAGTAAACCTGCCCGCCCCGCGCAAGTTCACGGTTAATCGCCTCGCGAACCATTTCTTCATTGTATTCACAGACAAAAGTCTGGATCGGCTGGCGATCCTGCGGTGCTTCCTCGAGCACACTCATATCGCGGATGCCGATCAGGCTCATGTGCATGGTACGCGGAATCGGCGTCGCCGTCAGTGTCAGAACATCCACATTTTTTTGCAGCTGTTTGATTTTTTCTTTATGCGTCACGCCGAACCGCTGCTCCTCATCGACAATCAGAAGGCCAAGATCTTTGAACTTCACATCCTTTGAAAGAACGCGGTGTGTTCCAATGACAATATCCACGAGTCCTTTTTTCAGATCCTCCAGCGTTTTTTTCTGCTCTGCCGGCGTGCGGAACCGGCACAGAAGATCAACGCGCACCGGAAAGTCCTTCATGCGCTCAACGAACGTATTGTAATGCTGCTGTGCCAGAATGGTGGTCGGAACGAGGTAGACGACCTGTTTGCTCTCCTGTACTGCCTTGAACGCTGCACGGATTGCAACCTCGGTTTTGCCGTATCCGACATCGCCGCAGATCAGGCGGTCCATGATCTTTTTGCTCTCCATGTCCGCCTTTGTCGCCTCGATCGCCGCAAGCTGATCGTCCGTCTCCTCAAACGGAAACAGTTCCTCAAATTCTTTCTGCCAGATCGTATCCTTTCCGAACTGATAGCCGGATGACGCCTGCCGCTCGGCATACAGCTTCACGAGATCCTGTGCGATATTTTTTACCGCATGGCGAACCCGTGTTTTCGTCTTATTCCATTCCTGACCGCCGATTTTATTCAGCTTCGGCACCTTTGCAGCTTCGCCGGACGCATACTTCTGCAGCGTATCGAGCTGGGTGGCCAGCACATAGAGGTTCGATCCGCCCGCATACTCGATTTTCATGTAATCACGCGTTACGCGGTCCATCTCAATTTTTTCGATACCGCGGTAAATACCAAGACCGTGGCTCTCATGCACGACATAGTCACCGATCGATAGATCCGCAAAATTCTGGATTTTCTGACCGGAATACTCCGATTTCTTCCGGTTTTTCTTCTTCTCTTTTCCAAAAATATCCGTCTCTGTGATCAGCACAAATTTCTGCATCGGATATTCAAAGCCTCTGCGGGCCGCGCCGTGGATCAGCATGACCTCGCCCGGTTTCAGAACACGCTCCTCATTCTCGCTGTAGAAGGCCGGAATCTCCTCATTCTGCAGGTCCTCCGCCAGATGCTGCGCCCTCGTCCGCGACGGACTCGCCAGTACAATACGGTAACCCGCTTTTTTCCAGGATTTCAGATCTTTTACCAGAAGCGGGAACTGATTGTTATACGAATTGACCGATTTCACCGTCACACTGAATTCGTCACGGATATTCCACTCGCCCTTCTGCGGCTCCATCAGCGATACGGCAACACAGCCGCGGCGGTTCAGTTTTGCCACAAGCTCCGCCGTACTGCACATCAGCTTCGCCTGTCCCGGCAGGAGGTATCCCTTTTCGAGACGGTGGCTCACGCTCTCCTGAAATTCTGCTTCCAGCGCATCGGCACACTCGATGATGCGGTTCGGCTCATCGAGGAAAATGCGGCTGTTCTCCGGCAGATACTCAAAAAACGAGACGGTCTCCGGATAAAAATAATGAAGATACTGCTCCGCTCCCTGCAGAATTTCGCCCTCGCCGATCTGATCGCAGATTTCCTCTGCCGCATGGCGGATACGCGCCGCTTCCTCCGTCATCATCTTATCGCGGAACTTTGTGCTCTGCGCTTTTGCCTCTTTTTTAATCGCTTTCACACCGCGCGCAATCGTGTCCTCAGTTAAGATCAGCTCCGATGCCGGATAGATTGTGATTTCCTCGAGGTTTTCAATCGACCGCTGGCTCTCCGCATCGAAGCTTCGGATGGAATCTATCTCATCGCCCCAGAGTTCAATCCGGATCGGGTTCTGTTCCGTCAGCGGATAAATATCGAGAATGCCGCCGCGGACGGAAAACTGGCCGGTCGACTCCACCTGAAAGGTACTCTCATAGCCGAGCCGCACCAGCTCTTTTCTTATTTTATCCAGATCGAGTTCGCTGTCATTACGCAGATGGATACAGTGCTTTTCAAACACGTCAAGAGGCAGAAGAAAGTCCATACATCCCCCCACACTGGTGATGATGGTAACTTCCTTCCGCTCAAGAAGTGCCTGGATGACCTGAAGCCGCTGCCGGATCAGCAGATTTCCGTGAATGTCCGCCTGATAGAAAATCAGGTCCTTCGCCGGATAATACAGCGTCTCCGCATCGTACAGCCGGTAATCCTCATATAATTCTTTTGCTTTTAATTCATTTTCCGCGATCAGAAGCCGCACCGGGGCATCCTCGGAGAGACCTGCGATCATGTGGGCTTTCTGGCTTTCCAAACAGCCCGAGATCACCGTCACACCTGCGGTTCCTTTTTTCAGATCACGGAACAGCTCGTCAAAACGGGCAATTTCTTTGATCGGTTCTAATAACGCTTTCATTTTCCTTACTCTGCCGGGTTTGCAGATTTGCGGTTATACTCATTCATAGCTGCGTCCACATCCCCGTTCAGCATCTGCTCGATTGCTTTTGCCGCATGCTCGATCGCCAGATTTACAAGGGGACGTTCGTCTTTCGTAAACGGACTTAACACGTAGTCCGCCAGATCCCAGTTTTTCGGTTTCTCACCGACGCCGACCTTCACACGCATAAATCGGTCGGTGCCAAGATTGGCAATGATGTTTTTGATGCCATTGTGGCCGCCCGCGCTTCCTTTTTTGCGGATACGGATCTGTCCCGGCGCCAGGCTGATATCATCGTAAACCACGATCAGCTCGCTCTCCGGATCCACTTTGTAATAGTTCACCAGCTCCCGAACGGACTCGCCGCTCAGGTTCATATATGTCATCGGCTTTGCGACAATGACTTTCTGGCCTGCGATCATGCCCTTTCCGAACAGTGCCTTGTGGCCTGCACCGGAAGACGGGATCTGATATTCGTCGATCAGGTAATCGATGGTGTCGAATCCGACGTTGTGCTTCGTGCCCTCATACTGGCGCGTCGGATTTCCCAAACCTACTATAATAAACATACTTCCTCCTGCAATGCAGACAACAGAGAGCAGAAAAAACTTTCCCTGCCCTCTGTTGTCTGATGTATGATTGTTCTTTTTCTTTAGTTAAAATATACCAGTTCGCTCTCCGGTTTCTTGGCCGGTTTGATTTCTTTTGCATACAGAACCGGGCCTTCGCCATCGTAAACCTTCATATAGCCCCATTTTACCGTTGCAGTCACGTCAACCCAGGAACCCATTACGAGAGATTTGGCGCTTGCGCATTTGCAGACATAGCCGATAAAAGAAGTATCATCTGCACAGCAGGTCATTGCCATACGACCCGGGACAAAGAAATCAGCTCCGACGTCTTTGCTCTTTAATACCATGCCTCGGAAATGAACGGTTTTGCCCTCGTAGCGCTCCGGGTTGTCGCCCATGTCGACATACCAGATTCCGTAATCGGCATCGTCGATTTCGATCACATCGGCATCGGTATCGAACGGCATCTGATCCTCAAAAATGTTGTCAATTTCGCCTTCTTCATTCTCAAACAGAACGTCGCATGCCTGATTGACTACTTTGATGCTGCGGCGGAATGCCGGAAGCGGATCTTCCGGACGACAGCGGTTGAACATAACCATATCCGCATTTTTTGCCATCTCCATGAAAACAGATTTCATATTCTGCATATAAATCTGGAAGCAGCTTGCATCGACCGTCACAATCTCCTGTACAATGCCCCAGCCGCGCGGCAGCTCCATTTCTTCGAGTTTTTTTACGCTCCAGAGCGGATTGTATTCCAGAATAATACGCTCCGGGCGATATTTACGGTTCAGTTTTTTCAGGTAATCTAAGGTAAACTGCTCCGGTCCTTCTACGATTTCCAGTACTGTATTGTGTTTGAGCAGTTCTTTTTCGTCATACTCTACCTCACCCTCTTCGGTTGTGATCAGAAGGGTCGGCCCGTCAATCTGGAAATATTCCTGTGCTACGGTAAAATTGATAAAAGAGGTTTTTCCACTCTCCAGAAATCCTGTTATGAGATAAATCGGAATTTCTACTTCGTCTTCTTCGTACATTTTGTACCTCCGTTGTCTTTGACGTACTCCCGGAATCTTTCTGCACTTGCTTTTGCGGCTGAGATTCCGGGCGTACCTTTTGCTTTGTCTCTAAATCAAGAAAAAAGCTACCACATCGGATTTTGTTTCTGATGCGGCAGCTTCACTACAATTCACAGGTACCCTGCGGACCGTAATTTTCGCAGCTACTTTGTATTTTTACAGTCCGAACAGCTCTGCCAGCTTATCTTCTGCTAATTTGGAACCGATGACACAGATTCTTCCGGTGAATTCCGGTGCTCCGTCACGTACTTCGTACTCTTCCGGAACCATATCGAAATAGATCCACTGTCCATCGGCGCCTGCTACCATACCTTTGGCACGAAGAACCATACCATAAGCGGTATCCTCGGAAAGTTTCTTTAAGATGCCTTCGATCTGCTCTTTGGTGAAGGTCTTCACAGTCTCCTGACCCCAGCTTGTGAAAACTTCGTCTGCGTGATGATGGTGATGATGCTCATGACCACAGCCGCACTCGTCATCGTGGTGATGATGATGCTCATGGTCGTGATCGTGGCCGCAGCAGCACTCGCCGTCATGGTCGTGGTGATGATGTTCATGTTCATCCTCATCATGATCGTGATGATGGTGCTCATGCTCCTCATCGTGGTCATGGCCGCAGCAGCACTCGTCGTGGTCATGATGATGGTGATGATGCTCTTCCTCTTCTACCTGCGCAAGGTTGATGATCGCACCTTCCATCGTATCGAGTACTTTCTTGCCGCCCAGAACTTCAACCGGTGTGGTGATGATGTGTGCTTCCGGATTCAGCTCGCGGAGCATTTTTACAGCTGCCTCTACTTTTTCGGTATCGGCTTTATCGGTACGGCTCAGGATGATGGTTCCTGCGCTCTTTACCTGATTCTCGAAGAATTCGCCGAAGTTTCTGAGATACATTTTGCATTTCATAACGTCGACTACGGTTGTTGCGGAATTCAGGGCTACGCCTGCTTCTTTTTCTACACCGTCTACAGCCTTGATGACGTCGGAGAGTTTACCTACGCCGGACGGCTCGATGATGATGCGGTCCGGGTGATATTTGGTGATAACGTCTTTTAATGCTGCGCCGAAGTCTCCCACAAGAGAGCAGCAGATGCAGCCGGAGTTCATTTCACGGATTTCGATACCGGCATCTTTTAAGAAGCCTCCGTCGATTCCGATTTCACCGAATTCGTTCTCGATCAGAACAACCTGCTGGCCTTTCAGTGCGTCTCCGAGGAGTTTTTTGATCAGGGTTGTTTTTCCTGCGCCCAGGAAACCTGAAATAATGTCTATTCTTGTCATTGATTTAACCTCTTTATCTTGTTGATTCCGTTTATAGTTAGCTGCAAAAGGGCCGAAGTTTATCCTCCGCCCCACACTCACGCTTATTATAGCAACCATAGAACAAAAAATCAAGAGAATTTCCCTTGCTTTTTCTGCATTTCACCATTATAATATATTACATGTCTTTTCTACTTTAACGCGTTGAATGGGCAAATCATTTTACCTATGAATGGGGGATTTTTTTATGAGTGGAACAAAAGAAAAAAAACTCAATCTGCCACAGTCACTGCTTTTGCTGCTGCTGATCATCGTATCCGTCGCAGTCTGTATCCGCCTGAAAACCGGCGGTCCTATGATCGGCCTGTTTGCAAGCTGGATTTTTATCTATCTGTTTTGTAAGATTTTCGGTATTTCTTACACCAACATTGTTGCCGGCGCATACGATGCCATCCGTATGGTCGTCCCGACGCTCTGCCTTCTGATGGCCATCGGTGTCATGATCGGCACCTGGCTGCAGAGTGGCACCATTGCCACCATCATTTCCTGGGGCTTAAAAATGATTAACCCGTCCTGGCTGCTGCCTCTGACGCTGCTGTTCTGCTCCATTTTGAGTATTGTAACCGGTACTTCCTATGGTTCCGTCGGAAGCGCAGGTGTTGCCATGATGGCGATCGGAAACGCCATGGGTATCCATCCTGGCATGGTAGCCGGTGCTGTCATCTGCGGTGCCATGTTCGGTGACAAATTAAGTCCTCTTTCCGATACCACAAACCTTGCTCCGGCCGTTGCAGATGCCAAACTTGGCGATCATATCCGCTCGATGCTCTGGACCACCCTTCCAACATATGTGATAACCTTAATTCTTTTTACTATTCTCGGTTTCCAGCAGACCAGCGGAAGCTATACCGAGGGAAGCATTACCGTTTACATCGATGCTTTAAACGGTGAATTCCAGCTTGGATGGATTACCATGATCCCTGCCATCCTGATTATTGTATTGCTCCTCTGCAAAGTAAATGCGATCTCTGCACTTGGTCTTTCCAGCTTCGCTGCCGGATTTGTTTCCTATTTTGTGCAGCACGATACTCTGCAGGGCATCATCCGCACAGCTTACAACGGTTACACAACCGCAATCGAAGAACCGGTATTACAATCCATCTTAAACCGCGGCGGCATGGGAAGCATGCTCCAGTACGTAGCCATTATCTGCTTTGCTGTCGGCATGGGCGGCATGCTGGAAAAACTCGGTGTACTGGATCACATTCTTCAGGCGATTGTAAAGAGAATCAACAGCGATGGAAGTATGATCCTGGCAACGATGATTGTCGGTTACGTGACCAGCCTCATCAGCTGCTCCCAGCCGATGGCACACGTTCTGACCGGCCGTCTGATGGCACCTGTCTTTCAAGAGCGCAAGGTTGCACCGGAAATTCTTTCCCGCTGCCTCGAAGACTCTGGAACTATGGCTGGTCCTATGATTCCATGGCATGGCTACGGCGTATACATGGCCGGCACACTTGGTGTTGCATGGTCGGCATTTTTCCCGTACTTATTCCTGCTTTACCTGACCCCGGTTTTCAGTATTTTCTATGGATTTACCGGAATTTCCATTAAGCATCTTCCGGAAACCAAAAACAATGAATCAAAAGAAGAGAAATAAGGCAAAAGCAGAAATCGTAACAGGAAATCATAAACAGAAACAAAAAAAGAAAAGGAAAAGAGAAAGAATGCAGACAAAACTTGTTCTTCTCGGAACCGGCACACCAAATGCGTGTCCGAATGCCAACGGACCTTCCTCCGCTGTCGTGGTCGGTGACCGTGCTTATCTGGTAGATTTTGGTCCTGGCGTTGTCCGCCAGGCCTCAGCCGCCTATTTTAACGGCGTGGATGCCCTGCGGCCGGATCTTCTGACCGTTGCCTTCTGTACGCACCTTCACACAGACCATACCGCAGGATACCCGGATCTGATTTTTACTCCGTGGGTGCTGGAGCGCCCGGTTCCATTGAAAGTTTTCGGGCCAAAGGGCTTACAGCACATGACCGATCATATCTTACAGGCCTATGAAACCGACATTGATTTCCGAATTCACGGTTTCGAAAAAGCAAACGAATCCGGCTACCGCGTTGAGGTAACAGAAATTGAATCCGGCATTGTCTACCGGGATGACCTGGTTACGGTGGAGGCTTTTCCGGTCAGCCACGGAACACTGGAATGCTACGGCTATAAATTCACCACACCGGACCGCACAATCGTCATCACCGGCGATACCGCTCCGCTGGATCTCGTGGCAGAAAAATCGAAAGGCTGTGATATCCTGCTGCACGAAGTGGAATACGCCGCCGGAATCTCCTGCCGCGAACCCAAATGGCAGAAATACCACCGGGAAGTGCATACGTTAAGCACGGATCTTGCCGGTGTTGCAAAAAAAGCAAATCCGAAACTGCTCGTTACGTATCACCGGATTTACCATATGAATGTACAGGATAACCACAAAAACCTTGCCGCCGAGATGGCATGGCGCGATACTGCGATACTGGATGAAATCCGGGATGCAGGGTATGACGGATATGTCGTGAACGGAAAAGACCTGGATGTATTTTAAAATACGGGGCAGCGTACCAATTCTGGTTTACGAATTGGTACGCTGCCCCGTTCGTTTTGGGATGAGCCCGGAGACGCTTTCTATTTTCATTTACCCGACTGGCAGATTCTACCATACTCTGCGTTATTTCAGAACTGTTTTTTCTGTCTCTGCCTGTGATTTACCACAGGACGCAGAAGAAAATACGCAAAAACAGCCAGTGATGAAAACCATTTATTTCTTTGACATTAACCTCCTCAGAACGTATAATCATAGTATTACAACTCTGGCAAAACAGCAGGATTTTCTGCTGTTTGTCGTTACAGGAACCTGATCCGCAGACGGCTTGCACAGTCTGCCTTTCGTTTGCGTTCCAGAAAGGATGTTTTATATGGCAGCTACTACTGCGAAACCCGTAAAAAGCGCCGGTAAAATTCCCGGCAGTACCTTGAAAATCATTGCGATGGTCTGTATGCTGATCGACCACACTGCAGCTGTACTTTTCGACCGAATCCTGATTTCCCGCGGTCTTCTGAATGCGGTGAACGCTTCGGACGGAGGCGCATCATTTCTCTCTACCGGAAACACAGCTGTGATTTATTATGCGGATATGATTATGCGCGCAATCGGAAGGATCAGTTTTCCGATTTTCTGTTTTCTGTTGATTGAAGGGTTCATGCATACGCATGATGTGAAAAAGTATGCGCTGAATCTTGGGATTTTTGCACTGGTTTCGGAAATTCCGTTCGATCTGGCATTTGCGGGAAAACCGTTTTATCTGGATTATCAGAATGTCTTTTTCACTTTATTTATCGGCCTTGTGATGATGATTTTTCTGCAGAAAATCGATTCAAAAGCGCAAAAAGATGCCGGTGCATGGCAGAGGGCGAACTGGAAGGTTTCGGTTGGCAAGCTGCTGGTGATTGTGGCAGCCTGTGCAGTGGCCACGCTGTTGAAGACAGATTACAGTGCAATGGGAATTCTGACGATTGTGCTGATGTATAATATGAGAAAGAATAAAATGTACTGTATCGGAATCGGGTGTGCGGTGCTTACGCTGTTGAGTCTGAATGAAATCACCTGTTTTCTGGCTATGATTCCGGTGCATTTTTATAACGGAAAACGGGGATTGAATCTGAAGTATCCGTTTTATGCGTTTTATCCGGTGCATCTGCTGGTGCTGTTTGCGATTGCGGCGGTACTGGGGATGGCGGGGGTTGCGGTTGTTTAAAAAACGGACACCCGGAAGTGCACCTGCGCCGCCTGGGACTGTGCCCTGGGGCACAGTCCCAGACGACACAGACGCACTTCCGGGCTGACATTGAGGCGGGCGGTGGGGAGGTCTGGATTTGCTACGCAAATCGGCGTGAGATTCTACTTAATATACTTCTTAACTTCCAACGGATACCCCAAAAGCTCTTCGCTGCGAATCACTTCAAAATTCTCCGGTTGAAAATCTTTGCGTAACGTCACAGTGTTCAGGCAATGATATCCCAATCTATGATAGAGTTTCATCGCTCCAAAATTTCGCGCAGCTACCTCAAGATAGACAGATTCAGAATACTTTTTTATCTCGGCTTCGACCAGCGCAATCGCATGACTTCCGTATCCGTTTCCCTGGTATTCCGGAAGTACGAAAAGATCTTCGATCCAGTCAACTTCCGCCCCGCGGCTTCCGAGATGCACAAATCCAATGGGGATCTCTTCTTTTAAGATAAAATAAAACATATGCCCTTTGTCTGTCCAGGCAGCAAGATTCTCCGCGGCCTCTTCGTCGGTTATAACATAATCACCATGAGCCAGCCAAAAGCCTCGAATCAGCTCTTTTGCAAGTTGTGCTTCGTTTTCATATTTCTGTAAAGCTATAATTTCATTCATTTTTTCATCTCCCTTGTTTTTTTAACCGAATCAAGTAAGTCCCAACCCCCTGCTTATTGCTTCGCGCAATGGAAGCAGGTGACTTGCTTGATTCGGTTAAACTATGATATACTCAAATCATCATGATACCAGGCTCAAAAAGCTAATGCAAGCTCGCTTGCAAGAGGATTTTTGAACTCTTGACCTGTCAAAAACATGACTAGGAGTGCAATGATATGAAAAAAGCGACAAATTTGATATCCTTTCTGATTTTAATGATGGTACTGGTCGGCTGTAGCAAAGAAACGGTCCATATCGACTTTCCTTTTGAAGTTGGAGATGTTGAAAATGTCGAAATGTACCACTATGCGGGAGCACCGGTATCAGCAGAAAAGAAAATAGTCGTTGCAAAAACTGATATAACAGACTTGTATCATATGTTTGAAAACTTATCATTGACAGACAAACAAGTCGAGGAAATCACAGGCGCAGATGTGACCAGTTTTCGATTTAACCTTTCGGATGGGACAAACTACGAACTGGTTTATGTCTGCAATGGAGTCAAGAATGGAAAGCTGAAATCTTCCACGGGCAATTTTGAATACTTCACAAGTTCAGATATCGGCTCATATTGGTCGAATATGGATCTTGAATCAGTTCCAGTGAAAGAAAGTGAATTGCCGAAGTGGCATAACTGATTCAGCCTCGAAGGACTCCCTGTCATACGCGCTGGGGTGTTTTTATATATGATTCATCTCGTTTCCGTTTCTCATAAATCGCTTCCATCCATTCCAGCACATCCTCTTTGTTCTGCTGAAACGGTTCGCTGTGGCTCAGGAGAAAATACGGCGCACGCACGTTTTTCAGAACTCGGATTTCTGCCAGCAGGCGCTCGGCATTATAAACGGTCTGTCCGTTTTTCTGCGTCGCATATGCCGCATCCCCGAGAAAGCACCACGTCTCATCCACTTCCAATGCAAGCGATCCTTTGGCATGACTCGATGGAATCGGAAATAAATGTAACCACACGTCACCGTCCTGAAACCACGTATCTTCTTCTATCACAGTTCCTGTTTTTGTATAACGAAACGTATTTTTCCCCTGGTAAACCGCTTCGCACGAAATCTCCGACAGATTCCCAATATGGTCGGGATGAAAATGGGATAAAATCACCCGAATTTTTTTTCCTGTCTGTTCTGACTTTTCCTGCAGAATTTCTGAAACCGCAGGATGATTTCCCACGTCATATACCCAGAAAAATGCATCACCCTCGATGATCACAACATTTGCCGAAAGTGGATGTTCTGTCGGTGTAAGATAGGAAATGTGATCGTTGATTGTCTGGATGTGCGGAATCTGTATCGGCTCTTTTCTTTCTTCTTTCATCAAATCAACACCTCTTTTCCTTCGAACACAAAACACAATGACCGACAGATTTAAGAAATCTCTTTCGTTCTCTGCCGGTCATGATATTAATGAAAATTAGTAGCTATCTTATTTTAGAAGCTGAACACCGCCACACCATACGCCGGAAGTGAATATGCAATCCGATATGGCTGGCCATCGCATTCGCCGTCTTTGGCGCGGTAGACCATCTGGCGTTTTTCGGTCGGACCGCCGTATTTCATATCGGAGCTGTCGAGTATCAGGCGGTACTGTTTTTTGCGCGGTACGCCGCACATGTAGTCCGGTCTCTCGACTGGTGTGAAGTTGCAGACAAACAGCAGATTGTTCTTGCCTGTCGGTGACCAGCGGACGAAGCTGTAAATGCTGCGGTCGCCGTCGTTGGCATTGATCCACTGGAAGCCTTCGTAGCCGCAGTCGTTCGCGTAGAGTGCCGGGTACTTGCGGTACATTTTCAGCAGGTCACTAAAGAAGGTCTGCAGATGCTGATGCCCCTCATCTGCCAGCAGGAACCAGTCGATCTCGCGTTCCTCGCTCCACTCGCGGAGCTGTCCGAAATCCTGTCCCATGAACAGAAGTTTTTTGCCCGGGTGCCCGAACATGAAAGCATAGCCCACCATCAGGTTCTGGAATTTTTCCTTCAGATCGCCCGGCATTTTGTTGATCATCGAGCATTTCAAGTGGACAACCTCATCGTGCGAGAGCACCAGAATGTAGTTCTCGGAAAATGCATAGGTCATGCCGAAGGTCATCTTGTTATGGTTGTATTTGCGGAAGTATGGATCGAGCTTCATGTAATCGAGGAAGTCATGCATCCATCCCATGTTCCATTTGTAGGAGAAATGCAGGCCGCCGTCCTCTACGCTTCCCGTTACCTTCGGCCACGTTGTGGACTCCTCGGCAATCATGATGACACCTTTGTTTCGTCCGCGCACCAGGGTATTCAGGTGTTTGAAGAACTCGACGGCTTCGAGATTCTCATTTCCGCCGTTCTTGTTCGGCACCCACTGGCCCGGCTCTTTTCCGTAGTCGAGATACAGCATCGAAGCAACAGCATCGACACGGAGACCGTCTACGTGGTACTCTTCTACCCAATAAAGCGCATTTGCCAGCATAAAGTTTTTCACTTCATTTTTGCCGTAATCAAAGATCTTCGTTCCCCACTCCGGGTGCTCGCCCTTTCTCGGGTCGGCGTACTCATACAGCGGCTGGCCATCAAAATCAGCAAGGCCGTGCGCATCTTTCGGGAAGTGTGCCGGTACCCAGTCCAGAATAACACCGATTTTATTTTTATGCAGATAATCAACAAGATATTTAAACTCTTTCGGTGTTCCGTAGCGGGAGGTCGGTGCGTAATAGCCCGTTACCTGATAGCCCCAGGAACCGTCAAACGGATGCTCTGCAATTCCCATCAGCTCTACGTGGGTATAGCCCATTTTTTTTACGTAATCGGCAAGCGAATGTGCGAACTGAACGTAATTGTAAAATCCGTCCGGGTTGGATTCGGACCACGGATGTTTCATCCAGGAGCCCGGGTGCACTTCGTAGATGGAGAGCGCGGATTTCTGAACGTCAAATTTTTTGCGGTTCGTCAGCCATTCGCTGTCACCCCAGCGGTAGCCTTCGATTTCCGCTACTTTTGACGCGGTACCCGGCCGTTTTTCGGATGCAAATGCGTATGGATCTGCTTTGTACAGTTCTCTTCCGTCCGGTGTGCGGATGTAATATTTATACATCATTCCCTCGGTCACGCCCGGAATGAACACTTCATAAACGCCGTCCTCGCCGACTTTCCGCATCACATTGGCATGGGCATCCCAGCCGTTGAATTCGCCGATGACAGATACTTCCGCCGCATGCGGAGCCCATACGGTGAACCAGGCTCCTACTTTGCCGTCTTTTTTGTCCAGGTGCGCACCCATTTTCCGGAAAATATCGTAATGGGTTGCCTGACCAAACAAATACTGATCCAGTTCAGAAAATCTTGGCTGATAGCCCACCGGTTTTTTTGGCGCTTTTCTGGTTTTTGCTGTTGTTTTTGCAGTTTCCTTCATAGAAAAAATCCCCTTTATGATTCTTTTTCAATCAGAACACAGCCGCACGGAGGTACTTCAACAAAAAGTTTTCCATTTTCCGGAGAAATGGCTTCTCCGGTTACCGCGTTTTTCCATGTTCCGTCGCAAGATGCAGGAATCCAGACTCCCGCACTCTGGTTTTCATCATTATTTACTGCTGTGATCAGAGCGTCTGTCTCATCTAGGCGTGCAAAGGCATACTGGCGGTTGGTCAGCATGAGTTCGCGGTATCTTCCCGTTCGTGCTGCAGGATGTTTTTTTCTGACGTCTGATAATGTTTTGATCCATGCCGGAAGTTTTTCTGCCGGCGGATTTTTCTCCAGTTCTTCCAGATTCAGCGCCGGACGCAGCGGATCGTCGTTTCCGCCTTCTTTTCTTCCCTCGATGCCGAATTCCGATCCGTAATAGATGGACGGGATGCCCGGCAGGAAGTACAGCAGCGCATAAATTGGAATCATGTTTTCTTTTACGTTCAGCTTGCTGGCCAGACGGTCTACGTCGTGATTGTCAACGAAGCTGTACAGTTTCTTTCCTTTGTAAATGCCGCCGTTTTCGTCAAATTCGCGGCGGATCATATGTGCAATTTCGAAGTAGTTATGATCGTTATGTCCCGAATAAAGTCCTTTGTGAAGCTCGTAGTTTGTGACACTGTGCAGCAGATGCTGGCCGTCTCCGATGTAGCGCGCATAGTCGCCGTGGATGACTTCGCCCATCAGCCAGAAGTCCTGTTTTTTGGCGGATGTGCGTGCGCGCATCTGCTCCATGAAGCCGAAATCCAGGCAGTCGGCGCAGTCGAGACGGATGCCGTCGATGTCGAATTCGTCGATCCAGAAGTCGATGACATCAAGGAGATAGTCGCGGACCTGCTGGTTCTGGAGATTCAGGTTGACGAGTTCGAAGCAGTTTCTCCATGCTTCGTAGGAGAATCCATCGTTATAGCAGGTGTTTCCGCCGAACCAGATTCCTTTGTACCATCCGCAGTACGGGGACTGTTCTCTTTTTTCCTGAATGTCGCGGAAGGCAAAGAATTCGCGGCCGGTGTGGTTGAAGACACCGTCTACGACGACTTTGATGCCGAGTTCGTGGGCTTTTTTTACGTATGCGGCAAAGTCCGCGTTGTCGCCTAAGCGGCGGTCTACCTGTTTGTAATCTTTTGTGTCGTATCCATGTGTGGTTGATTCAAACAAGGGGCCGATATAGATTGCGGTACAACCGAGATCTGCGATGTGCGGAAGCCACTGTTCCAGTGTGGAAAAGCGGTGTACGGTTTCTTCCGATTCATTTTTTCTCGGCGCGCCGGTCAGTCCGATCGGATAGATGTGATAAAATTCTGCCTCTTCATACCATGGTGCCATTTTGTTTGTCCTCCTTGTTTTTGGGTTATGAGTAAATTCCATACATGAACTGGTGTACCAGACGGTAGACTTCTTCGTCCCGGACGACTAGGTTGGAAAGATCGGATTGATCTCCTGCTGTCATCATCAGGTAGTGCATCAGGATTCCGGAGAAGCCTACAGCGAATTGTTCCTGACGGCCGTTCATGTTGCCGAGTTCGGCGCTGGCGTTGTCGAAGACGTCGACGCACAGGTGATAGAACCGGTCAATCATGGGGTATACGGTGCGGAAGCCTTCGCTTTTTCTTCCGGAATAGAACAGTGCCATCATCAGCATATGGAATTTCGGGTCTTCGGAGGCTCCGTTGAAGAAGGCACGCGCGATGCGGTACAGTTTTTCGGGGATGTTTTTCCCGGTTTCGGAGGCTTCGATGAGTTTTTGTTCCATGGGCTGAAAGTGCTCGTTTAGCAGGGCTTCGAGGAGGCCTTGTTTGCTGCCGAAGTAATAGTACAGGGTTGGTTTGGATACTCCGGCGGAGTCTACGATCTGCTGAACACCGACGGCGTCGTACCCGCTTTCGTAGAAGAGGGTCAGAGCTGAGTTCATGATTAGCTGACGATTGTCCATTTTGATTCCTCTTGATTGGGGAGCGGTGACGGACGCCCTCCGGGGACTGCCGGGGATTCCTTGCGGGGAAACGCGGTTTCGGAAGCTAGGAACTCTAAGCGATTGGAAATTTGCTAAAAGCATTCCCCCAAATTCAAAACTCGCTAAAGCTCAGACAGTTGAATTTGGGGGAATAACGCAAATTTTCAACTGCTAAGAGTTACTACGCTTCCTGCAAATGCGTTTCCCCGCAAGGAATCCCCGGCAGACCCCGAAGGGCTGAACCTGGCCGCGGTGTGGTTGTTGGGTTGGTTACGTGTGAGTTTGCATTTGTTTTGAAATGCTTTTGTTGGTTATTGTTGTAAGAAGTCTGCATTTGTGTGTGATGGTCGGATTGCGTGAATGATTGGCAATTTTGACGAATTTTGTTGGATTTTGCAGGCTTCTTATGTGTGTTTCTGTTGTCATTATACCAATCGGTATATAAAAAGTCAATGCAAAATATATAATGAATGTTTTTCTGCGTTTTCTCTCTTCGTTCTCCAATTGCTGTTTTCGCCTGGATGACGTATAATAAAAGCAGTATTTTGTAAAATTTTATTTTAAGGAGACCATAAATTTATGATACGATTTAATAACGACTACAATCACGGTGCACACCCGGAAATTCTGGAGGCACTGGCTTCGATTAACGGGAACAGTTATGGCGGATATGGCGAGGATGAATGGTGTGAAAAAGCGGCGGAACTGATTCGGGAGAAAATTCATTGCGCAGACGCGGCGGTTCACTTTTTTCCGGGAGCGACGCAGACGAATTTTATTGTAACGGCGGCAGCGCTTTCGCCGGTGCAGAGTGTAATTGCGGCGGATACCGGACACATTAACTGCCATGAAGCGGCATCCATCGAGAATACCGGACATAAGATTCTGGAGCTGCCAAATACAGACGGTAAAATCTCAGCAAAACAGATTGCGGCGTGCGCGGCGGCTTACTATGAAGGCGGCGAGCCGGAGTATCTGACAGAGCCAAAGATGGTATACCTCTCTTTTCCAACGGAACAGGGAACTCTGTATTCGCTGCAGGAGCTGAAGGATATTCATGACGTCTGCCGCAAGTATGATATGTATCTGTTCGTGGACGGTGCACGGCTTGGCTACGGTCTGGGATCGGAAAAGAATGATGTTGCGCTTGAGGATCTCGCCGCTCTCACAGATGTCTTCTATTTCGGCGGAACGAAATGCGGGGCGCTGTTTGGCGAGGCTGTTGTGATCACGGCGGATGCACTGAAAAAGCGTTTCAAAGCCTACATGAAGCAGAACGGCGCTGTCCTCGCCAAAGGCTGGCTGCTCGGACTGCAGTTCCACTGCCTGCTGGAACATGATCTCTACTTCACTGCAACTCGCCGCGCCGATGCGCTTGCCATGAAACTCCGCGAGGTGTTTGCAGAACAGGGGATTCCATTCTGGGTGGAGAGCTTTACGAATCAGCAGTTTGTGATTCTCTCCGATGTGCAAAAAGAAACACTGGAAAAACGGTATATTTTCGAGCCGATGGGAAAATCCGCAGACGGCGGAAATATTGCGCGGTTCTGCACAAGCTGGGCAACGACGGAAGAGGAAGTGCAGACACTGATCGATGACCTCAGAACTTTATAATTTTTAACAGTTCAAAGCCATGCGAAACGAAAGGAATTTTTATGTCTCGTAAAATTGGTATTACCGCCTGTTCCAACCCCATGCGGCCGTCCTTCTCCGCCGATCTGGCGCGTCTCTGCCAGACCTTGCGTGGCCTGGATTTCGCTCCTGTTTTAAGTTCCTGTCTCTACGACAATGGTTCCGGTTTTGCCGGTACCGGCACAGAGCGGGCAAATGCGCTGATGAGCCTTTACCGTGATCCGAAGATTACCGATATCTTTGATATTTCCGGTGGCGACATGGCAAACGAAGTTCTGCCGTACCTGGACTTCTCCGTCATCGCCGCCTCCGGCAAACACTTCTGGGGCTACAGTGATCTCACAACGATTGTCAATGCCGTCACTGCTGCGACCGGGAACGAATCGATGCTGTATCAGATTCGAAACCTGCTGTACGATCACAGTGCTGAGCAGATTACGTTATTTCAAAATGCCTTTTCCCATCAGTCACCCAGCCTCTTTGACCTGCCATGCACCTTCCTGCAGGGCAGCCATATGGAGGGTGTCCTGATCGGTGGAAATATCCGCTGTTTCCTGAAACTCGCCGGAACGGATTTTCAGCCGGATTTTCACGGAAAAATCCTGCTCCTCGAAGCCATGGGAGGCGGCGTTCCGCAGATGATCACTTTTCTCTCCCAGTTGAAAATGATGCATGCGTTTGAACAGATCAACGGAATTCTCCTCGGAACCTTCTCGCAGATGGAGCGCGACCATCTGACACCGGATATGCCGCAGCTTGTCCGCCAATTCGCCGGACCGGATCTTGCGATTGCACGTACTTTGTACATCGGCCACGGCACCGACGCGCATGCCGCCGTGATCGGCAGATTTTATCAGATTTCTTCCGACTGATACACATCCGCGTAGCGTACGCCAAAGGCCTGCGCGTCCGCATGATTTTTCATGTAGATATCAATATGGCCATACGGCGTGCCGCGGTCCTCGACCGTGTAAATTTTGCCGCCGATGTTCAGCTTCGTTCCAAAAGGCAGAACACCGGTTGCAATCGTGCGGCCCTGCTCCGGCATTTTTCCGGATGCGGTCGGGCCGCCCGCCCATCGGCCACAGCAGACGGCGCAGTTGCAGTAGGCGGTCAGCTTAAAATTGCCGAGATATTTCCCCAAGGTGCTTTCCAGCTGACCATATGCTATACTGTTTCCTGCATCTGTTTTTTGCACATTTTCTGTTACCGAGCTCTCTTTTCCACCATTTCTATTTTCTGCGGTCTGGTTTTCCACAGAACTTTCTTCTTTTTGTCTCTTATCCACATTCCCCATTTCCATTTTGCTGTCACGCATTTCTTCCGGAATCACCCGCACGGCAAATTCCGTCGATTTTTCATAATTAAAATCTGAAATCAGAATCCCTGTCGCCTCGCTTCCGGCGTGGATCACTTTTCCATCACCGAGATAAATCATGACATGGTAAATAAACCCGCTCTCCCGCTGGTAAAACAGCAGATCACCGGGCTTTGCCTCACGAACGGGAATTCGCGTTCCGGCTTTTGCCTGCTGGCGTGAGGTACGCGGAAGGGCATATCCGAAATTGGCGAAAATCTGCTGTGCAAACCCGGAACAGTCACAGCCGTTTGTGAGGCTTGTTCCTCCCCAGACGTACGGGTTTCCCAGGAACTTTTTTGCATACTGCAAAAGCCCGCCGCACGCTTCACCGGAGGAAAGGAGCGTTTTTGTTGTCGCATACGTGTAGGTGTACGCCCTGTTATTCCATGGTTTTATCCACATTTCTGCCAATGAAAAACTTTCTTCTCGGCGGCGGTTTACTTCTGTTTTGGCCTCTTCGCCTCTACGCAGATACCGCGCGCAGACAAATCCGCGGACATCTCCGGATTCCACATAAACCCAGTCCGAATCTTCGTCTGCCAGAATATAGCAGAGACTTCCCTTCGGTAAAATTCCGACAATTTTCTGGTCTGTGCCTTTTCCCTCACGGACATGCAGCCAGGAATTGACATCGGCGATGGCATATGTTTTCTCTACGGTGTGGAACAGCCATGGCATGCGGGAAATTGTGACCTTTTCGGCTTCGGCCAACTGCCATGCACTGTAATTTTCCCGCGTCCGCGCGGCTTCCTGCTCAGAAGAAAAAACGGGTTTCGCCATAGCAGCCGACGGTTCTGCCGGCTGTGTTGAGACAATATCCGATGAGACTGCCTCTGATTTACTGTTCCCATTTGCTCCGGCACTTTCTCCTGTGCTTTCAGCCATTCCGTTTTCGACAGACTCTTCTTCTTTCGGCGGATTTAATAAAGTTCCATCTCCACCGCTGGTTTCTTCCTGACCCGGCCAGGGATCGTTGGAAATATCCTCCCCTTCTCCCGGCCACGGACCATCTATTTCACTGTTTCCCGGCTTTTCCGAAGTACCTTCATCACCTTCTGTTTCTGACACATCTTCGTTTCCCTCCGAACCTGGTGTTTCCGGCATATCCGTATCGTTTTTTGAATCTGGATTTTCCAGCTCTCCCGAATCCGCCTCGCCCGGTTCTGTCGTCCCCGCATCCGCTCCGCTGTCCGGATCCTGCGGTTTCTCCGGGTTTGTCGCATCTTCTTTTTCCTCGGATCCCTTCTCATCTTTCGTTTCATCCGGCTGTGTTTCCGGCATATCTTCCGTCCCGTCAGGCTGCGGTTCTTCCGGTTCTGCCACATTTTCCTCCACATCAAAAGAAGCAGCCCCAACGGCTGCTTCCCCTGCAATCTCTATTCCAATCTGTCCCGGATCTGCCGTTTCCTCTTCTGCTGCATAAACGGCTGTCGGGTTACTAAGTGTCACTGCGAGCGCACCAATCATCGCGGCGCGCACCAGCTCGGCGCATTTGTCGCCCATCATTGTTTTATCAACCATTTTCGCTTTCTCCTATTCAATTTGCACGGCCAGAAAAAACTGTTCCGAACAAATACATAAATAGAAGAAACACCCATGGTATTGCTTCCTATTCCTCTACTTGAAACAGTCTGACCGCATTTTTCTCTGTTGTCTCAATGACTTCTTCTTCCGAAATTCCCTTGAGCTCTGCGATCTCCTGCACCACGTACGGCAGATACAGAGAAGAATTTCGTTTTCCCCGGTACGGAACCGGTGCCAGATACGGACTGTCTGTTTCCAGCAGAATGCGCTCCATCGGAGCCATCTGAACCACTTCTTTGATCTTCTTTGCATTTTTGAACGTCACCACGCCGCCAATGCCAAGATAAAATCCCATTTTCAGGTATTCCTCTGCCATCTCCACAGAATAGGAAAAACAATGAATGACGCCGCCGATCTCCTCCGATTTTTCCTCTTTCATGACGCGGAGCGTATCGGCCGCCGCCTCCCTGCTGTGAATAATCATCGGAAGTTTTTCTTCCCGAGCAAGCGCAATCTGACGGCGGAACCAGTACTCCTGCTTCTCGTGATTCTCCTTGTCCCAGTAATAGTCAAGGCCAATCTCACCGACCGCGACCGCCTTTTCCATGCGGCAGAGTTCCCGCATCCGCGCCATCACGTCCTCGTTCAGATCGCCCACCTCATCCGGGTGAAGGCCGAACGCGCCGTAGATGAACGGATACGCTTCCATCAGTTTTCTTGTATTTTCCAGTGATTCCAGATTTGCCGAGACATTGATGATACGCCCGATCCCGTTTTCCTGCATCGAGGAAAGCAGCTCTGCGCGGTCTTCATCAAATTTCTCATCGTCATAATGTGCATGTGTTTCAAATATCATATCCGAATTTCTCCTTAAAAAAACGAAACAGAAACGGAAGAAAGCTCTGCATAGCCTTCCCCTGTTTCCGTTTCCACATTTATCTATCCTATCGTTCGTTGTTTTCGTAAAAGTAAAGTGCGCCGCTGCGCCTGTGCTTATTATAACGCATTCATTTTTCCCGCGTCAACCAGGAAACGAAAAAATATGCCGGATTCCGATAAAATCACCGCCGTGCCGCAATCTCGTCCAGCAGGCAGCCAGCCACTTCGTCTTTTCCCATCAGCGGAAGCTCTTTGATGCCGTCCTTCGTGATCAGCGTCACCACATTCGTCGCCACACCGAAGCCGGCGCCCTCCGTCTTCAGGTTGTTTGCCGCAATCATGTCGAGATGCTTCTTCTCCAGCTTCGCACGCGAGTTTTCCACCATGTTCTCCGTTTCCATTGAAAATCCGCACACAAACAGACCCGGATGACGGTTCTTTTCCACCCATCCCAGGATATCATCGGTGCGCTCCAGCGGAATACTCATGTCGCCGTCTTTCTTTTTGATCTTCTGATCCGCCACTGTCGCAGGCCGGTAATCGGCAACTGCGGCCGCCTTGATCAGAATGTCTGTCTCCGGCAATGTCTCCTGCACCGCCTCCAGCATATCCTTCGCCGTCGTCACCGGTCGCATCGCAACGCCTGGAACCGGGGCTAATGAAACCGGGCCGGAAATCAGCGTTACCTGCGCGCCGCGGAGCATCGCCTCCCGCGCAATCGCGTATCCCATGCGGCCGCTGCTGTGGTTCGTCAGATACCGCACCGGATCGAGGGATTCCTGCGTCGGGCCTGCGGTCACGGTAACGCGCACACCGGCAAGCGTTTTTTCGCGCGCCAGTTCCATCGCAATGTAATCCAGCAGCACCTCCGGGTCCGGCAGTTTTCCTTTTCCGACATCCTTGCACGCCAGCATTCCCACGCTCGGCTCAATGATGCCGAAGCCGTATTTTTTCAGCGTCGCCAGATTATCCTGCGTAATCGGATTTTCCAGCATCGCCGTATTCATCGCCGGTGCAACCAGCTTTTTACACCGTGATGCGAGCACCGTCGTGGTCAGCATATCATCTGCAATACCATGCGCCATTTTCGCAATCACATTGGCGGTAGCCGGAGCAATCAGAATCAGATCTGCTGCTTTTGCCAGTGAAATATGCGCCACCTCATATTTAAAATCACGCGCAAACGTATCGATCACGCAGCGATTGTTCGTCAGCGTTTCAAACGTCAGCGGGGTGATGAACTGCGTCGCATTTTCGGTCATGATGACATGCACATCCGCTCCGGCTTTCCGAAGGCCGCTTGCCACGTTTGCCATTTTATAGGCGGCAATTCCGCCCGTCACACCAAGTATAACACACTTTCCGTGAAGATTTTCCATGATAACTCCGTTCTGCTGCCTTAAAGCAGCTTTTCCTAAGATAGTTCCAGTATAACAGACAAAAAAACAGATTACAACCAATCCTGTTTGCCATTGATGCAAAAAGGCTTTATAATAAAAGGACAAAAGAGCTCTACTTTTAAAATAATCGCGAGGTATTTTTATGATTTTAGCCATTGATATCGGGAACACAACCGTTACGCTCGGCGGCGTCCGGACCGCACCGCAGCAAGCGTATTCCCTCGAATTCACAGCCCGGATTGACATCAACCACACCTGGTCTGCCAGCCAGTATGAATCTGCGATCGAGCAGCTTTTTGAAGACAAGAATCTTTCCCCGTCCGACTTTCAGGGCGTCATCATTTCCAGCGTTGTTCCGTCGGTTCTGACGCTTCTGCAGGAATGTGTCCGTAATCTGTTCGGCACAGAACCGCTGCTCGTCACATCCGAAAGTGATCTCGGAATGACATTTTCCATCCCGGAACCGGAAAAAGTAGGCCGCGACCGCCTCGTTGATGCAGCCTGGGCCGCCGCACATTATCCGCTGCCGGTCATCACCGTGGATCTTGGAACAGCGACGACCTTCAATGTCATCCGGGAAAACAGCGTCTTCTGCGGCGGCGCCATCGCACCGGGACTCGATATGGGACTTGGTGCCCTCTCCGAGCGGACCGCCCAGCTCCCGCGGCTCGACCTCCAGATCCCGAAACGTATCATTGGCAGAAACACCGAAGAATGCATTCTCTCCGGCACCATCGTCGGCATGGCTGCGATGCTCGACGGAATGGTCCAGCGCATCGAAGCCGAACTCGGCTCCCCCGCCACCCTCATCCTCACCGGCGGCGCGGCACGCTTCGTCGAACCGCTCGTTTTACATCCTCATATCTATGACCCGAACCTTCTGCTGAAAGGGCTGGCGTTCCTGTGTGAGCGGAATTGTGCAAATTAAAATCGTACTTCCAAATATTCATCAGACTCTTTCATTCTGCATGACGTTAAAAAGCGTGTCTGTTCTCCAGGCACGCTTTTCTCTATTTTTCTATGAAATCGCAACCCTTCTTTGTGTTGCCTCTCCGCTTTTCAGTTTTTCCTGATTCTCCTCTTTCAGTTTTAAAATACACGGGCGAATGCTTTCATCATACGTTTCTGTTGTCTGAAATACATGCCCATTGTATACAATCACATCATCGGAATACAGAAATACAAGCACCATCTGATTCATCTCATGATCGTAGATCAGAAAATACCAGTTATAATCATACAAAATCCTCTCTGTCATGTTGAATACCCGTTTTGGCTTCTGGCAGGAAATTTTTTCTCCGTAAATGGTCGAGAGAATTTCGTCCATCTCCTCCGGATGATCCTCGCGCGTGATCGCGAAGGACATTCCGGCTCCGGTGTCTTCCGGGATATAAAGATAAATCATCTCGGCTTTGTCCGTATCAAAGGTTTCGATTTCCTGCAGCAGTTCCTGATCCGATTTTTCTGAGATGAAATCTGCTGCCGTCAGGAAAACATCTGTCGTACCCCGCTCAGGACCAATGGGATTTTCTTTCTGTGTATACACCGCCGTCATTCTTTTTACCAGACATCCCGCAATCACGCAAAGGATCACTCCAGCTAACATAGTGATTTTTCTCTTTTTCATACGTTTCAAGGAAATCATCTCTCTTCCAAAACAGACATTCCGGGAACCTTCCAAAAGTTGAATTTTCTCTTTTCAGTATATCATAAATTTTTCCGGGACACACTCTTTTCCTTCTCCCTATGCACGGAAAAACTCCCGGCACTGCCGGGAGTTTATGACTTTCTTATTTCATAGTAACTATTCAGAACCCCATCTCGATTCCGCTTGCGCTGCATCTCGATGTTGCTTCTCGCCATATGAAATTCCAGAAAACCGTTCATTCATGCAAGCATGATTCACGATTTTCTTCCATTTCGCATGGCTCTGAATAGTTACATTTCATATTACTTTTTCACCTGCTCATATACCAGTCCCGGATAAGCTTCGAGGCTGACACCGTTTTTTTCAAACATTGGAAATGCTTCTGCGCCGGATGCGCATACGGCGGTTGCCATGCTTGCTTGTTCGGTGTAGTTCTCCCAGTTGTCGGTGGTAAGGCCAGGCTGGTATGCTTCCCAGGCGGTTTCGTATTCGGTGCTCTTATCGGAAGGAATCGCATCTTTCAGGCTCTCGCCGGACCAGACGGAAAGCTGATCTGCTTTTTTGTAAGTGTATTCCGGGAGCTGATCGTCGCCCAGCGACTGGTACAGCTCGTAGCGGGTAATGGAGTCTTTGGAACTTCCGTAGGATTTTTCCATTTCTTTTTTCACGGTATCCATATCGGCATCATCCGGGTAGGTGATGTCTACTTCGCACAATACCGGTTTTCCCGTCGCTCCGGTCTGATCGAGGTTGATAAACTGAAACATGACTCTGGAAGTTTGCTCGCCGAAAACAGTGGCTTCTGTATCTACTGCGATCGCGGCTGCACTTTCGGTCTCAGAGAAAATTTCCACCTGATCCCGATCTAAATTCCAGTCGGCAAGCACTTCATCCACTGTTTTTCCCCATCCGGTATCCGGCGGCGTAATTTCCTTGCTGCTCTCTTTCGCTCCCTGACATCCAGTCAGCAACAGAGCACACATTGCAAAAATACCTGTTAATTTTTTATTCATACACCTGCATCTCCTTTCCACTTTGTTATTTTTTTTCACATACTTTTTTGTTAGCCCTATACTACCATATATTCTTCTGAAAATCTATGACGTTTGGTGAAAATTTTCTTACATTTTTGTTATGCATTCGATTTAAATCAAAGAAAAAGCAACAACATCCCTTATAGAAATTCTCTACCGCTAGTGAACCTCACATGACTAAAGTCACGTGCTTCCGGCCGCTTTAAGCGGCAGACCAAATATCGGCGGATACGCCTGTTACTTAGATTTTGCACAGATATGTGCTTCTTCCATGCCGGATACGGCAGGTTTCCACATAACAGGTAATCCACTGCATATCTGCCTGTGTTTATGCTGCTTTACGCAGTTCCATTTCTGAAATCAGTTCTCTCAGATCTGCATAAACACATGAGGTTCTACGCTTTACTGCAGGAACTTTTGCCTCCAGC
>ENA-OPDI01000120-OPDI01000120.1-human-gut-metagenome-genome-assembly--contig:-NODE-120-length-93039-cov-10.697152_pt1 | contig 93039 bp, 109 predicted proteins | sample MGYA00241262_ERZ501504 | MGnify/ENA primary metagenome ERZ501504 (study PRJEB25962, sample SAMEA2042570) | human gut metagenome | biome: human gut; feature: human-associated habitat; material: faeces...
GCCATGGTGCCGCCGATCGCGAGCAGGGGCATGGCGCAGGCCAGCCAGAACGCGAACGCGAGCACGCCGCCGGTCTGCGGCAGTTGGGTCAGGTTCGCGACGTTCTTGACCTGGACGGTGTTGTTGTCCAGCCTGCTGGTCAGGTTCGGCACGGTGCCCGTCCCCCTGTACTGGATGCTGGTGCCCGCGTCGTCGATGGTGACGGTGAACGTCGGTTTCGCGTAGCTGGCGTAGCCGGCCGGCTCCTTCGTTTCGGTGACCGTGTACGTGCCGTAGCCGAGCCCCTTGAACCGGATGAGGCCCCTCTGGCTCGCGTCGTCCCTGTTGTCGACCGTCCCGTCATGGTTCGTGTCGCCGGTCACGAACACGGTGGCGGAACCCTGGTTGGCCGCATCCGACCATTTGCCGGTGTTCTGGTCGAGATTCATCCACTTGCCGTTGCGCTGGATCTGGAACCGGGCGCCGTCGAGCAGCGTGTTCACGTTGCCCGCGTCCACCTTCCGCAGCGTGAAGTCGTAGGCCTTGATGTCGGCCTTGTCCTGGTCGGTGATGGTCGTGAAGTGGATGCCGTCGGTGAACGTGCCGTACGTGTGGACGGTGTTGTTGGCCGGGTCGGCGAGGCTCGCCTTGTCGACGGTCATCCTGTAGGTGATGACGATCGTCCTGTTGGAGTATTTGTCGAGAAGTTTCCTGCCGTCGATGCCCCAGCCGCCTGCGGGGATGGCGAGATCCGGGTCGGCGGGCTTGTTGTCCGCGGTCTTCAGGGCCGGGTCGCCGGGGATGCTCTTCGCGTTGTTCTGCGTGGTCCCGTCGTAGACGACCGCGTCGGCCGTGATGTCGGTCCGCGGCGCGTTCTTCAGCCGGACGCTCAGCGAGCCCTGCACGTACGTCTGGCCCTTCGGCTGGTCGACGAGTTTGAACTTGACCGCGGAGGCGGCCTGCTTGTTCGGCACGGTCACCTCGACCGTGTTGGTGACGGTGTCGCCGACGGTCACGCCGACCGGATCGGAGGCGGTGCCGTCCTTGCCGACGGTCCTGCCGTCGCGCGACACCTGGACCTTCTTGTCGACCCTCACGCTTTTCGCCTTGACGACCGCGACGCCCAGGGTCCGCCACTGCGGGTCCTTCGCGTCGAGCTGCATGATGTTCGCGTTGCCGGATTTCGTGCCGACCATAATCGGGTTGCCCGCGCTGTCCGTGATGTAGTAGAGGCCCTCGGAGGGCACGTTGATCGTCAGCGTGGACCGGGTGGTCGTCAGGTTCGCTCCGCCCTGGATGGCGGCCGGCCGCCTCGAGGACTGGGACAGGGCCTTGCTGATGTTGCGCAACTGCCTGGTCTGGGAGTCCATCTTGATGTTGGCGATGTTGCCCGCGTCATCATAGCCGTACACCTTGCCGATGTCGTCGGCCGTGCTTGGATCGTACGCGTTGGCGATGCCGATCGCGTCGGCCGCCCACGCGTTGGATGCCGTGTCGCCGCGCACGCCGAGACTGCTGATCCGCGTGCCGTCCAGGACCTGGTCCGTGTACGTGCCGATCCGGTACACGTCGAACGTGTGGCCGGCCAGGCTTGCTCCGTCTGCGCCTTGCAGTGTGATGGTCGTGTCGGCCGCCATTGCGGATGGGGCCAGTGCCAGGCCGGCCAGCATGCTCGCGGTCGCGCAGGCCATTGCCGTCACGATCATTGGCATGCGCCGTGTCGTTTGGTTGTCTCTCATTCCAGTGTTTTCCTTTCCTTGTTTGCACGTCCTGTCGAGGACGGGAAACGACCCCACACCGGTAGATGCGGCATGGTTGGCGTCCAACGGGTCAAATCCGGCGACTTTCACCGCGGACAGCCTGTATCTGCCCGGCTTCAGACCGAACCCGCTTATCGGCTTCGGCGTACGGCTGATGGGAATGGTCGTCTTCGTTTCCTTCAACATACATGCAAAATCGGGTGATTCCAACATTTTCTCGGTATTTACCAAAGTTTTTGAATAAAAATAGGGATGCCTTTCGGCATCCCTTGTTGATTTGACTTCCTCCCGGTGCTTTAACACCGGGAGGAAGTCAACTACCATGTTCGCCCTTAAACCATCTAAATGGATCAGGACTCTGGCAGCTTCCTCTCGCCTGTGGCTGGTTCAATAAATGCCATGGGAATTCTTTGGAAAATCAGCAAATGGTATAACCGGTATCAGTTCTTCATGTGGGCTTCAGGAGTACTGACCGCGATAGCCGCTCCCCTGATCGGCTACGCCACCTATTTCCTCGGTATCAACAACCAGCATGCGGAACTCGTCTCGGACAGTCCCGAATACGCGAATGACATAACGGCCGGCAGCCTCATCCAATGGTTGACCGGCCAAGCACACAGCTACGGTCGAATCCTCGGCATCATCGCCATCATCGGCATCCTGCTTGTCATCTTCTGCATCACCTTCACCATCATCGGATGGATCAGCCAAAGAACCGAAATCAGCGGCACCGACCAATCCAGCGAAATACGGGAAAAAGGCCGGCGCAAAGCCGAGACGGAAGAACAATACGATGACTACGGGCAGCCAGCAGAATACTGATCACGCGCCTTGCCAGTGGTCTGCCGGTCGGCTCCGACCTCGAATACGCCGACGAAATCACCCTCGGCCGAACCCTAGCCGGCCGTAGCGAAGCCTAATGATGTTCTCCTTTTGCCCAGTCGGTTAGCGTGTCTAACGTATCGATTCCATCCTGCCGATGCGTCTGATCCAAGCTCGACCAATAGTCGGAATCTGCAGCAAGTAACTCATGCAAGCGCAAAATTCGTTTGCGGTCATTGGAACTATGGAGCCTTTTTGCTTCCTCATCTGGACTGTCGATTAGAGAGAGCAGCAATGCAGCGTCAATGAGATGGCGGTCTCTTCTAGCTGTCTTATCGACTTCCCACGCAGCGCTCTTCAGCATCAATGCGCCGAGTAGATCAGGAATTGCGATGGATGCGGATTGCTGGTCATATCTAAGTTGAAGTCGCATGCTTCGTTTGATGGCCTGACCACCTCCGGGCATACCGCATAATCTCATTCCCGAAAGAGTGGCACCTTCTCTTTTTTTCTTTCCGTACAGATAATCCGTTACCAGTATGTCCACTTTGTCGTGGGCAGGGTTTTCAAATCGAGTTGCATATTTAGTTAGGGCGTCTTTTTGCAACCTGTATCCCATAGTGGCAAGATAGCTTTCCATCTGTGTGGCTATTCGATCATAGGTCAGGATATTCAATAAAAAGTCAGCGTCGGTGGTAGGGCGGACAGGAAGCCCGTGGAGCATGGCATGCGCTTGAACCATCAGACCGCCAGTGAGTAGCCATTCATCAGACGTAAAATGCTGAGCGACGGCAAAGACCGTACTCCACGGTTGAGCCTGGGCCGAAATATCGATTGTATTCATCGGCTGTCCTTACCCTTGTTATCGGATTGGAAACGGGATAGTAATTGCGTGAGCTTATCAAAACCGGCACCGCATTCTCTGACATCTAGTGAATCGGCGAGATCGGCTGAGCATACTCCGATTGGCATATTTCCGGAACCATTCGGAATGTAGGAGGATACATGCAATCTGACGTTTGCGGGTTGAAAGTCAGAACGCAGTTTTGCCTGTTCGACTATTCGCTGCAGATCGCTTTCCAGCAGATATCCTTCCACGTCGCTTGTTTCAGTCAAATTGAACTCTGCAGCCAGCTCGCCGGTGCCTGCGGATAAACGTATCTCCTGAGTTACCTTCTCCAGTCGGCTCTCTCTGCACCACATGGAACACAGTCTTGCCCTATTTCTGCACAAGGAGACCAAATCAGTTGCATTCAATGTCGTTAGACGTTTTTTGAGCTGATACTTCTCCGAAGCGCTGAGCCAGTTAACGCTCTCTCCGGAGATCATGTACAGCGAGGCAAAGGCAATACGGGGAGAGAATGTGCGTCCTCGCTTGCGGTCAACGTGATTGAGTCGTCTAACGGATTCGTTGGTTATGTAAAGACGGTCTCCCTCTTTGACTGCATTCAGAAGATGCTGACTGACCAGTGAGCGAATCCTTCGATCACCTACGCCGAGTTTTTCGGCGGCCTCTTGAGTAGTCAGTAAAGTCTCTGCTGTTTCTATAGCCATATTGCAAGTATATACTCAAATATTCCGCATTGGGACTATTTGAGTATATATCGTGTAGGCATTCTGAGCCACGCTCGATTTGGCCTCCTAGCCGGTCGTAGCGAAGCCTGATTGTGGTTTAGACGCTTCGGCGTTCAAATTACGTTTCCATATCTTCGTGGCTCATTGTGTCTAGAACGGTTTCGCGCGGCAATTTCGATATGAGTGCCTGAGCTTCTGCGAAAGCCTCTAGCTTCGCGCGTTTGTGAGAGTTGTCCTTAATGTCTGCATCGTGTTCCGCTGTCTTCGATTTCGTGACGCTCATTGCTTTGTCCTTTTAGTCAATCCGCGGACTTCCATATGATGTCAGCAGCCCCGCCATCCTGTTTCTGCCAGCGACTTATTCCATTCAGATCTATTTCCGTCCATTCGCCGGTCGGCTCCGACTTAGCTCCACCGAACAGACTATCCATACAGGCTTGCTGGACAGATCCGTCCATTCCTCCTTCCGTGATGTGCAGCCATACGCCGTCGTGATTCAATGATCGTTTCCATGAGAACAGTTCCGGGGTCGGGTTGTTCTTTGACGTCCTCCCCGCGCCTGAAGGCGGGGGCACCCTCACGGCAAAACGGTGGTGAGCAGCGCAGCCACGCTTCGTCGAGCTGACCGGATAGGTCGGATGGGAGTTCATGGTTCCGTCCATTCGCCGGAGGTTGGATCCGTGGCCGGTTCTGGTGCGGTCGGGGTCTGCTCTTCGGGCTTTTCCTCGGCTGGGGTTTCTTTCTTAGGTTCGGGTGCCGGCTTCTTTTCCGTTTTCGTCTGCGTCTGTGTTTTCGTCTGCGGTGCGGCGGATTCCGGGTTGGCTGTTGGCGTTCCGCATGCGGTGGCGAGCAGGAGCAATGGGATGATGCTGGTGGCTGTGATGGTTCTGGTCTTGGTCATGGCCGGCTCCCGTCGTTGGTGCTGTTTTCCAGTCTAGTCGGAGCGTGGTTTTGGGTGCGTTTTTCTAAAAAAATCTTACCTATTTTATGCAATCTACTTGTATATAACTTACATCTAATATAGACTCTATACTGATGGAAGAAATACAATCCAAAAAAAAATCAAGGAGCAAAAGATGGAAAACATCGACAGCCAGCGGATCGCGATCCTCGAACAACGCCTCAACGAGCTCGAAACCCGCGTCAGCCAACTCGAAAACCCGAAGCCCGTGACCGGCGGCACCCTCAAACGCGCCATCGAAGCCCTCGCCGACAAGGTCGGCCAAATGGGCGAGACGTTCAGCAACGAGGGACGCAAGGGCCGCTACATCATCGGACACGACGGCAGGCGCCACCCCGTGTTTATCGCCGCCAGCCGCAACCTCGGCTCCGACACCGGCAAACCCATGTCCGGATGGCACTCAATCAACCCGCGCAACGCCGACACCACCCGGTTCGGCGCATACATCCTCTCCGTCGAAGACGAGCTGCGCAAGCCCGTGTTCTTCATCTTCACGCCCGAGGAGTTCCAGGCCCTGCTCGATTCGAAGAAGGCCGACAGCAAGGGCCTGCGCCACTTCTACATCAGCCGCGCCGAAGCCGGCATGGATCGGTTCGTTGACTGGCGCGACGGCGGCATGGACATGACCCAATACCGGGGCGCGTTCAACAAACTCGAATTCAACGCCTGACGGCATGCGAAAAAAACAGGGGCGGCCACCTGTCCGTGGTGAACTGCGCCCCGATTGTTGGACGCTGTTTATTAGGATACAGGCTCAGACCACGGTGGACGCTCTCCAGAATTCCTCCAGGGTGTGTCCACCGAGTCGTATCTGGCGTCGTTTGGTGTTCCAGTGGATGATGTAGTCGTCGAGCTCGGCCTTGAACCGCTCGTACGAGTCGAATTCGCGGTCGCGGTAGAACTCGTCCTTGAGATGGCCGAACACCTGTTCGGTGGCGGCGTTGTCCAGGCAGTTGCCCTTGCGGCTCATCGACTGTCGTATGCCCAGTTCCCCGAGCCGTTCGCGCCACCACGGGTGCCGGTACTGCCATCCCATGTCCGAGTGCAATACGGGGCTTGCGCCGGCGGGCAGCTTGGGCGCGAGCATGCGCATGGAGGCGTTGCCGGATTCGAAGTGGAAGCGGACGAGCCCATGACCCGCGAGCCGGTCGATTTTCAGCAGGTCGTCGTCATCCTCGGCCCGGCAGTATTCGCTTGTATCGTTCTTCGCCCGTTCGCGCAGATGTTCGGGCAGATATTGGTTGGCGAGAATATCGCGGCGTAGTTCGCCGCTGTCGGTGAATTCCATCGGCTACCCTTTCGAATGTTTCGCGCCCGGCTTCCATACCGGTGTCCCTGGATTCACCGGGGAAACAATCATCCCCTGGTTATCGCGCAGTTCGACGTTTGCCCCGTCGATGTCCAGCGTGCCTTCGACGCGCCGCCCGTTCCGCTTCCACGAAACCCGGTAGGATCCTTTGATTCGGGGGAAACCGGACAACGGGTCCATATATCCGGGTTCGGCGATCGCGAGACCATCGAGATTCCACACGTCGCCCACATACTCGTCCATGGTCTTCGGCTTCGGACCTCGGGGGTTCCAGTTCTCGGCCGGGGACATGAGCGCGAGGGCGACGAACAGCAGCAGCACCGATGCGCCGACGAGCCTGCCCTCGTCCATCGTGAGATTAGGGAAGCCGTTCCGTGCCATCACCAGGCAATAGGCATACGACATGAGCAAAATGTCCGCGAGGAAGGCATACCGACCGAGAGCATTCAGGATCCTCAACAGCAATGGCATCCGCGAATGGTCCACCGCCTGAGCGTATTCGACAAGCTGCATCAGCTGAACCTCCAATGCAGTTCGTGCTGGTTTCCCCTCGATATGCCTCTTGTTCCAAAACCCGCAGAAAATCTCATATAGCCACCACCTGTGGTCTCTCACGACTCGTGGATTCCCAGATTCCCATCCGAACCCACGGCATGCCGGTGTATTTGGATGAAAGTATGTCCAGTTCTGCCCATGCGGACCATTGCTCCCGGTCTGGAACCAGTTGGACGGACAGGATAATCGGGATACGGGCGTCACTCTCCCTTACCGTCTCCATCAAAGCTGAATCGTCTTCAAGACCCGGATTCACATGGTCGATAATCAGAAAGGAATCCGGCTCTTCCAAGATGGACGTGGGATCGTTCACCGGAATCACACCTTGCACGGGCTTGGTATAACCTCGATCCACATACCCGTCAAACATGTAGACCCGTTGCCCCATTTCGTTGAGACCAGGTATCAGGGTGTGTGTCAGCCACCATGTCTTGCCGCATCCCGCGCCACCCGTCACCAGCAGGTTCCCATCGGAAACCGGGTTCCATGTCGCAACGCCATCATCGGTCAATCCGATTGTGAGGCTTTTCACCATGCGCAGCTCACCTCCATCCAGATAAGCCCGCGCTCGTCCACAATCGATTTGAACTCGTCCACCCGCCAGCGGAGCGCGGCCGAACAGTTGGTTTCCGATAAACGAGCAGATCGCGAACGCGGCAACCAGGAACGACAAGAGGGATTCCCGTCAGGGGAACACAAGCGCCGAATACCAGCGTTCCTACTGCAATCAGCATCAGAGCCGCCCCGGTCCGTGCAAACCGTATGGCATGGGCTTTGTCCCGTTCGATGAGTCTGATGACGGAATCCAGGAAAAAGATGGTTTTCGTGATGTGCTCCTTCACTCGTCCGTATGGTCGAGGATCCACCGGGCGATGCTTCGGGCGGCATCATCCGGCACGTCCACGTGCATGGATGCGTTGCCGGATTCGATGTGGAAGCGGACGAGCCCGTGGCCCGTGAGCCGGTCGACTTCCAGCAGATTGTCGGCATCCTCGGCACGGCAGTGTTCGCTTGTATCGTTCTTCGCCCGTTCGCGCAGATGCTCGGGCAGATACGGGTTGGCGAGAATCTGCCGGTGCAGTTCGACTGAATCGGTGAATTCCATCAGTGGAATTCCCAGTGCAGTTCGTGCCGGTTCCACTTGTCGAACGCCTCGCGGATCAGCCGCGCGTCCGCGCTCTCGCTTTCCGGCAGATATCCGGTGATGCCGGTTGCGGCCATGCATTTCGGGCAGACGACCCGGTATGCGACGCTGTCCCCGTCTTCGAATTCGGCCAGCGCGTCCTCCGGCACGTCCGGCGGGGTGCCGCAGACCGGACAGTTGCAGGGTGTGGGGATGATGACGGTCGATTCCCGGTCCTCAAAGTCTTCGTCAAGCCACACGTAGTCCACTTCGACGGTTCCGACCATTTCGGGAGCCGTGACCGGACCATCGCGTCTGGTGCCGGTGTCGAGGTGACGATCCACCCATTCCTCGGCTTCCACGATCTGGTTCATGTCGAAACGGCGGCGGATGATCATGCCGTGTTCGACCGGTTCGACCCATTCGCGTCCGTCCAATCGGACGGCGTATCCGGCGTCGAGCCGCACCGTGGCGAGCAGCCATTCGCCGAACGTGCGAATCTCCCCATGCACGCCCCGTGGCACCCATACCGGTGTCTCGACACGCTCCGTGTCGGTGAGTATGACCTTGAATTCGCTCATGCCTTGTTCCTTTCCTTGGGATGTTCACGGCGTTTCAGCCGGCGCCGGGGAACGCGCCGGCCGTCAGGCCGTCCTGCCATGCTCCTTGTCGTCCGGCCTGTGGTCGCGAACGATGAAAATCATCCAGCCGAAGCACGGGAACATCCAGTATTCGCCGTACTGGGTCAACGCGGCCGCCAGGCGTTCCGCGCCGGGGCGGGTGGTCCATTCCTTTGAGTCCTCGTCGTAGTCCTCGGCGATCCAACCCTTCTTCAACAGGCCGTAATGCGCCTTCTTCCACGCCCAGCTGACGATTGCGCCGAACAGATTGCCCGTCAGATACAGGAGCAGGATTCCCAGTATGATCGCGAACGGGGTGAGCACGCCCCACCAGTACCCGTCCATCAGAACCGCCCCAACCGGTGCAGGGCCTCGGCCGAATGGATGCGGGCCTGTTCGCCGCCCGCGCCCTCCGCGGCGTTGACGGCCGTCCCGTTCTCGTCCGGCGAGGCGAACATGGGTCGGCGCAGCTCCCCGTACTCCAGCTCGTAATCGGTCGGATCGTGTTGGGCGGCGAGCCGGGCCAATTCCCTGACCTCCTCGCCGGACAGGATGATCTGCGCGGTGTCCAGGCCGTCGAGCAATTGGCTTATCGTCCAATCCCCCGTCGCGGGATCCCGCCACGCTTTGCACCATTCGCCCAGATATTCGAAATCCTCCGGCGGATGCATGTAGTCGAATGCCATGATCAGTTCCTTTCCGTGGGATCCGGGTCCGGATCCCATCCGCGTATGCGTGCGATGAGCCGGCAGACGCCGGCCGGCATGAGCAGTATGAAAAACGTGGCGGCGGCGGCCTGCGAGATGGCGGTCATGATGCGGATGCCGGACAGGAGCCGCAGCAGGAGCGCGCCGCCCAGGGTGGCGAGGGCGCCGAACGCCATGAGCAGGAGCGCCATGGCGAGGCTGGCTGCCAGCAGTCCCGGCTCCACGCCCGCCGCCGGCCGGGGCTCCCCCATGTGTCGGGATGATGCGCCGTGCCTCATCGTCGTCCGCCTTTCACATGCCGCCGGCGTCCGGGCTGTCCGATATAGGAGAGCGTCCATTCCCCGGCGTCCCGCGTACGGTCGAGTGAATTTTCAACGTTTGCGCTTTCGTTGTTCGTTGTCGTGTTTGGTGTCCGTCTTGTCGCCTGTTTCTTTTCCGGCGAAGGCGAGCACTATCGTGCAGATGAGGCACGTGATGAGGATGAGCGTGGTTCCTGGGTCGATTGCCATCAGGCTCGCTGCCCTGTTGTTTGATGTTTTCCGAGCATGATTGATGCCTTCTACGAAAATTTTATGTGGACTAATTCAGTATAACATGTCAATCCATGTGATTCTCATAGTAAGGCTGCTCGAAATCCTTCTCTTCCATCTTGTACGCGCTGCTATACGAGGAAATCCGCACATACGCGCGCGACTTGGCATAGGCTCCGATCTGGATGCGCTTGCCCTTGATAGGTTCACCACAGAAGCGGTCCTCGCCCTCGGTCTGGGGCACTACTTCGGAGCCATACGGGGAATAGGCGTCGCCTTTGATGGTGATCTTGTGGATGGGTTGGATGGTGCAGGTCTTGCCGGAGGGGCTGAGCGCGATGACCTCATAGAACTTGTTGATGGTCATGTCGTAGCCGTAGGATTCGTGCAGGATATCGCCCACGCGCAGCAGCCCCTTGCCTGATTTGGTGTGGGATTGGCGAGGTTCGGCGTTGCCGGTGACGCGCAGCTCCCCTGCGTCGAACAGGTACTGGTGCCGCTTCTGGAAGTTTTCGATGCCGTTTGTGGTGCGGTATTGCTTGTAGGGCATCCAGATGGTCTTGTTGCTGCGGGTTTTGATTCGGGTTTCGATGACGTACATGGGTTTCCTCTTTCATTTCTTATGTGGATATATTCAGTATAACAGGTATTGTCGATTCCGCGACATCACGGCTTCTCGCCAAAACGGGAGGCCGGACCCCTAGAATTGTCTCCGAACGACAATATGCCTGTTATACTGAATGTGTCCACATAGAAGGAGAGTTCCAATGACCAACCAAAACAAGTCAGCCCAAGCCCGCCAACGACGCCGCAGCTCGGACGGACGATTCGCGGACGAAGACAAGCAGGACAGCCTCCCCTCCGACACAAAAATCCAACAGGTGGCCAACCTCCTCACCGATGACACGGAGCCTGACTTCAACCAGCTGCTCGCAGCCACCGGCGCATTCGACGACCCCTACGAGGCACGCCATATCGAATTCGACATGCCCGACGGATCCACCCTCAACGGCTACGCCTTGGACGATGGGCGAATCGACCGCAACAAGGTGCCGGCCGGCTGGCACGCCTACTCCGTAATGGAAAGCGACGGCGACGAAGACGGGGAAACCACCCTGTCCATCGACCATGACGGGTACGTGAACCACAGGATGGACTTCATCACCACCGAAGACCTCAGCCAACGCATAGACAGCGGCCAACTGACCGAAATCCACGGCGACGACTGGGGCTTCACCGACAACGACCTCGTGGACGATCTCGCCGAAAAATCCGGGGATGACGACTTCGACCTCGACACTGAACTGGAGGAGAAACGCCACGACATGATGGATTCCGCCATCCGAGACCAGATCTTCTTCAAACCCGACGAGGAGAACATGACCGCGTTGAAGGCCGCCGCATGGCAGACCATCAACCACGACGAGCAGAACAAGGGCGAATCCACGATCGGCGACCTGCGCATAGCCCCATCCATCAACCCCCACGACCTGCATCTGGAAGACATGAGCGAGGAACAGATCAAAGAGGCCCGCAAGTACGGTGGATGGGACCCCGACAAGCACAAGTACGTGCACTTCAACCAAGACGGCGACTTGGAAGGCCTCACCGAGAAACAGGCTGACAAGCTGATCTGGGACAACCGGCAGCGCATCCTACAAGCCGTCCGCGATGACGAGTCCGCGAACTTCAGCACCGTCAACCTGCTGCATAACTGTTTCAACCGTGAACGACAGGTACGCGAACACGACTACACGACACCGGGCGACAAGCGATAAAGGAGAGATAGCACATGGCAGAGGCCATCAACGAAATGGAACGTAGGCTCGCGGAATCAAACCCGCATGCCGGCCCGAACGCGAAGACCGAAGACTTCAAACAGCAACCACCCTCGGTGAAACCAGCAGGGAAACGCCACCGCACATCACCGGCACCGAGAAAAACGGATGAGGACACGAAAACCGCTGCAGAAACCCCATCACAGCAGGCCGAAGAAACCTGGCAGCCTCAAACCGGAAGGCCGTTCTGCATCATTCCGAAACCCACATGGCAGGAGCTGGCCCATGCGGCACTCCCCCAGCTACTGCAAGCCGTCGGACTACTCATCCTGATCATCGTATCCCTGCTGGCAAGGCAAACCGCATTGGCGGTCATCTGCCTTCTTGGCCTGCTCGCATTCGTCGGCTGGCGGCTTGCGACCTACGACTGGACTCCCATGGAAACCGTTCGTCGAACCATCGAACATGGTTACGGTGTGGCGGTCGTCCGTCTCCTGAATGCGGACGACATGAACCAGCCAGTCCGGGTCATCACCGAAGGCGGACAGTATGTCGCCTGGTATACGGACGGCAGGGAGAATCGCATCCACACCGCCATTCTCATAGTCAACAAGGGTCGAATCGCATTGACCACACCGGACATGGGCATCCTGCCCACCCTAGGGGCGACAATTTGATGCGCACATTGTTCGTCGGCGACCTGCATGCGAAAGCAGATCTGCTGCCGCTGATTAGTCGGGCGGCGCAACGCGAGAACACTGACCGTATGGTCCTGTTGGGCGATGTCTGCGACGACTGGAACGTGTCCAACAATGGACTGATCCGGTTCTTCGAGACGTTCACCTCATGGTATCGGCGCGAAGCCGGGGAACGTGAGGTGATTCCACTGCTCGGCAACCACGATGTGCCGTACTTCCTGAAGCAAGGCTCCTCCTCCTATGCGCGAGTGCGCGCACTGGCTCCCGGCTTCAAACCCGGCGCCCATCGCAAGGTGCATGAGCTGATGCAAAATATCCCATTCCAACTGGCTTGGTCGGATGGGAACATTCTGGCCACGCACGCCGGGCTCACCCGCGCATGGGGGCGACGGCGGCTGGGCACCGATTACATGGACATGCCGGTCGAGGAAGTCACGGATCGCTTGAACCGAATGCTCCTCCATCCGGCCTCACTGGTCGTGCCCATGACGGACATCGGGCCGGCGCGCGGCGGCGCAGGAACGCCTTCTCCCCTATGGTGCGATCGCGGCGAGTTCGCCGAAGACGGGGACATGCACCTGACTCAGGTGGTCGGGCATACGCCCGTACCGACCGTATTGCATGAGCATGATGCCTGGTTCTGCGACACTTTCTCCACGATAAGCGACGGTACTCCCATTGGCGACGGGTCTCTGCTCATGTATTCGGAGAGCGGATTCTATCCACTGCCTCTTCTTGGCTGATTTGCTTTCGTCCGGCCTGCTTCCTTTTTTCAAGGCGCGATTAGAATCAAAGACAAACAACACTCGTCGAAAGAACACCAAAACATTGACGACATCCAGCCGAACAGCACAAGCGAAACGCCGGAGACGCACCCCAGACGGACGATTCGCAGACGAACTCAACAGCTTCGGCTTCCCCGACGCGGCAACACTAAGCGCATACGAGCAGCAGACCTCGCAGATCCCAGTACTCCAGCGCCTGCAAAAGCACGGCAAAATCACCCCACCACCAATCACGCTGCCGGACGGATGGACGGAAGCCGGAACAAAACATGACGGCAACGCCGACGGATATGGCAGCTACCATGAGGACACACGCCGTTTCACAGGCCCCGACAACAGCACCCTGACGGTCACGCACAGTTCGGGATTCGAAAAAGATTTCGGCCTATACGACTACCAGACCGTCGAATACCAGTCCGGCAACGTCACCATCAAACGAATCATCCCACCCACCTCAAACCCTGACATCAACGAGCTGGAGGAAACAGGCCAACGGCTCGAACGGCAGCGCGCGGAACTCAACGCACACGCTTCCGGACGGTGGAGCGCTCCCATAACGCGGCTTACAGCATCCACCAGCGAGACAGGCTACACGTTCATCCTACCGGAATACGGGGAGCCGCCGAAGAAGCCGGTACTCCCATGGAACCGAGCCGCATGGGACAAGGCACGAAAGCAGGAAAAGAAAAACAGAAAGTCTGGTGTGGCTGAGATTCCGCCCCGTTGATCCGCTTCTCCTGCAATGCGGTGAACAGGCGCCCTGTCGCGCCGTTCCTGGACCGGCGGTTGAACCGCTGGCAGACGGTGACCCACTTGCCGTGGCACTCCGGCAGTTCCCTCCACGGGGCTCCCGTGCGGTACATCCACGGCAGGGCGTTGACGAACGTGTGGTTGTCGACCGCCACGTTGCAGCGCTGGCGCGGCAACGGATGTGTGATCCTCATGAACCGGTCAGGCGTGATGTCATACCTCGGCGTACGCATACGACAATCATCACGCAAAACTTAAATAGGGTAAACACACCCCTAGTTTTTTTTGATATTCGCCGACCCGTTTCCTTTTTTTGGGGAGGCGGGTTTTGTCTTATCCTATTTGTCTGTTATACTGAATATGTCCACATAAAAAAGAAAGAGGAAGCCATGAAACGCTACACCATCAACTACGAGGAAACCTACTCAGGCACCTTCACCGTCGAGCTCAACGACGACTCCACCGAACAGGATGCCATCAACGAACTCCTCGACAACGCCTACGAATACCGGCTGGGCGAACAGGTCGAACTCAGCGACAGTGACGCGCAAGTCATCAAGACCGAAAATGTGGAGGGCTGACTGATGTCGGACGAACCCTGCACCGTCTACCCATTGTCGAACGGCTGGATTGTCATCGCGCCGAAGAACTGGAACTGACAAAATGAAAACACGCGACATCCTCAACACCGTCACCCGCATACTGCCGGACTGGCATGCATACAATGACCACCAATTCGGATGCATCACCGCATTCGACCCCCAAGCGGGATACGAGGTCACCGTCAACCTTCCCGACAGCGACACCATCCGCATCGTCCGCACGCGGTACGAGCTTGTCGAGGATAACACCGTCCTCGATACAGCCGACATGGGCGAGGAACGGGCATTGGACGAACTGGCCCGCCTGCTGGCCGCGCCCATGCCGCGCACCGACCGTCTCATGCGGTTGAAAGACAAGTTCGAGAAGACCGCCGAATGGTGCCGGGACACGCTTGGCGACGAACAGGAGGCGAAGGATGTGGAAGACATGGCCGAACACTACATGCATGTGTGCGAAGCCTGCAACAACAAATACTCCGCCCGACATGACCCGGTGTCCGTGTTCGAGGGGTGGCTGCTGGGCGAGGAACTCGGCACCCCGTATGAGACGCGCCGTCAGGCCGCGTCGCGCATGCTGTCCAACGTGCACCGACTGGACAAGGAGTGAACCATGTTGGACATCGAGAAGACGCTGCAATCCGTCCGCGACCTATTGGACAGGCTGGGCAAGGAAGGCGTGGAGTTCGCTCTGGTCGAATCGGAATACTCCGACTACGTAGCGGACATCCGCAACCCTAACAAGGTGTACGTGTTCCTTGAATGCTCGATTCGTCCGAACGGCACCTTCGTCTGGCGGGATTACGACCATCATAAAGGAGTCTGCGACTTCGACGAGTTCCGCGTGCGGATAATCACCCTCACAGCGAACAAATACCTCGACAAGGCGAAAGACAAGCGCAAACAGTGGGCGAGTCTGTGCGAAGGTACAGATACGCCCATGCCGGAGTCGCTGGCCGTCACCGTATCCGACATGGAGAACAAGGCCAACCGTCTGAAAGCGTTGCTGGAACCCGACGACCCGCCACTGCTGGACGGGCGGGACATCGCAATCCTGAAAGAACTTAAACCGTATGGCGTGGTCAAACCGGCGGAGGAATCGCAACGACTACGGGAGCTGGGCGTGCTGGAACGCAGATACTACATCGACCAAGTGTTCGACGCGCTGACCGACAAGGGCGAGAAGGCGTTGAAATTCGCGTCGCACGTAGAACGAACGAAAAGGAGACGAACATCATGAAAACAGCATCTTTCCACACGACCGCCCGCAAGGCGATACTCGCTACACTGCAAACCAACCGAGACGACCTGCGCGTGCGCGATACGCGCGAATGGCGCTTTCTTACCGACGAGGAATTCCGACGGCTCGGCCATGCGAAGCCGTCGGACGTGTCGTATGCGGGCGATCTGGACGACTACGGCATGTTCGACGGCACCTGGCGTGCGGCCGTGGATTGCGGCGACGCGTTGCCTCATGCGAGCGAATACAGCATATCCGGCATGCTCATCGCATTCGACGACAAGACCGTATGGGAGACGGTATGCGCCGGACTTGACCTGTTAGGCAAGGAATGAAAAGGAACCATCACGAACGCGAACGAAACCTGCGAAGATTCAATCCACGGCCCGTACGAGCCGGATGACGTGGCTGACCACTGCGGCGGTTGCGGCATACCGTTATGTGAGGAGCATGCGAGGAAATGCCCCTGTTGCGGGCGCGTCAACTGCACGAACTGCGGCGAGATATGTGAGGCCTGCTGGCGTCTGGTATGCCGTGAGCACGCCAAGTGGAATCCCGAATACGCGCAATACGAATGCCCCACATGCTACGACCGTTGGGATTGCGGGGAAAGGTAGAGAGGACGATGAATCCGGTTGACGAACGCTTCGAGCATCGGCTGCTCGACCGGTTCCATTACGACGATCGGCAGGACGGCGACGGCTATGGTCCGGATTCGCCGCGCGTCGGCGACAAGGGTTGGATCATCTGGCAGACCGCGTTCAACGAGTTGGACCGTCCGTTCGAGATTGTGCGCGACGAGGGGCGCGGCCGCACCGGCCTGCCCCTGCTGCTGGTCGGCATGGAGGACAACTACGGCGATGACTGGCATATCCGCGAAAACGATGACAGCCAATATATGAGCCTGCTGGAAGCCGGACTGGACGGCGCGAGCCTGACGCTCATGGAACGCGCGCACGGCATCGCACGATGGCGGTCGGAGCGGGGCGAATCGAAGCCAATCGAACTGACAGCGCCGGACGGGAAGCCGACGGACACCGTATACGCCTACCAGTCCGAGCCCGACGAATGGCGGATATACGACATGCACGACGGGAAACCGCTCGACGGCGAACCGGGCGAAACCATCACGGACGCGCTGCGCCACATCGGATACCAGTTGGAGGAATCATGAGTATCGAAACAAGCATCACATACACCACTTCGGATGACAAGCAGTTCAATTCCAGGCAGGAAGCGGAAACGCATGAGCAATGGCTGGCGGACGAACCGGAGGCGCGCGAGGCCGACAGGCAGCGCGGCTGGACCGACTACACACCGCCACAACCAGAATGGAAGCCGGAACCCAAACCGGCCACACCGGATATCACCGACCATGACGGACCGCGTTCGGTATCCGAAGCGGACTGGCTGGAATTCAATACGGAGGCCAACGATTACGGGGTGCCCGACCGTGCGGGCCTGCAATCCGTCATCGATGTGATAGGCGAACACTACCTGCATCTCGCCCGCGAATGGGGTTGGAACGACACCGAGGTGCGCGACGCCATGTATGTGGAGACGAAACAGAGAGGATGGTGCAGGGAATGAGCGTCGTCACGCCCGAGATTCGTTTCTTCGCAGACTGTCACTGGTTGATGGCCGACAACATCATTCTGCTCAGAATCACGCCGATGTTACCGTACGAATGGTCGAACCTGAGAAGACTGTTCGACTGCAAATCCACATTCGAAACACGAAGCGGACCGTTCGACTACTGGCGCATTCGCCTTGAATTCGACGGGAACCTGATCCACTGGACGGTTTCCGACGGCTGGTGGCATCCGAAAACAACGACCTTCGACACCGACTATGAGACGACCATGACGGTCCTGTTCGACGTCGGATACGACCAGTGGCGCAAGGACCGCGGCATCATGGACGAGGCCGACAAGGCCGTGAAACGGTTGAACGATTCAGGTATCCCCGCCACGCGCTCTTCGGATCCGGACTATCTGGTGTTCGAGGTCGGCGAAAGCGTGTTCCGTGCGCTATTGCCCGCCGATCCGACGCATGCGGCAAGTCGGCTGATCGAAGCGGTCAGAAATCGCGGGAAGATTCTCGATGGCTACCGGAAGACCGTCGCCGGTCTTGGCAGGGTCGAGGCATTGGAGGCGGATGACGTGTACTGGGATGACCTGTTCTCGAACGGCGACCCGGTCGAAACCGGCGCCGTCATATTCCAAAGCCAAGGTGCGGAAGACCATCCCATCAGTCTGGACCTGCTGATCATGTCAGACGGCACCTGGCAGCCGGACGGCTTCGACTCCGACAGGGAGGGCACGGCGGCCGACGTGCGCGGATACCTGAGCCAATGGACGGGGGACAATCGATGAAGAGCATCACGAAAGCCCAGTACGCCATGCTGTTTTTCGCCGTCGACAGGCTCAAGGAAGACTCGTGGTATACCGGCCCCTATGGTTTCGACGCGTTGAAGGAACGCGGCTTGGTCGATTTCGGGCAGCATGACCGGATCATCACCGACGAGGGCATTGCGTTCGTGAAACGTATGCTTGCCGACCCGGAGAGCATGCCGATGACCGCGAAACGGGCGATAGCCGAATATGATGTGCTGCGCGACGAATATGCGCACCTGTTCGAGCATGATCCGGACATGAGGGTCAGGGTGGCGATGTTCGGCATCCATGGTCTCGAACCGGTCGAACCGCCGACCGGCATCGACGGGTTCCGAACGGACACCATCTACGATTTCAAGGATCTGGACGTACTATCGGCGACCTTCGCGATCACGCACCTGTACTCCGGGTTCAACCCGAATCATCATGTGATCGTCCGGGCGCATGAATCGTATACGGATCCCCCAGCCCCGGTCATCGACAGCATCAACAACCGCCAGCTACGCCAGTCGGGCGGCACACGATATCTGAAAGTATCCAGAACCGTATTGGACAAGGAGAAGCAATGAGCGTCGAACGCATCATCGTGGAGACCAATGACGAGACCTGCAACAATCCGGTCGAATATGATTGGGAGTTCGACCCGGACGGCGTGTTCCGCATGACCGGTGACGGGGATATGCCCGCCGCCTTCGAGGAGTCCGCCGCCATCGTGGAGGCGTTCAACCATGTCAACATGAGCATCGTGAACGGGGAGCGGACACCGTTGAAGGACGGTGACCGCGCCTGGTTCACCCTGCTTGCCGTCACCCTCGCCACCCTTATCCCGTTCGTGGAGGGGAAGGACGGCGACCGGGTGGGATTCATGATGGGCGATACATCGAACGGCTTCAACGTCAATATCACGTCGGTGGAGTTCCTGGCCTGCTGCCGGTCCATGTGGATCGGCGCAGATGTCCTCCGTGGATTCGGCCGATATCTGAACTTCCGTTGGAATACGGTCCGTGAGGCGTGGGTGGAAGCCGGTTCCGGTCTCGCGCTCATCGGGGCGGACAGTCAGGTGGCATACATGTTGGAGACCGCCACGTCGAAAGGCGACAGCATCCGCTTCGACCCCATGGAAGGCAAGGAGGAAACCATCCAGCTGTTCCGTCTCCTGTTGGAGACGGCGAAATGCGCGGACATCCCGGTCCGATTCGCAGGCGGATCAGGCGGCCTCCGACAAGGTGATTAACGACGATAGCATTCGTTCCAAGCAGTGAGACGGTAAAACGGAAGTTAGTCAACTAAACCGTATCCGGGAAGAAAGGAAAAAGACTAATGGGAAGACATGCCGCCTCAAGACCCGGCCGACTCCGTCCTCAGCACAATACTGAAGACATTTCGCTCCGGAATATTGAAGAGAACACCGTTCCTAAGAGAGAAGACAAACAATCACAAGGAGTGGGTTACCGGCTGTTGCAATTGTTCGCAGGCATGTCGATTTTTCTCGCCATCATCCTAGTGATGCACGTCGGATGGGTGTACATCGGCAACGGAATGGATCAGATCCACACGCAACAGACCATCGTCACCAACCAAGGATTCAAAACAGCCCAACCCACTAAAACTGACGGTTCAACCCGCATCGCCAAACCCCAAACCGGAGAACCACCCACCGAACCGGAACCCGAATACTCGACAGTGATCGGCTGGATGCGAATCCCCCGGTTCGGCACCGAATGGCAACGAGCCATCCAAGAAGGCACCGATCTGAAAGTCCTTGACAACTACGGTATCGGACACTACCAAGGAACCGTCATGCCCGGAAGCATCGGCAACAGCTCCTACGCCGGACACCGCACCCCCGGTGACCTAGGGCCGGCGGACACGTTGAAACCCGGGGATTCGATCATCATTCAGACAGCCGACCACTGGTACGTGTATGAAATGCAATCATCTTGGATGACGACCCCCGATGATGCCGCCGTCATCGCCGACCAGACAGACCAAAAAGACGCGCGCCTCATCACACTCACCACCTGTAAATACTCGCTAGATGAACAGGACAGTCTGAGTGCTAGACTCATCGTCCGCGGACGGTTCAAATATTGGGCCAACACTGCTGACGGAATACCAAAAGAACTCGCCTCCAAACAATCAACTCCCATACAGCAAGCAAAAGCCACTATCACACGCAGCATCCAAAAAGCCAGCAAATACGCTCCAGTCAGCCAACTCCTGTTCACCGCAACACTAACAATCTGGTGTATCCTCACAGGCCTGTCATGGCTCATCTGGCACAAAGACCGCCAGAAGAAAACAACATCATGGAACCTCATGACACTAATCTGGCGCATCCAATCAGGCCCAATCATCCTACGCGCAACCACCTGCCTATTCTTCTGGGTAACGCTACTATTCGCCGAATGGGCATGGATCAGCCCACTACTTTCCCAACTGATCCCACTATCCACCGGCACCGCCACCCTAAACTAAAAACATCAGGCAATACGCAAAACCCGTACGCCAACAACAACCGGTGACAAAGAAGGGTCGACGCGCGTCGTTCGGACAGAGAACCGGAAAACGCGCACCGACCCTTTCCACACAGTATAGCGTGCCCTAGCCGAGCAGACGATAATATCCCATGCCGGGCATGACGGCCGTGACCTTCGTGCCATCGACCGGGTTCATCGCATGGATCATCAGACCGTTGCCGATGTAAATGCCCGCATGCCCCGCGTTTGCCATAAGATCACCCGGCTGCGGGTCAGTAACGGGCGTGCCGACCGTGGCCTGCATGCCGGACGGGTGCGGCAATTGGATGCCGAACCGCGCGTACACGTATTGGGTGAAACCACTGCAATCCCAGCCGGCAGGCGTATTGCCCCCGTACACGTATGGCGCGCCCTGGTATTGGAGCGCGTAGGAGACCAGGGCGGCGGCCGTATCCGAGGCGGGTTTCTCCTTGTCACCTGTCGTCGGCGCCGATATGACCGGTGTGCGTGGTTCGGCGCGTGACGCAGCCTCCGACTGTCGCGCCTGTTCGGCTTGGATGCGCGTGGCCTGTTCCTCGGGGCTTTCCGTATGCGGCACGTCCAAGGTTTCGATGCCTCCCCATGAGCCGTCCACGTCGGTCGATACGGCCTCACTGAACGAACGATGCGGAACCAAGTGTTTCGGGAACGATCTGACACTGCTCGCCATGTGGATTGGAGCCGGATCGGCGGCGTCCGCCCATGCCGGGATCGTCGGCATGGCGAGCATGACGATTGGCAGGAGAACCGTCAGGACAATGGGAGCTCTTCTAATAGTGGATGTACTGGTATGCATGCGTCTGTTTCGCCTCGATGGTGCGTCGGAACGGGCCGACCTGCCCGTTCACATTGGCTTCGCTAATCTCGATGGAACCGTCGCCGTTGACCTTCTCCACGATGGCGACGTGCCCCCATGCGTTGTTGACCTGCGCCGGGCTGAACACAATCACATCCCCTTGTCGGGGAGTATCATCCACCCAATAGCCGAGCGCCTTGGCGGAATCGGCCCACATGCCGCCATCCCCCAGATGGCTGCCGACCGGCAATCCCAGTTGTGTGCGCCGCACGTACGCCCACCATGTGCATTGCCCGTACGCGTACGCGTTGCCCGTGTCGCCGGTCGCATGGTCCGGATTGAATCCGGTCGGAGTCTGATCCTCGTCGCGCCCGTTGATCAGGTCACGGACCACTGGATTGTCCGCGTGGATGATGGTGAGCTTGCCCTCCGGCCGGTCGCCCATATCCCATGTGCCGTCCACTGTGAGGTCTTCCCTTTGGCTGCTCCTGCTAGCCGCATCATCGATGCTTGATGCCGTCAACTGTTCCGTGGTTAATGCGGTGGACTGGTTGAAACGTTCACCTGCGTATGCGGTTTCATTATGCGGCAGAAAAAGACATGCCATTCCGCCTGACAAAATCATTGCCGACATCAGGCAGAGGGCGACACGTCGTTGAAACCGGTTCTTCCTTCTTACGGCTGATCGGCTTACTGGTTGAACGGCCTTATGTGCTGCCCTGCTCAATCTGCACGCTCCTGAATGAATTCCGGAGAGGCGATGTTATCGTCGAACCGGTAGGTGTCGGGTTGTCCGAGCATACGGCGAAGAAGAGGCGAATGCCGGGTGACAAGCCGGTTGAACCAGCCTTTAGCCTGCCAGGTCACATTGATTACACGCCCGTTCTCATTCTCCACTGAAGCCTGATGCACGACTTGTTCACGACCTTGAGCTGTTTGACGGCCTGCTGGCAGGAAGATGAAAGCGATTTTCTGCCCGGCGTATATGTCTGCGGGAATAATGGTGTTATCGATGAATATCTTAATTCTTCGCATCGGCGCAGCATCCTTTTTTTAAGACAACGTTCTGGAAGATTGACCGGCTTTTCCTGTTCCGAAGTTGGGTGGAGGAAAACCGGACGGATACTACGATTATCATTCGTTCAAAGAACGATTCTTGAAGAAAATCTGAAAACCGTAAGCCGTTGTTCTCGCAGAGGAACAGGGTGCGGGCTTCGATGGGCGGATGCCAGCCATGCCAGTCGACGCGCTGCCCATCCCATTTGGCGGGGAGTCGGAAGTCGGTCAGGTCGGCGGGCCATTCCAATGCGTTCACCGGTCAAGCCCCTTCATGCTTTCGTCGAGAATCCGTTGGATTTCCTCGCCCGTGTAGAAGCCGTACCGGTCGAGCCTGCCGGCGACCGTTTGGATCAGCGCCTTGTTGTTCCTCGCCACGAGCCGCGTCCTGACCCACAATGAGTTCATGATCTCCTCGGCGGAGCCCATCGCCGGGTCGATTCGGTGGATGATCGCCGCGTTCACCAGCTCCATTTGCACGTCGCCGCCGATGCGGAGCGCATCGGTCTTGTATTCCGGGTATTCCAGGGTCACGGCGAATCCGGTCATGGAGATGATTATCTCCGTCTGCAATCGGACGGACATGTCATCGTCCATACCGGTGGCGTACTGCTGGCTGGTCTCTCCGGTATCGTCCTCGCGCAGCATGATGCCCTGCTGCACGTATCCGAACCGGTGGCCGGCGACCGCATGACCCGCCTCGTGCAGGCGGACGCGCATCGGCGGTTCGGGCGGCTTGGAATGGTTGATGACCGCCTTGCATCGGGCGATGAACCAGTCGTATGTGCTTATCATCGCCTGCCTCCCGTCATCACGTCCAATATGACGGCCAATGGCACGACATCATGGTTGGCGTGCGTCTTGCATACGGGCCCGTACCAGCCGGTTTCGGGCATATCCTCACAGTCGGTGCCGTCCGTCCGCATCCAACGGCGGATCGCGACCACGGGTTTGCCGCAGGATTCGTAGTCCCCGTCGCGGGATACGCCGGCCGTGCATCCTAGACGCAGCCAGGACGGGTCGCATAAGGCGAAGACGCGCATCGGGTCGTATGGCCATACGCCCGATAGCGGTGGCATGAGTGACGGATCATGCTTCCAGCAGCCGGCATCGGCCACGGCCTTCAACACCTCCGATAGCGGGACGACATCATGGTTGGCATGCAGCTTGCACGCGGGTCCGTAGACGCCCTCCTTGGGTAAAAATTCGCTATCGTCGTACCCGTCGTCGCGTGTCCAACGGCGGAGGGCGACCGGCGGCCTGCCGCACTGTTTGAAATTCTCGCCCTTCCAGCAGCCGGCCGCGCAGCCGAGCCGCAGGGTGAGCGGGTCGCACTGGGCGGCGACGAGTTTCGGGTCGTACGGCGTTGGTTTCTTGGTCTTGCTCATATTTCCAGCTCCTTCTGCTCCATGGCGGGCTCCACGTCCATCGAATCCTTCAATCCCTTGATGTGCTCGCGGCCCAGGCTCCGGGTCATGCCGAACAGCAGCTCCAATGCGGGACGTTTGCGCGGGAACCGTCGCGACGATTTCACGCATTTCAGGGTTTCGCCGCGCCCGTATTCGACGACTGGCGTGTAGATACCGACTCCGAACGGGGCATGTTCCCGCGCGTAATCGACCAGATGCGGTGGCACGACCACATAGTTCAGGTCGCCGACGAAGTTCAGCCCATGTCCGCTGTCGAAATCCGCCTTGCAGGATTTCACCTAATACGCCATGAACTCGGATTGCTCCAAACCGGACGGCAGCGTGTTACGTGGCTTAAACCTCATGAAATCCACTCGGATCGGATTTGTAAGCGTGTAATCATAGGTCACCTCCTCGGCCCAATAAATACGCTGATCGGGATAATGGAACACGTATTTGATGAGCATGCATCCCAGGGCCGCTGTGATGTCAGGGCGGGTCATGCGATTCCAGTCATGCATCGGAATTCTCCTTGAGTCGTGCGAGCACGGGATTGCCAGGCAGATTCATACGCCTCGAAACGTCGAACAGTTCCCGTCCACGCCGGGAGTGTGTGATCGCACGCATGACCCGGTATGTCTGCTGGACCGGATTCCTTGGCAATCGGACGGCTTTGCCGAGCTGCCGGTAGTATTCGGTATATATCTCGTGCAGATCGCTCACATCGTTGCAACTGATGACGGTCTTGGAATGGTCTCGCATCCATTCGGCCGCCACATCGCTCAGTCTCGTTCTCATCGCACCACCGGCTTCCAGTCGATACACGGCTTTCCGGCCTTCACCCATGCCCTGTGGTTGATGCGATGCCGTTTGGTCAGCCGGTGCGCCCGGAATCTCGCCCAAGCGATGAGACCCGGCACCGGATGGCTGTCCCGTTCCGTGATGATGGTCTCACCGCAGCAACAGCACTCCCATCCGTACGCCGCCGGCAACAGTGCGGACACCACGAGCCCAAGGAACACGAGCACCGCGACGGCAGGCAGTGTGGCGAGGCCGGCGAGATAGCCGATCCAGAACCCGCTCACTGGTCCACCGACCTGAAGAACCAAGTCATCCCCCCCGCCAAAGATGATCAGAAACATCAAGAAGCACCCGATACCTGTCAGAATGTTCTATCTCGTCAGTGAACCAACCCATTGAGAATTGCTCACCGGTTTTCTTCCGACTGGTTTGCCGTCATCAGGAAGTGGGCGATCATCAGCACTCCGGAGGCCGCGAATCCGATTGATGCGATGACCATTGCAAGCCCTGTGACTCTCCACATGAAGCATGCGCAGAGGACGCATGTTATGGCGAGTATGATGTTGGCGTTTTTTTCGAAGTTCTTGTACGTGTTCATTGTGGTTTCTTTCATTCTATGTGGACATATTCAGTATAACATGTAAATGAAAAAAACATGCAAGGTTTGAAATAAAAAATCCCCCGATGCCATACGGCACCGGAGGATTATTTGTCCACATAGAATGACGTTTCATAGAAACCAACGATCCTACGACAGCAAAAGCTGCAAGACCCAAAGTAGGTGAACTACTGGACATGCTCACACAAGATGCTATGGCGCGGAAAAATCACTCGCCGTCCATAATTTTTTAGGCAGGGTACCACGACCCTTGTGGTCGTGGGTGAATGCCTTTCCTTTCCACTAACATTATGATATAATGTTATTCATTGGAGGTGAAGCATATGGTGGAACTCGCATTGACCATGAAAGTCAAGCTCACGACCAACAAACACGAGTCTGAAGCCCTTAACCGCCTATGTGACAATTACACCTCCTGTTGCAACGAAGTATCCGATTGGATTGGAGAACACCACACCCTCAGCCAGAGGAAAATCAACGAGGCTGTCTATCACCCGCTACGCGACAAATACGGACTGTTGGCCCAGATGACCCAATCTTCGATACGGCGGGTCATCGCGTCCTACAAGGCAATTCACTCGCGCATGGAACGCCGGAACGGAGAAAACCCCAAGAGAAAGAGGACGGCATACTATTCCACCAGACCAAAGTACTCGTCCGCCGGTGTTGACCTGCTGTGGAACCGCGACTACTCCTATTCGCCCATGACGGGAATGTTCAGCCTTCCCGTCATGGGCGGGAGAATCAAAGTGAAAGCCCAATGGAAGGGAACCCCGGACGAATACCGTACGGCACGTTTCGGTACCGCCCGACTGATATCGAAACGAGGCAAATGGTACCTGCATATTCCCATCATCCTACAGGTTCCCGACCCAACCCCAAGCCCCAAAAACATAGTGGGCGTGGACTTGGGCATCCGAATGCTCGCCACCAGTTATGACGGCGAGGCCACCGTCTTCCAACATGGAGGGGAGGTGAAAAGCAAGCGCGGCAAATACAAGCGGCTCCGTCAACAGTTGCAGAAACGCGGCACCCGAAGCGCTCGCAGACGACTCAAGACCATAGGCGACAGAGAAAACCGTTGGATGACTGATGTGAACCATCAGGCGTCTAAGGCACTCGTCAACCATTACGACAGGGATACGATGTTCGTTCTCGAAGACCTTACGGGAATCCGCAATGCGACCGAACAGGTCAAGGTCAAGGACAGATATGTTCAGGTCAGTTGGAGTTTCCACCAATTCCGGCAGATGGTCGAATACAAGGCGAAACGCAACGGTCAGAAAGTCGTGTTCGTTGACCCGGCCTACACAAGCCAGACCTGCCCGAAATGCGGGAAAATCCGCAAAGCCAACCGTGACAAGAAACGCCACCTGTATGTCTGCCGCAACTGCGGATACCGGTCCAACGACGACCGGATAGCCGCGATGAACCTGCGACACAAGGGCTACGACCTTTTGAACTCGCAGTACGCCGCCAGCATGACTGACGGCGTAAGGGTGCAGTCAACCACCCTATGATGTTCCGTCAATTAAAGGTAGGAGAACGGTTACAGCCGTTCACTGGCACTACCGGACAGGGACAAGCCGCAATGCTCGTCATTGCGGTCGTTGACCCAGCTTTTCTGGCAGGCGCTGATGTCCTCGTAGACGCGCTTGTGCCCGCAGATCAAGGTGACTTCGCGGGTGGCGAGGATGTCGTGGTCGAGGTCGTTGGTTTCGTGTTGTTCTTCGATGGTGAGTGCCATTGGTTTCCTCTTTCATTATCTTTATGTGGACATACTCAGTATAACAGATATCTTGGTGGTGAGATAACGAAGAAACAGGAGAAAACCAGAAAACAATAGATAACGTGGAACCAGAAAAAACACGACAGCCCCTTCCAACGAAAAAAACAACATGCCAGCCAACAAATCAATCCAAGCCCGCCAACAGCTGCGAGACCCCAACACCGGACGATTCCGAGACGAGCACCGTCAATCCGGTATGCCAACCGACGAATCCATACGAAAATACGAACAGCAACCCCGGCCGCCATTGCCCCCCACCACCGAAGTACCCCTACCCCCAGCGAAAGCAAGACAAGCGAGCTCCAGAACCATTCCGGTGGACGGAAGACCAGGCTCCACGCTCACCGTGCAAGACGTGCCGGACCAGACACACGGCATGAAACGTCACACGCAATTCCAATCCCCCACCACCTCCATCAGATTGGAAACGCCGATATCGAAAAACATCAACCTCCCGAAGATGGAAAAGGTCGCCGACGATCTGGAGACATGGCGAACCCGTTCCAATGAGAAACGTGGCGAATACGATGCGCCAATCGCGCGGATGGAGGCATCCGGAACCGGATTGAACCGGCTGACGGTACGCCCGGTATTCGGGACGCCTCCCCGTAGACCTTGGCAGCCATGGAAATGGAAAGCATGGCAAAAAGCGAGGGAGCGAGAGTCCCTGGCCTCGAATGGATTCAACTACATACACAATTAGCAGAAAAGAGCAGAAATGGTAGATACGGTCAGATCAGCGCAGGCGAGACGCCAACTGAGGGAACCCGAGAGCGGCCGGTTCAAGGACGAACACAAAAAAGCCGGGTTCCCGAATGCTGACGCCTTGGAAAAATATGAGCGGCAAACATCCATCGTAACTCCGCCCGCATCCTATTACGACGGGACCATGAGCGAAGAGAATCGTGAACTGTGGGCCGAAGGGATGGACGCACTCCAAGACAACTCCCCCTATGTAGGTTTTTCCGGAGGATTCGACGAACAGGATGACGCATCAATCGACGGATGGCGCATACACCGAAGGAACACTCCGACAGGAAACACAGTGTACGAGTTTCGCGACGCGAAAAGCTCAACCCCAAACCGAGTGGCATACCTGATCAAGCAATCGGATATTGACGCCGGTCATTCCCCCACATGGTTGGATGAACGGCAGCAGTCATTCTTCACCGTTCTGACAAACGGCAAAAGGTAAGAGCTGCGGCAGACAGCTCGAAAACGTAAATAGACAACCTCCCTACACAAAATAGCAAGGAGAAACAATGGTCGACTCCAGAAAATCAGCACAGGCAAAACAGCAACGTCGAAACCGTGACGGCACTTATGCGGATGAAGGCAAAACCAGCAGCATGCCGAGCGGGGACGTACTCGAACGATTCGAACAGAATCAGCAATCGAATACCGGCGGCGCGCCGGTTGAAACCTATGAGACCGGTGTGAAGCGAATGCAGGAACTGGATCAGAAGCTTATCGACATCGCCAACAGGGAGTACTCGGAACGTAAGTTCGGCCCCGATGATGAAGGCTATCGCGTGGAATCCGGCCTGTACGTCAGCCGTGAGGAGTTCGAGAAGCTGCCGGAATTGGATCGCGACCGGTATATCGCATGGGGCAACGATTACATGGATGGCAACGAGGATGCTTGGAACGACCCGCAGCAAATGTCCGAACTTGCCAGTGAAGCCGCCGAAGATGGTGATGCCGAAGTGTATCTCACCAATCCGGAACTCACCTACACGGATGACATGGATTATTCCTTCGGCGAGTATTTGGAGTCCAAGGGTTGTGACCCGCAGTCGGCTGAGGAAGGCGCGAACATGGCTCTCCAAGGCCACCCCGATTTGGAATTGACCGGCAACACGTACCCGCAGGTGTGGCCAACCGACGCCGATAACAACCATCGTCGCGCGAAACTCTTCTACCTAGGTGGCAGCAAAGGATGGCGAGTCACCTTCTCAGACGGTCGCGGAGACGTGAACAACACCGTCATCGACTATAAGAAAAGCGACATGGGCAGCGACTACTACGATCAGACCAACACCGCACGAGAAGCATTCAAGACCGCTTTCGACTGGGTCGACGGCGGAAACAAAAAGAAGAAGCACTGACATTCATGGGTTCTTGGCCCGTATTTCTTCCGAAAGAAGTCCACGCCAAGAACCCGGTCTGCCTTTGCCAATATCTTGGGGAATATGCCTGATATTTCCTTGAACTGCACGAGACTCGATTCGAACGTAATCGAAATCGAGTTTGATGATGGTCTGCTGCATTACCGTTTGAATCTGTCTCCGAATGCTGCACATACGCTGCTTACGCTTATCGACAGCGTGCTTAAGGAACCATCCGCGAACAAACTAGAGAGAATAGAAGACCTGCGATTCGATGTTTGGGACGATGGAGGAAATCGTTATGGCATCAGGGTATCAAACCACGGTGCAAGCATAACCGGCCGTGTATCGGCAATCGAATTGGATACATTCGCGGACAAGCTGGAACAATTCGAATTCGGCGTACAGACGGGAGTCGGCCTCAGCAAGCCAGAAGAATAGAACAATGTGGCCAGTCTTCCTTGATCCCGTACAAGACAGATAGGCCACATTGCAATGCAATCAGTCCTGATTCTTTTGGAGCCAATCGACTAGACCAGCAGCGGTCAGATCAGACAGCCTTCTATTGGTTCTCAATTGTCGCGCAACTTCATAGTCGTGAAGAAAATCGCTGATTTCAGACATGGTCCAATCCTCGTTTCTCAAATGGCGTTTCAATCGTTCCAAAGGCCAGTAAATGCGATGAGCCTCCAACATCAGCTCTTCAGCGTCTCTTCTATCTGTATCCCATTCAAAGACGAGAAGATTGATTGCCTTCTGCCTGTCAATACCTAATTCAGCGAATACACGAGCAACATGCTTCCTTTCCTGTTTCCGTTCGAAAGCTAACGCCTGATTGACTTCCTCATTGACATTGTCTATTGCATTATCTCGGGCCGCATCTAATGCGACTGAACCTATTTGACTAATGGTGTCTACGATTAGATTTTTGTCTACCACTGTCACGCCTCACTGCTACCTGTCATACGCGTGTATGACTTAAACAACACTTGCAGACGCGCATCATCATCGTCCTTCAACCATTTCCTCGCGCCAAACGCCCCGTCCGCAACCTTGTCCAATTCCCGGTGGGCGGCGCGTAGGTCGGTCGGCATGTAGTCGGGATCGTACAGGTCGGCCAGGGACTGGCCCTCATGCTTGGCGCGCGCGTCGATGACTCCACGTCCCGCGTCGATGACCTTCTGGCGAAGTTCGTCGGACAGCTGCGGCAGCGGAAGGTTGTTCCACACAACGGTGTTGGAGAAACCGGGGTCGCTCTTCAACCTGCCGCCGATGGCTTTCTGCCATGTCATGAACATCGCCGATTCCATGACGGCGAAATTGAAACCGTCCGGATCATCGCAGGTGTAGATCTTGTTACCGGCGATAATTTCAGGACCGTACCAGTCACACGTCGCATATTCACGTCTGCCGCTGAAAAACGCGGGAATGGCGAGGTAGTTGTGCGCCGGCTGGTGGTTGTCCCTGAACAACCACGGCGTCGAACGGTTCTTGTATGCATCGCCAGTCTTGGTGGCGTTCTCCCTGTATTCACGGCATGCCGCCACTCTTCGGGAGATGAATTTCGACTTGCGCATGTCCCCCGGTTCCGCGTCCGCCAGCCACAGGCACCAACGTTCCTTGTTATTGATAAGTTCCTTGCCCATGCGGAACGGATGCACGTATTTGGCGGCTATCGGGTCGGCCATGGCCTCCGCGTGGCCCTCAGGCGTCTCGATCAGCAGGTTGCCGTTGTCGAGCGGCATGGAGCCGAAGTTCGCGAGGTTCAGCATCGGGGACAGCGGGCCCTTTTTCTGGCTGCGCGCCGTCACGAACACGTCGGGCGCTGCGAGCAAGTAGCCGTTGACGTGCTCCGGCCGGCTTTCGGCCGGCTCGGCCTTGATGTCCGCATACGAGTAGAGGGCCGGCTTCTCCTTGTTCCGGCTGAAGCCGATGATGACGACGTGCACGTTCGCGTTGTCGGTGGTCTGGGCGTCCCACATGAACGTGCGGTGCGCGAACCTGATGTGCCATCCCCGTTCCCTGACATGGCCGAACAGGGGCGCGACCTGCTGGCCCTGGGTGATGCTGTTCGTGGACACGAACGCGAACTCGGCCGACTGATTGTCCTTGAGGTAGTCGATGGCCCTGTAGTACCAGCCGGCCACGTAGTCGAGGCTTCCGCCGGCCTTGCCGCACACGAGTTCCATATCCTGCTTGATCTGCTGCGTGCGCTGCTGGTGTCCGATGAACGGCGGGTTGCCCATCACATAGTCGCAGTGGTCGCCGGGTAATAGTTCGTTCCAGTCGAGGCGCAGGGCGTTGCCTTGTTGAATATGGGCCGTATCGGTGAACGGGAGCCGGGGCAGGCCACTGATGGTCGATTCGGTATCATCCAATGCTTGCTGTTCCGCGATCCATAACGCGGTGCGGGCGACCGCGCAGGCGAACCCGTTGATTTCAATGCCATGGAAGTGGCTGATGCTGACTTTGACCGGGTTGATGTCGTCGCCGAGGTCGAGGGCGAGTTGTCCGTCCTTGTCCAAATCGGCGAGGATCCGATTCTCGATGCGACGCAATTCCAGATACGTTTCGGTCAGGAAGTTGCCGGAACCGCAGGCGGGGTCGAGGAACCGGAGGCCGGCTATCTTGTCGTGGAGTTTGTTGAGCGCGTTGGTGCGGGAACCGCCTGCGACCGGCCTGGCCTCCGCCCCCTCGAGTTCCGTTTTCAGCCCGTCGAGGAACAACGGGTCGATGAGCCTGTGGATGTTCTTGACGGACGTGTAATGCATGCCTCCCTTGCGCCGTTCGTCATGGCTGAGGGTTTCCTCCATGAGGGAACCGAAGATGACGGGGCTGACGCCGCTCCAGTCGAAGCCTTCGCTGATTTCCAGCAGAGCGTCACGCAGCTCCCCGGTCAACGGGGGCACGTCGATTTGGTCGGCGAACAGGCCACCATCCACGTAGGGGAACGCCTTCAACGATTCCGGCAGGTAACGACGCCGCTTCTCGATCGGAGTGTCCAGTACTTCGAACAAATCGAACAGGTCTTCGCCCAGACGTTCGGGCGTGGATGCCGCCACATAGTCGCGGAGCGCGTCCGGCCGAAACAGGTTCGCGTCCTCCGCATACAGGCAGAACACGAGGCGTACGGTCAGCATCGCCAGCGCATCATGTTCAGACGGATCATCGGGATGTTCGAAGCATTTCGCCAGGGAATCATGCAGTCTGGCGACTCGTCGGCCGGCTTTGACGGACAGTTTCTCCTGTTGGACGACGCGGGAGTTCTCGTGCGCGAACAGACGGCCAATCTCGTTGATATGCTCCGGCAGTTCCGCAAGCGTGAACTCCGATTGCGGCGTACGGGCCAAAGGGTCGGCTTCCAGATCGTAGAGGCGGAACAATCCGAAATTGCAGGTGATGAGCACGGACGGGCGTTCCGATGGCGGCAGGCTGTCGGAATACCGTTTCGCCTGTTCCACCGGGGTGACCATGGTTCCCTGACGTGGTTCCGGCTTGTCCAAATCCACGCCGAGGCTCTTCTGCTCGACGAGCACACGGGCCTGGATCATCAGCGCGTCGATGAACCCGTCCAATGCGGTGCGCCGTTCAAACCAGAGCACCTGCCTGTCGCTCGTGTTCGGGATGAGCAGCACCTTGTCCAACAGGTCACGCCAGTACTGTTGGGTCTCGGATTTCTCGTCGCCTCGTCCCGCCCATGATTCGGCGAACTTGGCCGCCCTGCTCTTCAGATCATCCATGATTCCCAATGGTATCCGGTTTCCCGCATGCCGGTCGGATATCGACCACATCATGCGGCGTGATCGTCCATAGGCAGGCCTGTATCCACCGGTCCGGCAGCCGTTTCGGATCCGCGATCGCGTTCGCCCTGTACTGGAGCCGTTTCTTTTCGGCCGGATCGTCCCAATGCTCGTCCAGCCACCGGTCGTATTCGTCCGGCGGCCATGTGCCGGCATCCAGCGGGGCGCACGGCCACCGGTTGATCACACAATGGTACTGGTCGAAATCCGTGCACAATACACGATTCTCATCGACCCGCAGATGCAGGAGCTCCAACCCGTCGTACTGGTTGCGGAAGCCCGGATACCGTCGGTCGGGGCGCGTATGCGCCCTGCCTTTCGAATCGACCCAGCGTGCCCACGCCCATAACGGGGCCGCGTCCGGGTTCGGACGCGGCATGCCCTTGTGCTCCATTTCGCCCATCATCCACTCATAGGCGGGGCTGATGTCGTCCCACCAGTCCGAATCCCCGTCCTCGGCAATGGATTTCGCGCGCGCGGCGCTCCATGATGGAGTGTACGAACCGGAACGGTCGAACGCGGCCCTGACATCCGGCCACCGCTGGAACGAATACAAATCGATCAGAAAAACCTCCTTTAGTCAGCATTCCCACTTGACGCGGCGACGGTACAGCCGGGGATCATCCCAATCGTCGTCCATGAGGCCGGTATCCGCCTCGCGCACGGCGATGCGGCAACGATCGCGAACCGTATGGCGGCCCACGTAATCCGGATACCAGTCATCCTCGTAGTCATGCCAGCTGTGCCAGCGATGCCCGGATGGGATGTGCTCTTTCCGTCCCCGCGAGTACGAGTATGCAGCCACATCTCCTTCGACGGTTGGCGGTTCGGTCGGGTGCATCCAGTTGTGTCGCAGGTACGTGTAGCCGTGCTCCAGCGCCTCGCGTTCGAGCACACGGTACGGCTTGTCTTTGAACGTGCGGGACATTCGTTTTTTCCCTTCCACTAGGTTTTAGTCCGCCTAGTAGAAGTCGTGGGGTTGCAACATCGCTTTTCCTTTCCGATAGCCAACTATACAAAGAACAAACGAATAGTCTTTGCTGTTATTGCGTATCCAATGTATTGATATTGTACGTCAAGTTGACGTACAATACACGGTATGACAAGCACTATTACGGAACCGGCACGCAGCTCACGCCTCAACATGCGCCTCACGCCAGAACAGCGCCAAACCATAGATATAGCGGCCTCTCTCAAAGGCTCCTCCATAACACAATGGGCCATCGACCATCTCGTCACCGACGCACGCCGGGATATCGAAGAGGAGACCGTCACCCGTCTACCCTCCAAGGCATTCGACGAATTTCTCAAGGCGCTTGACAGACCCATGCCGAAGGCCGCGAAGGATCTCATCGAAATGGAACCCGACTGGATATGAGATTCACTGCACCACGACGCATATGCCCTTCCGACATGCTCGATGGCTTTGACTGCGGCATTACGCTCATTGACGAATGGCTGTCCACAAGAGCCCGTTCCGCGGAAAAACAAGGAACAGCCGTCGCATACGTCACCTATGCCGAATCCGGGGAACTCGCCGGATTCTACTCCCTCAGCGCACACGCAATGGAACGTTCAAGCATCGCCGGCGGATGGCTGCAAAGAAACGTTCCCGAACGAGTCCCCATGATATTGCTCGGCATGCTCGGAGTAGACAGACGTTTCCAAGGCGAAGGACTCGGCAGGAAACTGTTGCATGATACGGTCATACGTTCCTTGAACATCAGCTCCGAACTCGGGGCGAGGGCCCTCATAGTGGATCCCGTGGATTCAGCCGCAGCTAGATTCTACGAGAACAACGGTTTCCAGCACATTCCGGAATCAGAACGAATGTTCCTCAAACTCGCGGGCAAGCATCTCGTCTAGCATTCTTGGCTTCCTCCATCCAGCAGATCGCGCAGCACCCACAGGGCGAACCGGGCGCCGTTCAACGCCCCTTCCGGCAGTTTTTTCGGCCATCCGGTCTCGACGGCAGCATGCACCTCGCCCTCCTCATCCGCCCCGTCCAATGCGGTGACTGCCAACGTCAGGCATGGCATGCCTGGTCGTGGTGCCTCGTCGCCGCGCACCAGCAGCCAGACCGGCGGCAATCCGACCGGATCGACCGGATTGAAACAGCCGGCCTCATCCTCGACGACCCGCAGGTCGAACGGCTCCAGCACATCGACACGATAGGCGATGTCATCATCGCATTCCTCGAAACTGATGCGCGCGAGGGTGCCAGCCGGGACGATGGCATCATCCACGGTCGCATACATGCGGTAATGAACCGAATCGAACATGCCTGCCATGCTAGCGCTTCTCATGTTCTTCAGCCACCCGTGGGCTGGTCCTCCCTCAGATACACGAGCCTGACCTGCGTATCGCGGCGGCGTGTGGCCTTGTCGAGCGCGCGGGGACATTTGCCTTTCTTATACCATTTTTCGCCTATGCGTACGTAGGTGGCAGACTCATCCTTAATTCTCCAGATTTGATGTATCGATGCCGATGTTGATTCCGCGGCGCAGCAGCGCCTCAAACAGTTCGCGAACTGTCTCGTCGGCGTCCATGTCATCGATGCCGAGATCAAGATGAGGAATGCGAATCATGCTCAGGTCAGTGGTGCCGTCGAACAGACCCTCGGTTTGCTTACGGTTAAGTGCCCAGGTCAGGACGGTGAAATCTGGATAGTCATCCTCGAATAGAATGGCCAGTTCGAAGTCGTATTCGCCTTTCGGTGGAACCAGCCAATATTTGATTCCGTCGTCCTTGAAGTATGGATTGCTTGCGATTAGCTTGTCGATGTCGTTCACGATTGTTCCTTTCTGTCTTAATGATTTCCAGTCGGTATCTGAAAAAAACAAATCGAATCTTCCTCTCTGACTCCCAGGCAGCCGGGCATGCCGCCCCGCGACGGGTCGGGCATGAACTGCTCCGGATTGTCCCGTATCGCCGTCAGCAATGCGTCCATGTCGAGCGCGTACAATCCGCTGTTCGACTGCGGGTTGAGTTCGATCACATGCGGCTGCCCGGCATCATCCAGATACAGGTCCATCACGTATGGGCCTTCGACTTCGCCGCGTATCGCATGCGCCGCCTCGTGCGCGAACGCCTCATACAACCGTGCGATGTCGGGGTGCGATTCGATGCGCCCGCTGTTGCGTGTTTCCTCCATCCGCGGATCATACCGTTCGCCCGTGTTGTCGGCGGGCGTATGCCGTTCCACGCAGCCGGCCCCGCATACCGGTTCCCCGCCTATCACCTGCACCCGGTACTCGTAGCGCATGCGCACCCGCTGCTGGACGAGCGCCGCGTCCGGCTCGCCCTCGAACAGGGCGAGATCGTAGCCGGCCCACCGCCATGCGGCGAACGGGATACGCTCCGGCTTCCCGCCATACTCGTCCGACTGTTCGAACGTGCCGTCCGGGTCGATGAACGCGAGCGGCAGACGCTTCTCACGCAGCATGAACTTGACGACCACACCCGCACCGGGATGCCGGTCGAGCATGCCCCGCACCGCCGCATCAATCGCATCCCCGTCGCAGGGGACGGATTGCACGTCGCGTCCCAGAAACGGGCGCAACGCGGGGATGAGATCCCACCGGTCGACGTTCGAGGCGGGCAACGTCAGCTGATCCATATACGGCCTGATTCTTACCACGCCGTAATGGGCGAGCGTCATCGGGTCAGGCCCCCCGTACGATCGGCCGGCCACGCGCACATGCGGGTCCGGGAGGATACGTGCCGCGGCCTCCAGGCGCGCCGCCTGTTCGCGCCAATCCTCCGGATCCCCGTCGCCTGGCACAACCTCGCCGACGTATCGTCCCCATGCGGCGCGATACGCTTCCGGCGCGTCCATCACGTCGGACGGGCGTTCCGTGGGGATGATGTCGATAAGCCAGCCGGTCAATGTTCTCCCTCCAGTTCGGGCATCCAGTTCTCCACCATCGGCCGACGCTTTCCTTTCGGCACCGTCCGTTCGTAGAAAGTGCTGCGTTCGGCGGGCGCCATGTCGATGAGCCAGTAATCGTCGCCGTCCTTCATGACATCGAGAGACCATTGGCCCGCCAGATTCAGGCCGGGCAGCAGCTCCGCCACGTGGGAGGCAACCGAATCCTTCGACGCCTCGTATTCGCGCATCAACGAGGGTTCGTGCATCGCGTAGGTGACCGCGTCATGCCGCATGTGCGGGTTCGACGCATCCGGCGCATCGCGGAACCGGTGGTTCATCACCTCGGGATCCCAGTACGGGTGGACGCCGAGCAGTCCCTTCGTGTCGCAGTCGATGAAGCACCGGTATTCGCATCGCAGCGGCAGGCCCATGTAGATGGTCGGCAGGCCAAGCCGGTCGGGGACGTACTCTCGCACCACGAACTCGTTGGTCGTGGACACCCCGTACGTGGATGGTTGGTTCAACGGTCCGGCCATTTCGACCGCCTGCGACTGGATGTACAGCAGGTATTCGCCGATCTGGGCGACTTCGTGCGGATCGTCGACATGCGCGTTCCTGTAATCGTATTTGCTGGAATACGTGCCGGTCTTGAGAAAATACGACCCATCCGGGTCGAGTCCGAACGTGGCCTGCGCCCAACGGTCCACGACATCCAACGTGGCGGCGGTCAGGGATTCGTATTCGACGCGCGACAACTGCAACAGGGTCAACGGCGCTTTGGCGATGGTAGTCTTCGGGATACGGAAGAACGTCTTGCCTTCGTTCGCCTCCACCAATGCGGGCAGCCAATGGCCCATGCCCGCCGGGTTCATGTCGAGCATCAGGTACATGACCGGATCCAGATCCAACAGGTCGAGACCGGTGCGGAACATGCCGTACGCCTCACGCCGTTGCCTCGCGGAACGTTTCAGATCCGTGGCGCGCCGCCACATGTCGAGCAGGAGCGGATAGTTCACCGCATCGATCTGACGGTGGATGAGCTCGCCCGCCAACTGGGGGCGCTCCCCCGGCTCCAATACGTCCACGTCCGCTTCCGTCACATACGATTCCGGGACGGGAACCAATGAGGGGGCCGCCGTAAGACGCTCCCCGTCATACCGGATGATGCTTGTATCCGCCAGCAGTTCACGCACGATCCGCGCATCCAACGCCAACACGGCATCCGACAGATCATGGCCGGAACGCGATTCGATGACACTCCTCGCGTCCGGACCCAATGGTCCCGTGGGCGCATTCTTCCGGTCGAGCACGTTCGCATGGTAGGAGCGTTCGAACTCGCGCAGCAGGCCGGGCGTGGTCCTGAGCATGGCGGCCGCCGTGTCCACGTCCAACGGTCGCGGTCCATCACCGTTCAGGATGCGGTCGAGAAAACCGGTCAAGAGACCACCGTCCAGACCAGCAGGCCGACAATCGCGAACGCGATAATCCACATGCCGAACACCGCATACCGTGCGCAGCGCATGCCCAGCAGGTAACGGTCGAACGCGTGTTGCCGTTCGTCGAGCATCCGATACCAGTCCGTCTCGCACCGGTCGAAATCGGCCGGGCTCATACGGGTGCCGCCGTACGCTTCCAAGTGTTCGCGCAGGGACGGCATCGACGGCGCCGGCCACGGTTCAAACCGGAGCGGGCGGAAGCACATCGCATCCCATGCGACACGCAATCCACGTCGGAAACCGGCCCTGAAGCCGCTGCCCATGTAGTCCATCAACCTCTCCTGTTCCATTTCTCGACCGCCGAATACAGGCAGGTGACACGGGTCTGGAACGATGGGTCGATCGGAACGTACCGGCCCGGCATGTTCCCGCCGCAGTCGCAGCGCACCGTGTACCGTTCCGTCGTATCGTTCACATCATCGTCGATTCGTGGCGTGCCGGCGCAGAACGGGCATGGTTCCAACGTCTCGTGTTTGACCGTCGCATGCCTGTTGTTGCGGGAATCCCAGATTCCTGTGGTCTCCATCAGAGCCTGCCCTTCCGCCTGTTTCGTTCCAGACAGTCGCCCATCGCCCGTCCGACCTCCTCATCGGTGATGCCGAACGCCGTGATCAGGTTGCCTACCGTCTGCAGCACGTCGGCCAGTTCGTCGAGCATGGCCTGGCGGCGCTGGTCGCGCACATGGCCTATCCAGCCGGCCTTCGCCTTGTCCCAGTCGTCGCCGAGCTCGCCGCCCACGTTAACCCCGTAGCAGGCGAGGCAGTTCGCATGGTCGTCGAACTGGTCGCCGATGCCGCTCGGATCGGTCGGATCGCAGGCCTTCAGGTATTGCTTGCATGCCTCCACGAGTTCGGCCGACTCTTCGAGGTTCTTGACGGCCAGCCACTTGTCCCGTTCCAGACGGCCGAACGATCGGACATCCGGGAGATGCACGGTGCGGCTCCCCTCATGGATCGGAGTGGAATCGCCGGATTCCGGCTTCCATGGGACCTCTTCGACGGTTTGGAGCGAATACCGGGTGTACGGGCCATGCGCGGACGGTTCCCCGGAATCGTCGTCAAGCTCTTCGGCCATCTCCAGGGGTTTCAGGCCGGCGACGATCGGGTTCGGCTCCCACTTGTCGCCATCCGTGAGATGACGTGCGCAGGATTCCAGGTCCGCGATGATCGCGTCCGCGTTCATGTACGTGTCGTACAGGCGTCGCCAATGAGCGCGAACCTGTTCCATAATCTTCGGATCGTCGCAGGACAGATGGCCTATCCCGTTCTCCGCGTCGTTGATGGCGGCGGCGAGCCCGCGGCGGGCGGCCGCCAGCGTCATCCTCGCCTCCATGTTCTGTTCGCGCGTGAAATCATGACCGTTCATTCGGGATCTCCTCCTTGATGCATTCGGGGCATTGCCCGTCCTTCCAGCCGGCCGAATCGATCATGATGTTCGTGCAGGTCGAGCATTCGGGCAGCCGGTGCTCCGGGCAGTAGTGCATGTCGCGTTCCAATTCGGGATGCTCGTCCTTGTACAGGATCTGCCAGCCGTCGTCCTTCGCGTCGGCCAGCAGATCGTCCTCGTCCGCATACCATTGGCTGTCGTCGAACCGTTGTTCGCAGTTGGGGTCGTCGCATTCGATCATGAACCAAGAGCGGCTGTTAAACGTTTCTTTGATTCTTGCCATCAGGCCGCCGCCTTCGATAGGGAATCACCTGCGGTTTCCTGCGTATTTTGGTTTGGTGTGATTCCTGCGGCGCGGCGGAGCATGTCGGCGATGTGCTTGGCTGGTTTCTGATAGAGGTGCGGGATTCTCCCGCATGGACCCCATATATATCTCAGGGTCCCGTAGTTGGGGAATGCGAGGTTTCCTACTAGCTTTCCTTGGTAGGCCATCGGAATGGTTGGGTGCCCGTTGCGGCCTTCGAATGGGTCTCCTTCACTCCATCCTTCTCCCAGTTCCTCGAGTAGCGAGTTTATGCGTTTGCGCATGGAAGCTGTGGTTTTCATCGCTCCTCCTCTTTTTATGTGGACTTCTTCAGTATAACAACCATATTGTATTTTACATGTTATACTGAATATGTCCACATAAAAAGATTGAAAGAGAAAACCAAAGGAAAATGCAACCCATACAAGACGTCACAGACGCACGAAAGACCTACACCCTATACGAGTGTGAAAAATGCGGAAGCCTGCGACTCGAAAGATCCGGCAAGCCCATCACCAAGTGCGCCTACTGCGACAACCTCTCCCTAAAACAGAGGTTCCTCTCCGCGCTGATCTCCATCGTCCACGAAGCCACATATAAAATTCCAAACCCAAACAACACCGGAATCGTCCAAAACAAGGCAGACACAAAACTGCCCGGGAGTGTCGTCCAAGTCTTCGTGGATAACCCGAAAACCTACTATACGACGAAAATTCAGCTCGGAACCACGTCCATCGACTACTCCTATGATTGCACATCAGGGGACATTCGTATCGTTGCGAAAAATTGGGATCCATTCGACTTGGAAAATGCCGACCTCGGTACGGGATGGCATATCCGACTGCTGGTGCAGACATGGCGCAATGAGATTGCCAAGCGAATGGAACTGGCGGCGTGAACAACATCGACTGCATCGAAAAAGCACTGGAGCATTTTCCCCAGCAACGCATCATTTCCGCATGGATAGAAGGAGACTACGCGCATGGTTTAGCGGCGAAGGACAACAAGCCCTCGCTTTGCGTCATCACGATGCCGCAGCCTTGGGAGATACTGCTCGGCGAAGCTCGAACGACTCAGAACATGCGTGATCTCGATATCAGAATCCTCACACCTCTTTCTTATATCGACGGACTGATCGACGGCCATCGTAGCCTGTTGGAATCGTTGACGTTGCCGACCGAATGCTTTCTGCTGGACGCCGGCTTCATTCGCGCCATCGAGCCTTTCGCCCATCGGTTGACCACCAGCAATGTCGTCAAGACGGCTTTGGATGACGCTCGCGGGAACCTGTCCGTTTTGCGGCACTGGCCGGGCATGAAGAGCGCGAAACGCAATAAATCCATGGCCGAGACCGCACGATTGCTGAACGGAGTACGTCATATCCAGTCAGGAACGGAAGCCTGGCCGTGTCTGCTGGATGCGGATGAGATCACGTTGCTCCGTCGCATCCGATTGCATGGAATGAATCTTGCCGATCTGGAAAGAGACTATGGCCTTCTTGCAGATACCCGCAAAACGCCCCCTCTCCCCCCGTTGGAGCCTTATGTCCGCAGACAGGTCGAAGACGTGGTTCTCGGATTGAATCGTCGAATCGTCAACCGCGAGGTGGAATCATTTTCCGTCAAGAATCTGATACATGCCCTGCATGGTTTCGGAGACGGGATTACGGCTGATGCCTAATCGAAAAGACTGGCAGTCCGAGGACACGCAAGTGGAGAAACGGATTAAGGAATCGTTGAAAGGTCAGGACAATTGATTGTCGAGCTGAATGATGATGTGTTGACCAAGCCCGCTGGATGCTTTCTTTGCGGAAGCACGATGGGTTTGGTACCGAGCATGTATGGTCCGGTTTGCATGGAATGCGTGTTGTCCGACAAACAGGTTGGCCCGAATCGCGCGAGTCTGCTTTTCACGTTGTTTGGCGACGGTCGCGGTCGGAAGGTTCCTGCCTGACATCGATTTGTCTGCTATACTGAATATGTCCACATAATCTTAGAGAACACAGGAACACCCAATGAGCTACTGGGACAAATACCGAAGCGACGATCCACGACGCATCCCGCCGCTGGAGGCGCCATTGCTTGACTACGTCGTGGTAGACACCGAAACCACCGGCCTCAACCCGGAAGATGGCGCGAAACTCATCGAAATCGGCGCCGTGAAAGTCAAGAACGGACGAATCGTCGACACCTACAGCCAACTCATCAACCCGCAAATGATTGTCCCGCCACACATCACGCAATTGACGGGAATCACCACTTACGACGTGAGCGGCAAACCGACTGTCAAGCATGCGATGAAAGAGTTCGAACGGTGGCTGGGATTCGAAACGCCCTTCCTCGCACACAACGCGACGTTCGATTTGAAATTCCTCGACTGGGCCACGGCGGAAACCTGGCCGAATCGTCCCCTGTTCGACCACCCATTCCTGGATACCTTGGAAATGAGCCGTGACATCCATCCGGAAATTCGCCATCACAAGGTCGCGGATCTGATCAAACGCTATCACGTGGCAGACGTGGAACAGCATCGAGCTCTTTCCGACGCAATGCAAGAGCAAGCCTTGTACCAGATTATGTGCAAGGAGTATTTCCTCGGAGCCTAATCCCGGGCATACTGGATTCTATTCTTTCCTGATATTTTGCTTGTTAAACTGAATATGTCCACATAACGCCAGAGCAGAAAGGCACAACCTTGAAGTGTGCGAAAAACTAACAGTACACGTGCGACTCATTCCCTACGGTAACCTGCGAGATGCGGCAAAGCTCCACCATTACGAGCTACGTCGCAGAAACATGGTCAGAGATGCCGGTAAGGAGCCAAATCCATTCGTCTTGGAACGCTGGATGGTCAATTATGCCCGGCATGCGTTGACCGATTACGACCAGCAGTGCCATGACTTGGATCAGGAGAGGTATGTCGAGCTTCGGACGGCGACATTGAACGCCATAGCCGACACGTATCCGCCATTGAGACATGAATGCGAACGTCAGAAAAGAATCCAGAATCCAGAAAAGGAGCCCGAGTGAGTGAGGAAAACAGCGCCGGCGAAACCATCGGGGCGACTACGACGATCATTCTGGAACCGGCTCGAATCAGTGGCAGTACCGTCGAACCGTCGCGGCGCGAAATAGCGAGAAAGCGTCGGAAGGAACGACGTTTGAGCTGGGCGCTCGTGCTGGGAATGCTGGTTTTCGCGGTGTTCTGGTTGTTGGGGATGCAGTTGGTTTCCTGGCTTGCGGTTGGGGTGCCTTTGATGTGGAGGCTTGTACTGGCGGTGTCTTCGCTTGTTTTTGCGGCCGCGTCCATGGTCCCCTCTTTGGTATATGCGTTTCGTCGAGAAAGGAAGAATTAGTTGGGTGGCGGGTTGGCTGATGTGGCCGCTGAATATGTACGATTGCATCGGGTCGAGCGGCAGTCTTTGCAGATTCGCAGTGTTAATCGCGTCGAGTTGACCGGTTTGGCGGCGCAAGCCCCGTCTTTTAAGACTGGGGTGAGCCGCCTTTTTAGTTGATTAATCACTGTTTTTGTGTTAAGGTTTATAGTATGAGCCAGAAGGTACGAATCATCAAAGTCAGGCATGCGGGCGCGTCCGTGTACCTTGGCGACGATTCATGCCGCAACCACTGCTGGACGCGCAATCCCGAACGCATCATGGACTGGCTGTGCGATGGTTGGCGTACCCGTTTCAACCAGCATCGGGAGCATAGGACAATCCGCCGCTACATGGAGGACATGGAATCCCATGAGCGCATGTGGGTGGACGTTCCCTTGGGTGGAGCGACCGTCGGGGAACCTTTCAAGGACAGCGAGGCTCGAATCCGGTGTTCTTGGCTCGCATGCATTCCCGCCGCTATTCTCGCCAGTCCCATGCGCGTGGAGAATTCGGAATGGTATGCCGGATTGAAGCGCAAGAAAATCAATGGCGGTCGTGTCCCGGGGTTCAAGTCCCGCAAACGCGACCCCCAGTATTTCGTATGCTGGCGCAACCAGAACAAGACCGGCAACGCCATCTACCATCAGGTGTCACGCAAGCGCGGAGTGGTCGTAATCACCGGAACCGTGAAAAAGGAATTCCGCAAGCCGGACGAAACGGGATGCCGTTGGACGCTCTCCATACACGTGCGCGTCAGCCAACCCATCAGGGATTACACGAGCGTGGCGGTGAATTGGACGGAACGCACTCTGGCGTTCACCAACGAACCGTCGCCCATCCGACGGAATGCCACCGGCAAGCAGACCGGTATCGACCGTGGCTGTGTCCACACGTTGACCTTATCGGACGGAACCATGCTGGACATGCCGCAACCGTCCGAACGGGAGAAGCGAGAGTATCTGCGTCTGCAACGCAAGCTCGCCCGACAAGACATGACCAACAGCCGACGTGGCGGGAAAACCGCGAAATTCCAGTCGAAACGACGCAAACTCACATTGAAGCGCATGAGTTCGATACGCCGTCGCATCAACAACCGCAAGGACGATTGGGTTGCGAAGACCACGACCCGACTGGTCGAAGACTACGACCTCATCGCCTTGGAAGCGTTGGACACCCGGCAAATGACCCGCAAGCCGAAACCGAAACATGACCCCAACCATAAAGGACGCTACCTGCGCAACGGTTCGGCGGCCAAAGCGGGATTGAACCGCAGTATCCTCGGCAACCGTTGGACGGACATCCAGAACAAACTCGAATACAAGACACGTCTCGCCGGGACCCAGCTCATACTGGTCAACCCGGCGTACACGTCCCAGACCTGCAACCGTTGCGGCCATGTCGCATTGGAGAACCGTGAAAGCCAAGCGGTCTTCCAATGCGTCAACTGCGGCAATAAGGACAATGCGGACATCAACGCGGCCAAGAACATCCTCGACCGCGCGATACACACAACCGGCATGGACGATGCCGAGGGCGTGGAGGGACACGCATCCCGCGAAACCTGTGTTTCACGGGAAGGTTCCATTGAAACGCCAACCCCTGCCACACATGTGGGAAGACTCTCCGAATAGGGGATTGTCTCACATGCGACAGGAATCCCCCGGCTTCAGCCGTGGGGAGGAAGTCAAACAGAATTTGTGGGCGGATAGGGTCGGGAAAGCTCGATTGGATATCCGTTCCGCTCCGGAGGTGGTGATGCGTGCGATCGAGAGGTCGAAGCGAGGGCATGAGCTTTTCGGTCGGGTTCGTGAGACTCCCGTATTGGTTGTGTACGAACTGAAGACACTTACCTGACATACTGAATATATTCACATGTGGTAAGATTATTCCATGACATCGCAAACTGAACCCTTCAAGATAGACGGACTTACCTTGATGCTACGAATAGGCCACGCCCCACGAGGGCGAATCTCCTATTTTAGCCCGCAAACCACCATCGAAGAATTCCTCCGTCATGCCGCCGAGCACGAGGGAAGACTGCTGTTCGTCGGCAACTTTAAATCATTGCGAAACAAAATAGGCTTTAATTATTTGCTGCTCTGGTCACCCCAAAGCGCAATCAAACTCGTTGGAACGGTGACCAATTTCGGAGAGGCATACAATCCAAAAACCTGGAATCCGAAATCCCACTATCAGGCACCATTCCCATGGGGAAGAACGCCTGCCAACTACTGGTTGGCGTTGGACAATGTGCAGCAATTGGGAGATTTCGATCCGGACAAGTTCGAGAGATTGGGCTACAACGCCAAAAAGATATCGCTGGCGGATGAGATGGAAACAAATGCAGCCACGTTCATAATCCGCCCTATTTAACCTCTGTCGTGGCTGTTATACTGAAAACATCTGCATAAAAGGAAGACTTATGGCAACACTATACGATCGACGAGCGCTCTTCGTGCGCTACAAGAAACAGTCATCCTATCCAGGACGGCAATCGGTCAAACTCGCCGACGGAATCACCTGCCGGTATAACTGGGATCTGGATAAAACCATTCTGGATTACATAGAGGAGCATGCCGAGAAATCCGACGGGAAAGTGCTGTTCCCTCTCAAGTTCAACGTGTCCGATTTGACCGTCAACACATGTAAAAAAGCGTTCTTATGGATGACGGATGACACTTACATTGAGGCCGACATTCATGATTCAGGCGCATATTACGCTTACGGCATGAATGACTATGACGGGTTCACAGCGCCGCCAAGCCTCACCATCCCCGAAGCGCGATGCTGGGTGAAACTCGAGCACGTGTCGAAAATAAAAACCAAGTTCCCCATCGACGACTACAGCATCCAGGCGTATAAGGGCGGAGGCGTCGTCAAAGAAACCCCCCTGCGCGAAATCCTGAAAACCACTCACATGAATTGCATGTACATCACCCGGAACGAGGGTTAATCATGTCGAAAATCATATCCAGCATCCCAAGCATCCGATACACGGCGGACGTGGCATACCAGTTGGAACCAAACATCACCGTCCAAGGGACACTGAAATATGTGGGGGGACGTCGCGAGCTGACGGCAAGGACGTTGTTCGTCCACTTGGACCGTGATGACAAGGGTGAGATGACGGTGACCAACGTCGCGGTCAGCGCCAGTCGTAAATCCAACGGCAACTCGGCCTTCTACCGTACCGATGACTTCGACATGACACCGGAACTGCAGCGGGCCGTCGATCACGTGCGTGAACTAGTCAACCAGGACTGCGTCGGCGTGGACGACTAACCGGCAACCTTTCCTAATATCCCGACCATTGCGGTCGGGATATTTTTTTGGATATCGCCACCAACCGAAAAAACGGTTATTTTCAATAGAACATCGGTTAATAACAACATCAAAATCTATCGTGGAATATATGCCACGAGGAAACTTCTACCGTCCAGAAAGCTTTATAAGCCCGGCCAGCGAATACGGGCTACTCCGTTCTGCCACGCCGGATCGCACCGTATGGCTGTACGCGCGCATCCCCTGGAGCACTGCATTGCTGGATGGAGCCAACGACCGGAAACGCAACGATGCCGCGCAACAGCTGATGGCGTTCTTCGACGGCCTCGCCAATCAGGTCACGGTTGCCGGCATGCGCTACCGTTACATGCTTCAAAGCGAATATCGCGAATTCCATCTGCTTACCGGATCCATGCCCGTCCGATACAGTCCGCCGGCCAGCATGAGGGACACCGACCTCGGCCGATACCAGGCGCAGTACTACCGCAGCCAGAAGGTATGCAAGCAGTTCGCGGTCATCGGCGTTCCTTTGAAACTGGTCGGGGATCATAGCAACAATCGCAAGCCCGGCATGCTGCAACGCGCCCTGACCTGGTACGACCGCATGTGCTATTCGGTGGCAAACGGATGCCCAATGTTCGAAGAGTATCTGCCAGACGCGCATAATATCGAACGAATCATGCTCAACGCCGGGCTGGAACCATTCACCATCATGGATGAGCAGGAACGCGAACAGCTGGTCGCCATGATGGAATCATGGTGGGTGGGGCGCGCCAACTCGTCGGCCCTGCCTATCCTGGCGGAGAACGCACACGTGCATTTCTTCCCGGATAACGCGACCTGCGCCCACGCCAAAAACCTGTACGACAATGGCGTGGACTGCACCGAGTGGAATATCGACGAAGAATATCCTGCCAGCATCTGCTTCGCACGCACGGCGGATTTCAACCAAAGCAGCATCACGGATCCAAACAACCTGTGGATCGCCCAACTCATGGAAGTCGGACGAGCCGGCGGAGCCAATGCCGTCGCCACAAGCATCCGAGGCAAAGTCGAGCCGGCGAAAGTCACCGCCGACCAGATTCGCCGCAACAGCCGGACCATCGACGAAAGCATTAAGGAACGGTACGAGAAAGGCCGTGAAGCTCCCGGCGACATGACCGAAATCAAGGAGCGTTTGGATTATAAGAAGGCAATCTACAATACTCCGGATATGCCGCCCAGCATCATTGATCTGAGCGTCGCCACCTGTGTGGCGGGCAACGAGCAGATGGCCATCGACGCTTTGGGTCGTATCCCCAATATCGAGTTCGTCAATCTGACGACGGCTAGCGAACAGTTGATGGCGTTCAAAAGCATGCAGGCCTGTTCGAACGTACGCATGACCCCCTATGAGATCCACTGGGCCGCAACATGCGTCGCGGGAGGAGGCGTGAGCAGTTTCGCCAAAGCAGGCGACAGGGACGGAGCTCTTGTCGGATTGTCCGAAGCCAACAGGCAACCGGTGTATATCGGGACAACAACCGTGCAGGACAAGGACAGGCGTCCAATTTTGGCTATTATCGGAGATACAGGAAGCGGGAAGGCCGTTCACATTTCCTCCACAATTCCGGTTCCCCCTCAGGCTAGCTTCCCCCATGGAAAAATGGCTAAGATCAGCGATTTGCATGAGGGAGACCTCGTCTACGGGCGGGACGGAAAACCTTATCCACTCCTCAAGCTTCATCCGATTCACACGGAAGATCTTTACGAAGTCACCCTCAGTGACGGTCAAACGATAAAAGCCAGCGGGAACCACCAGTGGATCGTCTCCGATTTCAAAGATCGAAACAAATTCAGAAAACCAAAACATTTGAAATCCCAACAGCGTAAGAACATGCTGTCGGAGACATACGATGAGCTATGTCGGATGTCTGATGCGCTACCGGCCCAATCAACCATGAGCGTGAACGAGCTTGCAGAGTTTGTCCATCCAGTAACGAGTCGTTGGTGGAGCGGAGAGAGCAATGCCAAGACCATTGCCGCAGCGCTGCGATTTATGGGAGTTGAATCTCATCAAGAACAGCGAGACCGCGCGATAGCGGATACAAAAAAACCTTTTAAGACTCGGCAGAACTGTAGGCGCTATAACACGCAGGAAGCTCTTCGGGCTTTGATTGCACATTATGATGGCGTGGCGCAGCATGCGAAAAGATGGAACGATCTCGCCAGGGAGCGTGCGGATGTCCTAAGAAAGCATTTGGAAGATAACTATCCGAAGGGCATCAGCATCACTGACATACAGAAGATGCTCGAGGATCGTTCACCAAGCCGTTCCTCTATCGCATCTGTCACAAAAACGCTCAATCCAATCAGTGAGTGGGATACGGAAGAACGAATTCACTCCGACAGAATGCGTCATGATTCGGTATCCGTATACAACGTTCGAGAAGCATGCAGAGCCATAGGGCAACGCATGATGCTTCGTTATGAGGGGGCCTTCAACGAGACCAATTCCCTTGGATATTGTGAACAGGTTGTGACTACGCGAGACATGCTTGCGTCTGGTCTAAAGGATTCAGGCAATCGTGCGCAATGGGCAATCCGAGCCGCGATGCCTGTTGCCAACCCGCAAGCCGACCTGCCACTTGACCCATGGGTTTTAGGGGCTTGGTTAGCCGACGGTAGTATCGGCACTGGAATCATCGCTTCAGATAACAGGAATGGTGATTTGCAGCATGTGAAGTCCTGTCTCACCTCTGCGGGATTTTCTCTAGGAAGCATCAATACGCCGATGGTCGTGAATGTGAAGGGGCTTGTCTCCATTCTTCGCGATATGGGGATACTCCGCGAAAAACGCATTCCTGAGATCTACTTCTCGGCGAGCATCGAGCAAAGACTCTCCCTCGTGCAGGGGTTGCTGGATCAGGATGGGACCATCTCCTCAAATGGGAATATAGAGTTCACCCAGTCCGCCGATCATCTGCCGATTGTCCGAGGAATGGTGCGCCTGCTGAGATCTCTGGGAATCGTCGTTCACGAACCCCATCTCAACAAAGCAGGATACACGGCTGATGGTGTGCGTCATGAGGCTCAGGATCGTTATCGCATCACCTTCACGACGGATCTGCCGGTATTCTCTTTGCAACGCAAAGCGGCTTTAATTCCTACGACGTTGAGACAAACCCAGCAATGGCTATACGTCAAAGACATCAGGAAGATATCCAACGCGCCTCATCGTTGTCTGACCGTTGGGAGCCCTGACCATTCGTTCCTCATCGCTGATTACGTGCCGACCCATAATACGATGGCGGCGTTCAGCCTGTTTCTGCAATGGTCGAAGATTGACGCGCGTGACGGTAAAGGCAAGACCCCGTGCATTTACATCAATCCGAAGGCCGGTAATGATTTGGAGGATGCGACCCGTTCGCAGGGTGGTACGGTCATCCGGTTGGATTCCGATGTGGCTAACGGCACGTTCGACCCGTTCAACGTGATTCCGAATGTGGAGGAGGCCAAGGAAATCGCCGTCCTGATGATGACGAACATTCTTGGCGGTGACACAAAGATGGAATCCGCCATGACAGCCATGCTGGATTACGGCGTCAAACACGGGGCGCGTTGCGTAGGCCGGGCTCTGCTTGTCGCCGCCCAAGCTGTTGCGAAGACCATCAAAGCGGGGAACACGGCGGAGTCCATTGGATTGCCTTCCAACACCCTCGAGGTGTTTTCGACAATCAGCATGAACCTGAAGGCGAACCAGGGACTACGTCTTATCTTCGGCACCGATAATGACACCAAGCCGTTGACGATCAGCCAAAACCTGACCCTCATCAACGCCGGAGACCGTTCACTCATCCCCGAAGGCCAAGATGATTCCATGACCGCTCGCATCCGCCAGTGGACGTTGCGAATGGTCGTCATGGGAGCCGGTACCGCCGTTCGAGGCCGCGATGGCATGGTAGGTGTCGATGAGGCATGGGTGTTCATGGGCAAGGACAAGGGAGCTTCCCGAACCTTCGAACAATGGGTGCGTATGGCCCGTTCGCAACGATTCACGCCTGTCATCATCAGCCAGAAAGTGCAGGAGTTCATCGATGCCGACTTGACCGGAGGTATCAGCCGCGCCCTCCTTCTGGCGTTGGACAACCCGGAAGAAGCCAATGGCACGGTCAGTCCGGCCAAATCAGCGGAACGACTCCTAGGCATCGAAGACCCCAATGGTCGGATCTTGCAGCGCATGGGAGCCGATGATACTTTGGACAACGGTCAGCCGAACCCGAACAGTCTGAAGCGCCTGGTAAGTGCATCGACGAGGAAGACCGTTCGCGGAGCCGTCGCCTATTTCAAAGACGGGTCCAAGCAGCCTATTCCAGTGGAAATCGTGATTCCTCCGGCATTGTTGAAGGAAATCAGCACCACTGCCACGGACAAGATCGCACGAGAACAACGAAAGAACAAGGAGCAGTGACCCCTTATGGGATACAAAGACATATTCGATGACTCATTTTCCACACCGGCTTCCGACAAGTCGGAGGAATCATCTGCCGTTACCCCTTTGACCCCGGAGCCGGAGGAACAGCAGCAGTCGAAACCATTGCTGTTCCCTGGTTTCGGTAGCGGACGTCCTCTCCTATTGGAACGCCCCAGCAGATACATCCAACGTCTCAGCGATACCGCATCCAAAGTGTATGCGGTACCTGACGGAGACCCATACGGAGGAGTGGAAAACCGTATCCTGTACTCCCCCGTGATCAGCCTCCCCGTATTTCTGCTTCAGGGGAATGAGCTGTTCGCGAATCATGACGTGCTCAAGTATCCTTTGCTGAATCCTCCACTGAATCACGCTTGGGATGGAAGCGACATCAGCGTGTACATGCTCACCATCATCGCCGCATATACTTCAGCGGGCATCCTGCATGAGGATGTAGACGGTGATGTGCTTGCATACGATGTCGAATATCCCCTCTCCGTTGCAGACGAGCTTTGGAATGCGGCATCCGATTGGGCTTCCGAAGCGGCTCCGCTGTTGAAGGATCTGAACACCGCACGGCTTTTGGGATTCGCGTTGAAGAGTCCCAACGAGGAAACCGATGCTTTGAGGGCTTTGTTTGAATCATGGGATGAGAATCGTTCTTCAGGTGAGATCATCGAAGCGGGGAAACATGCCGCGAATCTTCTTCGAGACGATTACAACGTGTTCGTCGACGTGGAATTCCGACCATTCCAAGAACGGTAATTCACCGAATCATTCAAAGTCGGTAAATTTTTACCGACTTTTGCCTTCCGTAAGGGGGTCATCCTTTGAAAACCAGTACAAAACTCATGGCTGCGGGAGCCGCATTGCTGGTGGGGTTGAACGGTCTTATCGTCATGAACGTGGTGAGTGCCGTTTCCGGCAGTGTCGCGGCCCTTACCAGCAACGTCGGAAAGTCCTTATCAGCCGCAGAATATGATTGCGGCACCTCATCAGATGATGATTCGACAACCGGGACCACATCGATAGCCCCCAACAAGGTCGCGGTGGCCATAGCCGAGGCATTCGCCAAAGCCGGGTATTCGAAAGCCAGCACGGCAGGCGCTCTTGGTGTGATCCAATTCGAATCTGGGATGAATCCGGAACAGGAGCAGATAGGCGAGACCAATCCCGCATTGCGTGGCTTCGGTCTGAATCAGTGGACACCGCGCAGCAAAATCCAAGCATGGATGGATCAGCATAACGTGTCTGGCAAAGACTCTGATGCCGACGTGCAGATAAAAATGCTGGTTGACACGTCCAAATCCGATTGGAACAACTTCTATCTGGATAACATCGAGGCCGAAGGGTACAACGTCACCGACCATGACCTGCACAAATGGTGGCTGCATGCGGATAATCCGGAGGACGCCTCAATCGCATGGCTTGCCGGGTATGGGCGCGGAGCGTGGAACGATCGGCATGAAGAGGAACGTAAGAAATATGCGCGCTCCTACTATGATTCACCGGAGATTAGTGCGATCGAGTTCACTGGGAAGGCAAGCGACGATTCCAGTGGTTCCGACAATGTCGTTCAAGCTTCCTGCTCATCCGACGACGATGGTGATGGAGGCAGTGCCGTCGTAGGTTCTGTGGGCGGGGCTCCTATAGGCAAAACCCGTAATTTTGGCTGGCTGTGCGATACGGATGCAAAAGTGTGTCACGACGGGGACTACGGGCCATTCACTTCCTTCGCCAGCGGCGGACATTACCAGTGCTACTGGTATGCACTTGTCAGACTATGGGTGATTCACCATCATGACGTGGCAAACTGGAACACCCCCGTGGGTGGTGACGTCCATGTGCATCTCGCCTCCGACCCTGCATACACAGTCGATTCCAGCCCACACCCGGGGGATGGCGTCAGTCAGTTCGGCGGTGCTTTGGGAGGTGATATGAGCTCCGGGCATATCGCCGTGGTCGAAGAAGTCAAGCAGGACGCAAACGGATGGAGAATCCGAATCAGCGAAGGAAACTACGGCACGAACGGAAGCGGCCCATGGGAGGGGTACAACAGTCGCTGGCTCACGCAAAAGCAGTTCGATGGCGCCGGCAACGTGTTCTTCCGGAAGAAAAGCTGGAAGAACTAGCCGCAGTATCCCGGATTCTGGCAGCCTCCCCCAACCGATGCCATGGGAACGCTATCCCAAAGATGCCAGTCAACCTTGCCATCCAAGTCCGACTGCGTGACAGGTCCCTTAAGGATGGGCGTCATGCTGGAATGGGCGAGGCCCATCTCGGGATCGCCTTTCACTGGGATGGCTATTCTGGTTCCCTCGCTTAAATCGTCGGCCATGTTATTGTCCCAGCGTGTCAGCCAAGGATTAATCCACCAAGGGTTGTCGCCGTTGATGTTCATGCCGCTGATTTTCCCGTTTGCGATGGTGAGTTCATCGTTGATGTCGTAGTCTCTCCAAGCTGGAGTCAATGCCCAGATGCTCCCATTGTTGAAGGAATCACCGTCCTGCAAAAGCATGGATTCGACCTTTCCTGTGACCGTGACCGTTCGGTCTTCGTTGACTGTCACGTGAGGTCCGTCCGTCCACCGGCTGCCGGTCGCCAACGCCTCACTGTTCCACCATGCTTTCATTGTCGGATACGCTTTACATGCGTTTTCATATTCCTCTTCGCATGGATAGCTGACGGCATCAGGCCCATCGTTCTTATCCGCTGGGATAGCGCTCAGAGCGGGTAGAGGATTGCTTCCGATGTCCGGTGTCCGCAACTGGTCGATTACCTGTTGAGCATCATGTTGGCTGAGTGAGTCCAAATTGATCGTGGGGTCACTCCCCCAGTTGCGGGCTGCCTGTTCGAATTGGATGGCCAGATCCGTGTACTGTTGTTTCTCCTCATCGGTCAGCTGATTTGCGGCAGCCTCAGCGGCTTTCTTGCGTTCCTCCGACTTATGTTTTTTCAACTGTTGGGCTTGCGCCTGCTGGCGTTCCTCAGCGGTGACTTTTTTACGCCACGTACTCCAAGCCAGGATGCCAGCGACGAGAACCACCACTGTAATAACACTGGCGAGTATTTTCATAGGCCTGCTGAATGTTCCGTGCATCCTCAACTCCTAATCCAAAAAAAACGTGTGGTTCCAGCGTATCCTTCCCAGAAAAGCGAATGCCTCCGATTATCCGAATCGGAGGCATTCTGTCCACTGAGAGAGGTTTTCGGAGCGAAGGATCAAACATCCTTCACGTTCTTGTTTTCCTTGATTTCCTCAAGCTTGACGTACACGTTCAAACCCAGGTTGTACAAGGCCGGCAATGCGAAGATAAGAACACACAGGACACCAGCCCACCGATACTCCAAGCCCCAGGCCGTGAAGAAGAACGCAGGAATCGGGATGAGAACAATCAGTTCGATGATCATTTGGACGATCAACGGGAGCGCAGATTCCAACATCCTCTCGCTGACGAAGAACCAGATAACGGCTTGTACTGCGAAAGCCGCAAACAGGATGACGAGCATGACCCCAACGGTCACCAGATCAGCGATCCCAGTGGAAGTCGCATAGTTGAACACGTTCACGAACATGCCGCCCATGTCGCTGCTGAAGAACATTCCCATCAACAGGACTATCACCAATCCCAGAACGAGAAGAAAAAGTCCAATCATTGCCAGCAAGGTAAGCATTGCGACCACCTCCAATCCATGCTCAGCGTTCTGTTATATGCAGTTGCATTGCTTCGTTTGCCTGACCTTATTCTGTGACAGAATTCATCGACAAGCAAATCAACACCAGCAGTGGCCGCATTGTCCTATCTGGATGGTTTGCGCCGCCAATAGTCGTGCACCGGATGCCCATCACGATCGTGGGAGACGACATGCACCATGCCATTGTCCGGCAGGACGAAGCGTTGAGGACTTGGCATGCCACTGTTCGCGACACGAATCTTGTCCAACAGCTTGGCCTGCAGTTCCGGGGCCAGATCCATATACGCAGTATGCGCATTCAACCGGACCAAGTCGCTGATGCGGATAGCCTCGTCTCGTGCAGTGTCGGGATCGAATCCACAATAATCAGCCAACCTCGCATAATGGTCCGGCGTCACTTCACTGGCATGCTCCGCTCCTGAGAATGGCATCGCGAGCTTGTCTGTCAACCCCGGCCACACAGTCGTGGTCATCACATCGTATGCTGGGCTTAGTTTCCAGGACTCACCATCCGGCGAAGTGGGCATGACAGAATAGTTACGGGCATGCGCATCGCAATTATCGACAGCCACGTTGAAGGCCAATCGTCGCAGCCACTCCTCCCCCAGTCTGCCGGACGGATCCATCTTCCGTAGGGTGGTCAGCGTATCGACGGCACTCACCTTGTACTTCTCGGATGATGGTAGGCCCAATGCCTGCACCATATCCTCCATCGGCAGACGAACCGGCATACCATTTTCGATACGACGATCGAACCGTTCCACGATATAGGTCTGCTGGCCGTTGAATTCCTGGATATCCGACTCCGGGGTTTCGATGCCGACCATCTTGGAAAGCATCATGGTCGCATGTTCTACTTCATCAGCGTCATAAATGCCGGCCGGTTTAAGAATATGAGTCGACGGAACGGCGCCATTGGGCCACACCCATTCATCGCCTACACGGGACAAGGAGAATTTGCCTTGAGCTCCTGCCAAGGAAAATCTGGCACCTTTGTTCCTGACGAACCATGAATCAGGCGTCCGTTTGACGGCGGCAATACGTGTCGCGATTTCGTCATCGGTTGCTTCTGCAGGAGGCACACTGGCAATAGTCGGCATCTCATCGTTCCGAGAGAACACCAGCGCACCAGCTGAATCCACGTTTTCCAGCAAGTCGAAGGATTCCTGAGATTTCGCGCCGACTGCCTGCATCATGGCATACTTGGCGGCACCTGATTCCGGGAGTAAATTTTCTAGAAAATTCTCCGGTGCATCCTCGCGCCACTCTCCATCTTTCGGGAGGCTGAAACTTATCCGTGGAGCATTCCAATCATACTCAAACGCGACTCCTCGTTTGAGAGAGGTGAACACGCCAACGTGGGAGCCGTTCATCCAGACGTTTAGCCGATCACCTTTTCTCATGCCACCACGCATTCCGCAGGCAAGGCAGTGGCATCCACTCCAAGAACCTTCATTATCCGTCGAGTCGGAAGATATGGTGCAACGCCGGTGTCAATCAGCCGTTGCACCACGCTTGAATCGACTCGTGCTTTCTCGGCCACTTCATCGACGGTACGGTGCTGCATGAACTCGGCCATGACCCTGCGCATACGTTCCGGTGATTCGATGAATCTCACGTTGCTGGCGGTTTTCGGCATGGCCTGCTTGATGCGCTGACGGTACTCGTCGCTAACCTGCCATTTCTCGTATATCATTTTTTTGCCTATGCATTAGTAAGGTGTCTGCGAATGTATTCGCTACGACTGATGTGGTACCGCTTCGCGGCGGCAGTGACCTGTTCGAGCTGGCTTTCGGGCATCTTTATGGTGACGGTGACCATGCGCTCGTCCCGTTTCGGCAGCATGTGGAGACCGTAGTAGATAGGGCCGGTGATACCGTGGCCGGCGTCCTCGCTTTCCATTCGTTCCACGTCACTGCTGACCTGCTCCTCGGTCATTCCGAATTTCTCCAGCAGTTCCTTGTCTCGTTCGTTGAAATCGCTCATCGTTCACCTCTTTTGCCTTCCAGCTGATTAATTTCCTTTAGTGTTTTCTTCGTCGGAGGTGTCATCGCGTGGTAGATCAGTACGCTGTCGTTCAACTGCTTGTAGACCATCTCCACGTCACGGCCATGTCCGTCAAGACCTATTGCCACCCAAGTGCCATCCGCCCTACGCGCGTCTTTCATGACACTTCGAAAGGCCGTCAGCACGTCCTCTGATGTCAGCTCCGGATGCCGTTCATGCACGCGCGACAGCACGTAGATTTTCAAAAAGCAACCTCCACTCCTCTTGACGAAACTATTATAACACGCAGGTAATACCAATAGAATACCGCAGAAATGATACATGCCAGCAGAAGCCACAAAAAAAACCGAGCCGCCTAATCAGCCCAACAAAACCCGCGACACCGCCCCCTCATCAGGCAACCCGGAATCCAACAATTCAGCCAAACGCGACGCAACACGATCGGCATCAACACCGGTGAACATGCCACCCATCCATTCGGACATCAGCGTCCGGACATGCTCGCAGTCGGCGGAATGCACGTGACGTGCGGGACCTTTGCTCTCATCCACTACTTCAGCCTCAAGGGGAATATCAGCCGACTCGCTCTGCGCAGTCTGTCGCGTTGGAGCATCGGTGCGAGGATAATACTTGATCCCATGCCTGAACGGTTCGGCCCTCAAATTCGGAGCCGCCTCCAAGACATTCGACAACGCCTGTTTGAACCTGCGCCGGAAGTCCTTCATCGGCAGGCCGGTGCCCTCGAACTGGTCATACAGTTGACGCCATGAAACGTAGGCGACGTGGTCGAGCCGGTATGTGCGGTACGTCAACCATATATAGACGTCCAACGCCCGCGCCGATTTGCCCAGACGCGAGATGACATCCATGCTGAGTGGGACGCTTGGCTTCGACAGCTCGGCCCACATCTCGTCGGTGAACTGGATTGATGCGATGATGTCCTGTTCTGGCCTGAACTGTGTACGGCCTTTTCTGGCGACGGTGAACGGCGTGCATTCGCCTTTGTTCTCGCGATTCTCGTCGGTGTTCATGATGGAGATCGAGGTTCGCGCCAGGTTCATCAGCGTGTCCTCCGTCTCTTTCTGGCATCCGGAGTGGTTGGATATTCCGGTGTTGTCGCAGAATTCCTGGAAGCTGCCACGAAAGACAACAGTGTGGGTGTCCTGATCCACGTCGGGATTGTTCTTCATGCGAATCATGGACTGCACGTAGAGGAATATCAGCCGCGGGGTTTTCCCGTAGACCCATTCCTCGGGGCGACTGGGGGTTATGCGGACTGTTTCCCGACCGTTTGTTCTCTCTATGTATGAGGCGTTGGGTTTCGATACGGGGAAGAGGGAGAGTTTCGCCATGAGCGGCGGTGCTCCGGTGTTCATTTTCGTTGTGGCGATGGCGTTATTATTGGTCATGTAATCGCTCCGTTTCAGCGGTTGCCAGATACCCGGCCGGTACGAACGGTGCGGGTATCTTTTTTCTTTTCGTCGTTATTTTATCGCGTTTTTCTTAGAATTCTGACACCTTTCTTAGAATTCTGACACCATATTTAGAATTCTGACACCATATTTAGAATTCTGACACCTTTCTTAGAATTTTGACACCATCTTTGCGAATGCCATCGAACCATACCCCGATTGCCTGCGATCAGAGCGGTCACAGCCTTAGAATTTTGACACCCGTTCTTAGAATTTTGACACCGACTCTTAGAATTTTGACACCGACTCTTAGAATTTTGACACCCTCGCTTAGAATTTTGACACCGACATGGCCTCTCAGCCCTTATGGCAGTAGGGCCAAGCGGCACCCCCAAGTGATATTACAAGTGATATTACAAGTGAATATACAAACTCTCTCTTAATCTCTCTCCCCACTTCGACCCGCGATCCACCGGGATGCCGCTGACACGGCAAATGCCACACGCTCTCCTGCACCTGTTTCGACCTCGGAAAAGAAGAATCCAGTCGGTTCGCTTGGCAGCGAACCTCAGAGCAAACAAAAAAAGACTGAATCTCGGACGAACAGGATTGCCGTACTCGTTCTTTCTAGTATCGGTTAATTTCAATAAATCTTCGGTTAATAACAAAACTCGAAGATAGATTGACAATCATGGCAAGCAGAAACAGCAGGAGCAGAACACAGACCCGTCCTATATCGAGCGGCGTCTGGTTTTCGCTGTTTCTTGTCTTTGGAATTATCCTCTGGTTCTTTTGGCGCCTGCCCTTGGTCCCGTTCCTTTAGCTTGGCATGCTCGCCGGAGGAATCACACAACAGTATCCGGTCAACGCTTCCGGAAGCCGCAAGGATTCCCCATCCGACAAGCAGATGATGGTCTACCACCGTTGGAAGGACATGCTTGCCGGTCTTATTCCGAACGCGGATTGGCTGGAGATTCGACGTGTTTCCTGGTGGATGGGCTGGATGGCCGGCATGCTGCTGGGATTGAACAGTGCCGTCTGGATTGCCCTGGTGAATGGCCTGTTCGGTTTCATGCTCGCCCAAGGCTGGTCGCATTACAGGAATCGGCGCGTTGACCGTAGGCATGTCTACAAGGGCGTCAGTATTCCGGCGTTCCTGACCAAATCGCCCGCCTGGGCGCGGCTTTTGTCCGTCTCCATGGCGTTGCTGGTTTTCGCCGGGGTCCTGGTTTTCGTGTTGGCGGGATACATGAGCTGGCTGAGCGCTGTGACGCTTCCGGGGTTCGTGTTCCTGCTACTCGTATGGATGTTGGGATGCAAACCGCAGTCCCGATATTGGCGTGAGCTGGTCGAAGGGCAACAGCTGCTTGATGGTTGGCTTGCCGGGGACGATTTGCAGAAGGCATGGTCGGGAGCCTATCTGACGCAGGTCAACAAAATCGGTTCTTCGGATAATCCTCTGATCGTCTACCGGATTCGTCTGCAGGGGTCGGACGGTAAGCCTCGCTCGAACGAAGGAGTTTTCAAGCTCGGCGTGGAAGCGTTGCGGTCGCCGGCATTGGCGGACGGATACCGTTTCGTGTGTCTACTGTCCGCCAAGCAGAAGAAGAAAGGGGCGGAACAGTTCGACCCGTCCAGTGTCCGTCTGGCGCTTGGCATGGACGAATCCTGCATCCCCTCCATCGTGGAGAGAAAGGCCGGCGAATGTCTTGCCTCTCTCGTCGCCGACATCGCCTATGCGCAAACCGCTTTCATCTGGCATAAACGCGCCCCGTTGACGTTGGCTCATGATGTGAGCGCCGACGAGAGCAAAGCCGCCTGGCTGTTGGAGATCATCACCCCACCGCAGGGCGGGGATTCCATCGACCGCATCAGCTTCGACTGGCTGGAGGGAGAAGGATCGCCTGCCGAGACTCTGCGGATGCCGGTGTTCGCCGACCTGCAGGACAAGTTCCACCTGGTCGCATTCGACGATGTGAAACTATCCGACAAGGGCAACAAGTGGCGGCCGGACGGCATGACCCACAAGAAAGCCTTTGACGATTACATCACCATTTCCAAACGGTTCAAAAGCGACCAGTCCGCTTGGGTCAAATGCCTCCCGTCGAAACTCAATCCACCGGCACCCATCTACGACTATGAGAAAACCCAGGACTGCGACGGCTGGCAACTGCATTACCTGCCATTGGTACTCACCGCACCAGCCACGCCGGCCGACTACGAGCGTTGCGACCTTGGCCCATTGCAGCCGGAGGCACGGTTCATCGGACTCGTGGACGAAGGCTCCGACATGGCCGGACTGATCTGGTCCACCGGAAGCGCGCCCGTACGCATCGACCAGCTGACCGGCAACACCCCCCTTCACCGCAAGTACGCGGAAGCGTTGATATTCAAAACCCTTATCGACGTGCTTCCCGCAAAAGCGTCCGTGAACATCACGGCCTGCACTCCGCAAAGCAAAGACAAGCCGATTTGGAGCATCCAATTCCAATTAGGCAACGGCGCGACCGTGGAAGACGCCCGCAAACAGTCCGCCAGAATCCAATCGTCGGTCGGGGCGAAACATATTTACTGGGAATGGCGGTCAGCCGACAGCGCGACCGTATGGCTGTGCGACGACCCGTGCCTGGATGTCAGGGACATCAGCCACTGGAATCGCAGATCAAAGCAAAAGCATCTCATCGAACTCGCCTTAAGCGACTCGTGGGGCGTGGCCGGAGTCAGCGATCCCAGCGGACGCACCCCCGATGTGGTCAGTCTCGGCGCGTTGCCCAGCAACCATGACGTGTTGTTGGCACGATTCCAGATTCCGGCCGGGTTGGACGTGGACAAGCCCTCACGGAACATCGGCAAATTCCTGACCAGCGCCGACTACGCCTACGGGCGTATCCTCCCGCGTGGTGAGGAACACGGTTCGAACCTGTACGACATGGTGCTGGCGAAACGCAGCCCATTCCCCACCATGGTCAACGCGGACTGGGATTTCGCCCGCCAGTCGAAACCACGCATGTTCCCGTTGGGCGTGGACGATATGGGCAAACCGGTCTACTGGAGCATGAAGGACACGTTCCACCTGCTCATCAGCGGCAAATCCGGAACCGGTAAATCCTCCATCGCGCAGATCGTGGTCGCCGAAGCGCTGCTCAAAGGCCATGACATCATCCTCATCGACCCATCCAAAGGTTGCATCGACTTCACTCAATGGGCGAAACCGTTGGCGTTGGCGTTCGTCGGCTTGGGCCAGATGCGCGAAACCGAAGCCGTCATCGCCTGGCTGCGCGACGAGATGGCACAACGGGTGAAACTGTTCAGCCGGTATGGTGTCGGCAGCATCTACGACCTCGACAAAAGCCAGCTCAATGAAGAAGAGCTTGCCCACACGAAACCCATCGACATCGTGTTCGACGAATTCAACTCCTACCTTCAGGAGGCCGGCAAGACCACGCAGAACCCGAACAGGGACATCCAGCTGGCCAACGACAATGCGGCCGTCAGCGCGACGAACAATTCGATACGACGCACCATGAGCGCTCTCGGCAAAATCGTCGTGCAGGGACGAACCGCAGGCATCAGCGTCATCCTCGGCGCCCAGCGTCTGACCATGGACGACATGAAGCCGTACAACGCGAACGCGTTCTTCCGTTCGCTCGGCCGAATCCTCCTGGGCATGGACTCCACGGCGGGCATCATCAGCGCGCAGAACCTGCGCGAGGCGAACCGGCTCCAACAGTCGCTGAAAGGCGAAGGCGGGAAAATCCCGCAAGGCCGTGGAATCTTCGAAACCGCGCAAGGCGAACTGCTGGCCGTCCAAACATGGTGGTCGGGAGGCCAAGAAAAGCTGGCGGAACTGTTCGCCGACCGCACTCCCCCGCAACCCATCGACTATTCGCGGTTCATGCCATCCGAAGCGGAAACCTACGGCGAAGTGTCCGAAGACGAACTTTCCAAGCTGCTCAGCCAAGGAACGGATCCACAGACAGCCGGCGAGGAAATCAACGACATGGACGAACTCCACGACATGCTCCACCACCCAGACAACAACGATGCCGATTCCGAAGACGGGGATGACATCGAAGAAGTCGACTGGTAGCCAAACACAAAAGGGGAAACAACATGCTCATCAACCTGGAAACAGACGTTCACGGGAAAAACCTTGGATGGGACACGTCCACGGGAACGCCACTCACCATCACCGGGCCCGATGGAAGCGGGAAAACCATGCTGCTTGACAGCATCATCCGACAGGCAGATTCGGACGGCACGCTCGTAACCTTCACCGACCAGTGGGACAGCATCCCACCCTCCCCCACCGTCATGTGCGGACGCTACCGGCAACCCTATGAGCTGCTGGAAATAGTGCAACGGGTCAGCATGGAACAGCGACGGCGCATCAAGGGCGAACCCGAGCCGATCAAGCCGATACTGCTCGCCTTCGATGACTATGACGTACACAACGGCTACCCGGACATGAATCTGCTGAACGTCAACAGTCAAATCTCCGACGAACTCAGCCGAATCATCGAAATGGCACCCGGAACGAACGTCAACGTGGTCATGGTCCGCAGCAGCATTCACCCATCCACAGTGGGTCAAAAGCTCTACGACCGTCTTATCGCCGGCAACCATGTGCTATTCCATCCGGCCGGACAGCTCGACCCGCACACGCAACCTCTTTTCCACGCCGAAAACACCCGTGAAGCCGAAACCCTCACCTATCTCAACCGGCATTTGGACTTCAAACAGGCCCGCAATTGCCTGTACGAAACATCAGACAGGCCACTCCGGGCCTTCCACACCCCCATCTACAAGAGAAAGGAAAACTGATGGCCGACCGTCGAAAGAAAATCCCTCTCGAAAAATTCTTCCCCAATGGTTTTGATAAAACCAATCCGGACGACATGATCAAACTCACCGTCCTCATCCAAGAGAAAGCCGCAAAGAACCCTGAGTTTGAAGGCTACAGCGTATTCAGCGTCGATTCCGACAACCGGTACGCGATCATCGCGCCGATGGATATGGATTCCGATGATATCAACAACGGAATAAAAGCCGTCAGACTCAGCAACAGCGAATGCGCGGACACGGCTTCCCAGAAGAAGACGGTGCAGAACCTGGAAAGCCAACCCCAGTACGAAGGCTATTCCGTCGTCGATTTCGTTCGAATCAGTTCCAGCGAATTCCTTGTGTTGCTCCAACAGTTGGACGAGAAGGCCGCAGCCACCCGGCGTATATTCGCGAACGTTCTCAAGGTCAAGCCTTGGGAAATTCGTATCTCACGTACTCCTGAGAACGGTTGGAAAATCCGCATCAAGGAGAACACCGTCACCTATCAGGCCTCCGTATACGACAAGCGAATGCAGGAAGCCGTCGAAGTGGTCGGCAAAAAAGGCTGGTTCTTCAAGGCCGACCCCGAAAAAGGCGTCATCATGGTGTATCCCGGCACTCCCCCGACTTTTCCTGCGATGATAACCTGCCCGAAACAGCTGATCGGTAAAAACGACCTACGTCACGCCTATCTGGGCATGAAGCTGCCCGAACGAGGCCGCGAAACCGGCGACTGGCTGTCACTCGACTGGAAATCCGGCCCGGGAATCATGGTCGCCGCCGCAGCCAACAGCGGGAAAAGCGTTGTCATCAACACGCTCATCGCCGCCGCACTGGAAGCCGGATTCCAGCTTGCCATCTGCGACGACGAGGACAAGAGCGTCGATTTTCGATGGTGCCGCCCATGGGTCATCACCCACGGCTGGGGTTGTGACAGTCCCGAATCGGCTGCCGCGACGTTGATTCATGTGCTTGAGATCTGCTCCTACCGGTCGAAACTCATCAAACAGTACGGTGTCGAAAACTGGTGGGGGCTTCCCAAGGAAGAACAGGAAAAGAACCCCCTGCTGCTGCTTGTGTGCGATGAGGTGGCCCAATGGGCCGGAAGCGTCACCATTCCAAAGGTCAGCAAGGACAATCCGATGCGCATCCGAGCCGAGTATGAGGCAAGCATCCATGCGGCGAATATCACGTACGCGATGAAGATCACCCAGAAAGCCCGGTTCTCCGGTGTCTGCTTCCTGTTCTGCGGACAATCGACCCGCCTGCAGGACGGTTTCGACCCCGGTATGCGAGTCAATCTGACCACGGTCATCTCCCCTACCCTGCAACCCTCCACCGCTGTCGAAGAGCTGCTGGGAGGAGCGAAGGACTTCCCCGAGATACCGGAAAACATCATGCAACCGGGAATCTCCAGAGGAGCCGGCCTTATCAGGCTTCCCGGCATGAAACCCGTCATCTACAAGGGCTTCTACGAGGAGAACCAGAAGCAAAGGAAATCATACAGCGATCTGCTGCGTGAACGTCTGACCGCAATCCGACCGCCGGAAGGCGACATGAACTCGGGACACTGGTCATGGGATGAAATCGTAAATGCCCTGCCAACCGCCGCAGAAAAACCAGATGACGGCATGATTGACCCCGGCGGGGATGAGGACGACGGGTTCCCCACAGACGGTTTCGGCGAGGACGGGCGTGATGTCGCAGACCGTGATAAGCCGTTGAAGGGTGCCGCCGCTGCGGCGCATGCGAGCAAACTGTATGCGGCTGGCGTTGATGTGCCGCACATGAGCGCCATCGATGCCGCTATGAATATCGGGCGCCTATCTGCCGAAAAAGGTCTATGACATAGGATGTGTTGATGTTGGCGAAGGATGATGATTGGCTGACGGCGGGGAATCAGTTGGATGATTCCCTGTTGATGGATGATTTGTGGGATGATGATGCAGCTCCACAGGATGACAAAAGCGCAGCGTCACATTCCACTGGTTTCACATTCCCACAGGACAATGCGGAAACGCTTCCACAGAAAAGCGATGGTACAGGAAGTAGTTCCAATGTACCCACAGTTCCGCAATCCAACAGGGGATCCATTCCCGGTGAAAATGCGAACACGTTTCCACAGTATTTTGATGACTCATTTCCACAGTCTGACGAAAGCACAACCCATCAGTCCGACAGCAACCCATTTCAACAGGAAGACGTAGACCCATTCCAACAGGAATACAATCAATTGTCTACACAGGAGAAAGAGGAACCGTTTTCACGTTCCAATGATTCCACTGTTTCACGTTCCAACAGCGCATCACTTTCACAGGAAGACGCGGAAACGATTCCTCATTCCACTGAACACACAGTTCCACAGTCCGACAAAACGACAGATTCGCAGGACAGCAAAGGCACAGCTTCACGTCCCATCAGGACGACAGCCCCCCAGAACACTGTCGACCCAGTTCAACAGGACACTGCGGATACGACTCCACAGGAGAATGCGGAAAACCCCGATCAGATAGACCTACTCGCCAACGGCTACGACCCGTTCAAGGAATTCATCGACTCAGCAGAAGACCATAACGACAAGAAATCAGAAGAACAGTCTGCTGTTTCCGCATTTCCGCAGAACAATGAGGAAACACGGGAACAAGGAAAAGGCCCGGAGGAATACGACCCGTTCGAGCAATTCGACCTGCAATCGGACGATTCCAGCGAACCGACAACGGAACAGAACGAACGTCGAGACGACAACATCATTCAAGACAGTTCCGCAGATTCAAAGAAAAACGTTGATATGCAGGAACAGGGAGACATTGAAACTGTTTTCCCATCCAATGTTCCTATGCAAAATCAATGGAACAGCGAAACAGAAGAACAGTATGACAGTTCGTCCTTCCAACAGGAAGACAGTTCCCCAGTAAGACAGGACACTGGCGAAACATACCCGAAGGACACGGACTCTGCGGATCCATTCGACCTTTGGGATGACGCATCCGAACCTCCGGAGGGGGGACCACAAACATCGTCCCCATCCGCCGGAAGCCTTGGCGCGGATGATTACCCAACGCAAACATTCCAGACGGGAGATGACTTTTGGAGCCAGACGGATGACGAATCGAACGGTCAGTGGAATACAGGCCAGCAAGCGAATGGCATGCCCCCGCAACAATTCGACAATCCGCCATTCCCACAGGAAAATGTCTTCCCAGTTGAACACCAGTATGATTCCCCGTTCCCACAGGAAAACACTGATACAGAAAATAGGGGAAATGGTGGAACGCTGATAAAGATTATCGCAGTCGCGGCCGCCATACTCATAGGCCTCGGAGCACTGATAGGCGGGGGAGCGTACACCTATCATGCATACACCACTCACGTCGCGGAACAGCAGGCCGAAGCCGACCGCAAACAGCGCCAACAATCCCTGGTGAAGGCACAGAACAAATGGGACGGGAGGAAACGGAAGGCCGATGACCTGGTCTCCACGATCAAAGCCAGTCCCGTCGCGGAAAACAGCGACGTGCAAAAAGCCATGGAAGCCCTCCAGAAAACAACCACAGGGAATCCGATGACTGAAAAAGACATCACATCGGCCCTGGAAAAACTGGACGGCGAATATGAGAAAACCAACAGAACCTACACGGATGCAATGCAGGCAAAAGCCAAGGAAACCAGAACGACACTCGACGGTCTGGTACAGCAGGCAAATGGTCTTGCTGACGCTCCTGACGGCAACGACAAGAAGCAGATGCAAAGCCTCGCATCCCAGTGGAAAAGCACGGAAATAACGTCTGACAACCTGTCCGACGCTATTTCGGCTTCGACCGAGCTGAAGAACCTCATCTCCAAAGTGGATAAAGCCAAGAAGGATGCGGACGCGAAGAAGAAAGCCGAGGAAGAGGCCAAGGCAAAAGCGGAAGCGGAACGACAGGCCCAAGCCCAACAGGAGCAGCAGCAGGCGCAGCAGCCTCAGCAGAATCCATACGGGAACATGTACTACTGGGGCGGGGGATATGGTTCGACTGGTGGATCAACCGGCGGATCAACCGGCAACAGTGGGGGAGGGGTATCCCCGCAACCGCAGCAGGAGACGCCACCCAAGGGCAACAGTGGCGGCAACGTCGGCTGAAAAAAACGGGAAAGCCGAGGCAAACCAACCTCGGCTTTCCCGTTAATCCCATACATCAGAACATGTCGGGATAATCCTCATCGTCCACGTCATCATCTTCAACCTCGACAGGAGCCGGCTTACGACGGCCCCGCGAAGAGGTCTTCTTCGGACGATGGCGCGGAGCTTCCTCCTCGTCCTCGTCCTCGTCCACGTCATCATCTTCAACCTCGACAGGCTTCGGACGACGACGGGAAACGGCAGCCTTGCGACGTGGCTTGACCGCGATTTCACCGGTATCCTCGTCCACCTCATCATCGGAATCAGCCTCATCGAAATCAGTATCCGCAAGAAGGGCCGCCTCATCTTCGGCCTTGGAAGGCTTTGCGTTCACATGCTTGTCTCGCCAAGCGATAAGAGCCTCGATATCCTCATCGGTGAAGTCCTCATCGTATTCGAAGCTTCCATCTCGCACGCCTCCGCCAACAATCGTGAGATTATCCAAACGATAGCTGACACCGCTACCGGTCTGAGTCTTCCACGCACGTGCCGTAACCGAAGCCTGCACGTTCTGACCGGGATACACCAGCTTATCCCATAAGACCTTGACTTCCTTGGCCTTGGCATCACGCTCCTGAGCCTCCTCAAGATTGCGCGTCGCCTCCAGAACGAGCGTCTTCGCCTCCTCCCGAGCGTCTTCATCAGCCGTAGCGTAAGCGGCTCGGGCATCATTAAGATTGGCTTGAGCGGCCTGAATGTCCTCCTTTGTCCCGAGAATCGGTTCGGGGAGCTCACGCAGGATTCCTTCATCGTCGATGTAGCGGATTCCGGGACGACCAGCCTTGGAGCTACGACTGAAGTTCACATAAAAATGGTTGGCTCGATTCGGATATTTATCGGTCATGAGGACGGTTTTATCACCGTCAAGGATTTCATCCTCGTCGGCATCCTTGAGACCGTCATTGGAAACGATACGATCCTTCTTGCCCCATTTCTTCAAGGCGATGGCGTTGGCTTCCGCATTCTTGCTCAGCTTCTGAAGGATTCGGACGGTTCGCATGTGATCGGGGTCATCCTTGTCGAGAAGCACAGGGAACCCGTATGCAGGCGTGCTTTCGTTTTTCTTCTTATCGTCCTTCTTGGCGGACTTGTCATCGTCCTTGTTTCCCTTGAATGCGACCGCCTCGTAGAGCTTGGGCCATCCCATCTGGATGACTCCGGTTTTCGCGTGAGTTAGCAGTTCTGTTGCCATGATGGTTCCTCCTTGACGATTTGACGATCGCTCCACAGTGCATTGAGGATGGGAGTTTTCGTCTTCTCTTCTTTTTTCTATGTGGACATATTCAAATATACGCAGTTATCTGAACATGTATATTATTCGGCGTGTTGCCTTTATTTCCAAGGCGTTTCTCCTTGTTAGAGAATGCTGAAAAACGCAGTTTTCTGCATGTTGTACAATGGGAGCGTGAACACAACCAGAAGACTGGACGACACCAGTCCGACCACTGCATCCAGGAGAGGCGAATGAACCAGCTATCAATCAGACGCCTGCGCCAGCTAGCAGGAAAAACCAAAAACGAGATAGCCGACCTGCTGGGCATGAGCGTCAACACGTACAGCAAGTACGAGGACAACCCCATGAGCCTGTCCTACGCCGCATACCATCAGCTCATCGAATATCTCGAAACAGCAATCCAAATCAGGAAAAAACTGGAAAAGGAGCAACCTATGAACACCCCCATCAAAGCGAAAGTCCGATTCGTCGCACCCGACGAAGACGACGAGGACCGTCTCAGCGACTACACAGTGCCGATCCCCGAAGGACTGACCGAGGAATTCCACCCCTCGCAACCCGTCACACCGAAGCAGCTCCTCGACTGGGAAACCAAGAACAAGGAACCATACCCGGGTTATTCGGAGGAATTCTTCAACTGGGAGAACGCTTGGGAAGAGGTCAACCGCGCCCAGCAGAAAGCCGATGGCGGATATCTCCACCTCTCCGACCCGGTGCCCGTCAGCCCGGAGTTCGACGAGACGACCGGAGAACCCATCACCTACGACGAGCCTCACGTCGTCGTGGATCCGGAAAGCGGCAACACCAGCGTGTACGTCGACGAGGCTGACATGTCAGCCCAGGAAATCGCCGAATCCGATCCAGTGAACAACAAGTAGCCTCCCCACATACCGTTCCGGCATGCTCCGTCCATAAGCATGCCCGGAACTTGAATCCAAGAAGGAAAGACACCAATGGCCTACGCGAAAATCATCGACATCGACGACCCCGGCTACTTCCGGTTGAAATCAATCGACCAAAGCCAATTGAAACAATTCCTGAAAAACCCGGCCGACTGGGCATATCACCGTCTCAACGACGACCACAAGCCCACCGACGCCATGAAGTTCGGTACGGCGTTCCACGCTTACCTGCTCGGCACCAGCGACGTTGTCAGCCTGCCTGAGGGAGAGAGCTTCAGGAGCAAAGACAACCAGAAGTGGCGAGCAGACCAGCTGGAAGCAGGAAACATCATCGTCTCCTACAATGACATGCAACTGCTCAAACGCATGAAAGAAGGCATCGAACAGACCAGTCTCATGCCCGAATACCCCGATTACATGGAAATCATCGAACAGGGAACCAAGGAACAGTGCATCGAATGGAAGGACCGTCAAACCGGTCTGATGCTCAAGGCGAAGCCTGATCTGATTCCTGCCGGCACCGATTACCTGGTCGATTTGAAAACCGCCCAGAAGGCCGACGCGGAATCATTCGCCAAGGAAGTCATCAACTACGGTTATCACATTCAGACCGTTTTCTACCGTGCCGCGGTAGCCGCATGCAAGCCGGACGCCTTTGACCGTGGATCCAAGGCTCCCAGCACCATGCAATTCTGGGTGTTCGAAAAAACCGATGCCTGCGACTGGCAGCCTTTCAGCATCAGCGATGACAATCCGATCACGAATCTTGCCGCGACCAGCATCCGCCAAGCACTCTTGGGCATCGCCTTGATGGTCAAGAAAGCCAAGGAGGAAGGCTACGCAGAGAACACTCCAGACCCCGTGGACGCCGCCGCGAAGTATGCGCTCCGACATGGTTTCAACAAGAAGGTCAAGGAGGTTTCGTTCCAGAACTGGCAGCTGCTGACTGCGGAAAACATGCTCTGCGATCTCGCCAGCTGATTGCTCTGAAGCATGACAGGAGAGGACCATCCAGCACGATGATCCTCTCTTCTTTTTATCATTTGCTCGTTATACTGAATATGTCCACATACAGTAAAGACGACAGAACCAACGCCAATGCCATCAGCACCTCGAACACGCCGGACAACATCCAGCAATCCAAGAAAACCAGCCAACTACAAACGCGGAGGCTACGCCCACGAGTTCACCATCCCAATCGAATGGTGGAGTACGACCGACACCATACAGACGGAACGCATGCGAGCCAGACGAAGGGCATGGGTGAGGGACTACGCGAAAAACGAATGGCGCAACCTCAAGAAAACAGGAGAAGCCTGGAAAGTGGAACGGTTCATCGCCCTTATAGGCGTAGGCTGTCCAAGCCAGAAAAACATTTTCCCGGCGAGAGCGGCCGAAACCATCAAACCCATCATCGACGGTGGCAGTGATGCCCGACTCTGGGACGACGATGACAGCCAGCACCGGCACAGCACCGTATACATCCAACTGCCAACACCGGCACCAGCCAACCATTACAGGCTGAGCGTGCTCATCATCCCGGTGCCGGAATCAATGCCGAAATACCAGATCACCTCACGTCTCGCATCGAACATCGACCAGCATTGGCGAAATAATCCCAATCCGCCGGCATGGCACGACGGATACTCGGTGTCATTCACGATTCCCGACAAACAGTGGATAACCAGCAACTATACGGATAGTGACCTCATCGCCAGACAGAACGGCGAACGGAAATCAGCCACATGGGGGAGGGGAGGCAGCTTCGGCATTCGGGAACGAGTACGCGCACAACTCATCGAACTGGCCTTCCAACAGTGGAAAAGACAAGCCTACCGTCCGTATGAAAGATTCGCCATCATCGCCGGAATCGCATACCCGTACGGGGTGAAAACCGCCGACCCTGACAATGCGGCGGAAACGGTGAACACCATACTGCATTCGGGAACCCGCATCGGAGCCTGGCCGGATGTGAACAGCCAGCATTGCAGGGGAGTGGCTTTCGTACGTCTGCCGAATCTCATGACGGGAAACCATATGGTCAGACTTTTTGTTTTCCCGGTGCCCGAGAATTTTCAGATGGCGCAGAGCATAGCCGAAAGCTCCATCGACGCTTGGGGCGAACATGATCGGAGGATGCGTTGAACCTGAGACAAGTGCTAGTCCAGACCGTGATAGGACTCATCGCTATCCTCATAGCCGTCCTATATGCGATGTTCATCGTCCCGCAGGACTGGTTCATCGACTCCAGGGAATCAGTCGTCACCATATCGGTCATAATCTGCGCGACCGGATACATCATCACGGTCTGGGCCCGTTATATCCGTCATCTCACACGCCGGAGAATCGATCAACGAATCATCCGCGACGCCGAATCCGAAATGAAAACAGGTCTTTGGCAAAAACCGAAAATTCTTCGAAATGAACCGACCGCAACCATACGATTGGACAGGAAGCACATCCGACAATCTCAGAGAAAGAGCCGATAATGGTATGGACTCCAGCGACACAGCCGCGTGACCCCCTTGGCAGATTCCGTAAAACCAATCTCGTCCCCGGCGAATACACGTACACCACGCGCAGCGGCATCGTCAAGAAATACTATGTCAACGATATGAACCAGCTGGCAGACGGGTCCACCATCCTGCACATGAGCGCCCAAGGCAAGGTGTTCGGCAGTTTCAAGACCCAGAACCCCATCGAACGCATCCACATCATCGGCAACAGCGATATGGAACAGATGGCCGTCGCGGCGTCCGGGGAAACCACATTCGGCGTGATCAACCACAGCAAGGCCGCCCCACCGGACGTGTTCAGCCTCAACCGCGGACACGATTTCCAACCGGTCGGCTCCAACCTGCCGGACGGGGAAACATCCTTTGGGGGAAGAGCGGATCAAATCACCGGCCGTCCGGACGGGAAAACCTATGACACGTTGAACGCCCAGAAAGCCGAACAAGCCAACCTCGCGGCGTTCGCAGACCCAAGCAACCGCGTCTATTCCGCTGACCCCGGCGACTTCGCCGAAGCTGCGGTCCAAGCCCGGCATTACTACGAGAAGGAATTCGGGCTCAGCGAATCCCAAGCCCGGGAAATGCCGGTCTACGTGTATGCGGACAAGAACGGCAACGTCACCGTCAAACCCGCATACAAGCCTGAAAGCGTTCCCATGAGCGAACTGGGAATGCAGCCAGGCGACCCGGTGCCGGAAGGCTTCCATGTGAACGGGGACAATCTCGTCGCCATGGTGCCCCAGCGGAGCCCCAACACGCATGGAGGCAGCGGCAGCGTCCGTCTCCGTGGCCGTGACCTCACTCGCATGACCAGGGCCATGCAGAAGGATGGTCTCAAGAGCGCCCACTTCACCGTGAGCGGAGGCACCAAGGTCTCGGCAAAAAGCGGCAAACCGTTGCAGAACGCCTTGCATTTCCGCACCGACTACATGAACCCCCACAGCGGAGACGACATCACCGTATGGGGTTCCATCGAAGCGAAACAGTACGGGACGCAGCCGGTCAAGGCACGCAGGGAGTTCACCACCAACGAGGAATTCCAAGACTATACGCGCAAGGTGCAAGCAGTCCGCGAACGGGCGGCCGCACCATACGTGGATCCGCAATCCCCACAAGCAGCCGCGAAACTGCTGCGAGCCAAGTATGGAACGAATCGGTTCTACAGCAGCGACATCCAGATGCGCGACGGCAAAGAGGGAGTGGCCTTTGCCGTCAACACTCCCGGCGGACACACCCGCATGCTGTCCAACGGGAACGGTATCTGCATCGGCAAGGAGCCGGCCGACGCGGAAGGCTTCGCCTCCATGTTCAATAACGGCAAGAGTCCGGCCAATCGTATCACCGCCGACAACGTGAAGGTCTTGTCGGATGGTAATTTCCGCGTCCGGAAGAACGGCCGTGAGTCGTTCTACACGCCATCCATGTCCACTACCCGCGGGACTCGTAGCCGCAACGGAAAACTTTACGGCTACAACGAGGCCGGAGATTTCATGGAATTGCCGAATCGCTGACCCTAGGAAAATGCCGGGTGGTTTTTTTACTTCCCGGCATTTTACCTGTTATACTGAATCTATCCACATAGAAAAACTGAAGTCAGGAGACCCAAATCCACCATGCCCATCATCGAATTCGACACGAAGATGCGAGGCTACGATCCTCAACAAGTCAATGACGCCGTAGCCAATTTCCAGAACACCATCAACAAGTATGAGCAGGCAAACACTGATCTGAAGAGGACCCTGGATACGGTCAACAACCAGTTCACCCAGGCAAACCAAGACATCGATCAGCTGCAAGCCGAAAACAAGAAGCTCTCCGAACGGATCGAAGAACTCGAAAAGCAGAACAACGATCTGGAAGCAAAAATCAAGAACAAGTACACGAGCGTGGGCGACGATGTGAGGAAACTCCTCGAAGACACCCAGACCGTTTATCATGCTGCGGAAAAGAACGCAGCCGACATCAAGAACAAGGCGCTGCAGGAGGCTGACAGCATTCGCAAGCAGAGCCAGTCCGCCGCGGAGAAGACTATGGTGGACGCGCGGCAGGTCGCCGAAAAGAACGTGAAGGAATCCCAAGCGAAGTCGAAGCAGATCATCGAATCCGCGCAGCAGTCCGCCGCACAGTTGCGTAAGGAAGCCGACTCGTATGCCACTGGACGGCAAAACATCGCGGAGCAGGCCGATGCAAGGGTTCGTGCGATTCTCGGCCGTCTCCAGGAAGCAAGCAAAGTGCTTGACAACGCCTACCAGTCCGGACGCAAGACTAACGCCACTACAGTCCAGTCAGCTCCGAAGGATGCGCCAACACCGGTCATCGCCGGCCAGGCCACTAATCCGAACGAGGCGGATCTTGAAGACGATAGGACCATCGCCTTCGCTCAAATCCATGCGAAGAACACCGCATCAGCACCCGCGACCCCTGTTGACGCCCAATAAGACCATTCCCGGAACGTGAGAATCTTGATCCTCCAATACGTAATGGTTATGACCGGAGGATATGCCAGTTCATGGCTTATCCTCCATGTCGGCATGCTGTTCGGGCAAGGCGCGAAGAACGCCGCTTCTCTGGACCGAATCAAGGAAGCCCGCTGTTGGAACATCGCATATTATCTGTGCGTCATCCTGACGTTCCTGTGCGTCATTGCCGGATCATTGGGTCTCATGCTCCTGTTCAAGGAGCTGATCATTGACTGAAAAAACATTCCTCAAGCAGTCCCGTAATCCTTTCCTGACCATCGGACGCTATGTCCGGCAGGTAATCGATGAAACCCGTAAGACGGTGACTCCAACCGCCCGCGAATGGCTGGCCTGGAGTATTGCCGCATTCGTGTTCGTCATCCTGCTCATGATATTGGTCACGGGCATGGATTTCGGGCTTGGCAAACTCACTCTCATGGTGTTCGGGTGACGGTCACACATCCCGTGACCCTTGCCATGCTGCTATGGATGGGTATCGCCCTGCTCACGTTTCTTCTCATGAGCGTATGGACGGATAATCCACAGCATCGCAGCACCTATCGCCATTGGGCTGTCGCATACCTGGCAGCCCTGATCGTCTTCATCGCCATCTTCTATTCCGAAGGAACCCCTATGGCCGTTCTCATCATCGTTTTGAAAACCATCGTCGCCATCCTGAGCGTCCTGCTATCCCTGCTGATTCTTCTGCACAAAGGCAAGGGCGGGGGATTGTCCGACATGTTCGGCGGCGGCTTGACCGCAAACGCGGGCACATCCGGGGTCGCGGAGAAGAACCTCAACCGTTGGACGGTCGGCATCGCGATCCTATGGGTTTTGCTGATCGTCTCGATCAGTCTCATCGCAAAAACCATCTGACGAAACAGGAGACCTCATGCTAATTGCCATCATCTGCCTATTTACGGGCTTCACCCTTGGCTTCTTCACCGCAGCACTATGCCAAGCAGCATCACACTCAGATTCTGACAGAAAGGACAACCAATGAAAAACAACTGGTTCTGCCCCAACTGCGGGCAGCCGATGGAAGCACAACGCCACGTGGACAATCCCACCGGCCGTATCACATGGACAATCGGCTGCCTCAACCCGAGACACTTCCACACGCGCGGCTACATGAATGCCGCCATCGCTGAAATCCAACTCGAAAAACTCCTCCACCAGTGAAATACGTCAGCATCTTCAGCGGAATAGAAGCCGCCACCGTCGCATGGCATCCACTGGGATGGGAGCCGCTGGCCTTCAGCGAAATCGACCCATTCCCCTCAACCGTCCTGCAACACCATTACCCGAATGTTCCCAATCTCGGGGATATTACGAAAATCGACTGGAACCCATATAAAGGGCAGGCCGATTTGGTTGTGGGCGGTTCGCCATGCTTCCCATCGGGCACCCTCATATTGACGTCGGAACGCTTGAAACCCATCGAGGAAGTCAAAGTCGGAGACATGGTGCTCACTCACCTGAACCGGTGGCGGAGAGTTATTCAAACTGGCTCCAAGATTTCGGACACTATTGTTCTGAAAGGCCAAGGCGTATCTTCTTTGGAATGCACTCCCAACCATCCTTTCTGGTCAACGGGCAAAACCAAAAACAAGCATTTGGGCATCAGACAACTGGAGGAACCGAAGTGGCTTGAAGCTGAGAATATGCCCGGACGCATGTGGCTCAATATGAATGCTACAGGTGCTTGTTTGCCTATCCCCGACCCGAATGAAACTGAAGCGCATGTGCGAATCAGCTTATCGACCCCTTTCTTCTATTTTGTAGGCCGATGGCTGGGCGATGGATAGGCAAACTCTCACAAACGTAAAAACCGGATCAATTCGAATATGAAACGGGTATACGTCTGCTGTGCTCATGAACTTGCGGATGACCTAGAGAAGAAGCTGGAAGATACTGGCCTTCATTTCGGGAGGGTGGAGCAACCTTCAACCACACGCTTCACCTGTTCCTCTATGGCATTATTCGACTGGCTCACCACCAATTTCGGCATACATGCAGCGGGGAAAAACCTACCATCATGGGTTTTCGGTATGAAACGCGAGTGGCGGCAAGCGTTATTCGACGGGTATCTTGAATCGGATGGCTGTATCCTGTCCAACGGAAAGAAAACGACATCCATAAGCTTGCCCCTGACCACAGGCATGAAAATCCTCGCTTCTGGACTAGGAAAAGCATCCAGTGTCACCTATTCGATGCCGAAACGTAAATTATGCGTAATCGAAGGCCGTATTGTCAATGAACACGGATTCTATTCGCAGACGTACTACAGCAACAGCCGTAGTGCGCTCATCAGCAAAGACGGTTTCTGGGGGTTGGTGCGCAAAAAGCTTCCCGGACGGAAGAACATCAGAGTCTATAACCTGGAGGTTGAAGATGACCACAGCTATGTGGCAGCCGGAATTGCCGTTCACAACTGTCAGTCCTTCAGTGTCGCCGGTAAGAGAGAAGGACTCGCAGGAGCTTCCGGACTCATGTTCGAGTACATTCGAGCGGTACGTGAACTCCGTCCACGTTGGTTTGTCTGGGAGAACGTCCCAGGAGCGTTCACAAGCGAGCGGGGGGAGGCTTACCGCCAGCTCCTGTCAGAGATGGATGCGCTCGGGTATGGTCTGGCATGGCGAGTATTGGATGCGCAGTTTTTCGGCGTGGCCCAAAGACGCGAGCGTGTGTTCCTTGTTGGAAGTCTTGGAACCATGCGTTGCGCGGAAGTACTTTTTGAGCGCGAAAGCCTGTCGTGGAATCATCAGTCGAGCCGACAGAAGAGGCAAGCCCTTACCGAAGAGGCTCAGGAACGCGTTGGAGAAGCAGATCATGATTCTGGCTGCCTGAATCCCGGCGAAACCCAGAGTCGAAGGGTTTATCCGGCTTCCGGCGTATATCCGACGTTGTCCACGAGAGAAAAGTCAGGGCAAAATCAGGAAAGCGTTTTCACCCAGTTCGGTGATGATGTCGCCGGCACTCTCACCTCACGATACGATAGTTCCCCCTGCGTTGACCGTGGAGCGAACGTCGTCGTTGACGAACGGGATAAAGTATTCCTTTGCCAGACGGCGCAAACCGGCAGCAACGGGAAACTCGTCAAACAGGACGATGTGATGAACACGTTGGATCGGACGAACAGCACCGCAGTGGCCGCATTGGACTTCAAGGTAAAGCCAGTCGCGTTCCTGTATAACCAAGGTGCGAAGGTCCGGAGCCTAGGGATAAGTGAAATAAGCCCTACGTTAAAAACCGACCATAATCCGGTTGTAGCATTCGCTTCAAATCAGCATGACGAGGTTCGTGAACTGGAAGTCGCAGGCGCATTGGCCGCGCAGCCTGGCATCAAACAGCAGACGTACATCTGCCGGGCCGATGGTCAGACGAATGCTATGACCAGCGTGAACTTGGCTCCCACCTTGACTTCTCACGCGAAGAAGGATCCACCGCTCATCTATCCTGCTGAAGATGAGCCTGTCACCTTGCAGATTCACGGCGGGAAACCCGGCGGCGGGAAAGGTGCCTTAATCCAACGGGCCACATTGTCCACTCATAACATCCAAACGCCTATAACAGGCGGCCGCGAGAAGAGAGGTCTCACCGTCCGTCGGCTGACACCACGAGAATGCGAACGCTTGCAAGGCTTCCCCGACGATTACACCGATATCCCATATCGGAACAAGGAACACGCTCCGGACGGTCCCCGTTACAAGGCGTTGGGCAACAGCATGGCCGTACCGGTCATGCGATGGATCGGAGAACGCATTCGGACGGTCGAAGAAGCCGCCGAAACAACCGATTAGACAACAGAAACAGGTGGATCGTCGCAGAAGAGGGGGTGACGTTCCTCAAAAAAACAATACAGCGATAGGCCACGATCTTGTTCAGGATTTCCTTTTGTCCGGCGAAATCACCAGAAGCAAGAAGAATCATGGCCGTCGCTCGACTCCGCAAGGAAAATCAAGTGGACAACACCCTCCTAGGAGATCAAGATAGTGGCCTATCGGTGTAAATGTATTCACCGATAGGCCACTATCGTTCGTTCTCGTTCTTCCTGCTATAAAAGAGTATGTCCAGTATGTAGTATGACTATAAGCACTGCCCGTCAGCCCTTACAGGAGAAGCGGTTTGAGCAGATTCATTACACCGATAGTCCACGGATTCGGCAGTGATATTCCACGGAAACGACACTGATAGGTCACTAAAACAGCAGCGATAGTCCACTATCATTGCAGGGATACTCCACGTTGCAAGACCATCGTCAAAGACGATTGCACCGATAGTCCATCATTGGATGCACCGATAGGCCACTATCCGCGAAAAGTGCCGGATAGTGGCAGTATACAAGGCATGGAACCGTCGGATAAGCAACGCAGTAATACTGCGGAAGAAAGGTTTTTGCACCGATAGGCCATCAACAGAGACAAGAAAACAGCATCGATAGGCCATCAACGAATCGGCGGGATTACACCGATATGCCACTATCCGATGCAACGGGTTCTGCACCGATAGGCCACTACCTCAGAAAAAGATAGAACGTCAGCCCGTTCTCGAAGCCGAAAAGCTCCCATATACAACCAAACTGCACCGATAGGCCACTACGTGTGGGATGAAATCCACGAATCAACTTCAAAAAAATTGGGAAACTGCACCGATAGGCCACGTGTCGATACAGCGATATGCCATCAGCATCAAAAACCGACTGCATTAAGCACTGATCTGCATCAGCGAATAAGGTGGGACGATTAGTGGCCTATCGCTGCCAATCGCCCCGCCCCTCGTCCAAAGCACGCCGTTCCGCCTTGGGTGGGACGGACGTTGGCGACGGGTGCAGGATGATGCCGTCCCGGGTGGTTTCCACGTTCGCGGCGGGATACACGTCGTGAATCTTCTTCAATGCTTCACGGAACTTGGCTTTGAACACGCGGCGTTCCTTGATGCTGTCGCCGAAACGTCCGTGCAGCCAATCCCAATCCAATGTGAGGTCGTGATGTAGGTTGCGGAATGTTCCGGTCAGCCACACGTACACGTCATAGGGGAGAACGGATTTGCCGGACAGCAGGTAGTTGGTGGCACGAGTGTCAAATGGTGCCGACTCCTGGGCGAGCCTGTCCCACACTTCATCGGTGAGGATGAACTTGGCGCCGCTGAAATCCTGATTATTGTTGTCGTTCAGGAAGCTGACGGCCTTCACCATCTGCATGTTCACGGAGTCGAACCGATCCCGGTTGCCCGCAAACCCGGTTTTCTGCCTGATGCTGATATGACAGTACAGGAGACGGCGCAACTGTTCCTGCAAACGTTTCGATGACTGTCCTCCACGGGGTATGCCGAGCTCTTCGGACAACTGGTACATGCTGGGAATCGTGATGGTGTGCTGCGACGGGTCAACGGTCGGGGTTTTCCTCGTTCCCGCAGAGCGAATCTGCTTTGCCATCCACGCCATCAATAGTCGGGGATATTTCCCGTAGGGGAAGTCCCTTGACCTGGTGAGGCTATCGATACCGGCTTCGAGGATGTATTCGACGGTACTGTTGTCTTTGCTGACGAAGTCGGTGCCTTCCGCCGGGGGAGTGGCGGGGAAAAGGGTGCTGGTGAGGATGCTGTGCCCGTACCAGATTTCCTTACTGTCCGGCAAACGGTTTTCGATGTCTGAGATCGTGGCTACCCGGTCGAGCACGAGGTCGGTTGAATGGGTAGCTGGTTTCGTGTTGTCCGGACTGTTGTTGGTCATGGTTCTCTATGGTACCGGCAGTTAGTGGAATACGGAAAACGATTTTTGGTGGTGCTTGTCCGGGGTTTTCCGGTGCGACACGCCGTATATTAAACATATTTTGTTGTTATTAACCGTTGATATTTCAACATTTTGGCTTGTTTATAGGGTTTCTCTTTTTGACAGCATCAAAATACTTGTTATACTGAATGTGTCCACATAGAAATGAAAGAGGTTCAAGGATCCATCAAATCGGATCATTTCTTCAACTTCTCTCAAGACTGCAATCCGACAAAAGCGGATCATCCCGGAGCAAGACCGGGGCAGTCGCGAAGCATCCTGCGTAGGAAGCCAACCACTACACCACGCACGTGATGCGGACGCTTGAAAACCGAAGAGAGACACCAAAAAACATTCTTGTCCAAGGCAACTCTAGCCCGCATGGGCGTGAGGACAAGACCTTGGACCATACGCCACCCTTGCAAGGTGGCAGCAGTAAAGACATGGGTTGAACGGCTGAAGTTCACGCCGTTCAACCCATATCACCTGTTCAGTTCGGCCGGTTCTGGTTTCGGATGTACCGCGACTACAATGCGGCCCTGAACATTCTCGACGCGGCAGGGCTTGCCGAGTCGTTAAACGCGCATGGAGACGGTATAAGACTGCGCTTGGCTTCGGCCAAGCGCAGCAGCCGTCAGGGAAGTGCGAACCCTACAGGCGGAACGCTTGCGCGTTCCGCGCTGGGAATCCCGGTGCTAAAGCACCGGGAGGAAGTCAATGGGGCTGACAGGCTTTCGATAGCCTGCCGGAAACCATTTGCTACGTGCCGGAGGCCGGCAAGGACAACCGTCATCAACCTTGCCACAAGAATAGACGCCAACACCGTTTCTTCTTCCCGTTTCACCCTCGTAGCGTGAAACCCGACTTTGATCCCATTGCCGATTAACGGGTCAAAGCCGGAAAACTTTGAATCGGACTGGTCGGACAGTCGGACGATGGATTCGCCCGACCAGTACATGAACATCGTCTACAAGCCGTGCGGGTTCGCCGAACGCACCCGTCCACGGATGATCTTCCCCCACGCAAGTGGGGATAAACCCCTACGCACGTGACAGCAAGCAAAGGCTGACAGCAGGCCAGACCCGAGTTCGATTCTCGGCAGCTCCACGACCCTGATCCATCTCCCATGAGCTTGTGCAGACTCACGGTCTGCGGGGACAGATGAATCGGGCACGGTACGCATCGCACCGTGACGGACGACAGAAGCGATGCACCGGTGGCGTGGCCCAGCGGCGACGGCAGCAGACTGTAAATCTGCGACAAGGAAACACCGGAGGTTCGAGTCCTCCCGCCACCACTATCCGCCTGGTTGCAAACAGGCGGATTAACAGGTAGCGGCGCCTTCAAGGCCGTGCTGTGGTTTTCGTTTGTACACAGTATCTAAACAACAGACGGATTTTATCCGCTGTCAGGCCAGTCTCATTAGACTGACAGCGAACGGTAAAAGCCGGAATGATACGCAGTCATGAGACGACGCGTTCCGGTCGGCTTCGTAGCTCAAACGGCGGAGCATGCATGGTTGGTGGTTCGAATCCACCCGGAGCCACGTTTTTGACAGGTCTTACAACCGGAGAGTCGAGGACTGTGAAGAAAAACTGGAAGAGCGTGCAAATCCTAGGTCGCACGCTTGGAAGGGGAGGTTTCGCAGGAGGTTAGGAAAACCGGTGGAGACAGTCTAAACACGCGAAAGAATCAAGATGAAAGCATCGTGGTACTGCTTAAGACGGTGCCAGAATCTGAGGAAATCGCGTTTAATAGGGCACGTACGTAGCTGGTAAGCCACGGAGTCCTGTCAAAAATATCGGATTGTGGCGCAGTTTGGTAGCGCACGTGCTTTGGGAGCATGGGGTCGCAGGTTCGAATCCTGTCAATCCGACTCGCATGGGAATATCGCTTCCCATGGATCTCACCCGGGCGGGAGGATGCCCGGGCAGTACGACCGGCAGCGCCGGCCGGCGGAATCAACACATCCGTGACCACTGGCAAGAAGGGTCGAAGAGCGTTGGCGAACGCAGGCATCCAAGCCCCATCCGGCGTGCAAGCCCCGGACGTTCACTCGGAAGCCAGCCATCCCTCTTTCGGCTGGCGGACTATACGTCACCGCCGTGCGACGTATCCGAAAAAAGCACGGCCATGCGGATGTGGTGCAGTGGTAGCACGCCTGCTTCCCAAGCAGGAAACCGCGGGTTCGAACCCCGTCATCCGCTCTATCCGGAAAACCAAAACAATGGATCTGATCCAACAATGAGACTCGTAACCGTCCTTTCCATGTGGACGCTTCCGGAGAAAACATGGACGAACAGCCTCGGCATGGGCACGCATCGTCAAGGACGGGAACATGCCATCGCCCCGGTAGCTCAGAGGAAGAGCAGGTGCCTTTTAAGCACTGGGTCCGGATATCGTAATTCCGTCGGGGCACGATGCTTGGTAAATCGCCGAGCATAAGCGCATCAATCTATTATCGGATAGGCTGCGGCAACTTCTTCTTCCGGCCGCGCGCGAAACAAGGGAAGGAAAACACACAGTGCGACGGGCCAGGGAAGGGCCTATAACCCAGATCCCATAACAGTCCGTCGTACAGCGCCTCTGTAGCTTAAATGGTAGAGCAACGGTCTGAAGCACCGTGGATGCTGGTTCGATTCCAGACGGAGGCACGAAGCAATCCATCCGATCAATGGACTGCTTTCAGGGAGTGATCGAACAATCGCATCGGAAACGAGGCGATAAGATGAGCCGGGCCCGGCAGGGTGGTTTGCGACCGAACCGGCGGCACGTCCAGAGGGGATCTGACATGATCTCGTTTGTCCTCGACGTTGCTGGTAAAACCCAATCCAGTCTCCCGATTCCCCTCCATCTGTCATTCAGGGCGGATGGGGAGGGCGCTCTTTTTGCAGCTATGGTCTCCGGAGCGACATCAATGAGGACCATGCCGAACACGGCCCGGCACAGGCGTACGTCGTTAAAGGAACGAAATGTGCCATCGCCCTTGTAGCTCAATCGGATTCAGAGCGTTGGTCTACGGAACCAGAGGTTGCGGGTTCGAACCCCGCCGAGGGCACTCGGAACAGGAAGCTACTCCGCTACTTATCTTCGGCTTCCTGCTCCTCATGCGTCGGTAGCTTAACGGCAGAGTCACGGTCTCCAAAACCGTGGGATGCTGGGTCGAGACCAGCCCGACGCGCGAAGACGGTATTGCTTGGCTCCTTTCTCACTCACGGATTCAGTCAAGTCAAGCGATACCGTCCCAATGGTTCTGGGCGGCTTTTCGAAATTTTCCTTATTTCCTTTCGGAGCCGTCCAGTATCAATGCCCCGTTGGCGGAACTGGTAGACGCGCTCGGCTCAAACCCGAGTTCCCTACGGAGTGAGGGTTCGATTCCCTCATGGGGCACGAGCCGTGAATAACATGTTCTCAGTAGCCGGGCATGATATTCACGGCATTTCAGCTTCCAGCTCGTATCCGGTTTTCTTTTTCCTCTTCTATTCATTGGCCGGACACGGTAGCGGGACACCGTTTCTGGGGATTGTCGGCCGGAAGAAAACAATCCCCTCACATTCTTCCCTCTCTCTTTCGGGATGCTCAGGTTGATGTCAGCCACGAAGGTCGACCGTGGTGAGGGAAAGCCGGCCAAGTTTCCGTAGCCCAACCGGCAGAGGCACGCCCCTAAACGGCGTTCAGCGCAGGTTCGAAGCCTGCCGGGAACACGATGCATGGCACAAGGCCATGTGTAAGCGCAACATCGCAAATATGGTGGTATCCGCAGACCACGCGCGAAAAGAAGGCGGAAAACTTGGATGCCTAAGTAACAACAATATTCCAAAAAAAACGAATTATTCCTTTGGAAAAGGGTTGTCGCTTTTCTTGAACCGAAGTAGGCATCCACCTTGCTCCTGTAGCTCAGTGGATCAGAGCAGAAGAGTTCTAACCTTATGGTCGTGGGTTCGAATCCCACCGGGAGCACGAGATCCATACGAATACGTCAACCAGTTTGTTCCTTCGTGTGGATCAGTGGAGTAGTGGCAGAGCGGTCGAATGCGACTGTCCCGAAAGCAGCAGGGGTGCAAGCCCCCGGAGGTTCGAATCCTCCCTACTCCGCGAACCCCGCATGAAAATCGTTCCCATGAGGGGGGATTATCGAGGCTTAGCCGGTGTGCCCCTGAATCGCAAACACTGGCATGGATGGTGGGCCGTGCGGCAAAGGCGCAGTCCTGCTAAGACTGTTGGGGCGGAAGTCCCTGGCGAGTTCGACTCTCGCACCATCCGCTAGCCGATCTGCACTGATAGGCCACGGGATAGGGCCTGGAATCCAGTCAGCAAAAAACGGGTTGGATCGGCATGGCGGAACGCAGTCGGGCATACGTGTCCGATGCGTTCGCGCACATTCCTCCTTGGTGTAACGGCAGCACACGGGTCTTTGGAACCTTTGGTCCTGGTTCGAATCCAGGAGGAGGAGCTTAGCGGCAGCACGTCGAATTGATTTTCCCTCTACACTCGATTCGACGTTTGTTACAGGAGGTCAGGCGTCAACCCAAGCCGCGAAAACGACGCCACGCCCTTGTAGCTCAGTGGATAGAGCGTCCGTCTCCGGAACGGAAGGCCACGAGTCCGATTCTCGTTGAGGGCACGCACGAAACTCCGCCAACCATAATGCACGGAGCCCTTCTTCTCTTCTCTCTCAAACCGTCGCGCCTCGTACGGCTCGTGCATCACGAGGCAACGCCCTTGTAGCTCAACGGATAGAGCGCCGCTTTCCTAAAGCGGGCGTCGCCGGTTCGAGTCCGGCCATGGGCACGATGCCTTGTTAGCTCAGTCGGTTAGAGCGCGGAGCTCATAACTCCATGGTCGTTGGTTCAAGCCCAACACGAGGCACCAGGATACCGTCGTCAACGTCACCGCCTGTTCTCTCGATCCATGGGGAATGGGGATGGAGCGATGGATGGCATTGTAGCTTTTAGTCCTTTCAGCTTAGGCTAAGCCGTTCAGCGTCGGCATCCGATAATCGCATTGCTAGCTCAGTAGGCCAGAGCACCCTGCTCATAACGGGGAGGTCGTTGGTTCGATTCCAGCGCAATGCACGAGTGCCGTATTTTGACGGTTCCCGCACTCGGTAAAAACGGAACCGTTGGACAGTCAAGGAGCCTGAAGCCGACCCGGCGGAAGGCTCCTACCCACGGGGACGAATACCGCGCCCCCGTTCGATGCGCGCCGCATCACATGGCTGTAGCGGCGAAAGGGGCATCATGCGAACATGGACCGCGTGATGCGGGCGACGGAGTCCATGGCCGGCCTCCACCCTGACGAATCACGGCTAGGCGAACGCACGGAGTTCATGACCCGTGCGGGGCGTTGGTGTAATGGCAGCACGCCACCCCCTGTGGGTGGAGATCCGGGTTCGAATCCCGTGGCGTCCGCTAGGGAATCCGCTTCTGATACGGTGTGCGGATTCCTGTTTGCGGTGTTAGCACAACGGTTAGTGCCTCAGTCTTCCAAACTGATTACGCGGGTTCGATTCCCGTACACCGCTCGATACGATTCCATGCCCGTTGGGAGTTCCCGGCGGGATGTCATGACCATGCGATTTGTGTCCGATGATCCGCGCCTCCGTTTGTTCGACGGACACGCGGATATCGCCGGCGCCCATCATTCCAGGATGATGCGAACAGCCCTCCGTCGGAAGGGCCGGCGCGAATCCGATCTGCCCATCCGCCAAGTGCGGACAGGGTTTCCTGAGTCGTAATCGATTACGCCTCTTGTCAGCCGATCCACATGATGTGGAAACGGTCTCGGTGGAGCATGGGCGTCATAGCCCGTGATCCTCGTCATGCCTCATGCCGTAGTATGCGCGTCCACCGCAAGCATGAGTGCAAGGATCCGGCACGAGTGGCCGGATCGATTGTGGACTGTGCGGATATTGCGACCTCGCAAGGGTGGTATCCGCACATGCTTTCGTAGCCCAACCGGTAGAGGCAACAGTCTAAGGAACTGTCCAGTCCGGGTTCGAACCCCGGCGAAAGCACCAGCGGAAGTAACGGCGTCAACGCCACCCGATCCGGTTCGAACGTCTGACGGAACGGGAACGATGCTACGGTAGGTTCTCTCCATAACTGGGACCCGTAACCGTTGCAGCGCCCACTTCCGCTCATATTCTTGCGGAATATGATGTCAACGCCACCACCCGCCCGCTGCCATATTGGGGCGGAGTGGAACGATGGTCAAGGCGCAGGCCTGCACCTCAGTGGCCTGAACAGAACCGCCTCTCCAGCATCGTATCCGCAACATGGCTTCGTCTTCCAACCGATAGGATGCCCTTTTAGGGTGATGCGGGTTCGAATCCCGTCGAAGCACGATGGGTCCAGTGGCCACATGCGAAACGCTGGGTTCCGAATGGGAGCAGTCTGTGGCCGATGGCATGAACCGGTCGCAGGACAAGCATTCCTTTGCTCGCATGGCCCATCCGCCGTTCCTCATGCCGGAACGGTTCCGCCGTCGTAGCTCAGCTGGCAGAGCAGCGCCCTCGTAATGCGCAGGTCACCGGTCCGAATCCGGTCGATGGCTCTTTCTCCACTAAAAACCGACCTGTTTTTCCTCCTTTGTCTGGCTGGTTTTTCGGGAAGCCTGCAACCGGACAGGCGTGGAGGATTCCGGTACCGCTGCCGTAGCTCAGCTGGCAGAGCAGCCGCCTTGTAAGCGGCAGGTCGTCGGATCATAACCGACCGGCAGCTCGATTGGGGTTGTAGCTCAGTTGGTAGAGCGTTTCGTTCGCAACGAAAAGGTCACGGGTTCGACTCCCGCCAGCTCCACTTCTTTTTGGTGTCTTTCTTCAGTTTTTCGTATGCCTATGGTGGTTTGACTTTTCTCTTTTACTTGTTATACTGAATATGTCCACATAAAAATGAAAGAGGAAAACCAATGAACATCGCATACTCCCTTTATCTGCAAAACGCGCTCAAACACAGCACCCTCACCGATGAGGAGAAGCAAGGCGCACACGCCTTCCTGAAATTCCTGTCAACCTACAAGCCCACAGGGCTGAACGTCAGGGAACCGGACTTCTACGGTTATGGCGATGCGTTCGGCCAATACGGCGTCACCTACTTCGACAAGCAAACCCTCGAAGACTATGGCATCGACCCCGACAAGCTGGACGCCATCCAGTTCGACCAGCTCATGACCCGTTGGACCGAGGAAGCCCACGACATGCTCGGGAGCGACGTCTGCGACATCATCCCCGACTCGCTTGACAACGCGATTCAAGCGCTTGGCTTCGACCGTGAAAGCATCGAGGCGTGAAATCATGATGAACGTTGAAGACTTCAGGATCATGTTCCGCGCACACCTGAGCCATGAAATCTGGGACAAGTGGCGCAAAGGACAGCTTGACGTGTCCATGCGCCGCAACACTCCTGACGGATGCGAATACGAGGAACTTCCCAAAGAGGCGGCAGATCAGATTCTTGACGGTGGGGAAATCCATTCCTGTGAGGATCTGGCCGACCCGACCGAAATGATTTCGGATCGTTACGCCTGCTCCCTGTATGGCATCACCACGTTCAAGCCCAGCGAGTATGCGATCGAAGAAGACTTCCCGAATGAGGTGGTTCTCCTCGTCCGTGGTTGGAGCGTCGCTGATTTTATGAGCGACTGGACGAAGCTCAACGCAGTCGATGAGTAAGAGACAGGGAACAGAATGTACGAGATTAAAAGCATCAAAGATGGAACCTACGGCGCATACGAGTATTCGACACCAGTGCCCGCAGACTACAGCTTCAAGCAAATGCTCGCCATGGCACGAGACATCGCCAACGAGAACGGGTATGAGGCAAGCATCTACGACGACGAAAACGAAATGGTCATCACCATCTCGCCCGAACAATACAGCATGGGAGTAGCGGCATGAGCAACAGGAAACTCGTCAGCGTCCAAGAAATCACCGGCATCGACCCCATCGAGGGAGCCGATCGTGTCGAAGTCGCCCGCGTATTGGGCTGGCGTGTGGTCGTCGGCAAGGACATGCATCTGAAGCCGGGGGACAGGGTCGCCTATTTCGAGACCGACAGTCTCCTGCCAGCCTATGACCCGCGTTACAAGGCGTTCCAGGCTCGCGGTCAGAAGACCATGATCGTCGGAGCCAAGGAAATCACCGGCCATGTGCTGCGCACCATGAAACTGCGCGGAGTCTACTCGCAGGGCCTCATCATGCGTTTGGACGAGCTCGGGTTCCGGTACACACCCCCTGTCGGCACGGACATCACCACGGAAGCGAACGTGCTCAAATACGAGGAGCCCCTGCCGATGGGCGGCATGCAGGTCGGCCGGTTCGACGCACCCTGCTCCAAGTCGGACGCGCCCCGTCTGCAGACGCTCACCGAATACTGGGATGAATTGAAGACGTTGAAAGCCGTGCCGACCGTGAAGGTCGATGGCACCAGCACCACGCTCAGCATGGACGAACGAGGACAAGTCCACGTGTATTCCCGCAACTGGGAGCTTGACTCCATGTCCTCGAACATGCAGCTCGCCAAAAGATTCCAGTTGGATAAGATGCTATGGCCCGGCATGGCCGTCCAGTTCGAGCTATGTGGTCCCGGTATCCAATCAAACCGGTTGAAACTGCCGGCCCAACGCCCGTTCGTCTTCGCAGTCTGGAAAGACCGCCACAAGATCGACCGCGACCAGTGGCCGACCGGCATGCCGAATCTTGCCGTCCCGGAACTCGACGAAAACGAGTGGGCATTGACGGGGAGCGTGGACGACATGATCGCCAAAGTAGACGGGTTGCGTGGCAACGTCACCAAAGACCGTCTGGACGAGGGCATCGTCTGGCATCTGCACGAAGACCAGCAATTGTCCGAGGGATTGGCGGACGAACTGGGAGCCAATCGGTGCTTCAAGATCATCAACAACAAGTACCTGACGAAGAACGGACTATAAGAGCATGGCATACCCGATGTTCCCACTCGTATCGGCTCCCGCATCCTACATGCCGGTACCCGTCGACCTGGTACAGCGCCTCGCCTCGTTCACCCTGGCCCACCCCGGGGAGCCGGGAGGCCTTACCGCCGATGAGGTCAGGCATCTGAACCTGCCCTGCGGCTCCTACGGGTATGAGAGCGAAGCCGTCGACGATTGGCTCGACGAACTGGCGGACCAACTTGAGAAGAGGTGACAGTTTTGACCAAGACAATCATGGTGGACATCGACAACACGATCGCCGACTATACGAACGGTCTGCGCGACTACATCCGCGAATGCGGACGCGGCGAGGACGAATGCCCGTGCCCGGAGCCGACGGCCTACGATTTCACGCTGACCGGCGGATGGCCGTTCAGCGGGGATCCAAAGGCGTTCACGTGGTGGCATACGCGCGCCACCGCCGACGGCCTCTATTCACGCGAAGAACCCTATGGGGGAGCCGCCGAAGCTTTGAACCAGCTGCACGATGCGGGCTGGAATGTCATCATGGCGACCAGCCGCGCGGACGACTGGCGCGGCGAAAGCCAACGCTGGCTGCACCGCAACGGCTTCCAGTTCGACGGCTACTACAACGGCGACAAGACGCTGCTCACACCGGACGTGCTCATCGACGACAGGCCCGTCACATTGGAGGCGATGACTGCGAAGGGCGTGACCGTACTGCATCCCGATCATGCGTACTGCACGGCCGCGCCGGGCCGCATGTTCCACCGGTGGGCCGCGGTGCCGCTGATCCTGGGAGGCATGCGTTGAAGGCGACGAGGGGAACGGACGTGGAGATCGAACGACGGTGCGACATGGTCACCGGTGCCTCCTGCGGGCATGTGAGCCTGAGCTGGATTCCCGGAAACGGCCGACACGGCACCCGCACATGGGTGCTGTCCACCCATGACGGGGACACGGTCCGCCGCATCCGGCTGAACGCCAATGAGCTGGGCGAACTGGCGGGCATATTGCAGGCGATAGCGAACGAAGGAGAACAGCATTGATTTACGACATCACACCCATCACGTTCAACCAATTGGATCTGCTGTCTGCCGGACACCCGCAGGGTGGTCTTCAGCAGACCGGGCACATGGCGTATCTCGCCGCCCCAGACGTGGCGGCCACGGATCTGATCGGCGTGACCCGTAATGGTGTTCTGACGGCCGGATGTCTGATCGCGTGGACTCGAGGCCGGTTCGGTTTGGAGGGTAGTATCTGGCTTGGTCCACTGTGTACGCTCGACGATCCGAAGCTCCTGGAGAACATGACCCGGGGAATCCGGCTCGCCGCACGCCGCCGCCATGCGGTATCCGTCACCTGCTGGCCGAACATCGAATACCAGAGGCATGATGCGGTCGGGAACCCGATCGGGGTCCCCGACACGATGATCCTTGACGCCTACCGGTCATGCGGCTGGAAGCATCGGGGATTCGACACCGGATACGGGAAAGTCGTCAACCGTTGGAATTGGGTCAGGACCTTCGACGGCATCAAGGATGAGAAGACGCTGCTCTCCTCTTATAAGCCGCGTACCCGGTGGAGCGTGAACCGGGCGAGAACATCAGGGGTACGAGTACGCGAACTCGGTGCGGATGAGCTTGGCACGTTCGTGGACATCGAACGGAGGACCGCAGGACGACGCGGCTTCACGGCCCGCGACGAAGACTACTATCGCCGGTTCAAGGAGACATTCGGAAGCCGAGCCCGTTTCATGCTCGCCGAAATCCATGCCAATGAGCTTCTGGCCGGCCTGACCGCCGAACATGACAGGCTCGCCGATCAGCTGGATTCGCTGAAAACCAGATACGAAGCGCATGCCACGACCCGGCTCAAACGCCAGATTGACGATACGGCCCGCAACCTGACCGCCCTGGAACGTCGCCTCGACGAGGCGCGCGCCTTAACCACACATGGTAGCGTGATCCCAGCCGCCTGCGCCCTGTTCGTGGAACACCGGCGTGAAACCGTGTACCTGACAGCCGGCGCTCTCCCCGAATACCGGGCATACCAGGCTCCCGCCCTGTTGGTCCACGAAGGAATGCTCCGCCTGTGCGTCAACAGTACCCAACCGCGACGCTTCAACATGTACGGCATCACCGGCGTATTCAACGACCCGGATGACGAAGGCCGTGGGGTATTGGAATTCAAACAGGGATTCAACGGGCATGCCGAGGAGCTGGTTGGAGCGTGCACTCTACCGACCAGCACGATCCGATACAAGCTCGTTGAAGCCGTTCACGCGATTAAGCCGCTGAAGAAGGCCGGCCAAACAGAAGATGGTCGTTGACTTCCTCCCCACGGCTGAAGCCGGGGTTTTACGGCGCGATTCGGATAAAAATCAAACTAAGCATATACGAGTTTGACTTATTACGTACAAATGCCGTACGATTAACATATGATAGAAACCACGAACAAAGCCAGCCGTTTCGAGATGCGGCTCACGCCGTCACAAAAGGAACGTCTCGACCAAGCGGCCGAAATCAAAGGTCTCAGCACATCCCAATGGGCGTTGTCCAACCTGCTCGTCGCCGCCGACCGTGACATCCAAGAATCGCACGTACTCTATCTGGACGACGAGCAATGGAACTCATTCATAAAATCTTTGGATGAACCCATGCCGACGAAGATGGTAGAGCTGCTTGAAAGCGAACCTATCTGGAAATGAGCGATTTCACCTTTCCACGACGACTGACCATGGAAGACGACATCGATGGGTTCGACTGCGGCTTACCGGTCGTCAACAACTGGCTACGAAACCAGCTGAAGAACGCCGGCAGACAGCATACAGCCGTCGCCTATGCGACATTCTCGAATGGAGTCCTGGCAGGCTTCTACACGCTTAGCGCATACGGTATCAATCACACCGAGGCGAACGGATGGTTAAAAAGAAACAGTCCAGACCCAATCCCGGCGATACTCTTGGGCATGCTTGGCGTAGACATACGCTACCAAACCATGCACATAGGTTCTCAACTGCTAAGGGACGCGACCTTGCGCGCTTCCAATGCGGCTGAAATAGTAGGAGCCAAGGCATTATTCGTCGAACCAGCTTCCGATTCGGCGACAAAATTCTACGAGCATTACGGGTTTCGACATATCGAACGTTCAACGAAAATGTTTCTTCCGTTGAAAAGAAACTGAGTTGACTTCCTCCCGGTACTAAAGCACCGGAAGGAAGTCAACCGGCCCTCAAGAACCGGGCTTGCGCCTCACGCAGGTCAACCTATTCCTCTAGCGAGCCATTCGGCGGCGGTGCGTTTCGATTGGAAGATGCCTTGGCTTCCGTTGATGCCGGTCGCATGCCACATGTGTTTCCGGTTGATAGTTTCCCGTCGGAGAGTGCCGACGGTATGACCGTTGGTGAGAACGGCGAACATGTTGGTTCCGGTTTTAATCAGGATTAGGTTCAACAGGCCGGTTCCTTTCTGGCTCGTGCCAATGCTTCGATGAGCTGTTCGGCTTTCCGTCTGCAAGGCATGTGCCCGGAGTGGATTGTGCTGTCACCTCGGAGCCCTCCTTCGGTATTTGCGTGGAGTGAATTCTTTGCCTCCCCAAATGCCCTGTAATGGGTATCCGCAGATTTGATTGTTTGTTTCCGCATATTTGCGGCATTGCATCATCACGGGGCAGGTGTGGCAGATGTGGATTGCTTCTCTTCGCATGAGCTGACTGTTGCCGGGAAACCAGAGTGCCGGATCATAGCCGGCGCATGCTGCGGATTTGCGCCAGTCACTCATGGCTGCCGCCTACCGTGGACGGTAAGGTTTTAGTTCCGGACTCCACGTTTTCAAGCAGGAAGCCGGTGTACTGGAACTGTTCGGTCTGGGCCTTGGCCTGACGCAGGGTG
>ENA-OPDI01000176-OPDI01000176.1-human-gut-metagenome-genome-assembly--contig:-NODE-176-length-76469-cov-13.641152_pt1 | contig 76469 bp, 59 predicted proteins | sample MGYA00241262_ERZ501504 | MGnify/ENA primary metagenome ERZ501504 (study PRJEB25962, sample SAMEA2042570) | human gut metagenome | biome: human gut; feature: human-associated habitat; material: faeces...
GGAAACAGTAACATCATCGCCGTACTTTTTAACAGCTGGAAGCGCGCGGATCTCATCCAGGCAGCTTTCCCATGTTTCGCCTGCTGTCATACGACGGTCAAGAGATACAGAGCAGGAGTCAGCTACTGCACAGCGGCTTGGAGATGTGAAGAAGATTTCGGAAGTAGTAACAGTGCCACGTCCAAGGAAACGTGCTTCTTCCCATTCAGGGTTGTATTTCTCATCAAGCATTTTTACAAGACCTTTGATCTCTGTGGTATCAGCAGCATCGTTTTCGTTTAATGCGCGGATATCCTGGAGAATATCAGCCATTTTGTAGATTGCATTGTCACCACGTTCCGGAGCGGAACCATGGCAGGAAACACCCTTTACATCTACGCGGATTTCCATACGTCCACGCTGTCCTCTGTAGATACCGCCGTCTGTTGGTTCTGTGGAAACAACGAATTCAGGACGAACACCATCTTCATGGATGATGTACTGCCAGCAGAGACCGTCACAGTCTTCTTCCTGTACAGTACCTGTCACAAGTACCTGATATTTATCGTTTAAAAGACCAAGGTCTTTCATGATCTTAGCACCGTATACTGCAGAAACAATACCGCCCATCTGGTCAGATGTTCCACGTCCGCCGATTTCTTCATCAGATTCGAAACCTTCGTATGGATCAAATTCCCAGTTCTTGATATTACCGATACCGACTGTATCAATATGAGCGTCAAAACCAATGAGAGTTTTACCTGTTCCCATGTAGCCGAGGATATTGCCCATCGGATCGATCTGAACTTTGTCGAATCCGACTTTTTCCATTTCCTCTTTGATTCTCATGATATGTCCTTTTTCTCCGCAGCTTTCGCCAGGAATGCGAACCAGATCGCGAAGGAACTTAGTCATATCATCCTTATAACCCATTGCAGCTTCGTTAATTTTTGCGTAATCCATTTTTTACCCTCCCAATATGTATAAAATATTATGATGTTAGGGTCAAAAGGTATTTTGCCCCTAATCTGATATCATATTATTAGTTACTGGTATATCATTTTCGAGATAACCATACCACTTACCTGTCTGTGTTCACCAAAAACATCATTTACTTAAAGATTCGTCTGTTCCGTATAATCCGTCCCATACGATCTCGCGGTAGCGAACAGGATCAGTGTCACCTTCTGTGGAAATAACAAGTACTACGGAATTCTCATCCAGTTTCAGCGCTTCTTTTAAGTCTTTTGCATCTTCATCGTGAAGAGCAGTGAAGCAGAAACCAAGCGGAACGGAACCGGATTCACCGGAGACAACGCGTGGATCATCTCCCAGTGGATTAGCGTAGATACGTGTTGCCTTTGCGCTCATCCAGTCAGGACAGGATGCAAATACATCTACGTGATTTTTCAGGATATCCCATCCGATCGTATTTCCCTCACCGCATGCAAGACCGGCCATAATTGTCTGAAGATCACCTGTAACATTTACCAGATTTCCTGTCTTTGCAACAGCGGAGCGGTACAGGCAGTCAGCAGCACTTGCTTCACAGACAGCCATAACCGGCGGGTTATCTTTATATTTATGAGCAAAATAACCGACTACGGCACCTGCTAAAGAACCAACACCGGCCTGAACAAATACATGTGTTGGACGTTCAACACCCATTTCTTTTAACTGCTGGTCAGCCTCAAGAACCAGTGTTCCGTATCCCTGCATAATCCAGGATGGAATTTCTTCATATCCGTCCCATGCGGTATCCTGAACGATGATACCATGTTCTGTTTTGGCAGCTTCTGCTGCAGCCATTCTTACGCAGTCATCATAGTTTACTTCTTCGATCGTAACAGTAGCACCTTCTTTGGCAATGTTATCGAAACGAGTCTTTGTTGTTCCCTTAGGCATTCTTACAACTGCTTTCTGTCCAAGGCGGTTAGCTGCCCATGCAACTCCACGTCCATGATTACCGTCTGTTGCAGTAAAGAATGTAGCCTGTCCGAATTCTTCTCTTAATTTATCAGAAGAGAGAACATTGTATGGCAGCTCGCTGATATCACGTCCAAGTTCTTTTGCGATATAGCGGCCCATTGCATAAGAACCTCCAAGTACTTTGAAAGCATTTAAGCCAAAGCGATAGGATTCATCCTTACAGAAAATATTTTTTACTCCTAAATATTTTGCAAGGGATGAAAGGTTCTGAAGAGGCGTCACACTGTACTGTGGGAAACTTCTGTGGAACTCATTTGCTTTCTTTACATTTTCTTCGGACATCAGTTCCAGGTGTTTATCATCTGATTTCGGAACCTCGTTTACAGTCCATTTTAATCCTTCTGTCATAAAATGACCTCCCTTAAAAATTATCATTTGGTTTCCTTAACTTGTGATTCTATCATACCATATATTTTAAAAATTGCAATAGAAAAATACAAAAATTTTTAGGTTTTTCAAAAAAAAATTAGGTTTCATAATTTGTACATTGATATAAGGATTTGGATATGATAAAATAATGAGTAATGTTCGTTTTATTTTTACAGGATAGACAGTAAAGTGGGTATAAAAGAGCAATACAAAAGATACAGAAGAGGAGAAAATATTATGGCAGTATTTCATGCATTCCGGGCACTTCGACCTACACCGGAAAAGGCTGCTGATGTGGCAGCACTTCCATATGATGTGGTAAACCGGGAAGAAGCAAAATCAATCGGAGATGAGAATCCCCTGTCCTTTCTTCATATTGACAGACCGGAAATGGATCTGGAACCTGAGACAGATTTGTATGATGATCGGGTTTATGAAAAAGCAAAAGAAAATCTTGACAATATGGAAGAAAAGGGAATTCTTGTTCAGGATCAGAAGGCCTGTTACTATATATATGAACTTGTAAGAAAAGGAAAGACACAGACCGGTATCGTAGGATGCAGTTCCATTGATGATTATATGAATGGTGTAGTGAAGAAACATGAGCTTACCAGAGAAGATAAGGAACAGGACAGGATCCACCATGTAGATTCCTGTAATGCAAATACCGGTCCTATTTTTCTGGCATGCAGATATCCGGATTCTCTGCTTACACTGATGAATAACTGGAAAGATCATCATGAAGCAGCATATGATTTTACAGAAGAGGATCAGATCACACACAGAGTATGGGTGATTGATGAAGATGAGGTCATTTCTGAAATAAATAAGGAATTTGCAGGGATTGATTCTCTGTACATCGCAGATGGACATCACCGCGCAGCTTCCGCTGTAAAAGTAGGTTTAAAGAGAAGAGAACAGAATCCGGGATATACAGGGGAGGAAGAGTTTAATTATTTCCTGTCTGTTGTATTTCCCTATGACCAGCTCTGCATTCTTCCTTATAACAGGATTGTAAAAGATTTGAACGGCCTGACTGTAAAAGCATTTCTGGGCGCCCTGAAGTTCAACTTTGAACTGATGCTGATGCCGGGATTTCCATGCAAGCCTGTAGAGAAGCATTGTATGGGAATGTATGTGGACGGACAGTGGTATCACCTGAAAGCATGGCCGGATATCTATGAGAAGAAGGACGTGGTCGGACAGCTGGATGTATCCATTCTTCAGGAAAAAGTCCTCAGACCAGTCCTGGGAATCGAAGATCCGCGCACAGACCAGAGAATCTCCTTTGTGGGCGGAAGCCATAAGGCAGCAGAGCTGGCAGAGATTGCGGACAGAACCGTCGGTGTAGCCTTTGTCATGTACCCGACATCTATGGAAGACCTGATGAAGATTGCAGACGAGAACAAATTAATGCCTCCAAAATCCACCTGGTTTGAGCCAAAGCTTCGGAGTGGGCTGTTTATACATAAGTTATAATTTGCCGAAGATGTCTTATAAAAATATTATAATAATTTCGCTGTAGACTTTTTCTTCTTTCAATGGTACAATTGGTTCTATACAAAAGAGAACGAGACGTACTATAACGAAAGGAGGGAAGAATGTGGAAGATGCGGAATTGAGAAATATCCTTTTTTCTATACAGGGAAGCATTGCCGGTTTTCAAAATGATATGTCCGATGTAAAGAATGATATCGCAGATATGAAGACAGATATTGCAAACATGAAGACGGATATCACAAACATGAAGGAAGATATCACAAACATGAAGACGGATATCACGAACATGAAGACGGATATCACAAACATGAAGACAGATATTGCGAACATGAAGACGGATATCACAAACATGAAGACGGATATCACGAACATGAAGGCAGATATCACGAACATGAAATCAGATATTGTGCAACTCAAGGGAAGCGTAAAAACTATAGAACTTAAACTGGAAAATGAAATTGACAGAAAAATATCTGCCCTATTTGATGCACGTATGGATGAGCTTCGCTATAGAAAGGAGAATAAGGAAACTCGAGAGAAAATTTTTGAACTGGATATGCGTGTAGACAATTTGGAAAAAGCCATCATGCCAGCGTAACTGTAACAGATGATTGTAAGGCTTGTACATAGGATAAACAGGAAGAAATTTTATAACATAAAAAAGTACATGAAATTTCTTCCTGCTAAATTTGTATAATTTTTGTAAATTTTTCAAAAAACAGTTGAAATCACAGAAATAATTTGTTATACTAACTTGCGTTACGGGGTATGGCGTAGCTTGGTAGCGCGCACGGCTGGGGGCCGTGAGGTCGCAGGTTCAAATCCTGTTGCCCCGACTGACATATGGTTAAATTGTTTGTAGTATATTTACAATGAATGATTCAGACGTATGTTCATTTTAAAAAAGCCAAATAAAGTTATAAGTAAAATGCAATGATAAGGAATAGTACACCCGGACCGGAGCACAGAGAACTGCTGGTTGCTGAGAAGCAGTGGAAGGAAATTGTGGAACTCGCCTTTGAGCAGCTGCCTGAAATTATACAAGAGTAGGTGCAGACGGTTTCCACCGTTATATGGAGAGGATATAAGAATACCGGATATCCGGAGATTCCGTATCCCATGAGTGTATGACATTGTTCATAAATAAGAGTGGTACCGCGTAAGATGATAATATCTTTCGTCTCTTGCAGATAAGTCTGTGGAGATGGAAGATTTTTTTATGTCTTTTTACAGTCAATCCCCACAGTCCAAACATAATATTTACATAACGGAGGAAGAAAAAATGATGAATCCAAGCAAATATCAGAGACAGTATTTTATGCCACCTGTTAAATGCATGAAATGGGCAGAAAAAGAATATGTGGACAAAGCACCTGTCTGGTGTTCTGTAGACCTTCGTGACGGTAATCAGGCACTGGTGATTCCGATGAGTCTGGAACAGAAAATTGAATTCTTTAAACTTCTTGTAAAAATCGGTTTCAAAGAAATTGAAGTAGGTTTCCCGGCTGCTTCTGAAACAGAATATGAATTTCTGCGTACCCTGATCGAGCAGAATCTGATCCCACAGGATGTAACTATTCAGGTTCTGACTCAGGCCAGAGAGCATATCATCCGCAAAACTTTTGAAGCTGTCAAAGGCGCACCGAAGGCAATTGTACATGTGTACAATTCCACCTCTGTAGCTCAGAGAGAACAGGTATTTAAGAAATCCAAAGAAGAAATCTTAAAGATTGCAGTGGATGGTGCCGCATTATTAAAGAAACTGGCTGATGAAACAGAAGGAAATTTCCAGTTTGAGTACAGCCCTGAAAGCTTTACAGGCACAGAACCGGAATACGCTCTGGAAGTATGCAATGCAGTTCTTGATGTATGGCAGCCTACAGCAGATAACAAATGCATCATCAATCTGCCTGTAACTGTACAGCATTCCATGCCGCATGTATATGCAAGCCAGGTAGAATATATGTGTGAAAATCTGAAATACCGCGAGAATGTAATCGTATCTCTCCATCCGCACAATGACAGAGGATGCGGTGTTGCAGATTCTGAAATGGGATTACTTGCAGGTGCAGACAGAATCGAGGGTACTCTGTTCGGAAACGGTGAGCGTACCGGAAATGTAGATATTGTTACACTTGGTATGAATATGTATTCTCAGGGTGTAGATCCAAAACTTGACTTCTCTGATATGCCACATATCTGTGAAATATATGAAGAATGTACCGGAATGAAAGTAGGCGAAAGAAGTCCGTACAGTGGTGCACTTGTATTTGCCGCATTTTCCGGCTCTCATCAGGATGCAATTGCCAAGGGTATGCACTGGAGAGATGACAAGGATCCGGATCACTGGAATGTTCCGTATCTTCCAATCGACCCGACAGATGTGGGAAGAAATTATGACGCAGATGTTATCCGCATCAACAGCCAGTCCGGTAAAGGTGGCGTGGGATATATCCTTGAGACCAAATTCGGTCTGAACCTTCCTCCGAAAATGCGTGAGGCAATGGGATATGCCACAAAAGCTGTTTCAGATCACAAACATAAAGAGCTTCATCCTGACGAAATTTTCAATCTGTTTAAACAGACCTTTGAGAATATCACAGAACCATACAGCATCAATGAAGTACATTTCCAGCAGAAAGATGGTGGTATTGTAACAAAAGTTACCTCTACTTTCCGCGGAAAGACAATCACTACAGAGGCATCCGGTAACGGACGTCTTGATGCAGTCAGCAATGCACTGAAGAAGGCATATGAGCTGAAATATTCCCTGGAAACATATCAGGAGCATGCGCTGGAGCGCAGTTCAAGTTCCAAAGCTATTGCTTATGTCGGTATCAAAAAGCCGGATGGAACGCTTGCCTGGGGTGCAGGCGTAGACGCAGATATCATTCGCGCATCTATTGATGCACTTGTAACAGCGATCAATAACCGTTAGATTGTTCCGACACGCCCGATTCTGTCCTGCTGTTTTTTGACTTCTGCAGGTCAGGCTAATATCCGCTTGGCAGGGAATAATATAGTTTACATAAAATATCAAAAATCAGATACCGGTCAGATTGTCCAGAGGACTTCCTGACCGGTATTTTTTTGTATTTATAAAAATACAAGAAAGTCTTAATGTACGCGATAAAGTACAATAAAGAAGCAAACTCCGATGAAAAGCTATCAGAATTGTATTTAATTAAAATCATAAAGGAAATTAATTGACATAACACTCATGTTTACGTATACTGACTGCATGGGCAGAAAAGTGTCCTAAATAAGTACAATTTACATTTTATTATCTCACTCCAGGCCAGTGAGAGATGCGCGGAAATATTTTAGAGAAAGAGGTAAAAGAATGAAAAATTTCGAACAGTGGAATGGCTTTAAGGGCAACCGTTGGAAAGAAAAAATCGATGTACGTAACTTTATTGGAATGAACTATACACCATATGACGGTGATGCTTCTTTCCTGGAAGGACCTACAGAAGCTACAAACAAACTGTGGGGCAAGCTCCAGGCACTTCAGAAAGAAGAACGTGCCAAAGGCGGAGTTCTTGATATGGAGACAGAGGTAGTTACATCTCTGACAGCATATGGTCCCGGATATATTGATGAAGAAACAAAAGACCTTGAAAAAGTTGTTGGTCTTCAGACAGATAAACCTCTGAAACGTGCTTTCATGCCATACGGCGGTATCAAAATGGCAGAGCAGGCTTGTGAAACTTACGGATATAAAGTAAGTGACAAGATTAAAGATGTTTTCCACAACTATGAATTTAAAACTCACAACCAGGGTGTATTTGATATCTACACACCTGAGATGAAAGTAGCACGTCACAACAAGATCCTTACAGGTCTTCCGGATACTTACGGACGTGGACGTATCGTTGGCGATTACCGACGTGTGGCTCTGTACGGAATCGACGCTCTGATCGAAGGAAAACAGAAAGACTTCGCAGCATGCGACCGTCAGGGTATGAGACGTTATGACTTCCAGCTTCGTGAAGAGATCGCTGATCAGATCCGTGCTCTGAAAGGCATGAAAGTTATGGCTGAATCTTATGGATATGATATCTCCAAACCGGCCAAAGATGCAAGAGAAGCTTTCCAGTGGCTGTACTTCGGATATCTTGCAGCCATCAAAACTCAGAACGGTGCTGCAATGAGTGTCGGACGTATTTCCACATTCCTTGATATTTATATTGAAAGAGATCTTCAGAACGGAACTCTTACAGAGAAAGAAGCTCAGGAGCTTGTTGACCACATGGTAATGAAATTCCGTATGGTTAAATTTGCACGTATCCCTTCTTACAATCAGTTATTCTCCGGTGACCCGGTATGGGCAACTCTGGAAGTAGCAGGTATGGGACAGGACGGACGTTCCATGGTAACAAAGAACGACTATCGTTTCCTGCACACACTGGAAGATATGGGACCGGCTCCGGAACCAAACCTTACAGTACTTTATTCTTCAAGACTGCCTGAGAACTTCAAGAAATATGCTGCAAATATTTCTGTTACAACAAGTTCTGTTCAGTATGAGAATGATGATGTTATGCGTCCGGTATGGGGCGATGACTACAGCATCTGCTGCTGTGTATCTGCTACAGAGACAGGTAAAGAGATGCAGTTCTTCGGTGCTCGTGCAAACCTTGCAAAATGCCTTCTTTACGCGATCAACGGCGGTGTTGATGAGAAGACAAAACAGCAGGTAGGACCAAGCTATCAGCCGATCACTTCTGAATATCTTGACTATGATGAAGTAATCGCAAAATATGACCAGATGATGGACTGGCTGGCTCATCTGTATGTCGGAACACTGAACATGATCCACTACATGCATGATAAATACTACTATGAAGCTGCAGAGATGGCTCTGATCGATACAAAGGTTGAGCGTTCTTTCGCAACAGGTATCGCAGGATTCTCTCATGTAGTAGACTCCCTGTCCGCTATCAAATATGCAAAAGTTAAAGCTATCCGCGATGAAGACGGCATTACAACAGATTTCCAGGTTGAGGGTGACTTCCCACGTTATGGTAATGATGATGACAGAGCAGACGAGATCGCAACAACTCTTCTGTCTACATTCCTTGAGAAACTGAAACACATCCATACTTACCGTGATTCCAAGCCAACCACATCTATCCTTACTATTACTTCCAACGTTGTTTATGGTAAGGCTACAGGATCTCTTCCGGATGGAAGAAAAGCAGGTGAACCTCTTGCTCCTGGCGCAAACCCATCTTACGGTGCAGAGCAGAACGGTCTTCTTGCTTCCCTGAACTCTGTTGCCAAGCTTGACTATGAAGATGCTCTTGACGGTATCTCCAATACTCAGACAATCAATCCTGATGCTCTGGGACACAGTGATGACGAGCGTTCAGAGAATCTGGTACATGTACTTGACGGATACTTTGATCAGGGCGCTCATCACCTCAATGTAAACGTATTTGGTAAAGAGAAACTGATCGACGCTATGGAACATCCGGAAAAAGAAGAGTATGCAAACTTCACAATCCGTGTATCCGGATATGCTGTTAAGTTCATCGACCTTACAAGAGAGCAGCAGTTAGACGTTATTGCCAGAACCTGCCACGACAGAATGTAATTAATGGATGATGATATAATGGATAATAAACAGATAAAAGGCTATGTTCATTCTTTGGAAAGCTTCGGGTCCGTTGATGGACCCGGAGTAAGATATGTGATTTTTTTTAGCGGCTGTGCCATGAGATGTCAGTTCTGTCATAATCCGGATACCTGGAAGATGAAGCAGGGAGAGCTTTATACGGCAGATGAGCTTCTTAAGAAAGCTTTACGTTATAAGGGCTACTGGGGCAGCAAAGGCGGTATCACTGTAAGCGGTGGTGAGCCATTGCTTCAGATGGATTTTCTTACAGAATTTTTTAAGAAGGCAAAGGCAGAGGGTGTGCATACGAATCTTGATACCAGTGGAAATCCTTTCACTGATCAGGAACCATGGCATTCCGGATGGCTGGAGCTTATGAAGTATACAGATCTTGTAATGCTTGATATCAAGCAGATTGACGAGCAGGAGCATATTAAGCTTACCGGTCATTCCAATAAGAATATTCTTGCGATGGCGCAGGAACTTTCTGATATGAAAAAACCTGTATGGATCCGTCATGTGCTTGTGCCGGACGGAAGTGATAAGGATGAATATCTGCACCGGTTAGCTGATTTTATCCATACTCTTTCCAATGTGGAGAGAGTGGAGGTGCTCCCTTATCATACGCTTGGTAAGTTTAAATGGGAGAATCTGGGGCTTTCTTATCCACTGGAGGGGGTTAATCCTCCGACGCAGGAAAGGATTGATAATGCCCGGAAGATTCTTGGAGCTATCTGAGTAAAAATATATAGCTGTCATATCCTCTTTTTGGGGTATGGCAGCTTTGTTTTTGGTTTAAAAAGGGGACGCGAAGCAGGCGTATAGTTGTACCGGATACGGTTTCGGCATCTAAGAGATTCTAAGCCCTCGAAAATCCGCTAAAAGCATGAGACGAAAAGTCCGGAATTACTCGCTGTCGCTCAGACAAGGGACTTTTCGTCTCATAACGCAGATTTTCGAGGACTAAGAATCTCTAAGATGCCTGCAAATGCATCCGGTACAACTATACGCCTGCTTCGCTGGTTTTGGTTAAGGTATAATACAAGGTGGAATGCGAAAAAAATCATAAGAAGGATTTTGTTTATGCAAAAAATGAATTGAGACGTGAAATATATCCCCCGGGAGGGCTTGTTGGGGGGAGGGTGGATTTGATATAATTTGGGTCATATATGATTATAAATTGCGTGCATGGAGGTTGGCATAAGGTGAAGGATTTATTATCGGAGATTGAGAGTTACTGGACTACCCGGGCTGAGGGGTATTCTGAAGTTAATCATAAGGAATTGAATGGGATGCAGAAGGGGGCATGGCTTGAGGTGTTGAAAGGGCAGTTCCCGGAGAAAGCGAAGGATGAGATTAAGATTTTGGATATCGGAACAGGACCTGGATTTTTTCCTGTTATTCTGGCTGAGGCGGGATATAAGGTGACTGCTGTTGATTATACACAGGAGATGTTGGATACTGCGAAGAGGAATGCCGGTAATCTTTGTGAGCGGATTTCTTTTTATAAGATGGATGCTCAGAATCTGGAATTTGAGGATGATGTGTTTGATGTTGTGATCAGCAGGAATCTGACATGGAATCTGAAGGATCCTAAGAGAGCTTATGAAGAGTGGTGTCGTGTACTGAAACCGGGCGGAAAGCTTCTTAATTTCGATGCAAACTGGTACGGTTATCTTTATGATGAGGAGAAACGCCTGTCTTACGAGGAAGACCGAAAGAGTGTGGAGAGTGAGCATCTGGATGATCATTACCTCTGTACGGATATTGACAGAATGGAGAAGATTGCACTGCAGATGCCTCTTTCTTCTATCAACAGACCGTCCTGGGACAGGAAGTTTCTGAAGGAGAACGGGTTTGAATCTGTGGCAGTGGATACCGGGATCTGGCAGCGGGTGTGGAGTCAGGAAGAGAAGTTGAATTATCATTCTACGCCGATGTTTATGATCAGCGCTGTGAAGAAAGAGAAAGATATCTGGTCCGAGAATGACGGAACGGATGATTCTGATAGCAGATATGACAGGGAAAGAGATTTGGAGGATGCTGCGTTGTGTACTGCTCCGGGTATGAAAAAGAGTGGATTTCTGAGACTGGGCGGAGGTGAGTTTTCGCTTCCTTATACAGTAATCTGCGGTTCTCATCCCGGAAAGACAGTTCTGATCACCGCTGCGGTCCATGGAGGAGAATATGTGGGAATCCAGGCTGCTGTTGAGCTTGCGGATAAGCTGAAACCGGAGAAGATCCATGGAAGAGTGATTTTGGTCAAGACTGTGTGCAGGAAGGAATTTGAGGAGAGGAGCGGCAGTGTCTGCCCGGAGGATGAGAAGAATCTGAATCGTGTATTTCCGGGGAATCCGCAGGGAACCAGGATGGACCGTCTGGCGTATGAGGTGGTTCAGAAGCTTCACAGTGCAGCAGATTATTATATTGATCTTCACAGCGGGGATGATTATGAGCAGCTTACGCCTTATATTTACTATGCCGGATGTGCAGATGAAGATGTGGTTCAGATGTCAAGGAAGATGGCAGAGCAGGCAGATGTTCCCTATATGGTAAAGTCTAATGTGGCATCCGGTGGTTCTTACAATTATGCTGCCACATGTGGCATTCCCAGTGTTCTGATTGAACGTGGCCAGATGGGAGGCTGGAGTCCGGAGGAGGTTCATTCTACAAGAAAAGATGTGCGTAATATTCTGTGTGCGCTGGGTGTTTACGATGGCATGAGAAGTTACAGTAATTATTATCCCATGGAAATTGAAGATGTGCGTTATCAGTCTGCCAGTGTATCCGGGCTGTGGTATCCTGCCAAAAAACCGGGAGATATCATTAAGGTTGGAGAGTATCTTGGCTGTGTTAAGGATTATGAGGGAAATATTCTGGAGACAAGTTTATCCGATTTAAATGGAGTGGTTCTATATCAGGCGGGAAGTCTTCAGGTTATTAAGGATGGTCCGATGATCGCATATGGCAGTTTCAGCAGAAGAAAGGATGAACGCAAGGAAAAGATCACAAATTACTGGGCGAAAAGAAGCGACAGTTTTATGGAACAGAGAAGAGCTGAGCTTCACAGTGATATGGCTGATAAATGGCTGAAAGAGATCGGGACTTTTCTTCCTGATGGAAAATTAAGGATTCTGGATGTGGGATGCGGTGCAGGCTTCTTTTCCATTCTTTTAGCAAAACTGGGACATGAAGTTACAGGAATCGATCTGACACCGGATATGATCATTCATTCCAGGGAACTGGCAAAAGAAGAGAACGCCTCCTGTACGTTTGAAGTAATGGATGCGGAAAATCCGGATTTTCCTGATGGTACCTTTGATGTAATCGTGTCCAGAAATCTTACCTGGACACTTCCGGATGCAGCAAGAGCATATAAAGAATGGATTCGTGTGCTGAAAACGGGAGGAATCCTGATCAACGCAGATGCCAATTATGGTGCAGATGATTTCTCAGATACTGCTGATCTGCCTGCCAATCATGCTCATTTTACAGTAGGCGATGCCATGATGCAGGAATGCGAGGAAATTAAACGCCAGCTTCCTATCAGTTCCTATGTACGCCCTGCCTGGGATTTGGAGACACTGGGAAAACTGGGTATCAACAGATTCTCCATTGATCTGGGTATCAGCAGCAGAATTTATACAAAGAAAGATGAGTTTTATAATCCAACCCCTATGTTCCTGATCTGCGGCGAAAAAAATAAATGTAATAATTGAGAAAAATGAAGCATATATTAAAGGGAGATTTCATTGATGGAACCTTCCTTTTTTCTTTTTTGCAAGCTAAAATGTTACAAAAATATGAAAAAAGCTTGACAAAATCAATTATATTAAATATAATTTTCTTATAAGTTACAGAAATGTTACAGCCATAAAAACCTGTAATTAAAAAAACTCAAGGAATGATAAGTATGAAAGTTCAGAAAAAAGAGTCAAAACAGTCCGGCAATCCGGCGCGGAGTCTGATACTGGTTACAGTGTGTACCTGTACGGCGATTGCGTTTGCAGCAGGCGGCAGAATAGCAGATTTTAATGGAAAAAACAAAGTATATGCAGCTTCTGAAAATAGGGAGAAAACTTTTTCCTCTGATGCTGACGAAACAGATGTACTGCCAACAGGAATTGCAGGAGTAGTATCCGGAATGAATGATACAGCTTCTCCTAAAAAATCAGTCACACGTATCGGAACTTCCTGTGAACAGGTAATGGTCGGTCAGAGAATTAAAGTTATTGAAGATAATATGGCAGAATTTGATGTCAGCTCTTCTATGGAGAGCAGCATCAATGAGTTGGATGCAAGGACAGCGGCTCTTGCAGAGAGTGCCCGGATGATGTCGGATGAGGACTATGATACATTGCTTCATATTGTAGAGGCTGAAGCAGGTACTGAGGATGTCAAGGGACGCATTCTGGTTGCCAATGTGATCATGAACCGTATAAAGAATAAGGAATTTCCCGATACAGTCACAGAAGTGGTATGGCAGAATACCAATGGTGTTCCGCAGTTTTCGCCGACTTATGACGGACGTATCAATGAAGTAACTGTTACAGATGAGACAAGAGAAGCCGTCAGACAGGCTCTTGAAGGTGTGGATTATTCAGAAGGAGCACTGTTTTTTATCCAGAAATCTGAAGCTGAAAGCCAGAATGTCTCCTGGTTTGAGAAAGATCTGAAAAGGCTGTTTAAATACGGCGTACATGAATTTTATACCTATCCGGATTCAGCAGAAAGTTCCACAGGATCGTAATAAATGATACTCTTCATATAACTCATTTAACAGGATTGCGGTAATACTGCTCAAAATATGGACATATTCTTCGGGAACAAAAGAATATGTCCATATTTTTGATTTATAGTAATCAATCATAAAAAGACAGAAAAAAGAGAAATAATTTAGGATAGTATTTTGCTAAAGTATATGCTATAATGTGCTCAATTGGCGAAATGAATAACTGTAACTGTTCAGCGGTTTATTATTACTGCCAATATACTGAACAGTTACGAATAACTTTGGAAAGGCAGGAAATATCATGCAGGTATTATACAAAAGCACAAGAGGAAAAGAAGAAACCGTAACAGCTTCTATGGCTATTTTAAAGGGGCTTTCTGAGGATGGCGGCTTATTTGTGCCGACAGAGATTCCGAAGCTGGATGTCCCAATGGATGAGCTGGCAAAGATGAGCTATCAGGAGACAGCATATGAAGTAATGAAATGTTTCCTTACTGATTTTACAGAAGAAGAATTAAAGAACTGCATCAACAATGCCTATGATGAAAAATTTGATACAAAAGAGATTGCACCGCTTCATGAAGCAGACGGAGCTTATTTCCTTGAGCTGTATCATGGTGCGACCATTGCGTTTAAGGATATGGCATTATCAATTCTTCCACATCTTATGACTACAGCTGCTAAGAAGAATCAGGTAAAAAATGAGATTGTTATTCTTACCGCTACTTCAGGAGATACAGGTAAAGCGGCAATGGCCGGATTTGCAGATGTTCCGGGAACCAAGATCATCGTTTTCTATCCGAAACATGGTGTAAGTCCTATCCAGGAGAAACAGATGGTAACTCAGAAAGGCAACAATACATATGTTGTGGGAATTACCGGAAACTTTGACGATGCACAGACTGCCGTAAAGAAAATGTTCAATGATAAGGAACTGGAAGCAGAACTTGATGCTGCAGGATATCAGTTCTCATCTGCGAACTCTATCAATATCGGACGTCTGGTACCGCAGATCGTTTATTATGTATATGCATATGCATCACTTGTACGTCAGGGCAAGATCAAAGACGGTCAGGAGATCAATGTGGTAGTACCTACCGGAAACTTTGGAAATATCCTGGCTGCTTATTATGCAAAACAGATGGGACTTCCGGTTCACAAACTTATCTGTGCCTCCAATGATAACAAGGTTCTGTATGATTTCTTCCGCACAGGAACTTATGACAGAAAGCGTGACTTTATCCTTACAACCTCACCGTCCATGGATATTCTGATCTCCAGCAATCTGGAACGTCTGATCTACCGTATCGCAGGCGGTGATGCAAAAAAATGTGCAGAGCTGATGCAGTCTCTTACTGCAGGCGGCGAGTATACCATCACAGAAGACATGAAGGCACAGCTTGCAGACTTCTATGGCAATTACTGTACAGAAGACGAAACAGCAAAAACAATCGCAGAAATCTTCAAAGACAGTCATTATGTGATAGATACCCATACTGCAGTTGCAGCAGGTGTTTATGACAAATATGTAAAAGATACCAATGATACCACACCAACTGTCATTGCATCCACAGCAAGCCCATATAAATTTACAAGAAGTGTAATGGAAGCACTTGGAGCAGATACAGACGGTAAGGATGATTTTGCACTGGCTGATGAATTGAGTGCGCTTTCCGGAGTGAAACTTCCACAGGCAGTTGAGACGATCCGCACAGCACCGGTGCTTCATAACCGGGTGGTAGATGCGCCGGATATGCCAAAGGCAGTAAAAGATATCCTTGGAATCCGATAATCGTTACTGTTCACTCCGTTCACAGTAACGTAGCCAAAATTCATTCCAGATTGCCTGCAGCAATGGAATTTTGGCTTGTATGTCTCGGGATTTTGGCATATTCATGCCAAAACACCTCGCGGGATAGTGGTGTGTGAACAGTAACCGATAATCTCCATATTATAAAAAATATAATTAATTCTACATTTTATGTTGAAAAAGAACATATACTGGAGTATAATAAGAATCAGTTAAAAACAGTGAATATCCTGAAATGTACGAGGCCCCTTCTTTTTTTGAACCTACATCGACTTTAACGGGAACCCAACATCGCAGGCCGGATGTCAGGCCGTCATTATGCAGCGGAAGACAGAAGGTCTGTTGAGGATACCCACCTAGCTGCGGCTAGGCGTCAATGGGAAGGGAACGGCATTTCGGGAACTGTAAAAATGAGCCGTAGAGAGGCTCTTTTTTATTATCTTTTGGATTTAATATTATTTTATGATACGGGAGGTTGGAAACAATGAGTGTTTCTGAAAGAAAGTTCGGTGTATTACAGACTGGGGAAACAGTAAAAATTTTTCATCTGGAAAACAAATCCGGGGCATATGCGGAAGTGACAGATTTTGGAGCAATCCTGGTTAAGGTCTGCGTACCTGATAAAGATGGTACTTTAACAGACGTAGTACTTGGATATGATGATCTGGCATCTTATGAAGTAAATGGATGCTTTTTCGGTTCAACCATCGGCAGAAACGGAAACCGCATCGGCGGTGCGAAATTCTCTGTCAATGGCAAAGAAGTAGTTCTTGCTCAGAATGAGAATGACAATAATCTTCACAGCGGTCCTGACGGATTTGAAAAAAAGCTCTGGAAAGTGGCTGAGATTTCCGATGATAAAAACAGTGTTATATTTAACCGTATAAGTCCGGATGGCGAGAATGGTTTCCCGGGAGAATTTGATGTGTCTGTAAAATATGAGTTTACGGAAGACAACGAACTGAAGATCCATTATCAGGGAATCTGCGATGAGCCGACAGTTGCCAATATGACAAATCATTCTTATTTCAATCTGAATGGTGAGGGAAGCGGAACCGCCATGGATCAGTATCTTACAATCCATGCAAAATATTATACACCTGTAGCCGACAGTCATTCCATTCCTACAGGAGTGTATGAGGAAGTTGCAGGGACTCCCATGGATTTCAGAACTGCCAAACAGATCGGGCAGGATATTGAAGCAGAATTTGAGCAGCTGAAATTCACAGGCGGATATGACCACAATTATGTGACAGACAACTATGCAAAAGGAAACAGAAGACTGATCGCAACCGCATACAGTGATACAACCGGAATTGCCATGGATGTCACTTCCGACTGTCCATGTGTACAGTTTTACGCAGCAAATTTTGTCGAAAATGAACATGGTAAAAATGGTCATACTTACAATAAGCGGGATGCTTTCTGTCTGGAAACGCAGGTTGAACCGAATGCGGTCAATGTTGAAGATTTCCACTCCCCGATTCTTAATGCAGGTGAACAGTATGATTCTGTGACTGCTTATCATTTCTACATCAGAAAGTAAAAATCTGACCATAAAACTAATTACATATTGATCCGGTTTTTTTCATATCTACAGCGTTCCAGCATGAAAAGAACCGGATTTTATTATCCATAATTCATGTTTGTCATAACGGCAGTTTCATGGTATGATAGTAAACAGAGATATTCGAAACAGTTATCTTTATAATTACAGCAATCACCATAAATGCATTATCAGAAATGACTGCTGTAAAATAACAGAATGGAGACATATATGAAAAAGAAAAATAAAACCCGGTCTGTTACAGGGCTTTTATTCGGGTTTATGGAACGTGTATCCGGAGATCACGTAGGAGCTTATGCGACACAGGCAGCGTATTTTCTGATCATGTCTTTTATTCCCTGTATTCTGTTTCTGACTACACTGGTACGGTATACACCTCTGACCTATAATGTAGTCAGGGATGCGATCGTTGCTTTTATTCCGGAGAATCTGCAGAGTTTTGTTCTGGGGATCGTGGTAGATGTATACAAAAGAAGTACTGCAATTGTCCCTTTGTCAGCAATTGTGGCACTGTGGTCTGCCGGAAAAGGAATGCAGTCTATCATCAATGGATTAAATACCATTTATCATGTAAAAGAAACCCGTAACTGGCTGTTAACCAGAATTTATGCAGTATTCTATACTTTATCACTGGTGATTGCGGTAATCGTGTCTCTGCTTATGCTTGTACTCGGAAACGAAATACAGAAAGTTGTATCAAGATATATTCCTTTTCTTGGAAGAGTTCTGGGAAAAATACTGGGGGCAAGAGCACTGTTGGTATTTGGTGTGTTATTTCTGGTTTTTCTTATGTTGTATAAGGTTCTTCCGAACAGAAAAGCCACATTCAAAAGCCAGATTCCCGGAGCCTTGATCATAGCAGTTGCATGGTCGATATTTTCATACGGATTCTCTTTTTATTTTGAGATTTTTCCGGGGTTCAGTAATATGTACGGAAACCTTGCGACGATCATCATGGTCATGGTATGGTTGTATATCTGTATGAATCTTCTGTTATACGGTGCAGAGATCAATGCTTATTTTGAAAAAGAATTCCGGATTGCACATAAATCGGTACAGGAACTGCTGGCACATGAAAAAGAAAAAAAGCAGCAGGAAAATGAATGAATTTTGGCTACGTTGTGAACATGACAGTCAGGGGCTTTTTATTGTAAAGCCTTTCTGAGTGTGCTATAATAAACCATAATTTTGGAGAAACAAAAAGGAATCAGTTCTATGATCGTTGTATATTTGATATTTTTGGCTGTCATTCAGGCTGTGACGGAATTTCTTCCTGTCAGCAGCCTGGGACATTTATGCATATTGGAACAATATATGGGAATCGGCCACGAAACCGGATTGCTGTCAGAAACGATGCTCCATCTTGGAAGTGCGGCAGCAATTATATTTTTGTTCCGCAAAGATTTAAAAAAAATCGGACTGGGACTTCTGGGGATGTTTATGGATATGATCGGTAATCTGAATCTATATATCCATAACAAGAAGACAGGGGAAAGTTTGGGTTATGCCAGAATAGTCACTGGAACATATCGGAAAACAGGTGCTCTTCTTGTGATTTCCATGATTCCAACAGCACTTCTGGGACTTACAGGAAAACGGCTGGCTCTTCTGGCCGCAGACTCTCAGATTGTTCCGGGAATCGGATTTTTACTTACAGGCGTATTTCTTCTGGTAACAGATCTGAATAAATCCGGTGGAAAAAAGGGACCGAGAGAGGCCTCTTATGACAGCGCCATGTGGATTGGAATTTGTCAGGGGATTGCTGTCTTTCCGGGGATTTCCAGAATGGGATTTACGTTATGTGCTGCACTGTTATGCGGATATAACCGCAAATTTGCGGTTCGTTTTTCTGTTTTTATGAGTCTGCCTGCTATCATAGGTGCTTTTTTTACGGAAATCGGAAATTTTGGTGCTTCTGAAATGACGGCAGGACTTGGGTTTACCTATGTATTTGCAATGATCATCGCCGGTTTTGCGGGATGTCTTGTTATCCGAAATACAATAGCCATGACTCAGAATATAAAATTACGCTATTTTGCATATTATTCATTTATAGTCGGTATTATTACACTGGCATTAAATTTTGCCCTGTAAAGGGAAGATATTTACGAGAAGATCAAGGAGGGGAGCCTTAGAATGGCAGCATCAAAGAGTAAGAATACCGGGCATTCGGGAAGAAATACAAAAAAGAAGACAGCAATGGAACAGGAAGTCGGCAGATTTCAGACAGAAATCATATTATTTGTGATTCTGGCCGCATGTGTGATCCTGATGGCAAGCAATTTTGGAGCAGGTGGTTTTGTGGGAGATGCGATCAGTAATTTCTGTTTCGGACTGATGGGACTGATGGCATATCTGTTTCCAATCGTATTTTTCCTTGAATCAGCATTTATTCTGATCAATAAAACAAACCGGCTGGCATATAAGAAACTTGCAGCGGCGTTTGTGATGTTTCTGTTTCTGTGTGGGGCAGCGCAGCTTCTCACAGACGGATATATGCAGAGTACAACTTTGCTGGATTATTATGCTTTAAGCGCAGATTATAAAACAGGCGGTGGTCTGATCGGAGGAGCGATCTGTATTTCTGTCACATCTGCTTTTGGAACTATCGGCGGATATGTGATCATTATACTGGCATTTGTTGTATGTATGATCATTATCACACAGCGCTCTCTGCTCGATTTTGTAACGCGGCTGGTTATAAAGGTGTGTGATTTTGTAAAAGACAGACATATGCACTATATGCAGGGGCAGCCTGAACGTGAGCGATATAGAGAAGAACGTGCCAGAGAACGTCAGCTTATAAGAGAACAGCGGCGTGAAGAAAGAGTCCGCAGACTGGAGGAAGAAATTGGCGATGATGAATTTTCAGATGATGACTTTCTCATGGATCCTTCGGAAGCAAAAAAAATGAAAAAAGGCGGCTTTCTGGAAGGAACCAAGCTGACAGGCTATTCTGAACAAAAGCCAAAGAAAAAGGGGAAACTTCTGAAAAAAGCAGCAGATGCAGATAAAGCAGCAGCAGAAACAGCCGAAGCTGCGGAGAATACCGAGAACACAGGGATTAAATCCTCTGATGATGCGGATAATAAACCATACATCGATGCTCCGATGAATTTTGAGATTCACAGAGCGGATACATCCCCGGATACATACGAGGCAGATAATGAATCACAACAGCAGGAAGACCTTCCATTTGAAGATGCTGTCACTGACCGGAAGAAATCTGTGGTTTCAGAACCGGAGGAAGATCTGCCCCCTTTTCAGGATGAGAAGGCAGTGCGGCCGCCTTCGAAAAACCCCAAATCTTCTGAAAAGGAGATACAGAGCGGAATTGTAAACATTCAGCATGAGATCACCCGACAGGAAGCAGCCGTAAAAAAAGAATATAAATTTCCAGCCTTAAATCTGCTGAAGAAAGGAAGCAGCAAAGCTCAGGGGGATTCTGATGCCTATCTGCGTAAGACTGCAAAAAAACTCCAGGAAGTACTTCACAATTTCGGCGTGAACGTGACTGTCACTAATGTGAGCTGCGGACCAACAGTTACCCGTTATGAACTCCAGCCCGAGATGGGAGTGAAGGTCAGCAAAATTGTAGGTCTTGCAGATGATATCAAACTGAATCTTGCCACTCCTGATATCCGTATTGAAGCACCGATCCCCGGCAAAGCAGCAGTGGGCATTGAGGTTCCCAATAAAGAGAACAGTACGGTTATGCTCAGAGATCTGCTCCAGTCAGAAGAATTTCAGAAGGCAAAATCCAAACTTTCTTTTGCAGTAGGAAAGGATATTGCAGGTAAGACTGTAGTTGCGGATATTGCCAAAATGCCACATCTTCTCATCGCAGGTGCAACCGGTTCAGGTAAATCAGTATGTATCAATACACTTATCATCAGTATCCTGTATAAGGCAAATCCGGATGAAGTAAAGCTTATCATGATCGATCCTAAAGTAGTAGAGCTCAGTGTGTATAACGGAATTCCACATTTGTTTATTCCGGTTGTGACAGATCCGAAGAAAGCAGCAGGCGCATTAAACTGGGCAGTACAGGAGATGACAAACCGTTACAATACATTTGCGGAGTACGGTGTCCGTAATCTGGATGAATATAATAAAAAAGCAGAGCAGATCAAGGCGGCAGGAGCTGAAGAAGAACCTGTGAAAATGCCGCAGATCGTGATCATCGTGGATGAGCTTGCAGACCTTATGATGGTTGCGCCCGGAGAGGTGGAGGATGCTATCTGTCGCCTGGCCCAGCTTGCACGTGCGGCAGGTATCCATCTGATCATTGCCACACAGAGACCGTCTGTAAATGTTATCACCGGTCTGATCAAGGCGAATATGCCTTCCAGAATTGCTTTCTCTGTATCTTCCGGTGTGGATTCCAGGACAATTCTGGATATGAACGGAGCCGAGAAGCTTCTTGGAAAAGGTGATATGCTCTTTTATCCTCAGGGATATCAGAAGCCTGCAAGACTTCAGGGTGCATTTGTATCTGATGATGAGGTAAGTGCTGTGGTTGAATTTCTTGCAGATAAAAATCCGGGTGTCCAGTATAACCAACAGATCGAGCAGCAGGTAAATTCTCCTGTAACAACAGGTATGTCCGGAGATGAAAGGGACATCCATTTTGAAGAAGCAGGTAAGTTTATCATAGAGAAAGAGAAAGCTTCTATTGGTATGCTGCAGAGAATGTTTAAGATTGGTTTCAACAGAGCGGCAAGAATCATGGATCAGCTCTGCGACGCAGGTGTAGTGGGACCGGAAGAGGGAACAAAACCGAGAAAAGTTCTTATGTCTATGGAGGAGTTTCAGAATTATCTGGAAAATCAGTAAGTGAGGACTGTCTATGAAATGTCCTAAATGTCATAAAGAGGTGGAAAAAGGCTCTCTGTACTGCCCCTACTGCCTTGCAGAGATACCCTGGGTAAGAGAATTCAGCACAGTGGAAACTCTGATGAAAAAGGAGCAGCAGAACCGCCCATCCGAAAAAAAACAGAAAACAAAAATTATAAAATATTTCAAGCATCCAAAAAGAAGAAAGCTGAAATTCAGCAGAAAACAGCTTCTATGTCTGCTTCTGTGTGCGGCGACACTGCTGGGGTTCTTTTGTTATCGGCAGTTAAATACTTTTTCTGCCTTATATTCCAGGGCAAAAAAACAATATGCACAGCAAAACTATGAAGAAGCACAGCGGATTGCAGAAAATGCTCTGGATAAAAATCCCAAAAATGAAGCCGCCAATCTTCTTCTGGCCAAAAGTATGGAGAAATCAGGCGATAAACGATCTGCACTTCTTGTTTTGCGCCCGTTTATCCAGAACAAAACTGCGGGAACAGGAATATATAAAGAGTATGTGAAGCTTCTTACACAAGAGGGAAAGACCAACGAAGTCAGACTGATCCTGAAATCTGCTGACAGAGAGGTGCAGAATGCCTGCGCAGAATATATCTGCGAAACACCTGTATCAAATCCTGCACCCGGAACCTATACTACAACGCAGACTCTGAAACTGGAAGGTAACTGCCAAAAGATTTATTACACATTAGATGGAAGCACACCTACCAGAAAGAGTAAAGTATATACAGAACCTATTATTCTGAGGGAAGGCACAACTGAATTAAAAGCCTTTGGTGTAAATGATAAAAACATCGAAAGTGATGTTATCAGCAGAAAGTATGTGATTGTTTTAAATGCACCGAAAGCCCCTAAGGTAACACCTAAATCAGGGGATTACAATAAAAAAACAGAGATTAAGATCACTGTTCCGGATGGATGTAAGGCATATTATGCATTTGATTCTGAACCGGATCTTAACAGTACTGTTTATGAACAGCCAATCTCCATGCCTGTGGGTTACCATAGGCTGAATGTTATTCTTGTTGCAGCAAATGGCAAGACCAGTAAAATGACTGCTATGGAATATTATCTGCAGTACTAAAAATACTGTGATTTTATCGCTGATTTTATTAAAATAGAAGGAAGAAGATCATGGAAATCCGTATTGTTACAGTTGGAAAGATCAAAGAAAAATATCTGTGTGACGGAATCGCAGAATATGCCAAACGGCTGAGCAGATACTGCAGGCTGACTTTCTGTCAGGTAGCAGATGAAAAAACACCGGATAAAGCGTCAGAAGCACTGAACACACAGATTAAAAATACAGAAGGCGAACGTCTGATGAAACATATACGCGAACAGGATTATGTTATCGCACTGGCAATTGACGGAAAAACGCCGGATTCTGTAGAACTCTCTCAAAAAATTGAGAAACTGGGAGTTTCCGGTATCAGTTCCATTGCATTTGTGATCGGAGGTTCCTTAGGACTGAGTGAGAGTGTTCTGAAACGTGCAGATTATAAGCTCAGCTTTTCCAGAATGACTTTTCCGCATCAGCTGATGCAGATGATCCTTTTGGAACAGATATACAGAAGCTACCGCATTATGAATCACGAACCCTATCATAAATGAACGAATGTACCAACAAGTCCAAAAGAAAGAAGAAAACTATGAACATAGAAAAATTTGAAGAATTTATTTCACAGTACCCGATTTTTGAATACCGCATACTGGACACAAAAGATATTACAATTCAGGAACGCGTGCGCACTATCTGCCAAGAAGAATGCGAACGTTATGATTCTACCTGGGCCTGTCCCCCCGCAGTAGGAACCCTGCAGGAATGTGAAAAAAAAATAAAAAGTTATCCTCAGGCTGTTTTCTTTTCCAGTGTAGCGGAAGTTTCGGATATCATGAACATGGAAGAAATGCTTTCTACAAGACGGGCACACGAGGACCTGACTACAGAGGTGGGAAAATATCTGAATAAAGAAGGGTATGAAACTTATATCCTGTCTACAGAATCCTGTGACATCTGTGAAAAATGTGCCTATAAAGAGGGAAAGCCATGCAGATATCCTGACCGGATGCATCCATGTCTGGAAAGTCATGGTGTAGTAGTAAATGAGATTGTAGAGCGTGAATCTATGGAATATAATCTGGGTGGAAATACAATTCTGTGGTTTTCTATGGTTTTGTTTCGATGATTGCTGCTGAAACGTGTTTTAAAGAAAGTTCTTCCGGCATAGACTGATAGTAAAAGCCGGGGGAGCTTTTTTTATGAAAAAAGCAGGACAATGGAAAAACCGGATGGTGCTGGCATTAGAACTTCCGCCTGATCTGGCATATAATGAAACAATCGTCACACTGACCGGTCAGACGGAAGCTGTTATTGAAAATTATAAATCTGTTTTTAAATATACACCTTCTGAAATTGTGATACAGTCTTTTTGCGGAAAAGTGACCATATCCGGGAAAAATCTTGAAATCTGCTGGTACAATTCCAGTGCAATGAAAGTGACGGGAAGTATTTATGATATAAAAGCGGGTGACAGCGAATGTTGAAATTTTTGAAATTAATATATGGTTATGTGATCATCCTTGTAAGAGGAGAAAATCTGGAACGCTTTCTGAATCTCTGCAAAAGCAGAAAAGTTTATATGGAAAAGATCCGGTACAGAGAGGACGGCCAGCTTATGGCACAAATGCAGGCCGCTGATTTCTTTCGCCTGAGACCTCTCCGGAATAAAACAGGTGTACATATTCAGATCATACAGAGACGGGGAATGCCCTTCTTTTTTTTAAGGAATAAAAAAAGAAAGGCTTTTTTTACAGGCATGATTCTGGGAGGTATCCTGATATTTTTTTTGACAGGGAGAATCTGGAATATCCATATTGAAGGAAATGTCAGAAACAGTACCGGAGAAATCCTCGATTTTCTGGATAAGCAGGATATAAACCATGGGATGTCCAAAAAAAAGATCAACTGTTCAGAAGTTGCAGCAGCTGTACGGAAAAATTTTCCGGAGATTACCTGGGTATCTGCCAGAATAGAAGGAACCCGTCTGATTCTTAATATCCAGGAAGGAATTATCCCCCAAAAAACCAACAGTAATACCTCACCCTGTAATCTGCTCGCAGACAAGGACGGAGTGATCACAGATATGATCGTCCGAAGGGGCATACCGGTAAAAAAGCCCGGGGATTCCTGCAAAAAAGGGGAACTTCTGGTATCCGGGGAACTTCATATCATGAATGACAGTCAGGAAGTCCTGCGAAAGGAATACGTTCATGCAGATGCGGATATTTTTATTTCCAGACAAATTTCCTATTATCAGGAATTTCCATTAAAATACCGTACAGAAATCCCTGCTGGCAAAAAGAAAAAAGAAATGTATTTCCGGTTTGGACACTGGTATCTGGGATTGTATCCGGCATTACATACAGGTCAGAAACGTATCACAGAGGAAATTCCTCTGCGTATCACAGAAAATTTTATACTTCCTGTATGGATCGGATGGACCGAAACTACTGATTATACAGTAAAAGAAGAAACCTATACTAGGAAAGAAGCCGAGAAGGAAGCTGTGCGAAGATTTCATCAATATGAAAAGAAGCTGCTTCAAAATGGCATTAAGATCAGTGAAAATCATATTACTACCAGGCTGACAGAATCTCTGTGCATTACCGGAGGAACCCTGCTTATCATCGAACAGACAGGCGAAAAAAGCCGGATAACATAAAATTCCATAAAAATTTGTATTTAAAAAGTTGCAGGGAGGTGTTACAATGGATGCATCTGGTTTTAACCGGACTTTGATTATCGTCCATAAACGAGGCAATAATCCATTATTAACTTATCAACAGGAAAGGACATCACAGGATGGCTGGCAATATTATTGAATTACACACAGAAGTCCCCGCAGAACTGGAAGCAAATGTATTTGGCCAGTTTGATGAGCATCTTAAGCTGATTGAGAGAACACTGAATGTGACAGTGATCTCCAGAGACGGAATCCTTAAGATACTTGGCAATGAACAGAATGCGGCTTCTGCGAAGAAACTGATAGAAGAACTGACAGTACTTGCAAAAAGAGGCAACACGATCACGAAACAGAATGTCAATTATGCTCTTTCTCTGGCAATGGAGCAGAGAAACGAAGTTCTCACAGAAATAGACAAAGATTTTATCTGTAACACCATACAGGGCAGACCTATCAAGCCCAAAACACTGGGACAGAAAGATTATGTAGAACAGATACGCAAAAAAATGATCGTGTTCGGTGTAGGTCCTGCCGGTACCGGCAAAACCTATCTGGCGATGGCAATGGCTGTCACAGCCTTCCGAAATGAGGAGGTCAGCAGGATCATCCTGACACGTCCTGCTATTGAGGCCGGTGAGAAGCTGGGATTTCTTCCGGGAGATCTGCAGAGCAAGGTAGATCCTTATCTGAGACCACTCTATGATGCACTGTACCAGATCATGGGAGCGGACAGCTTTGCGAAAAATATGGAGCGCGGCCTGATCGAGGTTGCACCGCTTGCATATATGCGCGGACGTACACTGGATAATGCATTTATCATTCTCGATGAAGCACAGAATACTACTCCGGCACAGATGAAGATGTTCCTGACACGTATCGGATTTGGTTCCAAGGTTATCATCACCGGAGATGCCTCACAGAAAGATCTTCCAAGAGATACTACATCCGGACTTGACGTGGCAATGAAAGTACTGAAAAAAATAGATGACATTGGCTTCTGCCAGCTTACCAGCAAGGATGTTGTCCGTCATCCTCTGGTACAGCAGATCGTACAGGCTTATGATGCCTATGAGAAGAAACAAAAACCTGAAAGACCGGCAAGACGCAGAAACGGGGTAAATGAACGATGAACATGCAGATTGATTATGAGACAGAGCGTGAACTGGGGATCGACTATGAGACACTGGCAGTAAAGGTAGCTGACAAGGTTCTTGAAATGGAAAAATGTCCCTATGATGCACAGGTGAATCTTGTACTTACAGATAACGAAGAGATTGAGAGAGTTAATACTGAGTTTCGCGATATCGCAAGACCTACGGATGTTTTATCCTTCCCTATGATTCCTTTTGAGACACCGGCAGGATATGATATTGTGGAGGAAGATGAATCTTACTTTGATCTGGATACAGACGAACTTCTTCTTGGAGATATCATGATCTCAGTTGACAAGGTATTTGCGCAGGCAGAGGAATACGGACACAGTGTGACAAGAGAATTCTGTTTTCTGGTTGCACACAGTATGCTGCATCTGCTGGGATATGACCATATGACTCCCGGGGAAGCGGCAGTCATGGAGGCAAAACAGGCGAAAGCCCTGGAGGAGCTTGGGATTACACGCTGATCTTCAAATTCTGTTATTGCAGGCAATTTCTGATGGATTTTGTCTCGTAACTGTAAAGACACTGAACAGTTACAAAAATATATTTATATGGAGTAACAAAAAGATGAATTACCGGGAACGACTTAAAGATAAAAAACGTATTGTAATTAAGATTGGTTCTTCTTCCCTGACTCATTCGGAGACAGGAAGACTGAACCTTCGCAAACTGGAAGTGCTGGCAAGAGAGCTCAGTGACCTTCGCAATCAGGGAAAAGATGTCATACTGGTTTCTTCAGGAGCTATAGCAACAGGTGTGGCAGCTCTTGGAATGCATGAGAAACCCACAGAACTGAAAGGAAAACAGGCATGTGCAGCAGTAGGACAGGCCAGACTGATGATGATTTATCAGAAACTTTTTTCTGAATATAATCAGCTTTCCGCTCAGATCCTTATGACCAAAAATACTATGGTTAATAATATTAACCGAAAGAATGCTCAGAATACTTTCGATGAACTGCTCAGTCTGGGAGTGATTCCCATTGTAAACGAGAATGACTCCATTTCCACCTATGAGCTTCAGAATCTGGAGAAATTCGGAGATAATGATACATTGTCTGCAATGGTTGCCGCACTTGTACGGGCAGATCTGCTGATCCTGTTATCAGATATTGATGGTCTTTTTACAGATGATCCCAATACTAATCCTGATGCAAAATTCATTGATGTGGTAGAAAATCTGGATGATAATCTGCTTAACATGGGAAAAGGTACTTCCGGAAGTAAGGTAGGAACCGGCGGAATGGCTACTAAGCTGACAGCAGCACAGATCTCTTCTGCAGCAGGCGTAGATATGGTGATCGCAAACGGAGCCGATTTCCATATTATCCATAAGATCACAGAGGGACGCAAGTACGGTACGCTGTTTGTAAGCCAGTCCAAAGAAGAAGTTTATCTGATCGATATTATTGACAGACTGTTATAATACCGGAAATTTACCGGTGCCAAATGACATTCACAGAGTAAATGGCAGTGTTTACAGACAGACTGCCGCAGACAAAAAACAGGAGGAAGAACTATGGAAGTTGAGAAAATCGACCGCATTAATGCACTTGCACATAAAGCCAAAAGTGTGGGGCTTACTGAAGAAGAGAAAAAAGAAAGAGAACTGCTGCGCAAGGAATATATTGCATCTGTCCGCATGAACCTTCGCGCTCAGCTGGACAATGTGGATGTTCAGCAGGAAGACGGAACAATCATTAATCTGGGTGAAAAATATGGAATCAAAAAAAGACATTAGAAAGAAGATTTTCGCAGAAAGAAAGCTGCACACAGATGAACAGATAGAGGCAATGAGCCGCACGATCACTGACAAAGTGACCGCACTTCCTGCATTTAAGAATGCGGACCGCATTCTGGTATATGCAGATTACAACCATGAAGTTGTCACAGAGTATCTTATAAAAGAAGCATGGAAGGCCGGCAAGGAGGTTGCAGTTCCCAAGGTTGTGGGAAAGGATATGGTATTTTATAAGCTGACAGATTTTGCCCGGCTGGAACCCGGATATTTTGGGATTCCTGAGCCTGTATCGGGGGAGATCGTCAACTGGTCAAAGGCTCTTATGATCATGCCGGGAGTGGCTTTTGACAGAGCAAACCACAGAGTCGGATACGGCGGTGGCTTCTATGACCGTTATCTTGAGAAACATCCGCAGCTTGAAAGAGTTGCCATTGCATTTTCTTTTCAGATGTTGCCGGAGGTTCCCACAGAACCTACTGATATCTGTCCGCAGATCATAGTAACAGAAGAGGAGATATGCTATCTTACTGACTGAAAGGGGACCTGAACATGAATGAAATGCTGAACCGCCTTGGCATGAATGCGAAGGCAGCTGAAACAGAAATGAGAAATCTTTCTACAAACAAAAAGAATGAAGTACTTCTTGCAGTAGCAGACAAACTGGTAAAGGATGCACAGACTCTGATCAATGCCAACAAGCTGGATGTGGAAACCGGAAAAAGGAATCATATGCCTGAGGGGCTGATTGACAGGCTTCTTCTCACAGAGAGCAGGATTGAAGGAATGGCAGAGGGCCTGCGCCAGGTATCAGCCCTGGATGATCCTGTCGGGGAAGTAACCGGGATGAAAAAACGCCCAAACGGACTGCTGATCGGGCAGAAGAGAGTACCTCTTGGCGTGATCGGAATTATCTATGAAGCAAGACCGAATGTAACTGCGGATGCATTTGCACTCTGTTTTAAGACCGGTAATGTAGTAATCCTAAAGGGTGGAAGTGATGCGATCCATTCCAACGAGGCCATTGTAAACTGTATCAGGGAAACTCTGAATGAACAGGGCGTGACAGAGGATGCGATTCAGCTGATTTCTGATACATCCAGAGAGACAGCAGCAGAATTCATGAAGATGAACCAGTATGTGGATGTACTCATCCCGCGAGGCGGCAGAGGCCTGATCAAAGCCGTAGTGGAGCAGAGCACCATCCCTGTGATTGAGACCGGTACTGGAAACTGCCATATTTATGTGGATGAAACCGCAGACCTTGAGATGGCAGCAGACATTATCATGAATGCCAAGACTCAGAGAGTAGGCGTCTGCAATGCCTGCGAATCTGTTCTTGTACATAAAGATGTAAAGGATGCCCTGCTTCCAGTCCTTGCAAAGCGTCTGCAGGAGAAACATGTGGAGATCCGCGCAGATGAAGCGGCTTATGCGTTGATCCCGGGAGCTGTACACGCAACAGAAGAAGACTGGGGCAAAGAATATCTGGATTATATTCTTTCTATTAAAGTGGTTTCTTCTGTGGAAGAGGCGATTGCTCACATCAATAAATATAATACAAAACATTCAGAGGCAATTATTACCAATAATTATGAACATGCACAGAAGTTTCTGGATGAGGTGGATGCTGCGGCAGTTTATGTCAATGCCTCCACACGTTTTACAGATGGATTTGAATTCGGTTTCGGGGCAGAGATCGGTATCAGCACACAGAAGCTTCATGCGAGGGGACCTATGGGACTTCTGGCTCTGACCACAACGAAATATATCATCTATGGAAACGGACAGGTACGCCCATAGACAGCACATTGATTTTTTCTGAGGGATGTGCTATACTTCAATTCAGATTTGGGATTACTGACTGCTTCGTGGGGAATAAGAAATCGGATGGTGTCAGTAGTGATTTTAACTAAAACTCATCTATGGGAGGACATACAATGAGAAAAAAACAACTTTTTGCATTATTAATGGCAGGTGCCCTGTCTGTAGGAATGGCACCGACAGCCACATTTGCAGCAGATACTGCTGCTGAGACATCAGCCGAAGGCGAACTGGAGGGTGAACTTGACTCTGCAGATACAGAAGAACCTTCTGAAGATCCGGCTGAAACTCCTGAGGAACCAGCCGAAGATCCAGCCGAGACACCGGAAGATCCGGCTGAAACTCCTGCCGAAACAACAGCTGATCCTACAGAGGCACCGACTGCTGAAGAAACTGATGAGCAGGCTGCTGAGGCAGGATCTGCGATTGTGATTGGCGGAGATTCCTTTACTTCTCTGGAAAAAGCGTTCGCAGCAGTACCAGACTGTGAGGATATGATAAATGGTGAGCCTACTTATGTAAAATTAAAAGGAACCATTGAAGTCAACAACACAATAAATGTTCCTGAAAAGAAGAATATCATGCTGGTTGCTGCTGAAGATAATACTACGATCAAACGTGCAGCAGGCTTTACTGAGAGTATGTTTACTGTTAATGGTGGTAATCTTCAGATGGCAGGCGGTTCTGTAACTGATTCAGATGGAAATGCTATCGGTTCAGGCAGTTTAACTGTTGAGGGTACAGGCGATGGCGTTACCGGTTCGATTGTAGACGTAGTAAGCGGTAATTATGCATTGATTGACGGTACAACTCTGAAAGGAAATACCACAACCGGAAATGGCGGTGCGGTCAACAATGCTGCCGGTGCAAATGTATATCTTCTGGGTGGTACTATCACAGCAAACTCCGCAGCAGCAGGCGGTGCAATTTACAGTGAAGGAACTGTCAATATTCGTGGAACCGTAAGTGTTACAGGAAATACGGTTACAAATTCTTTTGAAGTTGCAAGTAACCTTGTGCTTGCCAAAGATGGTGTGATCAATGTAAGCGGTGCTGTTACAGGTTCTGCCATTGGTGTTGCTGTTCAGGAGGCTAACGCCGGAAGAACAGTCGTAAAGCTGGGTGACGCTGTTACTGATGTGAAACTGGCGGATGTTCTTTCTCAGATTACATATGAGGGAGATTCCAGCCTTAAAATCGGAGAAGACGGAACTTTAGTCAGTACAACAGAACCGTCCCCTACCCCAACTCCTGCAGAAGAAAAACTGAAAGTAACAGGAAAAGAATGCAAATGGTCAGGAAGTGGTACTGTTAAAATTAAGTTCCAGTCAAATGTAAAAGGTACCTATTATATAGACTGGGTAAAACGTGGTGAGAAAGCACCGACAATCGATACTTCCAGAGTAGGTGCTCCTATTGAGGCTGATACAAATGTAACAGCAAAAGTTACTGATCTTCCTGACTATGATGTTGATATTTATGTATGTGTGATCAGTGATAAGGATAAGAGTAATTATGGCTCTGTAATGTTCCAGCCTGATTCAAAAGAACGTCCTGTTACACCTACACCATCTCATACTCCGGTAGTACCCGATGTAAAAGAGAGTGTTGTACAGGGATTTGAGAAAGCACTTGTGTTCTATCCGAATACTTTCTATGACTTCAAGGTAATCGGTGCGGGTACACAGAACAATAATCCGGGAGAAGGTGATGTCAGATGGGTACCTGTAGGATGGAGTATGTCTTCTAACCCGTCAACCTGGAACACATCCTGGAAAATTGGTGCCAAGAGCGGTATTTATACAGATGCCGAGAAAGCATATACTATTTACATTAAATATGCAAAACAGGTATACAGTGGAAATGACTGGCAGGAAACAGATGCTTCCGAAGTTCTGCCCTATCAGTTCAAGGCAGCTCCTCTGACACAGGCCACTACCACACCAGGTGCAAACGGAACAAACGGAGACGGAACCGGATCCGGCGACGGAACTACAGATGGAGGAACTACAGATGTAACTCCGACAACCTATGCAGACGGAACAAACGGAACAGCGAAATCAGCAGTATCCACAGGTGATGAATCACCGATTGGAACTATGCTGGCTCTTGCTGCAGCTTCTGTTCTTGCAGGTGGTTACGTACTGATAAGAAGACGTAAAAAAGAAATGTAAATATAATCCAATTATTTTTAAGAGACAGGTCTTATGGCCTGTCTCTTTTCATATATATAATAATAAGGCAGCCATTCGTCCATACAAGTCAGAATCCGAAATCTGATCCAGGCTGCTGAACATTTGCCAAAAAGGAGGATAGAATGTATGTCAACAGAACAGATGGGAACTTATGAAAAAATATACTTCGCATTGTGGGAACTCGGACAGAGATATGGAAATTTTGTCCAGTTCAGAGTGATCGGAAGAAGTCATGATGACAGAATGATCCCCATGCTTGAGATTGGAAAGGGTGATACCTGCATTATCTGTCTGAGCGGAGTGGAAAGCGGAGACAGAAATCTCCCGGAATATCTTTTGTCCATTGCAAAAGATTACTGCAGATCCTATGAAAGCAACTGGACCATCGGAGAAAGTTATGAAGTTCGTAAACTTCTGGATAAGGTTCGTATCTGTATGATCCCCATGCTAAATCCTGACAGCTATGAGATATGTGAATACGGATATGGTGCCATACATAATCCCATCCACAGACAGATGCTGAAAATGCAGGACAGGCCTGTGGAAGAGTATGAATGTAATGCCAGGGGAATTGATCTGCGCAGAAATTTTCCGACTAATTATTATCAGCGGAAAAGAGTGAATCAGGAGCCTGCCAGTGAGAATGAGACTCGTGCCCTGATCAGCATTTTTCAGGAATATTCAAGCCTTGGCCTGCTTACATTCAGTTATTCCAGAGGGAAGATCGTTTACTGCAGACAGGAGAAAGGCTTTGCCTACAATCAGAAAAATTACAGACTGGCAAGGCATTTACAGAAATGTTCCGGCTATCGTCTGGAAAAAGGGATTGCAGGTGGTGCGAGAGTCAAAAAAGCCGGAGCAAAACCTGAGATGGGATCTCCGGAACAGTTTTATGCGGAAGTAATCCGCCAGCCCTCTCTGGCAATTGAGATTCCGGAATACCGCAAGGACGATATGGAAGAACTGCGTCTGATTCCACTTGAATATCTTTATTCTCTAAACAGCGGCATATTGGCAAACGCATAAATCCGTCACATAGTCAAAGAAAAACTGTATCCGAAAATAAAAAGTAATAAAAACAGAGATTAGCGTTTGACATAAAGCCATAGATTCTGTATGATAAAAAGAGTGCCCCGAAATGTTGTAAACAGAAAGATGAGGAATCAATAGTGAATAATAATACACAGGAAAGTAAAATACAGTTAGAATATATCAATAAATGTACAGAGCTTGTGAAGGAAAAATATGAAAAGGCGCCAGCTTTCTTTATCCAGAATGCAGGCTGCCAGATGAATTCCCTGCAGACGGATACAGTGGCCGGTATCGTGAAACGTATGGGCTATACAGAAGTATCCAGAGAAGAAGATGCAGATGTTGTCATCTATAACACCTGCACAGTCCGGGAGAATGCAAACCTGAAGATTTACGGTCATCTTGGCCATCTGAAAAGTATTAAGAAAAAGAATCCTGAACTGAAGATTATATTGTTTGGCTGCATGATGCAGGAGCCGGAAGTAATTGAGAAGATCCACAAAGAATATTCTTTTGTTGATCTGGTTTTCGGTACCCATAACTTCCATAAGTTTCCGGAGCTTTTCTACAGAAGCTTAAATACGGAGGGACAGATCATTGATGTCTGGAAGGAATCTGATGAAATCGTGGAGGGTATGCCTTCTGACCGTAAATATTCCTTTAAAACGGGTGTCAATATTATGTTTGGCTGCAATAATTTCTGCAGTTACTGTATTGTACCATATGTAAGAGGAAGAGAGAAGAGTCGCGAACCGGAGGCGATCATAGAAGAGATCAAGGGTCTGGTGGCTGACGGTGTAACGGAAGTTATGCTTCTGGGACAGAACGTTAATTCCTATGGAAAGACACTGGAACATCCGGTTACTTTTGCACAGCTTCTGAAACAGGTGGAAGCAATTGAAGGATTAAAGAGAATCCGTTTCATGACTTCCCATCCGAAGGATCTGTCTGATGAACTGATCCGGACAATGGCAGAGAGCAAAAAAGTGTGCCATCACCTTCACCTTCCCATGCAGTCCGGAAGCAGCCGAATCTTAAAGATCATGAACCGCCGTTATGACAAAGAAAAGTATCTGGAGCTTGTAGACAAGATCCGTAATGCCGTACCGGATATTTCCCTTACTACAGATATCATTGTAGGTTTTCCGGGAGAAACGGAAGAGGATTTCCAGGATACTCTGGACGTTGTGGAAAAATGCGATTTTGATTCTGCGTTTACCTTTATTTATTCCAAAAGAAGCGGCACACCTGCTGCCAAAATGGAGAATCAGGTACCTGAGGATGTAGTAAAAGACCGTTTTGACCGTCTTCTTGCTCTGGTTCAGGAAAAAGGCCGAAAGGCTTCTTCCCGTTTCGAGGGAACTGTTCAGGAAATCCTTGTAGAGGAGGAAAGCAGAGAAAAAGGTATCTTTACAGGAAGAACAGAATATAACCTTCTGGTCCATTTCCCGGGATGTCAGGATCTGATCGGTAAATATGTAAAAGTAAAACTGGATACCTGCAAGGGATTCTATTATTTCGGAAGCCTTGCAGAATAAAAACATTGAAAAATACTAACTGTTTACGAACAGTAATATAAAGGACTTCTACAGAAGCCCATATCAATTTGAATATAAAGGGTGGAAGATAAAAGTGAAACAAAATAAATACGAAATAGATATGTGTAACGGAACCATTATGGACAAGCTGATTTCCTTTTCACTGCCGCTGATGCTGTCCGGAATCCTGCAGCTGATGTTTAATGCTGTGGATATCATAGTGGTGGGAAGATTTAGCGGAAGTCAGGCACTTGCAGCCGTAGGCTCAACCACAGCACTGATCAATGTGTTTACCAATCTGTTTATTGGTATCTCACTTGGTGCGAATGTACTTGCTGCCCGGTTCTATGCGGCAGGAAAAGACCGTGAAATGTCAGATACCGTTCATACGGCTGTAACTCTTGCACTGGTAAGCGGTATCGTCATGGCATTTGTGGGACTGATTTTTTCCAGATGGGCTCTGGAACTGATGGGTACCCCGGATGATGTGATCGGACAGTCTGCACTGTATATGAAAATCTATTTTCTGGGTATGCCGTTTTTTATGCTTTATAATTATGGAGCTGCGATTCTGCGGGCTGTAGGAGATACGAAACGTCCACTGATCTTTCTGGTTATTTCCGGTGTTGTAAATGCAGTACTGAATCTGATCCTCGTGATCATGTTTCATATGGATGTGGCGGGCGTAGCCATTGCTACTGTGATCTCCCAGTTAATTTCCTGCATTCTGGTACTCAGATGTCTGCGTACATCGAAAACCAGCTACCAGCTTCATTTTGGAAAATTAAGGATCAATACTGTCTATTTAAAACAGATTTTCCAGGTTGGGATTCCGGCCGGGATCCAGAGCACAGTCATTAATCTGTCCAATGCTCTGCTTCAGTCCTCGGTTAACTCCTTTGGATCGACCGCCATGGCAGGGTATACGGCGGCCAATAATATTTTCGGTTTTCTGTATGTGGCGGTGAACTCTGTCACACAGGCATGTATGAGCTTTACCAGTCAGAACTATGGTGTGCATAAATTTAAACGTATGGATAAGGTTCTGGTCGACTGTCTTATTATTTCCGTAGTTACCTCCTTTTCCCTTGGATGCGGTGCATATTTCTTCGGTTCTGAGATTCTTAAGATTTATACTGCCGATCCGGAAGTGATCCGCTGCGGACTGGAAATCCTGTCTTACACTACCGTACCTTATTTTCTCTGCGGGATTATGGATCTGTTTCCGGGTGCCCTGCGTGGAATGGGACATTCCGGCGTTCCAATGATCCTGTCAGTGATCGGAACAGTAGGAACCAGGATCGTATGGATATTTGGAATATTCCCGCATCACAGATCACTGGCTGTTCTGTTTATTTCCTATCCTGCATCCTGGATGCTGACGATCATTATGCAGGTCACCTGTTTTTATTTTGTCAGAAGAAAAGTGCATAGAGTATAGGTCTTTGAGCTTTCGCGAAAAATAATTACCGGCAGAATATTACCGGCGGTTATTTTCTGTGAGAGCTCTTTTTTGTGTTACTGCTGCTTACTCTGTCCGCAGTAATCTTTGTTACTGTTCACACACCACTTGTTTCCGATATGAAAAAACAGTATTGACAAATACCCCATAAGGGTATATAGTGACTACTATAAAGATACCCCGTAAGGGTATTTTGAAATCGTTATATGTTTCAAAAGTTTATATAAAACAGAGCTTATTTATAAAAATGTACTCTCGGAGTCTTTATTGCACTTGCTTTTATGGCTGATTTTTCGCCAGATTCACCCGAATTTTATCAACGTACGCACCGCGTACGCCTCAAAAATTCGGGCACATCTGACAAAAAATCTTCTCATAAAATCAAGTACAAAAAGATTCCGAGAGTACATAAAAATCAGAAGGAGGATTTCCCCATATGGCAGATACACAGGAGAAAAAAGTCTGTCCCTGTTGCCCAAAACACACAATGCGTTCTGAGGAGGAGAGAAAGAAGCTGATCAATCGTCTTAAACGTGTGGAAGGACAAATCCGAGGGATTATTGGTATGCTGGAGAATGATGCGTACTGTAACGATATCCTGATCCAGTCCGCAGCAGTCAACGCAGCAGTGAACGCATTTAACAAAGAACTGCTTGCCAGCCATATCCGCAACTGTGTGGCAAGAGATATCCGCGGGGGCAAGGATGAGACGATCGATGAACTGGTGGCTACTTTGCAGAAACTGATGAAGTGAAAGCTGTGTTCAGACTGTTATAGCATCAGAGTACAGCAGAACAAAGATCCGGGAACTGCAAAGCAACAGAGCAGTAGATATCAGGTAAGGAACAACAAGTCGTAGGAGGAATAGAAATGGAACAATACAATGTAACCGGAATGAGCTGTGCAGCCTGCAGCAGCAGAGTGGAGAAGGCCGTATCCAGGGTTCCGGGGGTGACATCCTGTTCGGTCAGTCTGCTGACCAACTCCATGGGAGTAGAGGGAACTGCCGGTGCAGGTGCGATCATCAAGGCAGTACAGGATGCAGGTTATGGAGCATCCTTAAAGGGGGCATCCGGAGAACAGCTATCTGCTTCTGCGGCAGAGGAGGCACTGGAAGACCATGAAACACCGGCACTGAAACGAAGGCTGATCGCATCTGTAGGCTTTCTGCTTGTGCTGATGTATTTTTCCATGGGACATATGATGTGGGGCTGGCCTCTTCCGGCATGGTTTAATGATAATCATATTGCCATGGGACTGGTGCAGCTTCTTCTTGCCGGAATCATAATGGTCATTAACCAGAAATTTTTTATCAGCGGATTTAAGAGCCTGTGGCATCGTGCACCAAATATGGATACTCTTGTAGCCCTTGGCTCCATGGCATCCTTTTTGTGGAGTGTTTATGTACTTTTTGCAATGACAAGGGCACAGGTGGACGGAGATTCGGCAGCAGTTATGAATTACATGATGGAGTTCTATTTTGAATCCGCAGCCATGATCCTTACCCTGATCACAGTTGGAAAAATGCTGGAAGCACGTTCTAAGGGAAAGACAACGGATGCGCTGAAAGGTCTGATGAAGCTGGCACCTAAGACAGCAGTTGTTGTCCGGAACGGACAGGAGGCTACGGTGTCCATCGAACAGGTCCGAAAAGGTGATGTTTTTGTGGTACGTCCCGGTGAGAACATTCCAGTGGACGGAGTGGTCCTTGAGGGAAACAGTGCTGTCAATGAGGCGGCACTTACAGGGGAGAGTATTCCTGTTGACAAGAATCCGGGAGATGCAGTCTCTGCTGCAACCGTAAACCAGTCCGGCTTTATCAGATGCGAAGCTACCCGGGTAGGCGAGGACACTACTCTTTCCCAGATTATTAAGATGGTCAGTGATGCGGCTGCAACAAAAGCACCTATTGCCAAAATCGCAGACAGGGTTTCCGGAGTTTTTGTTCCGACAGTTATCAGTATTGCGGTTGTCACCACCATTGTCTGGCTGCTGACAGGAAAAGAGTTCGGATATGCACTTGCCAGAGGTATTTCTGTTCTGGTCATCAGCTGTCCCTGTGCCCTTGGACTTGCCACACCGGTTGCCATTATGGTAGGAAACGGAATGGGGGCCAAAAACGGAATCCTGTTTAAAACAGCAGTATCCCTGGAGGAAGCAGGTAAGATCCAGATCGTTGCATTAGATAAGACAGGAACTATCACAAAGGGTGAACCGCAGGTGACAGATATGGTTCCTGCAAAGGGAATCTCAGAGGAAGAGCTTTTAGGCTATGCCTATGCACTTGAGAAGAAGAGTGAACATCCTCTTGCAAAAGCCATTATTGCCAGAGCAGAAGAGAAAAAGATTGTTTTGCAGAAGGTTTCTGATTTTCAGGCTCTTCCTGGAAACGGTCTTCGTGCAGCATTAAACAGTGAAGTGCTTACAGGCGGAAATATGAAATTTATCAGCAATGAAACCTCTGTATCACCGGAACTGATGAAGCAGGCAGAAAAACTTGCAGGAGAAGGAAAAACACCACTTCTTTTTGCAAAAGGCGGGAAGCTTCTCGGCATGATCGCAGTGGCAGATGTTATAAAAGAGGACAGTCCTCAGGCAATAAAAGAACTGCAGAACATGGGAATCCGGGTAGTAATGCTTACCGGTGATAATGAACGCACAGCAAAAGCGATCGGAGCACAGGCAGGAGTGGACGATGTAATTGCAGGTGTTCTTCCGGATGGCAAGGAAAGTGTGATCCGTTCTCTGAAGGAACAGGGAAAGGTTGCCATGGTGGGAGACGGAATCAATGATGCACCTGCACTTACCAGGGCAGACATCGGAATCGCGATCGGTGCAGGAACAGATGTTGCCATTGATGCGGCAGATGTGGTATTAATGAAGAGCCGGCTCAGTGATGTACCTGCTGCCATACGTTTAAGCCGGGCAACATTGAGAAATATCCATGAGAATCTTTTCTGGGCATTCTTCTACAATGTGATCGGTATTCCACTGGCAGCCGGTGTATGGATTCCGATTTTCGGATGGACACTGAACCCCATGTTTGGTGCAGCTGCCATGAGCCTTTCCAGTTTCTGTGTGGTAACCAATGCACTGAGACTGAATCTCTTTAAGGTACATGATGCTTCCAGAGACAAAAAAATAAAACAGAATGTGGAAGAAATCCATTATATTTCAGCTAATGCAGAAATGAAAAACGTAACAGAAAACAAAAGTCTAAAGGCAGAGACTCCAGACTTTTGCAACAGTGAAATTCATGATCCAAAAGATCAGGAAAATATAAAAGAAAACAAGGAGAACAAAGAAATGACAACAATCACAGTAAACGTAACAGGAATGATGTGTGGACATTGTGAAGCACATGTGACAAAGGCAGTAAAAGAGGCATTTGGAGTGGAAGATGTAGTTTCCTCCCATGAAAAAGGAACCACAGTGATCCATGCTCCGGAGAAACTGGACGAGGAGAAGATCCGCGAAGCGATCAAAGAAGCCGGCTATGAAGTAACCGGTATCACACAGGAATAAAAAACAAAAAGGGGATTTTATGGAAAACCAGAACCAGACACCACATAAAAGACGTGTCCGTTATAAAGGAAAATATCCGAAGAAATTCGAAGAGAAATACAAGGAATTACAGCCTGAGAAATATAAAGATACCATTGAACACGTGATTCAGAAAGGAAATACCCCGGCGGGAATGCATATCTCCATTATGGTTAAGGAAATCCTTGATTTTCTTAATATCCAGCCGGGCGAAACAGGATTTGATGCCACATTGGGCTATGGCGGCCATACGAAAGCAATGCTTCAGTGTCTGAATGGCAAGGGCCATATTTATGCAACAGATGTAGACCCTGAGGAATCCGCCAAAACAAAGAAACGTCTGGCAGAGCAGGGATTCGGGGAAGAACTGCTGACAGTAAAGCTTCAGAACTTCTGCACCATTGATGAGATTGCCAAAGAGGTTGGAGGATTTGACTTTATTCTGGCAGATCTCGGTGTTTCATCCATGCAGATTGATAATCCCAAAAGAGGTTTCTCTTTTAAAACAGACGGACCTCTGGATCTGCGCCTGAATCAGGAAACCGGCATCAGTGCAGCCCAGCGTCTGGATACCATTTCCAGAGAAGAGCTTGCGGGAATGCTCTATGAAAATTCTGATGAACCATACTGTGAGGAACTCGCCAAAGCCATTACCGATGAGATCCGCAGAGACAATCATATTGATACTACCACAAAACTGCGTCAGGTAATCGAAAAAACTCTTGATTTCCTTCCTGAAAAAGAAAAGAAAGAGACAATTAAGAAGACCTGTCAGCGAACCTTCCAGGCATTGCGTATTGATGTTAACCATGAGTTCGAAGTACTGTATGAATTTATGGAGAAGCTTCCGGATGCTTTGCGTCCGGGCGGACGTGTGGCAATCCTTACCTTTCATTCCGGTGAGGACAAGCTGGTAAAGAAAGCTCTCAAGGCAGGATACAAAGAGGGAATCTACTCTGACTATGCAAAAGATGTGATCCGCCCATCAGCCAAAGAGTGCACACAGAACCCAAGAGCCCGTTCCACAAAGATGCGCTGGGCTATAAAGGCTGAATAAAAAATCTTTTATAAACGGCCTGCTGTATTGCAACTTTTTTATTCATGCTAAAACCGTAGCTGTTAAGTTTATAACAGGAATATTGAACAGTTGATAGTTACATCAAAAATAGATATACATTATACAAGAAAAAAATCACTTATTTGAGATTTTTTTCAATAATCAATCATTGGCGGAACTTTTTTCTGCCAGTCACAGAAAATCTGTCAAAATAATATTGATGAAGTCTGTCAATCAGTGCTTTTTCGTTGTATAATGCCTTTGTCGTACAGAGTCACTTTCCTTTGTAATTTTTTCTAAAACTCATTATACATCGGAATGTCCTGTACGATATTATTTTATGAAAAAGTTGTAAAATAGCGGTCGATAAAACGAAAGCAACATTTTCAGGGCTGGATTGAACTGATGGAAGAGATTACCCGCTGACAGCACCCCGGTATCTGTAAGATTACAGAAGCACAGAGGTCATAGCTGATGCTCTCCATTTTTGGTTAATTTTTCAGATTTTTTATTTTTATATCTCCCGATTGTCAACAATGGAATAATAAATGTAACAGTGGCAAAGTATCCCATATATCGATAGCCATAATTTATAACGTTATCAAGACCAACTAAAGAGAATATAGTTGATAATGCTAATGCAAAAAAGGCTACGATCAAACAACGTTGAGTTTTATTTTTTATTCTGTTCTTTAAAAATAATACATCTTCAAAACGACTTACAAATTATGCTTGTTCTTTGGAATAATACACCTCTGATGAACAGAATGGAAATTGTAGCAGCAGGTGAAGGTGATGAAGAATCCAGAGTCCTTTACAATAACGGAGACGGAACCTGGATCGATGAGAACGGAAATCTTTATGAAGAGTAAATGAAAAGAAACGTTTTCCGTAAGCAAATAAGGGAATGGAAAACATTTCTTTTTTTATAAAATGTTATATGAGATATAAAAGCTATTTTGAAATATAAGTATTTGATAAGAAAGACATTTTTATTTTACAACAAACAGACATTTTTATGATAAAATATCGGTAAAAATAATTTTGGACTGTAACAAAAGTCGTTGCAGTGTCTAAACTACATCAAATGGATACGGAGGAAAAAATGTGCGGGATTTGTGGATTTACAGGTTACAGACAGGATCAGAAGACAGTAATTGAAAGGATGATGAAGGCCATTGAACATAGAGGCCCGGATAGTGAAGGCTCTTTTTGCAGGGAGAAGATTACGCTGGGCTTTCGAAGACTTAGTATTATTGATTTAGAAGATGGGCAGCAGCCTATGGAAAGTGCGGACGGAAACCTGCATATTGTTTTTAATGGGGAAATCTATGATTATAAGGAACTGCGGGCAGAACTTGAGGCTTCCGGCATTTCTTTCTGTACCCATTCTGACACGGAAGTTCTGGTAAATACCATTCAACAGTATGGGGAGAAGGCACTGGATAAGCTCAGGGGAATGTTTGGGTTTGCAGTATGGAATGAAAAAGAGCAGACTTTGATGCTTGCAAGGGATTTCTTTGGAATTAAGCCTGTGTACTATGCCGAAATAGATGGACACTTTGTATTTGCTTCTGAAATTAAGAGTATTCTTGCATTTCCAGGCTATGAAAGAAAAGTAAATCAGAAGGCCCTGGAGCAGTATTTGTCATTTCAATATGCCCCTCTGGAAGAGACCTTTTTTAAGGGAATCTATAAACTTATGCCCGGACATATGCTTTTATATAAAAACGGAAACTATGAAATAAAGACTTATTTCAAAACAAAGCTTACACCTGACAAGTGGAACCGTAAGACGAATATGGATCAGCTACGGAGCCAGCTTGCAGAGATTTTAAAGGATTCGGTGAAGCACCACATGTTAAGCGATGTGGAAGTCGGCGCGTTTTTATCCGGGGGAGTGGACTCCGGGTATCTGGCTTCTGCCTCCGGTGCAGATCAGGCATTCACAGTGGGATTTGATGAGGGGGACCGATATAGTGAAGTAAACAAAGCTGCCAAAGTGGCAGAAAAAGCAAGCTTGAAACACCATGTGAAAATCATATCCAAGCAGGAATTCTGGGATGCTCTTCCAGATGTGATGTATCATATGGATGAACCACTTGGGGATGCCTCTGCAGTTGCACTTTATTTTCTTTCCAAAGAGGCTGCCGGACATGTTAAGGTAGTCCTTTCCGGGGAAGGCGCAGATGAACTTTTCGGTGGATACAATATTTACAGAGAGCCTGAAGCATTAAAGAAAGTTGCCTGGATTCCGTTCGTGCTCAGACGCGCTGTCAGAAAACTGGCTGCAAAGCTGCCAGACGTTAAAGGACGGGATTTCCTTATCCGCGCAGGAATGAAAGTAGAAGAACGCTTCATCGGAAATGCATATATTTACTGTGAAAAAGAGAAAGCACAGATTTTAAAAAATAAAGTAACAGGACCTTCCACGCAGGAATATTTAAGTCAATTTTATGAAGAGCTTGAGTCAGAAAACAGAGGCTCACTTCAAGACATGGAAAAAATGCAGTCTGTAGATCTGAACTACTGGCTTCCTGGCGATATTTTGCAGAAAGCAGATAAAATGAGCATGGCACATTCCCTGGAAGTCAGGGTACCATTTCTGGATAAAGAAGTTTTTAACTTTGCAGCAAAGCTTCCGAAAGAAGCCAAGATTGCAGCAGGTACAACCAAATATATTTTCCGTAAAGCTGTTTCAGAATTTCTTCCACAGGAAACCAATGAACGGAAGAAACTTGGTTTTCCCATTCCAATCCGTGTGTGGCTGCGGCAGAATGACTGGTATCAGATGGTAACAGATTTATTTACCTCGAAAGAAGCAGAAGAATTTTTCCATACAGAGAAACTGCTCCAGCTTCTGAACGACCATAAAGATAAAAAAGCAGATAACAGCCGTAAAATCTGGACAGTTTTAACATTCCTTATCTGGTACGATAGATTTTTTACTACATGTTCGAAGTGAGAGAGTTGGTTATGAGACGGTAATAATACCTAAATGGATATTCACAAAGAAAAAATAGAAGATAGGTATTAAGCTTTCGTATAGGAAGCTGCATGTCAATCCATGGTTTATGAAGAGCAGACTTCATCATAACTATTTGAATAATTTATCGAAAGAAGGAAAAAATGAAATTATACCACTACCGTTCAATAAACAGTGCATTATTAGAAATTGAAAATGGCACTTTTCATTTTGCATCGAAAGAAGAGTTAAATGATCCGTTGGAAGGGTTTGTACGTGTTTTCTGGCAGGGAGATAAGATGGCCTGGGAGGGATTGTTCAGACATTATATATATAGCGTAGCGCGTGCACTGGAACTCTATATTCTGAAAGCCGATGATGAAACGTTATATCATGGTACTTTGGTTGCAGATGTTCATTGCTATAAAAATAACTTTTTTGAGAAAATTTTATTGAAATTAGGAGAAGAGTTCATAACGGATACAGATGTACAAAATCTGGCAGGAGTTTATGGTGACAATTGTTTGAAAGTATCAGAAAAGGAACTTCAATATATTCTTTTTTATATTCATAATAATGCACTAATTAAGTGTCTGGAAGAATTTAAGAAAAATAAATTTGTACCTGCAGAGGAAGCTGAGAAACAGATTAAACTTCTTAATTTTTCACTTTCTGTGGAAAAATTAGTAGATGCAATAAAGAAAGTCTTTTCTAATGAAAAAATGCGTGTCCAGACAATTGAATCTATGGAAGAAATATTCGAGGAAATGAAGGAATTCTCCTATATAATGAAAGGTGCAGAAAACGACATATTTCTTCATGGTAAAGGCTCTGAAGAACAAATATATAATAATGATGGCAATTCAGTAGTTCAACAGCATAGAAAGTGGTTAATTGTTATGGCTGATTTTCCAAAAGTGTTTGTGGCTCAGTTGAGGGATATGATATACCCCAAAAGCTATGTTGTTTGTTTTTCTAAAAAAAATGATAATTCTGCTATGTGGGGAAACTATGCAGATTGTCATAAGGGTGTATGTCTGATTTATGATACAGGTGACGAGGCAAAACTTAAGGTAGGAGGGCGACATATTCCTCTTGATGTAAGAGCAATTTCTTATGGTGGAGAGTCCATTGAATGTAATTTTTTCCAGACATTAGGACGATTGACTATGGTTCAAATAAGAGAATGGTTACTTGGAGTAGACGGCGTCAGTTCCTGTTATGAAGCATTTTCTGATGTAGAGGAATGGAGAAAACGTTACTGGAAGATCTATGATGCGAAAACCTATCGCAAGACAAAAAACTGGGAACATGAAAAGGAATTTAGGGTAGCTGTGTCAAATACATTTGGTGAATTTGATGTTCCTCAAAAGCAGAATATGTCATTTGATTGGAACCTTTTGAAAGGTGTTATCTTTGGAATCAGAACCAGTGAATATGATAAAAAACAGATTCTGGATAAGCTGATAAAGCATAAGGACGAATTATCAGATTTTACTTTTTATCAAGCTGAATATAGTGCTGAAGAGCAGAAAATTAAGATTCGAAAAAAGAAATTTTGGAGACTGATAAATTATAAAGGAAAAGTCGATGGCATAGAAAAAGTTTAAGGTAATTTGATATGGAAAGTATGTAACGCTCTGGCTTTATGGCTGGGGCGTTATTTTGCTGGAAAAAAGCAGATTCTGAGGATATAATATAATCATGTTGATTTTTCCTGATTTAATCCTGTGATTAATTGTGATGAAGAAAATACATATCGTGTAATACCATATGAACAGGGGCTTATGTTCCCTCTGAGATTGTATCACATAGTGTGTTGGAGGTTTGCAATAGAAAAGAATAAGTCATTTGCAGAACAATTAATGGAAATTGTAGAGGAAACGCTAGAAAGCTGCCAAACGGAAGACGAGATTAATACTTTAACTCATTCATATACATCTATGTTACTGGATATTAGGTAAACGGTAGAACCTGAGTACCTTTTTATTCACTTCAAGTTATGCCATAATCATACTCAACAAAATAACATAGTCAAAAAAGTTTAGTACTTAATTTTTTTAACTGACTATGATTCAGAGGCGGAATATTATGGCTACGCAAACCAGCCTTGTAGCTCAGCAGGTCAGGATCAGACAATGGGCAGAACAGATCCGGAATTGTCAGAACCGTCCCAAAGGGATGGATGTTGAAACCTGGTGTACCCAAAATAATCTTACAAAAGCCAACTATTATTACCGTCTCCGGCGTGTCAGGCAGATATGCCTGGATCAGATGCAGGACACAGAAACCACTGCTTTTGTGGAACTGCCCGCACCTGCACCAGATCCAAAGAAAACAGATACTCCAAAAGAATCCGGTACATGCATTTCGGCAGGAACTCTGCCAATGATCCGTATTAAAAATACCAGGGGACTGTCAGCTGAGATATTTTCCGGTACTTCACCGGAAATGCTCTGCCATCTCATAAAGGCTTTTACCCATGCTGAATGATGCAGATGCTTCCGGATTTAAAAAGGTGTATCTGGCGATGGGATTATCCTCAGCATATTTTTATCCTCAGCTTTTCATTTATTCCCTATAATTATTGTGAAAATACTCTCAAAGCTGAGGATAATTATTATCTTATTCCACAGATCCTAGCTAATTCTTCCTCATCATCTAGCCATTCAGCTGTTTCAGATACATCAACACTATTGTTTTCCATGGCCTTTTTCAGCATTTCAATTGATGGAGATGCGTATATACGGGTCGTTTGAGTGGAAGTATGTCCCAGTATTCGGGATACAAGTTCAAGTTCAACTCCATTTTGATACAGTCCACAAGCCCTGGTTCTTCGGAGCATATGTGGATACAGCTTTTGCGGAAGTCCAGGATGATCAGGTCTTATTTTTTCTGCATACTTGTTCAGTATTCTTTCTACATTTCCGGTTGACATAGCAGACAGATTTCCTTTGATCACTGTATAAAACAGGGGATAATCACCGTTTGTTTCCGAATGATAGATCTTTATGTATCTTTTTAAGTGCTCGACAGTTTTGTCTGTTATTGATACAATTCTTTCCTTATCACCTTTTCCATGAACTCGGATATAAGGTATCGTTTCATTTAGCTTCAAAGATTCAAGAGTTAACTCTCGCAGTTCAGATACTCTTATGGCCGAATCGTACAGAAGAATCAGTATAGTCTTGTCCCGTATTCCTATTTTTGATCTGTCGGAAGGGGCAGCCAGCAAGGCTGCAAGATCATCTGGCTTTATTGTTTCCTTCACCTTTTGTGTTCCCTTAATAAATGGGACCTTTGAAGCCCCAAGAGCGATTGACTGCATCGATATTTCGCCATCAGCTACGTACCATAAATAAGATCTAATCGCAGCCAACCTGTTATTACAGGTGCCAGCGGAACATCCTTTATTCACTGCCCTGTGAATTCATGTACTGGGCCAGCTGCCGCATTGCACGGCGCGATTTTGCTTCATCTGCATGATAAGACAGCCATGTGTCCGATAATTCTTTTGTTATGATTGCCCTATCGATAGCATTGACTTGCCTGATGAAAGTTGTCGAATACTGATTATGGATAGCCTTCCGTATTTTGATAGCTTGGCAGATCGCTATGAAGAACAGGCGTGTCCAAATAGTGAACTGATCAATAAACGGATAGCTCAAAAAATTGAACAGGGTATTGGCAGAGGTGTCCGTGGTGAAAAAGATTATTGCGCCATTTTAATAATTGGCTCAGAATTGGTTCGGTTTATGCGGAGTATTGCAACTAATAAATTCTTTTCACCACAAACGAGAAAACAAATTGACATTGGCATCGAAATTGCTGACATGGCGAAAGAAGATAAAACTGAAAGCCCTATAAAAGTTGTGCTTTCTTTGATAAAGCAGATGTTAGTGCGTGATGAAGGCTGGAAAGAATATTATGCTTCTGAAATGGATACGATTGTAGAAGATAATGCAGAATCACAGGTATATGACAGGCTTTTAAAAGAACGGCAGACAGAACAATTTTTTTGTGAAGGTGAGTATGAGAAAGCTATTTCTTCCATGCAGCGATTGATTGATGGGCTTAATGTTGATGACACAGAAAAGGGTTGGTATTTACAGCAATTAGCAAGATATACATATCCGACAAGTATTGCAGAATCGATTAAAATTCAAAAAAGTTCATTTAAGAAAAATACACAGCTTTTAAAACCGAGTACAGGAATTGATTATACAAAAATTTCTTATATACACCAAGACCGCCTAAATAATATCAGAACATATATGCGGAAATTTTCAGATTATAGTGAATTGTTTTTGTCAGTTAATGCGACATTAGATAATTTGTCTTTTGGTATTGAAGCTACTAAATTTGAAGCTGCATTAAAAGATGTTGGTGCTTTACTTGGCTATGTCAGCCAGCGTCCAGATAAAGAAATTCGGAAGGGACCTGATAATCTTTGGTGTGGTTCGAATGATCATTATTTATTATTTGAATGCAAAAGTGAGGTGTCCGGAACCCGTCAGGAAATCACGAAACATGAGGCGGGACAAATGAATAACCATTGTGCATGGTTTGAAGATCAATATGGCCCAAATGCAAATGTAGACAGATTTATGATTATTTCGACAAAGACACTTTCTTATGAGGGAGATTTTACACATAAAGTTAAGATAATTCGTCCAAATAAACTTAAGATCCTGAAGGATCAGATAAAAGGGTTTATTAAAGAATTAAAACCGTTTTCCCTGGATGAGATATCTGATGATACTTTACATGAATTTTTAACGTTACATCATCTGAATGTTGAAGATTTTTCTGAGCAATATTCTGAAGAATACTACCATAAAACTAGATAAGAAATGCGAGTACAGCTAATTGGATGAACCGAAAGGCTGTACTTTTTATTTTTAAGAAAATATGATATGGAATATGTCTGTCTTTTTGTTTGTAAAATTTCTGAAAATATTCTGGTGAAATGGTAGTATGATATGGAGAATGTTAAAAAACGTAGGGGAGAACGAAAAATGAGATTGCAGGATAAATTAGTACCGTATCTGGAATATTGCACATATAGAAAGGAACTGGATCAGAAAACAGTAAAAGCATATCGAATCGATCTCAATCAGTATTTTACTTTTGTTGCTTGCGAAGAGCCAGACAAAGAGAAGATTGAGGAATATATTACAGAATTACATAAAAAATATAAGCAAAAAACAGTGAAACGCAAAATAGCCTCTGTCAAAGCATATTATAGTTATTTGGAAGAGAATGAATTGATTAAAGAAAGTCCATTTCGAAAAATAAAAGTCAAATTTAAGGAAAATTTGATTCTTCCGAGAATTATACCGCGTGAAGAGATTGAACATTTATTAAACCATATGTATGGCTGTCTGCAGCAGGCATCGGAGACGGTTTATAAATATTGCCTGAGAGATGTGGCAGTAATCGAGCTTTTCTTTGCAACCGGGGCCAGAGTTTATGAAATATCAAATATACGGGCAGAAAATGTGAATCTGAATACTGGGCTGATTCAACTCATGGGAAAAGGAGCGAAAGAAAGATATGTTCAGATTGGCAGTACCTCAGTGTTGAATATTTTGCGGAAATATTATGCTGAAAACAGAGCGGCGATTAAAAAAAGTGGATATTTTTTTGTAAATGGCAGGGGCAACCGGTATACGGAACAGTCCATTCGACTGATGCTAAAAAAATATACAGCTCAGGCTGGAATAGAAAGAAATATCACACCGCATATGTTCAGACATTCATTTGCAACATATCTGATTGAGGAAGGAGTGGACATAAGCTGTGTACAGCGGATACTGGGGCATTCTTCCATAAAGACAACACAGATCTATATTCATGTGGCAGCCAGAAAACAGGCAGAAATCTTACGGGATATGCACCCACGGAATAATATGAAGATCATAGGAGCAGCGTAAAGGAACGCATAAAGATACATATATAAAATGCAGGAGAAGAGATCGGCGGAAAAGGGCGGTCTTTTTGGCGTATAAATATTATAGGGTAATTGGTGAACAAATGTTAGAAGACGAAAATATCTGGATTTTGAGATGAATTTTATGGAAAAAGACAGATGAAGTTGTTATAATTATATAAATAATTCCTAATTATCCATGTTCCCAGTAGTCTTAAACCATTATATTAATTATGAAATAAAAGGGGGAAGCATATTATGAGATTGCTTATTTTGGCTACAACGAAATTTGCACCTACATATAATGAAAAACTTATATCACAGATTAATTATTTTAATAGCTTTGACAATATGAAGGCAGATATTTTTATTGATGCTTCTTTAGTAGAAATTGAAAAAATGTTAAGTACATCACAGTATGATCTTATTTATCCAACAACTGTTTTTGATTATAGTAATGACGGATCAAGTATTATTTCATTTAATTCATATTTATACAAATTATTAGAGTATTATAATATAAATTATATTGGAAGCCCACTTTTTTCTCATTTGTTGTTAAATGATAAAGCACTTACAAATTTAGAGTCAGGAATGGGACTTCCAAATCAAATTGTTACAAGACAAGCATGGATTGCTAATAGAAAATCTGTCGAAAAAAAATTATTAACCTTTAAACTACCGGCAATTGTAAAACCAAATACATTAGCTGCATCATTAGGCATTGATGAATCTTCTATAATATGGAATACTGATGATTTTGGAAAAATTATTGATCAACGTTTTCAAAGCTTCCCACATCTTACCGAAATACTAATAGAATCGTATCTGAACGATGCTACAGAATATACGGTTTCCATAACAGGAAATACGGGAAGGTATTTATTTAATGTATCTAAATTGAAATCTAAAACCCAGCATCATGCATTGCATTCATATAATAGTAAGCTTACCATTTCAGAAAAAAGAGATTTTACATATGTTATTGAAGATAACCGTGGAGTATTATATGAACTTCAAAAGCATACAGAACAACTTTTTGAGCAAATGCATCTTCGCGATATGGCCAGATTTGATTATTTGCAAGATAAAAATGGAAAATTATATTTGATAGATGCGAATTCGCTTCCTGCTTTGTCTAATAATTATCTATATGAATATATTTCTACCGGACGGTTGCGTTTAGAACAATTGTTATTGCTAATTTGTTTAGTAGCACAAAAAAGAATTGGATTAAAAATAAACACTAAATTATTAGAGGAATATCCTGTTGAAATTGTCAGGGTTCTGTTTTAAACAGGACCCTGACAATTCAATAATTCATCAATGTTTTTTTGAAGTTTTTGCGCTTCAAGAAAATATAAATGATCAGTTGCATTGAGGCTTTCGTAATAACTTATAGCATAAGCGATATACCTTTGGGCCTCTCGTAATAATGAAATATCTGATCTGTTATGCTCAAGAATAATTTGTGCAAATTTTCTGCAGCAGTCACAAGCCCTATATGGAATATTGTATTTAATAGATAACTGATACCCCTCTCGTAAAGAATTAAGAGCTTTCTCATAATTTTTTTCTAATATCTGAACACGTGCCAGCATCCTATAATATTGTATTCTCCTTAATGGGACAGGATATTTTTTTAGTGTTTTCTCCATTTCAGTTATATAGTTTCTCGCCGATGATACACTATTAATTTGAAAATATTGGGCTATGGCACATAGTTCAATTAATTCAGCTTGAATTTCTAACTGCAGCAGAACATCGTCACATGTTTTGGCATAATGGTAAACAAATTTAAAAAATTCTTCAGTTTTTTTGTAATTTTCATAATCGGAAAAACTTACATTTCCTTCAGAAATTCTTAATTGCAGTCTATTTTTTAGAATGATTCCTGTGTTTAACTTTAACCGAGCATTCCAATACGCAGATAAACTACATGTATTTTCTATTTTTTCATAAACTGTCATAGCATCATCAAATCGTGTTAATTCTCTGTAAATTGCACCTAATTCTAATGCTGTTTGACATGTTTTATCCGGGACTAAATGTTTTAATTGGTTATCAAGCACTTTTTTTAAAAGTTCTACAGAATCATTAAGTTTACCTTCATATCTGAGAAGAATAGCATATAAAATGTCAATATCATCATGCAAGCTATTTTTTGAAGCAATCAACAAATTACTTGCTTTAGCACAGTGAACTTTGGCTTGATAAAACACGTCATTTTCAAATTTATAAGCAAAAACATATAAATATTTTGCATAGATAAATTCATAATAGGCCTGGTCATCAGAATCAATAATAGGATTTATATTATATGTTGTATAAATAATAGGATTTAATGAATCCAATATTTTAATTGAAAATTGTTGCTTCTCATCCAAAAGATTATTTATTTCCTGTAAGATTGCTATTAAAAATTTTGAATGATAATCTAAACCGATTCTATAATCAATTTTGTTAAACAATGCAATCCAGAAATCTTCTACAGGTTGTTCTTCCTGCATTTTTAAGATTGATTCTATAAGTACTTTTGTTAATGAATAATTATCCCTTGTAAGAAAGCGTAATAAAATATTTAAATAATTCTCTGAATTAAAATATTTTTGAATCCTTAAATAGTCTAATAAGGATAATGTTAAAATTGTAGGACTTTTTTGTTTTTCATAAATTGATGCACAAAAATTTTCCGGATTATCTATCTGTGTTAAATATTTTGTCAAAAAGATTTGTTCATAACTTTCATGTGAAAAATTTATCTGTCCCGTTGTTTTTTCGTATGCTAAAATACCAGAAGATTGCAGTTTTAATATGTCTTTTTCTAATTTTTCTTTTGCAATATGCATTTTTCTAACAATATCGTTTATGAACACTTTTCTTCCTTCATATTGATATTTTACTAAAATAATTGCTTCTGTAACATTCGATAGCTCGTTTTGTATCACTTCATCTTTGGCAATATTATTAAAAATTGTATCATACCATTTCAATGAAAAAATGGCAAATTCTTTTTCACCCAAATCAGAGAAAGAACATAAAATTTGTCCAAATAATTGAATATAAAAAGGTGTTTGTAATATACTAGAAAACTCATGGTATAATTTTTTCAAAATTTGTCGATTTAAGGATGTTTCCTTTTGAAGTAATTCCAAAGTCTGAGATTCTGAAAAAACTGGAAGTTGATATAGTGGAAAAATAGTTCTATTTTCTGCCAAAGGCGTATAAAATACACCTGGTCTAGGCTCGAGTGCTTCATTTTGACGCAATTGAAGATATGAGTCCGTTCTTAAAGAAAGAATAATTTTGATATTGCGATATTCCTTTTGTGATAACATTTCTGTAAATTTTATTAATCCATTATAATTGTCCTGTAAAAAATTAAAATTCCCAGGCATTTCATTTAACGCATCATAAACTAATACCAGTGTTTGCTCCCTGCATAGAAATAACTTATTAATTACTTCAAGTTTTTCAAAATCGGAAAACCAATTAGAAAATACGTTGATCCCTCTTTGTAATAAACGTTGTTCCCTTCCGCTAAATGGAAGTATAACGAAGTTACTTGTATTCTGGAGGTTTTTTATTAAATATCCCAACAAAGTGGTTTTTCCACTGCCACTAGCACCTAAGAGCATAAATCCAGAATTTATAGAATCGAGAAAATCATGCAGAACATTAACTACATCAGTGATGATAAAATTTTCTAAATTAATTTTTTCGAAAAAATTGCAGCAAAATTCCTTGCTTTTCTGTAAAAGTTCATCATATAAGCCTAATTCTTGACCAGATTTATTGTCAACATCATAAACTATGTAAATACTTTCTATAAAATATGTTTGACGTGTTCCAAGTGTACTATGAAAAGGAGCATACATATCTAAAAGATATTTACGAAGTATTCGATCATCTTCCTGAGTTAAATCCTCCAACGTTATAGTTGTAGCTCGAGCAGAAGGCTCTATTTTCTTACAATTATTTTCTAATAATATTTTGGCACGATATTCATAGGATGGAAGTTTATTGTGAGAAAAAGCAGTTTTTTCAAACAATGCTATGATTTTAATCATAGAAAATAATGATTGTATTTCAGAGAACTCACCCTTTTTCAAAACATATGAAAAATCTTTATTTATGTCAAAAGTTACAATAATCTCATAGTAATTTTGAGCATTTTTCTCTATAAGAAATAATCTTTTTAACAAATCCCAAAAATCATCATTAAGTCTTGGGGCATCGGGATATATTTCATATCTTGCTTTGATATTATCAATAAACTTTATCGGAACTATAGGATAACCTTGTGTTTGAGCATAAATGTCTAATGCAAAGGCTAATATTAAGGCTTCAACACCATTGGCTATTTTAGATATACTATTTTGAGGAAGAATTTTATCCTGACAAATATTAATTAATATAGACAACAGTGAAGAAGAAGCTTCTGAAAAATAGGGGGCCTGTATTTTCCATTCATATATATCTAGTAATTCATGTTCGATTTTTAGTAAAATTGAGAATACTAATGAAATTCGTTTACTTAATGATATTGTATCAAACAAAAAACTGTTCTTCCAAATTTCAACCGTTTTAAAAGTTTCATTCGGTAATGCAGACAATTTTCTTACTAATGTGGGAAATAGGATATTAAAATCACCGTATTCTCCATAAATAAAGTTTCCTTCTGAATTGCGTTTTTTCATCCAGTCATAAATAGGGTCATTTGTATATCCATCATATATTTCTGGCTTTGTAGGACTCACCCAAAAGGCACAATGATCATCAGATGTGTTTAATGAATTCATGATGCCAATATCTTGCCCACGGTATCCAACAACAATTACAATCCCTTTTGTTAACTGACGAATTTTATTTTCTAATTCAGCAGGTAATTTTTGCAGTTCAAATGGTGAAAAACGAAGATTGCCATATTTTAAATCTCCATGAGCTTTGATAAACGTGATTTTGGGATTATCACCCAGTTCACTAGTTAGTTCTCCTACGATTTTTCGATGTGGAATATTTTCTAATATCTTATCAATTAATGGATCAAAATTTGTTGTAATTATATTTTGAACATAACCATGTTCAATCAAATATTTTATTGCAAGATATCCCTCTGAAGGCTTTAAATCATTGAAATACGGCTTCAATAAATTTATCTTATCTTTTTTACCCAATCCATTCCACGCGATATTTATGAATGTTTTATATAATTCATTCCAGGTATCAGGCATTCCAGAAATATCTTCAAGCTGAGTTTCCACAATGTTTTTTACAATACCATATGTAGAAATGTCATGAGGTGAACTTGCTAAAGAGCATCCTGCCCCTAAGAATAAAGTTATTCCATCATTTTCATCAGATTGATGTATTTTCATTTGATGGATCATTTTTCCGATTTTAATATCTGAATAATCATTCATTTACATTATCTCCTGCCAAATATAGATAGTTATATAATTCATTGCTTGTATGGACAAATTACAATGATAGATAATTAGGAATTATCCGTTATTGATCAGGATAATGGAGTTGCAGTCCGGCAGAAGTACTGTTTCATAGATGTGAGACCATCGACGAAGAAATACCTCTGTTTTGGAGTTATGGTAATGCAAGAGAAAATGATAATTGAGTATCTGGTTACTCCTATTATTTGTATCAAAATATGCTGTTTGAGTTAGCATGATATTATGAATAAGCAGAGGAGAGATTGATTATGGAAAATCGTATCAGACAGCTCCGTGAAAAAGGGGGCTTAACACAGGAAACCTTGGCGATAGAATTAGAAATAACACAGCAGCAGCTTAGTAAATATGAAAGGAACATTGCATCTATCAAAGTGGAATCTCTTAAAAAGGTGGCAGCTTATTTTAATGTGACAACGGATTACCTGCTTGGAACATCAGATGTCAAAAGAGATGTAGTAGGTGCAGTAGAAATGGGTAAAACGTTGGAGGAATATTACGATCTGGTTGAATTATATAGAGGCTTGAAACAGTGCGACCAGAAAATAGTTCTGGCGATCATTGCTATTATTAAGAATGCAAGCGGCCGGAAAGAGTGAGAAGAGTTTTGGTATGTTCAAATAATGTGTGCCAGAGAAATAGAAATGTTATAAATTGTAAAGGAGAATCAGGGATATTTTCCATACTTTATTGACAAGACGGATTTGTTTGTATGATAATTTATGAAAAGGGAATTTGGTAAAGGAGCAACTTCGGAAGTAATTACTTGATGATGAACCTGTCATAAGTTGAGAATGTGGAGGGGTACATATGGGCCTGGCATCAATCATTATATCAGCAGCAACAAAAGAGATTGCCGGATTTACGGTAATCGGTTATCTGACGGAGAAAGCCGCGGATATCGGTACCGGAAAAATCTGGACAGAATTGAAAAAGAAAATAGGTGATAGACCTGATTCGTTTGAATGCAGGTTATATGGAGCAATCGAGAAAAGTGTTGGAGAGTATCTTTGCAAAGGGACTACTGAAGATGTATCCGCTGCAATTTGCGAATATATTTTTGATGCGTGGTGCCGGGAAGGGTATTTAACACCTAAGCGGATTTCAAACATATTGCACGGCTATTCTTCATATGCAAAGCAGAATGATATCCTAGCGTGGTATCGCACTTTTCAGGATCAAATCATAAAAGATGACATCTTGTATCCTATGTTTATGATGAATAACATACAGTTAAGTGGCGAACTGCAAAGGGAACAGGATAAAAAAATAGACCAGGTATTGGCATTGTTGCAGACTGTTATGAAAGAGAATAAAGAAGCCCAGCAGGAAAAACCGGAATATATATCTGATCCGCCTACAGATATTGATTCGTTCTATGTGGACAGAACGATACTTGAAAATGAATTATGGACTACCATTGTTTTATCCGGGAAATCGGTACTTCTATATGGGATAGGCGGGATAGGCAAAACGGAAACGGCAAAATCTTTTTTGAAAAAAATCTATTCCATGTCCTGTGATGTTACAGGCGTTTATCAGATTGCTTGGGTTACATATATAAATGGAAAGTTGAAAGATTCTCTGATTGAGGCGTTTCATGATACAAAAGGGTATACAGACAGGGAGGAGGCATGGGAACATATATACAATGTGATACAAACCCAGCGCGAGAAGCTGCTGATTGTAATTGATAATGTGGAAACGATAGAACAGGATTCGGATATTGAAAGATTGGGAGACCTGCCTTGCAGGATACTGGTAACGAGTAGAACTGAAAAGATTGGCGGGCTTTATAGATATTCCGTAGACCATTTGCCAGAGGAAGACTGCCGGGATATCTTTTATCATTATTATGTGGGAGATCACGATAATCATTACTTGGATAAGATTCTGGGATTAATAGAATATCATACGGTAATGCTGGAGCTTTTGGCAAAGACAGCTAATATGGAAGAAAAAACTTTGCAGGAGTTTTATGCGTTGCTTGTTCAAAAAGGATTTCGAATAAGTAATGAAAATGTTGATTCGCATCATCCATCATTGAAATCGGAAAAGAGGATAACAGAACAATTAAAAATCTTATTTACGATTTCAAAGTGTCGTATCCAAGATAAGGATTTGCTGTGCCAGCTTTCCGTGATACCGGCAATCCCATTCCAATATAAAGCTGTGAGAAATTGGATTGAGATTCAACATAAGTCACAGTTGGAATATCTGGTAAAGACTGGTTGGCTTAAAAGCGACGGAAAGCTTGTTTCAACATATATCATGCATTCTGTTATCGCTTCTGCTATACGGTTTCAGAATGAGGAGCATTTATATGAAAAATGCAGATATGTGATCCATTCCATTACAAAAGAAATGGATTGTGGAGAGCAGGAACATGGTGCAGAAAAGTCTTATTTGATTCCGTTTTCATGGTCCATTTCGGATGTGCTATGGAACCATTTGTGCAATGAACAGGATGCAGAGTTCCTGACAAATCTTGCATATATTTATTATGATATAGGAAACTATGATAATGCGTATCAGTTTTTTCAAAGGGCATTAGAAATAGATGAACGAGTGTCCGGGCCGAATTCCATTACCGTTTCTTCAGATTACTACAATCTTGCAGACGTAAGCTATAATATGTATCAATTTTCAAAATCTCTTTCGTATTTGAGGAAAGCTCTGGCAATCCGTAAAAAATATTATTCGTCCGACGATATTGAAGTTGTTGTGCTTATAAAGTTATTGGCAGGAATATATGTAAAACTGAACCGATCGGATCGCGCTGAAGCACTATATTTCTGGGCGGCAGACAAATTTGAACGGAATCCGGAAACCGATATTCTACAGTTGAGTACACATTACTCCGATATGGCTTCTTTTTTTAGGGAGCGTGGATATCCGGGAGATTACGACAAGGCAAGATCCTATTATCAGAAGGCGGAACGGGGGATGAAGCAGATTTATGGGGACAAGCCTCATCCGGAAATGGCTGCCTTTTATGATGGGTATGCGTTGCTTTATGATAATATGGGAAAATATTCAGAAGCACTTTCCCTATTTCAAAAAGCTTTAGAAATAAAACAAAAAACATTAAAGAGAGAGCATCCAGACATTATTCAATCCTATGGAAGTATTGGATTGATCTATTATGAACTTACAGAATATGATAAAGCACTGGATTGTTTAAATGAGGCTTTAGAAATTGCGGATAAAATCTGGCCAGGTCCGTCTTCATTTAAAGCAGATATTTATAATAATCTGGGGCTTGTATACCGGAGTAAAGGAGACTATCCGAAAGCAGAAGATTTGTATGGATGTGCGCTGTGTATAAGAGAAGAGATTTATGCATCAGATCATCCGATGGTTTTGGCAACAAAAAATAATATTGCTCAGGTCTATGCCAGTGAAGAAAGGTATGGCGAAGCTATTTCACTATTTGAAACAGTTATACGGGAGTACCGTGAAAATTCTACAGAGGATTCAGCATTTCTGGCAACAGTATATGATAACCTGTCAACTGCATATCGGGAGATGGAAAGATACGAAGATGCTATTGATATATGCACAGAAGGGTTGAATATACGCAAAGATATTTATGGGAAGAGGAGTTTGGACTATGCAATCAGTTTAAATAATCTTGCCCTGATTTATTATGAAATGGGAATACTTAATGATGCGGCAGATATATTTAGTGAGGCATTGGCGATTAAAAAAGAGACCCTTCCTGAAATACACGGGCAAATCAGTATCGGTTATTTTAATTTAGGTCTTGTGTATGATAAGCTCCATAGGGATAATGAAGCACTGGAAAATTACCGGGCTTCTATGGAAATAGACAATGAACTGGAAGCATATGAAGATGTTCTGCTGACAGCCGAATATATTGCTGAGATATATGAAAGGAACGATATGCCGGAGGATGCAGAAGCATATCGTACACTTTGCAGCAAAGATGATGTGCATTAAAGGGAAAAGATAAGAAAGGGCAAGTAATATGGAGTCAATAGCTTTGGCAAGAACATTTTCTGTCGCAGATTATGTAATTTCTAAAACATTAGATATTGAAATCGAAAAATTATGACCTGAGATAAAGAGAAGATTTACATGTGACAGGGAGACGGTAGAATCTCTATTTTATGATGTAATCGAGATCAGTGTCAGAAAGTTGAAGAGGATAATGAACAAGAAATAGAGAAACAGGAGCTGCCTTTCATGAATGCATGGAATGGCAGAGCTTTGTGCTGTGATTATAAAAATGTAGGATATAATAATTAAAACGGTTGCGGGTAAACTGGCGTATGCGGTATAATGCAGATATTACAATAGAATGTAGAAGGTGATACAGTGAAAATAGATTTTTTAGAGATAATAAATTTTAGAAATATGCGTTCTGCAGCATTAGATTTCGCAAATAGAAATTTTGTGGCTTTAATTGGAGACAATGGAAGCGGTAAAACAACGATTCTGGAGTCCATCACCAAAGCGTTTGTTCCCGTACTGCGTGCAGTAAACGGGGAGGCTGTGAAACAATGTGATTTAAGTAACACGGATATTAAAGAAGGAACTTCAAGTGTAGCGGTAACGCTTGGTATTGATCTTGAAGGTGCAAAATACACATGGACCAATAAAAGGAGAAAAGCTTCCATTTTTCCTTATGATGAAGCAATTGAGATAAGAGGACAAAATGGGAATGATTTGAAAAAATTAAAACAAAAATATATAGAATGTGTTACAGCCGGATATCTGCCATTAGTTCTTTATTATGGAACAGACAGGATTATAAGAGAGGTTCCAAGACGTGGACATATCAAGAATTTTGAAGTGATGGATTCTTTACGGAACTGCTTTGACAATGTTAATTATTTCAGGGATTTCTATGATTGGTTTAAGACAGAGGAAGACATTGAATTACGAGGACTGAGGGAAAACCCCGATTATAAAAATCCACGACTTGATTGTGTCAGGACAGCATTGGAGAGGATGATCCCAGGTTATAGTAATTTACGAATAGAGTTAAATCCGTCAAGAATGCTTCTGACAAATAGTGAAGGAATTGATCTGCAGATTGACCAGTTAAGTGGTGGCTATAAAGCAGTTCTTTCAGTAGTGGCAGATATTGCAAAACGACTTGCGATTGCAAATCCGCAGTCTGTAAATCCTTTGGAAGAGGAAGCGGTTATATTGATTGATGAATTGGATCTGCATCTTCATCCAAAGTGGCAAAAAACAATCGTTGAAGATCTGAGAAGGACTTTTCCTAAATGTCAGTTTATCATTTCAACGCATTCCCCGTTTATCATTCAGGCATTAGCAGCAAGTGAAATCTATGACATCAGTAAAATGCAATATGCGGGCGAACAGGGAAATTATAATGGCTGGAGTATTGAAAATATACAGGAACAGATGATGGGGGTTGAGCGAAAAACTCCATTGTATAATATGCTGATCAAACAATTCTCAGATGCGGTAGATGCGGAAGATTATGAACTGGCAAAAAATCTATATAAAAAGCTGCTGGAAATGACACATCCGGAGAGTCAGGAAAGAAAGATTATGAAGTTAGACATGGAGATGATTGAACCAGATGATAAAACTCAATAGAGGAGAATGCCCGAAAGAGCTTACTGATGAAGTAAAAGAAGAGCTCACAGAACTATATAAAAAGGATAAAGAAAAAGATGTCTGGAATTCACCTAAAATAAAAAAAACATTAAAAGAAGCACTGCTGGAAATGAGCCATGGAAAATGTTCGTATTGTGAATGTGCTTTGGGAATTGAATCGAAAGATGTAACGATTGACCATTTCTTACCTAAAAAGTCGCATGAAGGGTTAGTGGTAGAGTGGGAAAATTTATTTCCAGCTTGTTTGCGATGTAACAGAAAGAAAAATGATAATGAAGATCGGCTCGTAAACCCCTGTATGGATAAACCAGCAGATTATATAGGTCTGGCAAAGAAAAATCCATTTCGACTAGTAGGTATAGATGATGAAAAAATCGGAAAAAATACGATAACAGCAATTGGATTAAATGATATTGTACGGGTAATGGGAATTCGTATGGAACAGTGGGAAAATATCTATCAGCATATGGAAGAAATTTATGAAGATCTGCAAGAGGTTGGTTATCAGAAAAAGTATAAAACAAGATTTGAAAGGCTGATGGGAAAATGTACTGCTGGAAATGATTATGCAGCAGTGAAGGCAACGAATATGTTGAATGATGATATATATAAAAGTATCAAGCAGATTCTGGTATCAGAAGGCGTATGGACATCTAATTTGCAGGAAATGGAGAATGAAATACAGGATATTTCATTGAAAATGGTATGAGATGCCATATATGGAAATACATAATTGACTACAACAATATCTTGTGTTAATAGGCTTGTGAAATTTGTATTTGTATCTGTAGATACAGATAAGAAACGCTGGTTCCGGATCTGACCGGGAGTAAAACATTAAGAAGCCAAAGGCCTCCTGCCTTTGTAATAAATAAGGTCATTTAGAATGAAAATTTCTAAATGGCCTTTTTGTGTTGAAAAAATATGACAGACAACAAGTACAAATCAGCAAAGTCAATGTACATAAACAGATTATAAGAAAGTTCTGGAATATCTTGAATTTCTTTGCAATATATAGGTGAGAAATACAAAATTCGTATGCGGCTATAAAGCAGGCTGTTTGAGATATCCGAGACATTATGATTTATGTATATGGTCAGTATAAGATGTAGGTTTAGAAATGAAACATATTTTTAAAATATATGGAAATTCCATGTGAAACATGGGAGTCCACAGGGCAGATACATATAGAATTTGACAGCAGAGGGGAGGGGAAAGTAGCATAATAGAATAATAGAAAATATCTTGAGACATTGATATTTGTCGGTGTCTCTTTTATTTTGACAAGTTTTGAGGACGATATAAGCGGAGTACTATGTATGGGTGTCTTAGGACATTTAACAAAAGAAGAAAGAGAATCTTTGTGGGAAACTTTTGAGAAAAAATTAAAAACGGGTACACCTGTTTTGATTGGAGTTTTGAATAAAAAATTTCTTTCAGTACCTATTGGAACACCAATATCCATTGCACAACAAGGTAAAAATCGATATGAAACATTTATAAAAGAGATAAATTGTAATAATAAGGAGAAATGTGAATGGGTGATTTCATATAGAATTTCTTATAAAAATAAGGTGATTAGAGAAATAACTTGTCCAATGAACTGGAATTATGAGAGTGAGGAAGCAGTATTAAAAGAGTTATCATATGCAAATTTTAGATGTGTAAAAGTATCAGATACATTATTATTTGCCAGAAAAAAATAAAAAAGCAAAAAGAGTACAAGAAATTTGGGACTTGCCTAAAAAAAAATTAAGTCATATAATCCAATTAGAAACAACTAACTTTTGTGAGAGGAAATGGTATGTTGGCAAAAAATAGGTCTTTAAATGAAATTTATTACAAATTACTTTTGAATTCTCCTCAAATGATTACTATGGATATTCCTTTAAAAATAGGAAAAGGAAATATTTCTCAGACAAAAATAAAGCATGGTGTAATTTTAGCTGATTGGAAAATGTGTTATGAAAGCGATATGAATGTTCAAGGTCCTGTTAGTAATGAATATATTCAAATAATTTTTTGCTTAAATGATGGAATTTCATGGGGAATGACAGGTAATTATAGGTCTGTGAGTATACAAAAAAATGAATCTTGTATTTATACTGGCCATGGAGGAACAGAATACATTTGCTATAAAAAGGATAGCGAATATTCATTTAAGAGTATTAAAATTCCTCTTACATATTTTAGGCATATTCTTGAGGAATATTTTGAAAAATGTGAAGCTACAGTTTATGAGGAGAAACTGTTGAATGAAATTTCGAAAGTTCCAGTAACACCTAATATGAAACAGATTTTAACAGATCTAAGTTGTTTTACCCAATACCGAGGTAGCTTAGGCTATCTATATCTTGACGGCAAATTGCTGGAATTACTGTCTATTTATTTAGGTGAAGTGTTTGAGCAGGATATTCTTATGGGGAAAAATATTTCCATATCCCGTACCGAAAGAACCGCTATTATGGAGGCTAAGCGTATTATAGATTGTCAACTTGCCTTTGCACCTTCATGTGAAGAACTATCCCGTCTAGTACACTTAAGTATGACGAAACTGACTCGTGGATTTTCACTATTTTACGGTATGCCAATCCACCAATATGTCATCGAACAACGATTAACTCAGGCGGCACAACTTCTTTTAGAAGGAGATTGGAACGTAAGTGAAGTCGCTGCAATTGTTGGATATGGAAAACCTAGCAATTTTGCTGCCGCATTTAAAAAAAAATATGGTGTATCTCCCAAAAATTATCCGGAAAGTAGATTTGTTTAGATAAAAAGTTAAGATTGACGGTTTTTGGGTTAAATCGGGTTGGTTTTGGGTTGGTTTAGTCTAATATAACTGATATTCTATGTAGCGTGGTTAGAAAAAACTAACCGCGTTACATTTTATTATGAGGAGGTAAGAGTATGAAACAAAAGCTAAATGCGAAAGATTTTATTCTCATCGGTGTTTTAACGGCCCTCATGTGGATCATCTGCATGATTATCAGCACTATTATGAGCGTGGCAGGTCCGGTGACAAATGTATTTTACCCATCCGTTGTTGCAATCCCGAATGGTATCGTTATGATGCTTCTACTGGCTAAGGTACCGAAGAAAGGCGTGTTTACCATTTGCGCCGCAATTCAGGCTATCCTGTTTCTGCTGGTGGGTGCTTTCTGGTTCATTCCTATCGGTTTGATAATTGGCGGTGTCATCTGCGATTTCCTGGTTATGAGCCGGAATGAAATTACAATGAAGTCCATGATGGCAGCCTATGCGCTGTTCAGTGCTATTTTTGCTTTTAGTGCTATCTGCCCTATCAAATTTCTTCAAAGCGCGTTTGTCGGAGCAATGGAGAAAAACAATATTGCCCCGGAGTACATTCAGGGAATGTTGAACATTACTTCCGTTCCCATGCTGGTAGTCATTGTTGCTGCCGGATTGGTGGGCGGTCTGATTGGTGGCTTTATCAGTCAGAAAGCATTGAAAAAACACTTTATCAAAGCTGGACTTGTTTCAGTAAAATAACAGGATCAGCCCCCTGAAACTTTATCAGGCAATACAGGCAAGCGGGCTGCCTGACTTCAGAGCGTGGGGCTGAGAACAGTCCCGCGCTTTGATTTTTTATAGGGAGACATTTGAATGGAAGAAGCACAAATTAAACAAATAATCGAGCGCCAGCCCTTACATGGCTCTGCGCTCCTCGACCCACGTTGCAAGATACTTCTTTTGGTCTGCATTGGTTTTGTCAGTTATTTTCTGGCCGGAGAAGTTGTCAGTCTCGCGCTCATGCTGGTTTATGGGCTGTTTATTGCCTTGGGTAACGGTGGAAAATGGGCTGTCAAAATGATAGTGACCTATATTATTGTTGCTTATCTCAATGCCCTGCTCCGTTATGTCCAAGTTCCGGTTTTAAGTGTGATTATGAGCGTGTTCGGCGTGACGGTCTTAAAATTGATCCCTATCATGATGATGGGACTTTGGATATTGCGAACTACATACATGGATGACTTAATGGTGGCACTTCAACGGATGCGGTTGCCCCAGGCGGTCACAATTCCCCTTGTTGTTATGTTCCGATATATCCCTACTTTACGGATTGAATACCGACAAATCCGAAGCACGATGGATATTCGAGGTATCAGCGATACTGTGTGGAAACGGGTATCCCATCCGTTAGCAACCATAGAATATATTTTGATACCTCTGCTGATGCGGTGCTTGAAAGTTACCGATGAACTGGCAGCATCCGGCACAACACGCGGTCTGGAGTTGGAGTGCAAACGATATGCGCTGCGGCCAATCCGTTTTTCGTGGCGGGAAATTGTGGTATCGCTGTTGGGTATCCTCTTTTTGGTCGGGTTATTGTTTATCGACCAGACTAAAATCGGGGAAATCATTTTATGGAGGGTGTGACGATGATCTCATTTCAGAATTTCAGCTTTCGTTATGAAGAAAGCAAAGACTTTACCCTCCGTGGCATTGATATGACCGTACAGACAGGAGAATTTATTCTTTTGACTGGGCGAAGCGGCTGCGGCAAAACAACCCTGATCCGCTCGCTCAATGGTCTGATTCCGCACTTTTATCCCGGAGAAATCCAAGGGGATCTGCTCATGGACGGTCATTCGCTGCTGGAAATGAAGCCGTCTGAATTGGCCGGACAGCTTGGAACGGTATTCCAAGACCCACGTTCTCAGTTCTTTATGACGGATACCACGCGGGAATTGACTTTCGGCTGCGAAAATCTCGGACTGCCCCGCAAGGAAACGATTGACCGCATTGCAAAAGCGGCGAAAGAGTTGGAATTGGTAGACTACTTGAACAGAAGTATCTTTGCTTTATCCAGCGGGGAAAAACAACAGATCGCAATCGGTTCTGTTTATGCGCTGGTGCCAAAAGTATATATTTTTGATGAACCATCGGCCAATCTGGACTATGCCGCTACCAAACGGCTGGCAGAAATTATGGGAAAACTGAAACACGCTGGATACACCATTTTTGTGGTAGAGCATCGTTTTTATTATTTGCGCGATCTGATTGACCGAGCCTTTCTCATTCAGAATGGAAAAATTGAGCATGAGTTCACAAGGGAACAGTTTTGCTCTCTGCCTGAAGAAACACGAATTTCTTATGGTCTGCGGACAGCATACCCGGAACGCGATGCAGAACATTATCAGGAAAAGCCACATACAAAGGACGAGACACATCGGCTGGAAGTTCACAATTTAAGTTTTGCCTACAAGAAAGGGCCGGATATTTTCCACAATGTCAGCTTTGAAGCTCATGCAGGAGATGTGATTGGTATTCTGGGTCATAACGGAGCCGGAAAAACGACCCTCTTATCTATTCTAACGGGTCTGCTAAAGCAGCAGCGTGGCGAGGTCTGCTTTGACGGTAAAAAACTTACACCACGCCAGCGGCGGGCACTTTCCTATCTTGTCATGCAAGATACGGATTATCAGCTTTTTGCCAGCAGTGTGGAGGAAGAACTATCCCTTGGTATGAAGGATGATTGCAAAGAAAAAGTGGATGAAACGCTGAAAGCACTGGAACTATCAGATTACCGTGAATGGCATCCGGCATCCCTTTCAGGTGGTCAAAAGCAGAGGGTTACTATCGGTGCGGCAATCGTAAAGGGCAGCCCAGTGATCTACTTTGACGAGCCTACCAGTGGTTTGGACTACGATTCTATGGTGCGTGTCAGCAAACTGATCGAACAACTTTCAAGCTCTGGTGTGATCGTGTTTGTGGTGTCACACGATTTTGAATTTATTGTTCGTACCTGTACGGAGGTGGTTCAGTTGGATGATGACGGGGCTATTCAAAATCAAAGGCTTTCACCAGAAATTTTGAAAACGCTGTCCGAAAAATATTTTAACTGATAAGGAGGTTGGAATTATGTTTCAAAAAGTATTTGAGTATGCAGGGCCTCATAAGAAGGGGCTTTATGCAGCAACGGCCATCGTGCTGGTCAGCGTCCTGATGGGTGTCCTGCCCTTTGTGTTGGCTTATCAGGTGATAGCGCCGCTGGTCATGGGTGAATCTATTGGAGCATCCTTTATCATTTCGCGCGTGGCTCTTGTCTTGGCGTGTCTGGTGCTGCAAGCCCTTTTCTATGGCTGGGGACTGAATCTTTCTCACAAAGCCGCTTATGACACGCTGCTCCGTCTGCGAACGGCACTTCAAAAACGGTTTGAAAAGCTGCCCCTCGGTGTCATTCAGGATAAAGGCACCGGCACAGTCAAAAAGCTGTTCGTGGATGATGTAGACAGTCTGGAAGTTTTACTGGCTCACTCCATGCCGGAGGGAATTGCAAACCTGATGATCCCTATTGCGGTTTATGTGGCAATGTTCTTTGTGGATTGGAAACTGGCGCTTCTGTCGCTGGCATCTATTCCGATTAGTCTGATTGCCATGATGACGATGTATTCCGTCGGCATGAAGAAAATGGGGCCTTACTATATGGCCGGACAAAAGATGAACAATACCATTATTGAGTACATTAACGGTATGGAAGTTGTCAAGGTATTCAATAAGGACGCAGATTCCTATGAGCGGTTCCGCAAAGATGTATCAGATTACCGGGACTATACGTTGGCGTGGTATAAGGCGGCGTGGCCGTGGATGGCAATTTACAGTAGTCTGCTTCCATGCACCATTATTCTGACTTTGCCTGTGGGCGCATGGTTCGTTCTTTCCGGTTGGTCAACTCTTCCTAATTTGATTTTGGTACTGTGTCTTTCTTTGAGTATCGGTATGCCGCTGCTGAAATCCCTTGGTTTCCTGCCTACCATGCCCCAGCTCAACTATAAAATTTCTGCATTGGAGCAAGTGCTGGATGCACCGGAGCTTCAGCAGACAGAGGATGCGTTCCACGGGAAAGATGACACAATTACTTATGATCATGTTTCTTTTGGCTATCAGAACACACAACCCGGACCAGATGGAAAGCCTGTGGTGACCATGGATGAAGTTCTCCATGATATTTCCTTTACGGCAAAGGCTGGACAGAAAACAGCTCTTGTTGGTGAATCTGGCTCCGGCAAGAGTACATTGGCAAAACTGCTGATTCACTATTATGACCCGCAGAAAGGCAGCATTTCTATCGGAAGACAGAAACTTTGCGATATGAGTCTTGAAGCACTGAACAGCCGTATCTCCTATGTGGCACAGGATCAATACCTGTTCAACACCTCTCTGCTCGAAAACATTCGGCTTGGTCGGTTAAACGCAACGGATGAAGAAGTGGTGGAGGCCGCAAAGAAAGCTCAGTGTATGGAGTTCCTTGAGAAACTTCCGCAGGGTATTCATTCGATGGCTGGTGATGCAGGAAAAATGCTCTCCGGCGGTCAGCGCCAGCGTATTTCTCTGGCAAGGGCAATCTTAAAGGATGATCCTATTGTGGTGCTTGACGAGGCAACTGCCTATGCCGATCCTGAAAACGAGGAAAAGATGGAGGCTGCCATTGCAGAACTTGTAAAAGGTAAAACCCTTGTGGTTATCGCGCACAAATTACCAGCCATTATAAACGCAGATCAGATTTGTGTTATGGATCACGGAAAGCTGGTTGCAACGGGTAAACATCAGGAGCTGATCCAGTCCTGCCCAGAATATCAAAAGTTGTGGAAAGCGGCACAGGACAGCGCCGAGTGGAAAGTACATACTGCAAAGGAGGGGAAATAAATGTTTGCTTTGTTTTCAAGAATATTGAAACTTTCTGGCCGTTATAAGAGCCGTATTCAGGGCGCATTTGTTTGTGCGTTTCTGGAATCCATTCTGTCCAAAATGCCGATTTTTCTGGCCTTTGTGGTTTTGAGCGGATTTGCAAGCAAGACAATTACCGGGCAGACTTGCCTTTATGTGGGACTTGGCCTTGCTGCTGTTGTGCTGGTTCAGATGTTCGTCCACTATCTTAGTGACAGCCTGCAAAGTGCAGCAGGATATTTGATGTTTGCTGACAAGCGTATCGAATTGGGTGGTCATCTGCGGAAACTTCCCATGGGATATTTCACTTCCGGCAATATTGGCAAGATTAGTTCAGTCCTCAGTACCGACATGGTGTTCATTGAAGAAGTTTCTATGAGTACGCTGGGAAACATGATGAGCTATCTGCTATCCTCGTTGCTTTTGCTGGCGTTCATGTTTTATCTGAATTGGCAGCTTGGCTTGATCGCCTCGATAGTTACTATTTTGGCATGGCTGGTATCTAAGGGGATGAACAAAGTTTCCCTGCGAGAAGCAGCAGGCCGTCAGGAGCAGAGCGAACGGCTGACCGATGCGGTGCTGTCTTTTGTGGAGGGCATTGGTGTTATTAAGAGCTATAACCTGCTTGGAGAAAAATCCGAAGAATTGTCCGGCAATTTCAAGCGTTCCAGAAATACATCGCTTGACTTTGAACAGAAAATGACCCCGTGGACAATGGGGCTGAATATCCTTTATGGTATTGGTATTGCGGCAATTTTCGGCCTGTCTATTGTGTTGGAACAGAGCGGTGTGCTTTCTTTGGCTTATGTGTTGGGTGTTCTGCTGTTTGTATTTGATCTTTTTGGCCCGTTGAAGGCTCTCTATGGAGAAGCATCCAGACTGACCGTTATGAACGCTGCTCTTGATCGCATTGAAGCGGTACTGGACGAACCAGAACTTTCCGACAATGGCAAGCAGCATATTCCAGCTCAGGCACAGCCAGGACAGCCAGAAGTCCAGTTCAACGATGTTACATTTGCTTATCAGGACAAAGAGGTTCTGCATCATATCAGTTTTGCCATGAAGAAAAATTCTATGACAGCACTGGTTGGGCCATCCGGTAGTGGTAAGTCCACCATTGCAAACTTGCTGGCGCGACTTTGGGATGTAAAATCTGGCAATGTGACGATAAGGGGCGTGGATATTCGCAATGTACCTCTGTCGGAATTGATGGATCAGATCAGCATGGTATTCCAGCGTGTGTATCTGTTTCAGGACACCATTTACAACAATATCAGTATGGGAAAACCGGATGCTACGGAAGAAGAAGTTTATGAGGCTGCCAGAAAAGCCCGCTGCTATGATTTCATTATGGCTCTGCCTGAGGGGTTCAAAACGGTGGTTGGCGAAGGCGGTGCGACACTCTCTGGGGGCGAAAAGCAGCGTATTTCGATTGCACGCTGTATCCTGAAAGACGCGCCTATCGTCATTTTGGACGAAGCTACCGCAAGTGTGGATACAGACAATGAAAGCTATATTCAGGAAGCTATTTCCGAATTGGTGAAGGGAAAGACCCTGCTTGTAATTGCTCATCGTCTGAATACGATCCAAACTGCTGATCAGATTTTAGTTATAGACAACGGCCAGATTGCACAGCAAGGAAACCATGAGGAACTTTTGAAACAGCCCGGTATCTATCAGGATTTTGTCAATATCCGAAAGAGTGCGGCTGGATGGAGTCTTGCTTAATGGCGAAAGGAGCTGCCTATGAAACTTCGTACTGCCGGAGAGGATGCGGAGAATCGGCAGGCGCGGCAGATGATCATGCGGCGAAGGAGTACGGAGCAACTTAAAAGGTCTCACCTTAAAACGGATCGATGCAAGATCGAACGTTAATGATAGCGCAAAAGCAGTAGTATTATGTGAATACGTCATTCATGTTGTGTGAATTTCTGTTCTTCTCCTTGCAATCACCCCATCTGTGCAATATGAAACAAAAAGGGTATCAGAACGCAGCGTTTGGATGCTTCGCTCTGATGCCCTTTTACGATATAGTTTCTTTTACCGCGGCGACAACGATTATCGGAATTCCAGCGTCTCTTTCTGCAACGCTGAACCCCTTTTGATTAGTGATTTTTTCTCCGCACCTCTTGCAAAACAGAAAGAAACGCGGTATAATATGACCAAAAGAACCGAATTGGTCATATTTAAGGAGGCGTGGGCTTGGCTTTTACCGACTATGAAACAGAACAACTTCACAAGGCGCTGCTGAAGGAAACAAGACGCTGCGCCGTCACACTGGGGATGAAGAAAACCTCCGTGGATCAACTGACAAAGGCTGTCGGTATCGCAAAAGGCTCGTTTTATAAATTCTACGAATCCAAGGAGATGGCCTTCTTCGCAGTTCTGGAAAGTATCCACTCCGAGCTTTACGGAGTGGCTGACCATGCACTGAGCGAAGCAAACGGCTTGCCATCGTCGGAGCGCGCGGCAGAGGCGGTTCTGGCCGTCTGCCGGAGGCTGTCCGATACCGGCGACATGGTTTTCATTGAAAACGATGCGAAGCTGCTTTTGCAGAGACTGCCGGAGGATGTCAAAAACATCCATTACCACGATGACGAGACGCACATCCGTCAGCTTCTGGAAAAATATGACCTTGTGCCGAGTGGCGGCATCTCTTTGGCTGCCGCCACGGTGCAGGGACTGATTCTCACAGTTTCCCATAAGGAGCAGATCGGGGAGCTATACCCGCAGGTGCTGGAAACGCTGGTGTACGGTGCTTGCAGGGAGCTATTTGAATAAGCCGAAAGGCCGCAGAAATGCAGCTTTTTCAAGACATGCCAGTTAGCCTCCCCTAACCGCACAACTGTGCGTATCGGTTAGATGAATCTAACGCCGAAAGGAATGAAAGAGATGCGAGAACACAAGAATTTCTGGGACAAAAATGCCGGACGTTATGACCGCTTTATGCGAAAGGATCGGGTGGCGTATGACGAGATGTATGTGCTGATCCGGCCGGTTGTAAAAGCCAAGACGGTGTTGGAGCTGGCGACCGGCACGGGATTGATCGCAAAACACATCGTAAACGCGGCGGCGCACATCGAGGCGACGGACGCCTCTGCGGAGATGATTCTTGAAGCAAAGCGGGATAATCAATCTGCAAAGCTGCACTTTTCCGTGCAGGATATGTTCCGCCTGCCCTATGCAGATAAGTCCTTTGATGTGGTGATCGTGTCCAACGCACTGCATATCGTGCCGCAGCCGGAGAAAGCCCTTGCCGAGATTCGCCGGGTGCTGAAAGACGATGGCGTGTTGATTGCGCCGACCTTTACCCACGCAGGGAACTCGTTTACCGGCAAGGTCAGGGCATTTTTCATGAAGCTGGCAGGCTTCCCTCTCCACAGCAAGTGGACGAGCGCGGAATACCTGCGCTTCCTAAGGCAGAACAGCTGGACGGTGCGGAAAAGCGCTGTGCTGAAAGCCTCGTTCCCGCTGACCTATGCCGAGTGTGTAAAAATGGAGGTGTGATATGTCATTCTTTGAAAACACCCGCAAGCCCGTGGGCTTTGGCGGGAAAATTATGGTCGCCATGATGAATGTCGGGCACAGCGCCGTGGCCCGGTGGGGGCTTCAATTTCTGAATGCTGCGCCGGACGCCAAGGTGTTGGACTGCGGCTGCGGCGGAGGGGCGAACATCAAGAGACTTCTGAAAAAATGCCCGGAGGGTATTGTGAAGGGTATTGACTATTCCCCCGTCAGTGTGGAAAAATCCAAAAAGGTCAACGAGGCCGCCATAGCGGAGGGCCGCTGCACCGTTCTGCAAGGCAGCGTGGCGGATATGATTTTTGCAGGCGACTGGTTCGATGCGGTAACGGCCTTTGAAACCGTCTATTTCTGGCCCGATCTGCCGCAGTGCTTCCGGGAGGTTTACCGGGTGCTGAAGCCCGGCGGGACATTACTCATCTGCAACGAAAGCAACGGCGATACGGACAAGGACAAGAAGTGGACGGAGATCATCGGCGGCATGACCATCTACAAGGACGCCGAGCTGAAGATGTATCTGGAGCAGGCGGGCTTTCACGATGTGCAGATACACAAAAAGAAAAGCTGGCTCTGCATTACGGCGTGGAAATGAGGGGGCTAAATCATGAGTATCTTTGCATCTATCTTACGCAGCGTATACAAGCTCTCCGGCGCGAAAAAGGCGTTCGCCTTGCCGGAGGATGCACTGAGAAAGGAAATTGAAAAGCAGAACCGGCATCGTGGCGTTTTTACGCCCACCGACCGCAAGGCATATTATGAAACGATCGCGGTAAACGGCTTTCTCTGCCTGATTGTGCGAGAACATCCGAAGCCGTCCGAGCGCGCGATTCTCTATTTCTTTGGCGGCGGCATGGTGATCGGCCCCGATAAGGGCGACCTGCCTGTGATGCGCAAGCTCTGCCGCGAGACCGGCTGTGATGTGTGGTTCCCGTTTTATCCCCTCATCGTTATACATAAAAAGAAAATAACACTTATCCCCGGCTGTGATGTGTGGTTCCCGTTTTATCCCCTCTGCATGGAGTATTGTATCACCGAAACCTATGCGATGGTTTACGAATGTTACCGGAAAATGATTGGGCTGTATGGCGGCGGAAATGTCAGTACCTGCGGCTTTTCCTCCGGCGGTGCGCTGGCTTTGGGGATCGCGGCGCACAACAACGCGCAGCCCGAGCCGCTGCCGCAGCCGAGACACATCGTCGTTGTATCCCCCGGTGAAGTACCGTGGAACGATGCGGAAAGAGCGCGGATGCAGGCACTCGATGAAAGGGACGTTTCCATCGACTATGCCTTTATGGTGACGGTGGAGAAGTTCATGCGGCATGGCTGTGAGAATGTGCCGGCCTATATGCTCTCCGGCTCCCGGGGAGATTTTACCGGCGTAGGCGATATTCACTTCTTCTATTCTGCCGACGAGGTGCTCTACGGTGCTTTGCCGGACTTTGAGGAAGCTTGCAAACGGGCAAATGTCCCCTATACGGTGTCCGCCCGCCCGAAGATGGTGCATTGCTACTGTATGCTGCCGATCTTCAAGGAGGCAAAGGAGGACTTTGCGAAAATCGTGGACATTTTGAAAAAATGAGATTGGAAACGGTCGTGTGATGATTGAAACACGGAGGAAGAACCATGGAACGAAAAGAAGCCATTCGCGGTGCGTACCGAATGACAGGTGGAAACAGCCTTTATGACGGCATGATCACCTGCTCTACTCTGAGCGGGAAAGCGGTGTGCCGCTTGGTGTGGGCAATGAACAAGGCGGAAAACGACGCCTATCTGGAAGAGGCAATGTCCGGTATTCCGGAAATGTCGCAGGGGCGGCACTCGAATCTTGGAACGGTGTTCTTTGCGGTAGGCTTCAGCGTGATGATGGTGCTGGATGTGGCGCTGGGATAAGGAAGTAAATGATGATTTTACAGGTGATTTTGGAAGGCATAGGACTTGGCGTTCTGCTCATTTTGGTTTGCGCCATCGGTACCCGCAAGGGCGCGGTGGGCATGGCGGTCATTTCGGCAGTGCTGGCACAATTATGATGATATTTGTTCGCTGAAAGGAGATACCCATGAAATACAAAATCGAGAAAAACACGGTACAGGAAACGCTGATCATCCCGCTGTTTGCGCGGAAGGTCTGCTCAGGACTATACCCGAATCTTTACCGGGATGAAACAGCGGTTCGCCTGATTGACGAGATTGACTACGATTTTTCTGAGTCGGAGAAAAAATCCCGCAGCCTGATGCAGCGTTTCGGTTCACTGGAGGTGGCCATGCGGCAGAATGACCTTGCTTTTGAGGTGCGGGATTATCTGAAATCTCACCCCAATGCGGCGGTGGTCAATCTGGGCTGCGGGCTGGACAGTACCGGAAAAAGCTGTGATAACGGCAGCTGCAAAATCTACAATCTGGACTTTCCCGATGTCATAGCCGTGCGCAACGAGCTTTTGCCCGCCGGGGAGCGTGAGAAAAATATCCCCTGCGATTTGAATAATACTGAGTGGTTTGCAAAAATCGATGCATCGGGCGGCTCGGTTTTCTTTGCCTCCGGCGTGTTCTATTATTTTCTGACCGAGCAGGTCAAAGCTCTTGTGCAGGGTATGGCAGACGCCTTCCCCGGCGGTGTGCTGGTGTTTGACGCTGCAAATCGGACGGCGGTAAAGATGATCGCCAAGACATGGCTCAAGAGTGCGAAAATCAAGGATGTGGGCGCTTATTTCGCGGTTTCCGACGCTCCCAAAGAGATCGGCGCGTGGGACAGCCGTTTGCAGGTCTCCAGCCGGGGCTATATGTTGGGCTACAATGATTTGAAAGACCCCTCCGTCAGCAGATTTTTCCGTTTTCTTGCCAAAGTCGGTGACAGAATGATGAAGATGCAGATTGTAAAGATCAGATTTGGTGGCAAGCAATGAAAATTCTGGTATATGGTGCAGGTGTTTTAGGGTGTAATCTGGAAAGGAATCTGTTTCACGCCGGAAAGGATGTGACCCTGCTTGCCCGGGGAAATTGGGCAGAGGAAATCAGGAAGAACGGACTGCGGATCAAGGATCAATAAAGAAGGCAGCCCACCGGCAAAATGCCGAGAAGTGTTGAGGGGAATATCACCATTCCGGCTACCTGCCCGAAGAGGCTACCCCGCATCCAGTCAATGAAGGCTGCTTGTCAATGCGAATTGCACACTCCTTTACAAAAACATACCTTGACAAATCTCGTCTCAAAAGCAGATGTTAGAGGATTTTGCCCGCCGGAATGGGTTGCCCAACCCTACGCACTTTACCGATGATGGTATCTCAGGCACCCGTTTTGACCGCCCCGGATTTTTGGCGATGATGGAGGAAGTGGAGGCAGGGCGTGTAGAGGCAATCGTCATCAAGGACATGAGCCGGTTGGGGCGCGACTATCTAAAGGTCGGTCAGGTCATGGAGGTTTTGCGGCAGCGAGGCGTTCGTCTGATTGCCATCAACGACGGTGTGGACAGTCTGAAAGGCGATGACGATTTTACCCCGTTCCGCAACATTATGAATGAATTTTACGCCCGTGATACCAGCCGGAAAATCCGCTCTGTGTTTAAGT
>ENA-OPDI01000195-OPDI01000195.1-human-gut-metagenome-genome-assembly--contig:-NODE-195-length-73725-cov-14.096688_pt1 | contig 73725 bp, 68 predicted proteins | sample MGYA00241262_ERZ501504 | MGnify/ENA primary metagenome ERZ501504 (study PRJEB25962, sample SAMEA2042570) | human gut metagenome | biome: human gut; feature: human-associated habitat; material: faeces...
TTATTGCTTATTATCCGCACCCAAAAAGTTGCATTTATAAGTTGAACTCAAGTCTTTAATTTTATTTTTATAGTAAAGGATTTGGGAGTCTATTATTTGTTGAGCTAAAGGATTTTTCCATATTTTAGGTGTTTCTTGCTTTTTCCCTAGAATATCTTCTTTAGCCCTAACAAGTACTAATCGTTCCTTAAGTTGGTGATTTTCACAAACTGTATTAAAATGTTCAAGCACTTTCTCTTCTACTTCATTATCATATCTATATATATGAATTTTTATATTTTTATTATTTACTCCATGAGAAACAAAAGTAGGGAGTCCTTTAGGTTTTAATCGAGAATAAAAATCAATAATATGTTGGACTGAGCGACGATTACAAGTGAGGTTCAATAATTTCCAATCACTTTTTTTAGTATATATATTAAGCATCTCTGGTTTCGCATTTCTCCATTCATATATAGATTGATTTAAATCACCTATAAATTCCATACTTTTCACAGCTGCTTTTCGTAAGGCTTCAAATACATAATATTGTAATTCAGATGTATCTTGTGCTTCATCAATAATGATATAAGGGAAACGGTTTGACAATGCTGTAGCTACAAAACTATTGTTTTTAAGAATGTTACATGCTATCCACAAAGCATCATTACTTGTTATAACTCCATTACTAAGACGATACTCGAATATTGCCCTACAATAAGATAGTAAATCAGTATGGTGCTCTTTATCTATTAGCGTATTATCATATCTATATCCGCAACCCTCTTTTTGAATTTTTTCTGGGAGATATTTATAACCTTTTTGTGAAAAATCCTTTAATTCATTAACAATATATTCACTTCCACTATTTGACTTTTTCCAATACAAATTATGTAATAATGTCTCATCATTTACGACTATAGGCCTTTGTTTACAATATTCACATAAATACCAAAATGGTAAAACAATATGCTGAGTTATAAAGCTATCAATAGTTGAAACTATATGCGGATAATGCAATAATTCATTATGCATAAGTTTATACATCATTCTGATTTCATCACATGCTTTATTTGTAAAAGAGAGGCATAATACTCCCTGACCGGAGCCATAGTTTTTCTCAATTTCCTTAGTTATTATTCTAAGTTTATATACTATACTCGTTGTTTTTCCACTTCCTGGACATGCCATTAATATAGTATTTCCTCTAGCATTTATATACTTCTCACACTCTTCTGTAATTTCATATTTCATATAACACCTTATTTATGGAATTAGGAATGTTATTGCTTCTTTAATATATTCTGGTACAATAAATTTTTCTCTTTCAGTTTTTGGTAAGGAATCTAGATAACATGCAAACTGTTGCGCAAAATCTGATTTACCTGGCATACATTTCCATAAAAGTATAGCTATGTTTCTTTGCTCCTCAACTGATAATGTCTCACTTTCTATTGTATTAATATAGTCCTCTACATTGGTCAGATTAACATCATCATTCCTTAAATATTTATAAAAAATTGATTCTTGTGTTTGTTTCTTTGTATTAAATACATTTGACAATGCTATTTGATATTCAAGCGTTTTCACCCCTGTTTTTACAGTAATATCCTTTTGCTTATTGCTCATAGCTTTCATGTTTTCCACCCTAGCTGTTTCTGAGGAAGCGTAGATATTAATCCGTAATTCATTTAATAGCGAATAATTATTTTCAATAAGTTTATCCAGATTATATTTTGATTTTTTGGAATCTGTAAATTGGTCGCCATCTGTGATAAATGCAGCTTTTATTGGTAGCCGTTTCATTCTATCATTCGAGTTAAATAGCATAATAAACTGACCAAAAGCAGTACCTTCAACATTAACCAATTCTATCTCATTTTCGATTAATGATTTTCCTAAGATATTTGAAAATGCATTCATTAACAACCCCTCAGATATACCTTCAACAAATAAAGCTCCTTTCGAAAAGAAAAGTTGAGAGCGCGTTACATCAATGTATCTAGACAACATATTCTTGTAATACATTACTTGATTATTTTTTATCTTTTTCTTACTTTTAGCTTCTATCACAATATTCTCTTGTTCCCTATCTACAAAACAATTTGCTAAATTGTATGCGTCACCATTCAATAAAATTAAATTCTCCAATGGTACTCTAGATGTAAGAGTTGGTGAATGTGTAGTAACAAAAACTTGTGTATTTACATGTAAACCTGCATTTTTCAAGAAGTTATATAGATTTATCTGAATCTGAGGGTGAAGATGAGCTTCTGGTTCCTCAATAAATAGAGCACAAATAGAATTTGTTTCATCTTCTTGAAAATCTGATATATCACTTAGTACTGTAGCTATGTAAATTAGGTTATTATACCCTAGACTATTCTCCCAAATACTACAATTCACCCCATTCCCCTTTGTTCTTGGTAAATATGGTTTTATTACATTTATAATATACTCTAATCTTGATTGAGATATTTGAAGTCCAACTTGCTGAGGTTGTTTATAAAAAATATTCTGTAGGTTATTATTTATTCCATTTTCTGTTTCAACTACTTCTTTTTGTTTTAATAATTCATCATTAGCTATTTTAATAATATTTTTTATGGATTCGGTTGTATTATTGTTTTCTATCTTACGCTTAATTACTCTGCCAAGTATATTATTCCTAACATTCATTAAATCTCTAGTACTATCTCGTAAAGCACTTAAATAATAAGATTTGAATAACTGAAAAGACTCATAATCTGCCTTTTGTTGAGCTTCGTAAATACCTGAATAGTAATTTCTTGAAACTCTTTCCTTCTCATCTAAATGATATTCAATTGTAACTCTTCCCAAAATACTTTTATCACTATCCATAAAAATATAATCACTAAAAGCTCCTTTTTGAGCATCGCTCATTTCATCGAAAGTGTATTCTATTGTAATTTGGTTATTGGTATATTCGTAGTTTTCTTCATTATCATCTTTAATCAACTCTCGATGAAAATCTTCAACACCTATCTCCAAATTGGAATTTGTATCACCCCAACCATAAAATAAACGAATGGCATCAATAAGAGTTGTTTTGTAGCTACCATTAGAGCCAATGATAACATTTATCTTTTGATTAAACGAAACCTTAAGTTCCTTAATACCTCTAAAGTTCTTAATATATATTGTTTTTAAGTACATATTCCTGATATTTAATTATATTAATATCCTTTTCACAGTAACCCAGACATCTCATAAATCTTGGCATAATTATCAGCAGGTACTGTATCATAGCATCTACAAAGCCCTCTAAAGAGACAGCACATAGCTTGCCAACATGCACGAAAGCATATTGTTGAGCAAAAGTTTACATTTAATATTATGAAAGGTTGAGTTGTTGTGTCTCTTTATAAAATTTCATTTCTATAAAAATTCTCCTTAAAGAATTTTACTCCAGTATTGTCGTTCACAATTTTAGCGAAATCTGCTATTACCTTATCTGTTTCCGATTGTGAAGTAAAGCGTTGCATCTCATATTTCTTTAGAATGGTATGTTCTTTGTCTGTAGATGTTATTAGTGTATCTTTTGATGACTCCAGAAAACGAGTCAAGAAATCTTTCTGTGATTCTTTTGGTCGATTAGGATCACCTAACCATAATTGTGATAGCTTGGTAGTATATACAGAAACATTGAATACTATATATGAATGAGAAACTTCAGAACTGGCATATGAAGAAACATCTGTCATATGCTTATTCCCATCATTAGATATAAAATATCCATCATCCGAAATCTGGAATATTGACATCTCTACAGTATGTTTCCCTATTTTTGTAGTTCCAAAATAATACTCAAAGAAATGGCCATACAGAAAGTCTAACCCCCACATATCCTTAAAGACATTCAATTTTGCATATTCCTTATCTGGGCTGTTCCTTCTATTCTTAATCTCGTCACTATACCAGTTCTTGCTTCCCCACATATCTGTATATGGTGTTTGTTCTCTAATATAATTTACAATGTTAAGTATACGTTTCTGGTATCTTGAAAGCAGTCTGAATGCATTTCTTACATCAACGAATATATTGTCAATCTCTTTTCTCATATCGTAAAGTATTTTTTTAAGTTATCTATTGAAGATGAATTTATTATATTCTTTTCCGTTGCCATGGTATTAAACCAGTCTATATTATACACACCATTTATATTGAAGGCCAGTATTATATTATCAAGCAGACGCAGTGTAGCTGAAGTATTCATATCAGGAACACTAATCCTTTTCAATTCACCTCTATATTTGTTCGTTGCTATTAACAAAGAAAGCCAATTGCATTTGAAAATTAAATGCTTTCGACCACGTACTTTTATCTCTTCAATATCCATTGACATATTACCTCCTACAGCAATGAATATAACAGGCTTTTCTTCTTTCCCGTATTCATTGTCATATGCTGTTAATTCCTGAGTCCATTGTTTTATATACTGACCACCATAATCTCCATATTTAGCCTCAATAATTACATCGAATTCCTCAAAACGTATAAATAAATCAGGCTCTACATAAGTATTATTACCAGTACCAGTATTATCTCTATGTGCCCAGTGTGCCCAAAACCCATAGGATAATAACCTTCCTGAATTAGTCAACATTCTCTCATTATAGAAACAAGAAGACTTTAGTATGTGCCAAAACACATTATCTGGCAATAACATAAGGTTCTCGAAAACAGAGGAAGTTTTAGGATCCTCATAAGTATTTTTATGTGCGTATGTACTATGTAACATAATCTTATTTTTTATTTCTTATATGTCTTATTCTCTGTCTGTAAATATTCGTTTTTTCACTTCAAATTTATTTTTTTATTATATAAGATTCTTATCGAAGTGACCTTCTATAGTCAAATATTCACCTTTCCAAACTCCAGGTATCTCCCGCTAAACCTCTCATAAACATGGGCATAATACTCCGGCAGATATTGTATCATAGCATCCACAAAGTCCTCTAAGGTAACAACACTCAGCTTATAGGCATACTCCGGCTTTAGGTATTCCGTAACCGAGTTGATTTCCTCTTCGGTTGAAGGATGATCTTTTGGTGAAAGAACGACTGAATACGAGTCCTTCAGCCCTTCGACCATCCTGTACCGCTCTGTAAGTAAAAGGTTTCTGTAAATCTGTGTAAGTTTTATTTTGCCTCCCATCAGCAGCTCCTCAAAGTCCTCACTGAAAAAACCGGTATCAACGAGCATCTGTTTCTGCTCCTTACAATGGCTAGCCTCGTTCACTCCGAGCACATCCGTGTATTTCGTCTCGATGGCGATAATATGCTTGCCGCCCTTGTTGTCCACGAATCGGATATACGCATCCATGGCAGACTTGTCATTCGTGTACTTGTCAATCGGTGTTGGTATAAATTCCAGACCGATTTCCGTCACCTCAAATAGCGGGAAGTTCCTGAATATCGACCTCACGGCAAGCGTAACCATTGCTGGATCCTGCTTCAACAGTAATATAAGGGGATGGAACAGATTGAATGCCATTGGTTGGCTCGAAAGCAGGTTGTTGAACAGCCTGAACCCGTCTATCGTCTCATTTTTCCTTTTGTTGGCCACTCTTTCCTTGGCATACTCAAAAGTCTCTTTCATCAGAAAGTTCTTTCCAGATACCTCACCCTCGCTAATCATGTTCCCGTATTTACGCTTGGAGTCCCTTGTAGGCCCAACTCCTTCCACTTCACCGATCTCCACTCTGTACATGGACTGAAGTAGCCTCGCTTTCCTGGTGAAAGCATTGTCACTTCCACACTGGTTTCCAAAGTATAAGTTATCTTTATCCATCCTTTTAATTTAATCTTTCCTCATGTTTTTTTCGTCCAAAAAGTCTTTCCAAAAGTCAACAAAACTATGTTCCTCTAAATCTTCTTTATTATTATCCTTTTCGTGACTACTAACTAGAATGCCGGATACAAATTCCAAGTATAACTCCTTTTCGTATATAGAAGCATAGTCTGAATGGATATATCTTAACATCTTACCATAGGGAATACTAATAACTCCTGTAAACCATTTAGCAAAAACTTTTTTTTCGTTAGGAAACAGATATTCTAATCCTACCGTTTCATATTCCTTAGAAGATTCTTGTTTTTCTCTTAGAATATTAGCTTCTAAATTGATCAGATATAGTTTGTTATCTTCCACGACCCATTCGCCAACATATCCTCTCCAACAAGCCGTACTAAGATAATCAAAAACTATTTTCTTTTCTTCTAAATAAGGCTGCAAAGGCTCAGTAGCCATATAGTATTCTTCTCCATTATAAATCAATTTTTCTCTTATTTGTGCTGTCATACTCTATTTCTTTGTATCAATGTATTATGTCACTTTCTTATTAACTTACTATCGCTATTACAATGATTATCAAATCAAGCGTTGCTGCAACCACATAAACCCCCACAGGTTTCGACTCTATCCAGGCCTGTTTTGGCTGCTTTTCCAGCCTTGTTGCCAGTGCTTTTGTATCCGCAAGCTTTTTGGCCAACTTCGCATTCTGTGAAATTATCTCGGTCTGTGACTTCTGTAGGGCTCCATTCGTCTACTGCATTCAGGTGATGTTCTCGTTGAAACTTTTCGCCTGTTCCTTATAGACCTTGACCTATTTCTCTATTGTTTCAGACTGCTTATTCATCGCCTTAATCTTCTCCTTATAGAGTTCCTAGCGTTTTCTGCACTCTTGTTCTGTAGCTATTAACACCTAATTCTTCCGAAAGACACTTGTTCCTTTTTTTTCTTCTCAACCAAAACTAGTTTTAATCTATTTAAATTTTCCATAAAACTATATTAATCTGTTTAAAACGCAAATATAACGATTTTAAAATATGAACTCAAAGAAAAGTTGACTATTGAAATTTAGGCCGAGCAACAAGTACAATATACTGTTTTTTATGATAATAATATATTTAGGGGACAATCATTTTTTTATAATGACATATCCAATATGCTTATAATCGCCATTATATAATTAGGGTCTTCCGCATACCCAATCTCATCAAGCCAAAGCAAATAATTGCCACCCTTGTATTTATATTGCACTTTAGTGTGATAAGCTCTGACACTTTCCGTCCAATGATTGAATTCATAGTATTTTCCTGTATGTGGATTGGTAAGTCCGAAAAGATTGTGCTTATTCCGGCATACTGAAGAACGGAACCATCCGGTCTCCAAGATAGCCTGAGCCAAAACTATTTTTGGGTATAGAATTCCGTTTCTTATGATTTCTTTATAAAGATTAGGTATGGTCAGTTCAGGAAGATTGCTTTCTGATTTAGTAATATCATCTGTATTCTTTTGCATTTCTGTTTTTAGGGATGCTTTCCTGTCACCATTCCGGCTGTTATCTTCCAATTTCTTCTGATTGTCTGGCCCGACAATCAGGGTATCCTTTGACATCATCTTATTCTTTTTCCCTTCTGTAACGTCCTTTTCTACATGCTTGTAGGCCTCTTTTTGTCTTTCTGTTGACAGAATTTCCGAATCTCTGGTTATCGTATAGAACTGTGCCGATACGCTTACCGGCAGTAGCGTCAGAAGCAGTGAAATCAGAATAGTGTTGCGCATTTCTTTTTCAGGGGATTGCCGTGAATACATTTGTGGCATTCAGGCGGTTAGAACCGCAAATATAACAGCTTAATTACAGTAATATGGAAATGCACAACAGAAATCAGTCCGGTTTGTTGCCATACGAAAAACTGGCAATACTGGGTATCGACCGTGAAAAGGCGGACAGTTTACCTATGGAAGTGAAGGAGAAGCTGATGGCAGGTGAAGTGACTCCCATCATGCAGGTATCCATCAACGCAAGGAACGGCAGCATCATCACCATGCCGATGAAGCTACAGATGACTACAGACAAGAACGGTGCTCCGGCTCTTATTGCCTATCCGGTACGTGCCGAACTGGACCGGGAACGCAACAAGGTTCTCAACCTCACTCAGCAGGAGGCTGAACGTCTGGCCAGAGGTGAGGTAATACAGAAGGCGGTCAATGTGAACGGTGAAAAGACTCAGCAGTATCTGCAGCTTGATCCCGAAACGAAATCCGTCATTCACAGGCGTGTCACTGACATCAAGCTGGAGCAGCGTCTGAAGGACATGGAGAAGGTGAACGACATTGAACTGGGTATGCAGCAGAAGCAGCAGGTACGGGAGGGAAAGCCTGTTGAACTGAATGTGGGCGGCGAGAAGGTTTCAGTCGGCATTGACCTGAAGGAGCAGCAGGGATTCAGGCTTATCAAGGGTGACATGAAGGAATGGGAAAGGCAGCAGAAGCTCCGCTATGATGAGATTCATCCTGAATACCTTGGCCTTGTCATGACTGACAAGAACCGTTGGGAGTATCAGAAGGTGGTGGACAAACAGTCCGTGGAGCGTGCTATTTCACTCTCTCCATCCCGGAAGGGAACAAAAGCAAACAGCCTTAAACTCTAATACTGATTCCTATGGCCAAAAAGACAGATTCAGATAATGATAACGGTATCATACGGCAATTCAACGAACTGAAAAAGAAGCATCCGGATGCCATGCTGCTGTTCAGACGGAACAGTTTCTATGAACTCTATAAGCAGGATGCCGTCAAGGCTGCCGCAGTGCTTGCCATCAAGATTACAGACAGGATGCTGCCTGACTACAAGAGACCTGTAAAGGTTGCATCATTCCCTCAATCAGCACTTGACGTTTATCTGCCCAGACTGATACGTTCCGGAATCAGGGTGGCAATCTGTGATGCACTGGACAGTTCTTTGAAGAAGAAGGCCGGACAGGATAAAACTGAAATTAATGACAGAACCATTCAAAACAATACAGATATGGGAAAGAAGAAAAAGGAACAGGGTATGCAGGAAGCTCCTGACAGAACAGTGGAGAACACTGTTGATGTAAAACCTGTAAGGGAAAAGAAGTCGAAGGCCAAAGCTGAGACCAAAGCTGAGACCGGGACGGATAATGAAGTAAAGACCGAAAAGAAGGACGGACAGAAAACGGAAACAGCCCAGGAACGAAAGCCTCGTGAGCCGCAGATGGTGACTGCCAACGGTGAAAAGGTAACTCATGGTCATGCCTACCAGAGTACCACCAATCCTGCCGACTGGTACTTTACCGCAAAGATTGACGGACAGCAGCTCAAACCACAGAAGATGAATGCAGCCGACCTTGCTGCCTATCAGAACAAGGAAATGACGGTACCGCAACTCATGGAACGCTACTATCCGACAAAGCTGATGCCAAAGGTATCTGAGGAAGCCTTCCGTATGCCAATGGAGATTGCAGGACCGGACGGCTCCATAACCGTAAACAAGTTCAATGTCTATAAGGAGAAAGACGAGCAGCGTCCTGACTTTGGGAAATACAAGTTCTATGTTCAGGTTGGGGATACGAACATGTCTGCCGTGGCTTCACGCCAGGACCTGAATGCCTACTTCGACAGGGTGGCCACTCCAAACCAGCTTATTGAAAAGAACTTCGGGGAACGTCTGCATCTGAAATCCGCATACGAGAAGTATCAGCTTCCTGAAGGTGTTGACCCCAAGGGTGTGCGTGTGGCCAAGGACAGGAACGACAACAAGTGGAAGGTGTCGGTTGACCTCGGAGAAAAGGGACAGACTTCCCGGCATGAAATCTCCTTCGATGACGGCTATTCTCTTTTCAAGACCAAGACGGCCACAAGGGAACAGATTGCGGCCAAGTACCTGAATACGGAAATAACCGGTATGCTTGCCGCCAACACCGCAAAGGTAGAGAAATCGGCTTCTATGAAAATGTAACATAATCAGAAAACTAAAATACAAGTTATATGTCAGCTAAAATGAATCATGAGGAGCTTGTGGAGCTTCTGCAGGAGGGCAAGATAGGTTTCCTCCGCTTTGTTATGGACAGTGAGAATGCAGATGATTATCTGGAATGGTGCCGTTCACATGGTACTGACCCTTCGGATGAATCAGCTGAGTTCTATGTGGAACAGACGGACATCGAGCAGATGGACCGTCAGGTAATGGATGACGACAGCTATGGCATCTGGAACTGACTCTCAGGGAAACAGCGGACAGGCGGCCATAGACCGCTTCGCTGCAATGATGATTGAGCGTATGCAGCAGATGAAGGATACCGGATGGAAACAGGGATGGATTGGCGGCGCATCAGGTTATGCCGGACTGCCGCAGAATGTGGGTGGCAGAAACTATTCCGGTTCCAATTCCTTCTTTCTTCAGATGCATACTGCAGCCATGAACTACCAGCTTCCGGTATATCTGACCTTCAAGCAGGCACATAACCTTAAGGCTCATGTACTGAAAGGTGAAAAGGCCTTTCCGGTGGTGTACTGGGATATGATGATAAAGGACAGTCACGGCAAGAGGATAAGCACAGAGGAATACCGTGCAATGAGCAAGGAAGAGAAGAAGGATATGGATGTCATTCCTTTCATCAAGTCATTCCCGGTGTACAATGTGGCACAGACCAATCTGGCCGAAGTACAGCCGGAGAGGATGCAAAAGCTCATGGACAGGTTTAAGGTTCCGGAACTTCGGGATACGGAAGGTATGTACACCCATGCCGCACTCGACCGTATGGTGGAGACGCAGCAGTGGCTTTGTCCGATACGTGCCGACAAACGTGAGAACGGTGCCTATTATTCTCCCTCAAAGGATATTGTGGTGCTGCCCATGAAAGCACAGTTCAATATCGGTGATTCTCCGGAAGAAACCTACCGTGGCGGAATGGAGTATTATTCTACCATGCTGCATGAAATGACTCACTCCACCATGACACCGGAGCGTCTGAACAGGGAGATGGGCGGCAGGTTCGGTGACCCGAAATATGCCAAGGAGGAGCTGGTGGCGGAACTTACGGCTGCCATGATCAGCCATTCCATGGGATTTGATTCAAGGATAACGGACAACTCGGCTGCTTATCTGGACTCGTGGATTGGTGTACTGAAACAGGAACCGAAGTTTATCGTATCGGTCATGGCTGACGTGAACAAAGCTTCCGACCTGATTCTTGACCATGTGGATAAACAGCGTCTGGCTCTCGGCGAGCAGCCTTATCTGGCGAAGAATGACCCGCTGACTCCTGTCAGTGCGGACGAGGAGATGCCTTTCAGAAATGCGGCCATTGTCAAAACCCGTTCCGGAGACTATGCCATCCGTGCGTCATACGATGGTGTGGAGCTGGGACTGAAGAAGGTTTCCAGGGAAACGGCCAGGACATTCTTCCAGCTTACGGACTGGAAGGACAAGGAGGCTTTCCTGAACATGACGGCACGGAAGACATACGAACCGGAGATTACTATGATGGGCAGGAATCGGAATGCCGGTACAGGGCTTGGTATATGAAATTCTTTATAACATCTTAAATCGGAAAGCATGAGTGACTACAAGGTTAATTTCAGGGAAATGAAATCCCGTGTGGGGATTGATGACATTGCATACGCCCTGGGATACCGTCTGGACAGGAAGGCCGGTGTCGGACGTTACATCGAGCTGGTACTCGGTGAAGGTGGCAACAAAAGGGATACGCTGATTGTCAGCCATCCCAACGACAAGGCGGTACAGACCTTCTTCCGGCGTGACGGTTCCAAGGGAGATGTGGTGACACTCATCCGTGAGAATCTTTCTTCCTTTACGGTATCAGGAAAAGATGAGTGGCAGAAGATAGCCAAAGTCATGGCACGTTTTGCCAACATGCCTGAACCTGAATACAGGGAGGACAGGGAGTATGTTAAATCGGCAGGAAAATCATCCGGTGTGTTTGATGCTTCCAGATATGAGGTGAAGCCGGTTGACACAGGTAAAATACCGGGACTGTTTTTCCGGCGCGGACTGTCCAAAGCAACCGTAACGGCTCTTTCGCCCTTTATTTCCCTTATAAGGGACAGAAACAACGGGAAGTTTGAGGGCTACAATATCGGATTCCCATATACTGACGGAAAGGGAAATGAAGTCAGGGGGTATGAAATCAGAGGACATGGCGGTTACAAGTCGAAGGCTGCCGGTACGGATTCGTCATCTTCGGCATGGGTGGCTGTTCCTTCGGGTATCAGTCCGGACAATGTTAGAAGCGTGTTCTTCTGTGAATCGGCTTTTGATGCCATGGCCTTCTACCAGATGAACCGGATACAGATTGGGGACAGTGCGGCTCTGGTTTCACTGGGCGGCACATTTTCCGACCGGCAGATAACCGGAGTCATGGAACGGTTTCCCAATGCACGTGCCTTCGACTGTTTTGACAACGACCTGGCCGGGCGAATATACGGACTGCGCATGATGGCCCTGCAGGAAGGCATTCAGATGAAGATAAGCAGGACTGACGGCGGCATCCGGATTGAAACGAAGGGAAAGGTATTCGAGCCTGACATGGAGCGTCCCCTACTGGCCCAGGTTGCTAGGCAGCTGAACATCCGGTACCGTATGGGACAGTGGCTTCCTCCGAAGGCTTTCAAGGACTGGAACGACTGTCTGCTGAACAGGCCGATGGAGCCGGTGATTTTACCTCATAAGGAGGAACGTGAACAGAATCTGAGTGAACAAAGGAATAAAGGACGTAAAATCTGAATGATATGGACAGAATCAAGTTAAGAATAACGGTAGTGATTGCTTTGGCGGTTTTTCTGCTGAAAGGTACGGACACTTTTGCACAACAGACAGACCCGACTCTGACGGGTGCTGTCTTTGCACAGACTTCCACTCTGAAGAATATCTATGACAAGCGTCAGAAGGCTCATGAGAAAATCATTGCTGCCGAGACTGCCGTAACGGTCGCTCTCGACAGGGTACACAGTGTGGAGGAGAAGATGCTGGAATATCTTTCCAATGCACAGGGTGCCATGCAGAATCTCTATCAGATTAAGCGTGCCGGGGAACTGGTGGCCACGGAGATACCTCAGAACTGCAGCCTGCTGCTCAAATCGGTCGGCAGTAACCTGAAGGGAACGGCAATTGCTGCAATCGTCTCGGACGAGCTGGCTGATGCCGCAACCCAGATGGCTGCGCTTTATCCGTTCATGAAGCAACTGGTGACTTCCGGAAGCTATGATACAGGCGGTTCTGACGGAGGCAAGGAGAAGCACAAGGTAAACCTGCTCAGTTCTTCCGAACGGTACTACATAGCAAACGAGGTACTGACCAGACTGGAGGCTGTCAATACCGACCTTTTTATCCTGGCATGGCAGGTACGCACACTCTCATGGAACGACCTCTGGTTCTCTCTTGACCCGGAAGGATGGGCAAGCGTGATGTCCGGCAAGAACATAATAGGTGGAATCGTTGCGGACTGGAACCGGGGATTCTCATTCAATTAATTCAAACAATGTAACTTATCAGGAATATGGATTCAGAAAAGAAGATTATAGGACGCTGTCCGTTCTGCGGCGGCAACGTGGTGAAGACCTGCAAGGGGTATCGCTGCGAAAACAACACAGGTGAGCATCCTTCTTGTGTGCTCAACATCAATGCCATCATCGGCAACCGGAAAATGAATGACGGGGAGATTGCCGAATTTCTGGAGAAACGCCGTATCCTTCTGGACGGCTTTGCCACCAAGGAAGGAAAGACTTTCCCGACAGTTCTGGAACTTGCTGATGACGGTGCAGTCAATATGCAGTCTGTTATCGGCAGGTGTCCGCACTGCGGCGGCGAGGTACGTGTGGGAACAAGGGCTTTCAACTGTTCCAACTACAGCAATCAGGAAGCACCGTGTTCATTCGCCATCTGGAGGAATATAGGAGGCCATCAGCTGACACTGGAAGAGGCGAAGGAACTTTGTGAGAAGAACATTACTTCATCCGAACTGGAGATGTACCGGGAGGACGGTTCCATTTACCGCAAGCGTCTCGGTCTGGCTCCGGACAAACTTCAAATCGTAAAGATATGAAACAGGGAAAGAAACTATTGATACTGCCTGCAGTGGCAGTTCTGCTCGGAATGGGAAGTGCCTGTTCCGGCAACAGCGAGAATAAGGCTCAGGATATGGCAAGAAAGGCACTGATGGCTTCGGTGGATAACCCGGAAGCTGTAAAGATTGTCGGTATCAGCAAACCTGACTCTGTATTTGGCCGTGAGTATGTTACCATGGAGGAGAAGATGGCTCTTTCTGTGGCCATGATGAAAATCAGCCGCAGGTTTATGGAGGATACGGATTTTGATAATCCGGATTCAGAATGTCACGGGATGTCCGGAAAGATGAAACGTCAGATGGATGCCATGACGGCACTCCGCTCTCTGATGGTTACGGGGGAACTGAAGCCTGCAGGTGATGAAGCCAGCCATGAACGCAAGCCGTTCAGCGGCTGGAAGGTAAAGATAGAATATGAAGCCACTGATTCTGACGGACAGCCATACCGTTCTGAATACTGGTTCATTATGGACAAGGAAGCGCAATGTGTAATCAGGTCATTTGAAATTCCACTGTTATGAAGCTGAAAAGATTTTTATTACCGATTCTGGCATGGAGTGGGCTGATGCTCACTTCCTGTCATTGTGAGCATGAAGAAGATGACGGTCTTTTATCTTCCCTCCAAGTCGGCAATGTGGTTTGTTCGGACGGCAATATATTGTCCATGGACAAATTCAAGCAATCTGACAAAGAAGCTGTTGCCATAGTTTTCCATGTAAACCGTAGTGCTGAAGCTGACAATCTTGGTTATGCAGTTTACATTCATGATATTGAACCGCTGGCTTTTGCCGACAGTCTTGGGATTGACCAGGGTACTTCTGCATCATTGACTGACGAGGACGGAAATGAGAACACCTATTCTTTGTTCAATAACGATGAAGTCAAGTCACCGATGGCTATCAGGACTTTTGATTTGTGGAGTTATGGGCAATCGGCATATATTCCTTCTGTCCGGCAACTCTCTTATCTGTTCGCTGTCCGGCATCAGATTAATAAGTGTATAACCGAAGTCGGTGGAACTTCGATTAATCTGAATCCTGGTGAATGCTGGTTATGGTCTTCTACTGAAGTGGAAGGGCAAAAGGAGAATAAGGCCTGGCTTTACTCTATGCAGTCAGGAACTATTCAGGAGACACCGAAAGATCAACCTCATAAATCCAGGCCGATAATTTCTATATATACAACCAAATAAATAAAAGTCTAAATATAGTCATCTGTGAAGTTTCAGATACTATATTTAGACTTTCTTCTTAACAGACATTTATCAGTCACAATCAGGTTCAGCAGCCAACAAATGCTCACTCTCATAATCCTCATAAGGTTTTACCCTTCTGTCACTCAAAAAAATATGATTAAGCGTATACTCCAGTGATTTTAAAGTCTGTTCACGAAGTGCTGGTTTCAGTTGACATTCCCATACTGTTATGCAGTGCCATCCCATGGAAGCCAGCTCTTTTTGCTCTTTTATGTCACGCTCCTTATTTTTCTGGATTTTATTCTTCCAAAACTCAGAGTTTGTTTTGGGTAATACAAAATATTTGCATCCGTCATGGCCATGCCAAAAACAGCCGTTTACAAATATTACAGTTCTGTATTTCCGCAATACAAGATCAGGATGCCCCGGCAGACGAGGATGATTAAGCCGATAGCGAAAGCCTCGGCTGAACAAGAACTTACGGACCAGTAACTCCGGCTTGGTATTCTTACTACGAACTGCGGACATATTTTTATGTCGTTGTTCTCTAGTCAATCGGTCTGCCATAAATGATTATTTCAGTTTAATTATTTCCTTTAATTCTTCCACACTATAAGGTGGATTCCTCCTGTGAGTCATAGAATGACAATTGGAACAAAGTGGTACTAGATCTCGCTCAATATCTAAGTTATACCCTTCGCCCATTTTAGAAACAGGTGTTGTATGATGTACTTCTATAAATCCTTTTCCTATATCCCCATATACATCTTGAAAATTCATACCGCAGACAGCACAAGTATATCCTTTTTTATAAAGACATAGTTTTCGATTAATAGGGTTACGTTCGTATCTAATAGATTTAATTTCTTGAATGGTACCTTCAGTCTGAACAGCTTTTTGTAAGAACTCTTCCTCACTTATATCAGTTATAGTGAGAAGAGAGAATATTAATTCAAAGCTGTATCTTACCAATTCAACAAGAATAGACTCACATTCATTAACATTATCCGGTATAGGTATTTTAGTCATTTTAAAATCAAATGTTCTCCACGTAATTGGCCATTTATTTTCCAATAAATCAGATTTATTTACTGAATAACAAGATTTTAATCCTTTATCCACAAGCATCTGTTTATACGAAAAGAAAGTAGATTGCTTTTCTTCTGGTGCATGAGCCATTTCATTGAGAATATACCCACCGTGTTTTTGTGGGTATATTTCAATAACTAGCCTGATTTTATTGTGTATATAAACTTCTACACTGAAATACATCTGGTCTTCATTATAAGGAGAACACACATAATGTACCTCTCCATCTTTAAAGACAGGTTGTATTTCAAATGGCATTGAAAAGTAGTTCTCTAAATCTTGTTTTAGTTTAAGACACAGCTCTTCCATATTATTCTTCTATTGGGAGTTCAGGATCAGGTAAATCTGCTACAAGCCTCTTTAAAATTCTAGATACTGTATATCTCATATCTTCGTAGTTCTCGATTGATGACTGTGATACTGTCGTATTTTCAGCCTCTGCAAGTGCCCATAACAGATCATCAAGACCTTCAACAACTAAATTTTGAGCTAAATAAGGTCCATATATTTTTTTATAGAATGGATGGCTTTCATTGATATTAACAGCATGTTTTCCATCAGCAAGTGCTGGCTCCCATAATGCATTACCCTCAATGGTTTTAACTGGTATAACACGATTCTCCTGAGGATTTACATTATGAAGAATTGATATAGCTTTGGTAAACTTACCATTGCTATTAACTATTTCAGCACTTTCATCATCAATAGGAGTAATAGTTGAACCTTCTAGTTCGGGAGCTTTACTGTCAATATTTTGATTGGATGAGATGTGCGCACCTCTACCAGTATTATGAACATTTTTATTCTCCGTATCTCTGTATCTTTTTTCAGCTTCACGTCTGGGTGCTCCTAAAAATTTCATTATAAAGCTTGCCAATTCTCCTATTAGAAGAATACGGGACTTTTTAATATCGATACTAAGTAGTTCATCAAGTGTATAATCGAATGAAAAATCAACTCTCAGTAATGAATAGTGTGGTTCTTTCTTCAAAAGGCTGAACCAATCTCCACTGTGTATCAAACGATTTTCTCTATAAACATAAATTCCTTGAAAATCATTACTACCACGGGCAGATTTCTCAGCCTCTATGCTGGAATATTCTCCTTTTTTGGGAATAATATAAGCTGCAATATGGAATTTAAGCTGTGTACCATCTGGCATATCAACCGGTACATCTTCTTCCTGTAAGAGTTCTGTATTTTTCTCTTTAGTACAAAATGGATCCCATGGAGAAACTGATTGTGTATTTACTGTTATCTCAACATTTTGTGCACGGCTATCGTTTTTATCTAGATAGCGTTGAAATACCATAGACAGATGAAATCGAAGTTCTTCTAAGATTTTATTCAACCCATTTTGTGCATTCTTAAAATTCTTATAATTTTTCATCAGACGGTCTATCTTCTCCCAAACAAGAAGAGTACCAGAACTTCCTTCTGCTACCATATTCAACATATCCTCTTCATCTGAATCAATAACAGGAAATTGTAATAACCAAGAACCGTTATTTGCTATATAATCTAAATCCCACTGAACCTTCCTCAATTCTGAATCAGGTGAATTTCTGGAAATCAATGAGAATTGTTTGCAGAATGCTGTTGATGCAGTTTTCAGTCCTAATCCAAATTTACCTAAAGAATTTTTCTCTATTCGTTCTTTTGAACCGTATTTCATTGCATTCTTCAAACCGTCCAAATCCATTCCACAACCATTATCCGCAAAATAGACTTTAACTTGCATGTTTGGATCCATGTTTACTTCTATATTGATTTTTGTTGCATTTGCCGCAATTGAATTATCAACGATATCGGCAACTGCTGTATTAAAATTGTAACCAGTATCCCTTAATCCGTTTACAATTCTCTCAGGATCAGGAAGTAACTCAAAATCCTCTTCTGTTTTTTGTTGAACTGTCGTAATCATATATATGTTTTTTTAATTATTTTTTATTGAAGGTACTAATTCTAAAGCTCTAAGAATGTCTGCCTTATCTTGGCTCTTACCATCATTCCCTATAATTGCGTATGAAGCAATATCACGTTTCCTTTCAATCCTTTCATTTACAACCTCTTCTACTGTATCAGTGTAATATAATCTATAAACAAATACAGTCTTCTCTTGACCTCGTCTGTATGCACGTGCTGAGGACTGGTCTTCAAGAGAGGGATTCCACTCCAGATTATAGTGTATTACGTGATTCGCTCCTGTTATATTAAGTCCTGTTCCAGCTGCCCTCGGGTTAAGGACCAGCATTGCCGGTTCATCTAAATGATTGAATTTATCAACTATACACTGCCTGTCTTCTATTGGTGTCTCTCCATTTATAGACCATATTTTAATTCCAAACCTGACAGGTATATCCTCTTCAAATATTTCGAACATACGTTTATATGAAGTAAAAACAATTACTTTTTCTTTCCGACTTATAATTTCTTCAACAATTTCACAAAATCTTTGATACTTAACCGACACTACAGATGGATCATCTTTACAAGAACTATCCTTTACTGCATACGGGTGTGTACAATATATGCGTAGTTGTTGTAACATTCCAAGAGAAGGATTTTCTGTATCCATTCCATCCTTCAATGCTTCCAGATAATTACAATATTGTTGACACTCTATCTCCGACATTCGAAGAGGCTGTGTAGATACTATCTTCTCAGGCAAGTCTTTAGCTACATCTGAAACAAGTCTACGTACCATTAGTGCAGAGAGTATTGGCTCAATTTTCTTACCACCTTCAATGTCATCAGTAATGTTTTTCTTGAATGTATTAAGTGTGCCAAGCAAACCAGGCTGAATAAAGTCTACCAATGACCATATATCCGTTATATGATTTTCAAAAGGGGTTCCAGAAACCGCAAGGCTTCTTACTCTATTCAACTGCTTACAGGCTCTAGTTCTGGAACTGTCAGGGTTCTTTATACTTTGAGCTTCATCCAAAACAACCATTTTCCACTTAATCATATTAAGCATATGAATATCACTTATTACAGTAGTATAGGAAGTTATGATCACATCAAATTCAGAAAAATCCCGAAAATTGCTTATCCTGTAAGGCCCATAATGAACTATAACATTAAGTGACGGTGCAAACTTCTTACATTCCCTTTGCCAGTTAGTAAGAAGTGATATTGGTGCAACAACGATTATTGGGGTCATAAACTGACTTTTCAAATATAACATTTCAGTTATTACCTGCATAGTTTTCCCCAATCCCATTTCATCTCCAAGGATACATCCGTTATTTACTTCTAACATAGTCCTTATCCATGAATATCCAGATTCTTGATAAGGGAATAATGTGGCTTTAAGGTCCTTTGGTATACTTGAATCTGTAACTACTGGCTTATGTAAAACGGATTGCTCTACATGATTCTCAACAACATCTAAGTCACCAAATATACTTTGTTCAATAACGCTTAAATACTGTTTTAAATTAATACGCCCAGAAGATACTATTCCAGACTTTGTAATTATCTCCTGAATTATACTGCTTGTTTCTGTTATATAGAACCATATATTGTCACATATGCACTGATCTATAAGCAATCCATTTACAATATCTACAGTTATCTGTTTACCTTTACGAATAGCATAAACATTGAAATATATATCACCTTCGACACTGCTGGTCAACATGATTTTTGCAGCAGCTCCTATTTTAGAGAAACGAGTAGCCGGTAAATCTACTAAAGGGCTTTCACATTCTATTCCGTCTATTCTATTCATATCAGAGAAAGAATAAATCTCTGAAGCACTTAGATGGTAAATATTGTTACCATCCTTCAGCGCCAAATGGTTATCACATATAATCCAGTTTGCCTTCATAATTAACTCATAGATTGAAACCTTTCCAGACTTGCCGCACTTATAGAGATACCTTTATTGGCTTTATAAATCTCGTTTGATTCACAAAGTTTAGTATCAGTTTGAGGCTCTGTTTTATATGGTTTTACAGTTATAGTTTTCTTTTTCAAGTCAATAGTAAAATTATCTGTATTATCTACCAACAACCTTAAAGAAAGAACACAGGAATAATACCATGCTATTGTTGCCAAATATCCAGCACTTGCATTCACTACATTCATTTGATTAAGAAGCGCAGAGAAATAAAAGTCATTTCTGTCCACAGTTTTATTTCCCGCCCACCAGGAATAATCACTTACAAATTTCCAAAGATATGTTGCAACTTTATGTTTATCATCATGTACATCAGAGTAATCATCATTAAGCATTTCCAATGCTGTAGCCATAAAACTGGATTTATCTTCCATAGTTGGAGCCTCTTTTAATCTGGTCGCATATTCTTTCATTCCTTTATGATTAAGCCCAATACGCTCACAAATCTTAAAGAACAGACTCTGATAGCTTAACATCTCCGAACAAAAATCAACAAAATATGAAGCAATTACAAACCATTGGTTAGCTATATAAATTTGTTGTCCAAAAGTATTATTTACAACTGTAGTATAACTGAAATATTCTACCGTACAGTTTTTTTTATTCAACATGTTACGAAAGGTAACTTTGAATGTATCACTCAGCTTAACCTCCTGCGCTATGAACTCATCAGTAAATCTTTTCTTTGCATCTACAAGAACCTGATGTAAATCTTTCAGAATCTGTTTTGATTCAATGACTTGTTCCGTATCTATCACTTTGTTCATATGCCTATATTTTTAATAATTGTTCGACAATTTCTTTTGATAATCTTTTGATAACAGGTATTGCGACACTATTTCCAAACTGATGATATGCCTCCTTTCTTGGAACAACTATATGAAATTCCAGATTATCAGAATTATAATTTTGGTTATCTGCATTTTCCGGATATTTCCAGCCATTCCCTATAATTCGATAACCCTGTAAACGACCTGCTTCAGTTGGAGTTAGTTTTCTGGGATTTAATCCTTTATCAGATTGATCAATAAGAATTTCGCTACCATCTTTCCAATATCTTGCAGATATTGTACTGCTATATACGCTATTTTCATTAAAAAGTGAATAGCCAAATCCCTTACCGTTAGCCTTGTTCCTTTTCTTTCTCTCTTGATGACCAATCCATAACCTATCACTAATAGTATAGTAACTATCAATAGAATCTTCTGGCTCGAAAATATCTGAAACTTTGGTCTTTATTACCTTATCTCCAAGATCTTTCGATTTTTCATATATTGTACTACCATCAGGTGCTATTCCATAGGGGAATTTAAAAATTGTAGCTTTAACAATGTCTTTATACCATGCAACAATAAACAATCTTTCTCTATTTTGAGGTACCCCAAAATATTTTGCATTTAAAACATCATAGTTATATGCATACCCCAATTCATCTAATGTTGCTAAAATCGTTTTAAGTGTTTCGCCTTTCATATGAGTCTTCAATCCTTTCACATTTTCCAGGAACAACACTTTTGGTGGAATACCTGAATCAATTTTTTGCTTAACAATATTAGCTATATTAAAGAACAAAGTTCCACGAGTATCTTCAAACCCACGTCTTAAACCTGCAATAGAAAAGGGTTGACAAGGAAAGCCTCCACAACAGACATCAAATGCAGGAATACTTTCTGGTATTGCTTCTGTTATATCGTTGTTAAAAAACAGATAATTCCCATAACTATCTTTTTGGAAAAGATCTGGTTCTATATCTTTATAGTTAGCTTCATATGAAAATCGTGCATATTTATCCCATTCACTGGCAAACACACATTTTCCTCCAACACTATGCATTGCAGTATGAAAGCCTCCAATACCAGCAAACAAATCTATAAATGTAAATTTATTTTTCTTCATCAACTTTTCTTTTTAACAAACGATTGTAAAGATTCCTTGGAAATCTGCAATACTGATTTATGTAAATGTTCAGGAATATCATCTATTACATCATTATTCTTTTTATCACTATTTACAATATACATGGACTGAGCAATTTCCAGAAATTTATTAAATTGTTTCAACCCCCATTGGTTGTAAACAGTATACTGAAGTCCGTCATTTAGTGTTATTAATTCATCTGATTCAAGAAAATATCTTGAAGACAAATCAGCATTGTCTTTCATCCATTCCTGTACAACTGATAATGGACGTATGACACCTCTTTGTTTACTTATTATGCCCGATGGGAACACTCTTTCAAGTTCATTATATGTGATACCAGGATGTTCTTTAACATATTGCTTTACTACAGCAAGAACAAACCTTTTTTTAGGATAAAACTGGCTTCCATTAAAAGAGAAACGTGTTGTATCCTTTGTACTCGCAGAATGATTTTCCATTTCTTTAGAACAAAGCTGTTTTTGCGATACAACAATTTCAAGATTCCGCATTTCTTCTTCAATCAACACCCTGTCATATCCCTGTTGCACGAGAAAATCTGAGAATATGGATTTAAGTATATTCCTGTCCTCTGAAATACGTTTAATATCCAAACGTAATTTAGATAAAACCTCATTTTTTTCATTTAGTGAAGTTATATAGTCATGAACTAAAGACTTTTTGAAATGTTGAAACAAAAGTAAATCTGATATTTGTATTCCTTCGTGATTACTTTCCTCTAATAGGATTTCTTTACTAAGGATTATATCTTGATTATTACGATAGAAAAACTTAATACAACTACCGAAGGATATGGCTGCCTCTGTCAATAATTCATCCATTGCAAAGCTTACATTATCTGTTTCATTATACTGAAATTCTCCACACTGGATAAAAACAGGAATATAATCGGATTGCACATTTTCTCCATAAGTTTTAGACAATACAATATCAACATTAGAGCCATTAGGTAAATTATAATTCTTAATCAAAGAGCCATTAGTCTTCCTCCATCCTAGGACTCTAAAACAGTTTTCTACTGCAGAAACAAATTCAGCTTTGCTGTAATTACTGTCTAATGTATTTCTTAATATCTCAACTATTTCAAACCAATTCTCATTCATATTTAAGCCCATACAATACTTTCTTAATCATCCCGTTTTAATAACCAGAATAATGTTTTAAAGATATTTTTATCTATAAAAATCATACTCTTATTATTATGATTCTTACATTATCATGGGTGATAACCATATAATAGAAAATCTATCGGGGAATCACTATTTAATCATACTTTAGGTATCTTTATATAAACAGAGTCATTGGTGGTAGACACCAATAAATCCTTAACATCGACCTCAAGTACTCTTGCAATCTCAACTAAAGTTTCTATTGATGGTTGTGAAACGTTTGTACACCATTTTGAAACAGTAGCAGGGTCTTTTTGCAAAGCTTCTGCAAGCCATTTGTTAGTTCGTTTTTTCTCCACTAAAACGACCTTAATACGATTTATATCTTTTGCCATAAGTATATAATTGTTTGTGCAAAAATAATATAAAAAGATGTATATATGTAAGATTTATAGCCATATTTTCGAGCTATATCTCCATTTCTATTGCGTTTTATGCAATAGAATAAAGTGGTTGTCAGATTTGAGTGACTCTTGCTGCACTGAATAGCTTTACAGTATTTTAGGCATATGACATTAACAACTTATGTTACCCTTAGAAATGGTCTGAAAAACGGAGACAAACAGTCCGCTCCGTTGATACAGGCTAGAGCTTGCACTTCCGAAACGGCCAATTTCCTTGAAGACTTACCTTTAAATACAGGCAAGCTGTTCAGACTGTTCGTATTTCATGCGATACAGGAACAACTTGCCTTCTAAAACGGAAACTTACCGGTTGACTTATCTCGTATCTCGATACTAGGCAAGTTTCAGCCGACAGGTTTATACACCCATACAGATAAATCAGGACAGTTGCCAAAGACAGAACCATTAAGGTTGCGCTACTCTTCACTTCAAAGACTCTGACATTGGCAACTGATTATCGATAACATGTCTGAAAACGAAAACAAGCAGGCCGTTCCGATGATGCAGGCTAAAGCTTGCAATGCCGGAACGTCCTATATCCCTGAATACTCGTCTTAAAATACAGGCAAGCTGTTCCGACTGTTCGTATTTCATGCGATGCCGGAACAAATTGCCTTATACTACGGAAACTTACCGGCTGACTTGCTTCGTATCTACAATACCAGGCAAGTTTCAGCCGATAGGTTCATCCCATCATGCAGATAAATCAGGGCAGTTGCCAAAGACAGAGCCTTTAAGGTTGCGCTACTCTTCACTTCAAAGGCTCTGACATTGGCAACCGATTACCGGTGGTTTGTCTGAAAACGGATACTATACTCTTCAGAAATCTTTGAATACTGAATATCAGGAAATCATTGGTGCGTCATAGCCGGAGCCGTTTCTTATGTGCAAAGGTACTGCGGACTGGAGAAACGCCAAGTGACGCTTGCGCTTTCAGTCGGAGGACTTGACGGCAGCCTTCCGCAAATTTTCTCATGCCTCAAAAATTTGGGCATTCCGTCTGCATTCTCTGACTTCACACTTGTCTTTTTCTCCCTTTGGTCCGCAGTCACAAATGCACATAAAACGGTTTATCCCGGCCATGAAGCTCAATGAGCTTTACCAAAGGGAAAAGAACTGGAACTTCAAAATTCAAGTGTTATGCGAGCAAGAAGAATGGGTATCAAACAATCTTTTAATTTTTTACTGATATGTGCAGATTGATGACAACACGACTGGCGGAATCTCTGGAGGGTTATCCGCTCTATTCCCAGGACGGCAAGGGAAAAGAGGCTGTTTGCCGTGCGGTTTTTACCCTTGGTTCTGTAAGGTGGTTTATCCTTGAAGGAAACAGGGAGGATGATGATGTGATTCTATTCGGTATCGTAGTCGGACTCATGGAGGATGAATACGGGTATGTTTCCCTCAATGAGCTTTCGGAGGTGGAGCTTGACCTGAGTGCTCAGGGACTTGGCAAGCTTCAGGTAAGACAGCAACAAAACTTTAAGCCCGTTCCGCTGAAACAGATTCAGGACAGCAGGCTTCAGGACTTTCTTGCAAGGTTTGAATAGGCTGTATAAAAACAAAAGTGGCCGGTCCTATCCGTCACGGACAAGACCGGCTGCTTATTATAGCAGGTAAATGAAAACAAAACTATAATTGTATGGTAAATGGAAAATTGTCGTAATATTTTTAATATCTCTGCCCGGCATGGGTGGAGCGTTTCTATGGAAGACATGGATGGAATCCGGTTTCTCAATTTCAGGAGAAAGACTTCGAGCGGTGTACCGTTCTGCTTTACCATTGAAGCCGGCGATGGTACAGCCGGCTACATAGCAAAAGAAATATTCTCTTTCGTCAGTGCCGCTGTTCCTGAACAAAGTGCAAGGGAATGGATGATTCAGTCAGGAGCAATGGAGCCGTCGGAGTTCCTTCAGGCCGTGGCTGACATGGAGGATGTCAGGCTAAAGGCAAGGCTGCTGACTCTTGAACTTTCAGCTATGAATGTCAGATATAATGTCCTGGATACCATTCCATGGGACAGACTGAACTAACGGTGTTTCTTACGCTTGCGGCCACGTTTGGGCAGACCGGTTTCCTTGTAGGTAATCAGGTCAGTTCCTCTGAATACTCTTTTTGCCTTATCAGGTATTTTCAGGAAAGCCAGCGGCTTTTTCTGGTAGCGGATATAGGAATAGATGGTACAGCGGTGGACACCCAAATAGCGTGCTGCCTCCTTTACTGAATATGTCTTTTCCGGAACAACTTTCATTATTTCTCATGCTGGTTAATCTTTTCGTTTATTGGATGCCGTAAAGGTAAACAGTTGATTATTAGCTGTCAATACGTCAAATATGGGATTATTCCGGAGATTGTGGGATTTGTATGGATTATGTGTTACCTGTCATATTCAATACAGCAAGGCTAAGGCGGTTGATAACGAATCTGTTTTACGGAAATCAGGAAGGCATATATTTGATGGTTGACAGCGTTGACAGCAAATCCAATGAAAATCCGTTATAAAGTCTATCTGGGAAGTTGCTGTAATACAGTATATTATATTCTTTCTGATTTTTCTTACAAAGAATAGAGTATTATAATGTGTCAACGTTTGGCTATGGATTTTTAGCGGACTGAAAATTATGGCTACACTTGTCAACGTTTGTCAACGTATGATTTCTATCTGAAGTATCTGATACACTGATAGATACTCTCTGTCAACACTATCACCTCTAAAACGGGTGCATTTTATTATCTGAAAACATCTGATGCGAAAGGAATACATGGTTATCCTAATGTACCATTACAGCCACAGGTTTGTTCAGCATGCCTCTGCAGATATTTTTTTGCAAAGGTATCTCCGGCATTGCAAACGTCAAACACAGGGCTGAAAATCTTCCTCAAACGGGGTTGAGCGTATTTTCAGCTTCCCTTGTAGTTTGCCTTATTGAATGCCTGCGCTTCTGAAAACTGCAAAAAATATCCTTCAGGCAAGCTGAAAAACTTGCTGACAGAAGGGAAAAAAATCAGAGCGTATGGTACAGATGGACGAAAGCATCAGAAAGCAGTTGGAAAAGCCACAGACATGGTTCTGCAAGTATTTTCCCAAACGTATTCAGAATGTGGGCGAGAAGGAAATCGCCGACAGACAGTTGGTTTATGACTTCAAGGACGGAAGGTCTCATGAAGCGGTGGCACAGATGACGGCAGCAAGGATGATTGAGGAACACGGCAGCGGATGCTCACAATTGGTATTCATTCCGGTTCCGGCATCATCGGTAAGAAAGAATGAAATCCGGTACATGGACTTCTGCAGAAGGGTATGTGAACTCACAGGAGCTATAAACGGATATGACCATGTAAGGGTATGCGGAGAAAGGCTCGCAGTTCATGAGAACCGCAAGGCTGAAAAGGAAATCAGAAAGGTAAGCATCATTGAGTTTGATGAAGAGTGGTTTAAGGACAAGACGGTCATAGTCTTCGATGATGTGATAACACGTGGAATAAGTTTCGGTATGTATGCGAATCAGTTGGAGAGTTTCGGAGCGAATGTCATTGAAGGTATCTTCCTTGCAAGGACTCATTATAAAGTATAGAACTATGGACAGAATATTATCAGAAAAATCAAAATCACTGGCTTTCACGGGACACAGAACTGTTCCCGTAGAAAGGCAGGATGAAATAAGGGCACGGCTCGTTGAAGCCGTGTCGCTTGCATGCAGGTCAGGCATTACCTGCTTCTACTCAGGCATGGCTATAGGTTTCGACCTGATGGCAGCTGAAACAGTATTGTCACTGAAGGGAAAGTATCCGGATATACGGCTCATTGCCGTTGTACCTTTCAGAAGACAGAGCTGCCGGTGGCATTCCATGGAAAAGGAACGTTATCAGAATATAATTTCCAGGGCTGACCGGGTTATCGTATTGAGTGAACACTATTTCAAAGGATGTCTTCTAAGGCGCAATGACTTCATGCTGGAGCATTCATGTGGCGTGATAGCATTTTATGACGGCAAACCTTATGGTGGAACATTCTACACCTGCAGGGAGGCACTGAAGAAAGGCATGGACATAGTAAATCTGTACTGAAAACCAGTCCGGATTATATTGAAAATATTGTAAAAAACAGATATGCAAATTTCTTGCATATCTCATTTATAATGCTTATATTTAGATAGTTAAACAAGTTGAAGAGGTAGTTTTATGAATAATATCTACAACCGATACATTTGGCTGTTGCATACAGTCTATCAGGAAAGAAAGGTCACTTTTGAAAGGCTTTGTGATATTTGGAAGCACCATTTCCTGTACAATGGAAAGCCGTTGAGTCTGCGCACATTCCATCATCACAGAAAGATGATTGAGGAGAATTTCGACATAGTTATTGCGTGCAACAGAAAGGACTATACATATTATATCCAGAACCTGAATGAAATACTCGGTGACAGTTGCCGGAACTGGCTGTTCAACAGCCGTATCATTGATGTGGCTCTTAAAAGCAGTCCGTGTCTGTTCCATCGTGTCGTACTGCCTGACATGTCAAGTGGTATTGAATACCTGCCGGATATATCGGAGTGTATCAGCGATGGGCATGAGCTGTACATATTCTACACCAATGACAAAGGTAATGAAGTGGAAGGCCGTTTCCGACCGGAAGGTTTGAAGCTGTTCCATAACCGCTGGTATCTGCTCGGGTACAGGAACGGATCAGAGTTCTGTGCCGTTCCTCTTGATGCACTGACCAAAATCTATCTCAGCGGAAATAGGTTTCAGACAGACTGCAGATTTTCGCTTGCCAAACGTCTTTCAGACTCTATTGGTGTTGTAGCTCCAACCGGACAGCAGCCGGAAGAGGTTACACTACGGGCTTATGGTCCATTTGCTGATTATCTGAGAAAACATCCTTTCCACCATTCGCAGGTGGAAAGGAATGGTATGGGGAGTTTCACTTCATTTGATTACACACTTCTTGTGACTGACGAACTGGTGGATGAAATCCTGGCTCTCGGTGATAAGGTGGAGATTACTTTTCCGGAAAAGTTGAGAATGAAATTACTACAGAAGATTGGGCGTATCAGAAACAGGTATGCAACATAAAAATCTGCAATTGTAGAATATTACTTTTGAGTAGTAAACATTCGCTCAATCATTGCTTCAAGCTCTGGACTCAATGGACGTTCTGTGTCCATACACTCCTTCTCACCGGCAACCAGGTCACCATATATATTCCTGTAACGTTCAGCCTCACTGCCATCACAGCAAAGCATAGCCGTCTCAAACTCCTTAATCATTTTCTTACGCTGGCTCTCTGGATATTCCTTAGTCTTGCCATAACTGGTAATAGTAAATGTTCTTGCCATAATCATAGGATTTATTTGTTTTACCTTTGTTTATAATCATCATCACTATACTAATATACGAAAATATTCTGATAATCAGAAATTTAACCATATAAAACTTCTAAAGATTTTAATCAAAGGCGGATGAAAAACAATCGGAATCCACATATCTTTTTATCAGAAATACAACTATAACAATGAAGGTATTAATGGTACAATCCTAATTATTTAAGCAAAAAAACTTATATAAATCAACATTCCCAAAGCGGTTGTTCCAACCAGTTATCAACAAATCCCATAGCTTGTGTGTCAATCATCGGATATTTTTCCAAAAGGACTAAAAGATTCTGCTTGAAATCATTATCAGGCCGTATTATGTCTATAAAATGTTTCAATATACATAGTGTAAAGAACACACGTCCCTGTTGTACATCATCTTCCAACCAAGGTCTGAGCGGTCTTGTCATGGTGAGAGCACGTAAAGATAAAGAACGGTTCCACAATCTTGCATGATGACAGCATGAATTACGGGTAAGCGTAATAATAGTCATCCAGGAAATGAACACAGGAACAGATAAGCCAAAATATCTGGCTATTTTTTTGCGAATCTGATTACTTGAAATATTCTCATAGACTCTGGTAAGAGTTCCTAATGGAATAATCTCCGCAATCATCCATGATGGAGGGTATGGTTCCTCGTATGACTCCTTAAAATGAAGAATGAAATCTTCACGACTGGCCTGAATTTCCTTATCCACAAGTTGTATAGTCTTATTAAACTTGTCACTGTTCGCAAAATATTCAGGTTTGGACATCCAGAACACATCTTCAGTTTCTTCACAGGCTATATTCGTTATGGCACTTCTGACTGCTATTTCGATACGTTCTATCTGATTGAATAAAAGCAAACGTAATTCACGGTCAAACTCATATAAACTGAGTGCTTTACCTAAAGTGCTGTCACTCTTATAAATATGTTCTGATTTCGGAGCTTTTAAAAAGGGATATAAATATCCGGATAACCGGTAATAACCAATAGACCGTAATATATGTTCTGCATTTTCCGTGTCAGAACAATCAAGTCCACGATTTTCTAAAATTACCAGAAGCTCGGATGGGGATGAATATTGTTTGGTGTATCTCATATATAAAAAAACGACCCGCCGATTTAAGCATTGTGAAGAGGCTTGGCGGGTTCTTGTGTTGCAAAGATATGTAAAAATCATGATTCAACAAAATATTCTGCTGATTTTCATATCCAAAACAAGCTTCTTCTTTATTTTTTTTATTTATATCAATCTCCTTTATTACTTATATGACCTGATGATTAAAATGATAAATCCTGTTGTACCGGAACTGAAGGCTGAGAATCTGATTTGTCAGACAAAACTTCCTTCATGTCCTGCACTTCAGCCACAACCTCAGTTTCAAGATCCAGCCCGAAAGTCTCTTTCAACTGGAGATAATCAAAGCATAATGCTTTAGGTCGGTTTACCTTTACCTTCTTAACCTGCTCGCCATTTACAATGTCGATGGTATAGTCAGGAAGTCCGCTTGGCAGAAGTATGGTGAATCTGTCCTGTTTCAGGCCCAAATATGAAGCATGGGATTTCAGGTACGACATGATGGTGGACCAGTTCGAGCGGTTGGAGGTGGAACCTGCATTCCGGCTATTGAACAGTGATGCTACGGCTGCTGTGTTCAGATAGAGAATCGGACGTGCCTCCTTAAATTCTATATCTTCCTTGACAGACAACGGACGGAAGGATTTCATATACCTTATACGGTAATGTGCCTTCTCAATACATTTCCCTGAAGTCTGGAATCCCTGAAGCATACTCCAGAAGTCCGCTATTTCCGAACTTTCCTGAGCCAGTTCATTCTGATTGCGTATTCCCCTGACTGCCGTATCAAACAATTCTGCATAGCTGAAAGGCACGTCAATTACTGTCTCCAGTGTTCTGAAGGTGGCCAATGGAATAACCCAGTTTCCGAATATACGGTCATGGATGGTTTCATTCTCCAGTTTCGCAGCCAGCTCACGCTTGGTAATGGAATATATTTCCGGAAAGTTCTTCTCAAACAGTTCCCGGTGTCCCAGTATCTCCAGGGTGAGGTGGGTAAGTCCCATGTTGCAGACTGATACAAGGTCTTCATAGGCTCTTTTCTCGTTCTGGTTGAATGATGTCTTTGAAAAGGCAAGGAAGATGACACGGGTATAGAGTGCCATATCCTGTGTCGGCTTGTCCTGGCCGCAAAGGGCTACACCTGTTGTGACAATGGTCTGTGCTGCCATCCCGTCTGTATTCGTATTCTTCTTGGTCTGGCCGCCACCGCCCCAGAGTCCTTTCAGATAGGCTATCTTGCGTATGTCGAGGTCGTTCTTGTATTCATCAAGCACGGCAAGAGTATTGACGGCCTGTGACACACGGTCATTCATGGCCGGTACAGAGGTTACTCCAAGGTTGGGCGGATCTACTCCGTGCAGGAAAAAGGACTGGAGGGAAGTAGCCAGTGTTGTCTTACCGCTTCCTTTCTCACCGAAAAGGTTCAGGATGGGAAAGTGGCGGGTACGTCTGAATATGATGTCACGGAAGAGAGTGGCAAGCAGGTAACAGAAGGCTACGCTTGCATTCTCACCGAATACTTCCATCAGTCTTTTTACGTAATCATACAGTTTTATCCCGTTACGGTTCTCATGTACCATGAGTCTCTCAAACTGGAATATCTCCGGATTGTTGAGATAGATTTTTGAAGTGGCCGGTATATAGAAGGCCTTGCCGTTGATTCCACGGACAATACCCAAATCGTCAACGGCATTGAATGCACCTGCAAAGAATATACCGTTACCAAAAGCGAAGAATCCTTCAGCCGCATTCCAGCCGAGCTTTCTGATACGCTCTGCCGTATCAGTCTTTGAATACAGGTATTCCTTTACACGGTTGAGCTTGTCTATCTTGGCCAGCCATACATAGTTGCCCAGTGAGCCGACCTTCTGCTGGAAGTTGCTTAACGAGCAGAGTTCTGACTCCTTCAGTTCTATGACCCTGCATACATTGTACATATTCCTCATACGGAAGATTCTGGTTCCGTTTATCTCATCCTCGATATGGAACAGTGGTTCCATTATGAAGTTGGAGATTCTTGACGGTTCATCATCATCTTCACCGATGGAGTAGTAACAGTTTTCCCTGACGAACAGTCCGAACTGGCGAAGCAGTTCAGCTTCACGCTGCATCTCGTTCATGGCCGTCGGCTTGTCGTTCCTTCTCCTGGCTTCTCCACGTGCCTGGGTAACGGCATCACGCCATAGCTTTACCTTGCCGTGCACTCTGGAGAGCTGTTCTATGCACTGGTCGTACACAAGCTGGTCCTTTATATAGCGCAACAGGTCTGCTATTTCCGCAACACACTTTCTTTCCTCTACCATGGAACCGGCTACCAGAAAACGTTTCTGTGCCAACCAGATGATAAAATGCTTTTCAGGAAGTGAAGTATAATCCTCCCTGCTGCGGATATAACTGTCGGCATCATTCTTGGCATATTGTACTTCTCCTTCTGCCTCGGATGGTATTTCTGTAAAAGGAAGTTCCCTAACTGTTACATGGAATCCTTTTCTTATGGCTGCAGCCCCGTTAGTCATCACCGCCTCAAATCCCGGCCCGTATGGCTTGTCTTCCGCAATATCTGAATCTGGAATGAAACAGAGTGAGGATACATACTTCTTCAGCAGCTCGAATTGGCTGTCACTCCAGGCTGTTCCAAGTGACGCTACTGTATTGTCGTATCCAATCGACTGCATTCTCAGGACATCAGGAGCACCTTCCACAATGATATAATAGTCGGCATCACGCAGTCTGGCGGCACGGTCAATGCCGAATACTGTTTCTCCCTTGGAGTAAATCATGCTTGTTGCCGAATTGATATACTTGGGAGCTTTCCTGTTGTCTCCTATGTATCTGGCCGTATAGGCTATGATGCGTCCCCATCTGTTTCTCACGGGAATCATGATACGCTGTCGGAACATGGCGTATGTGTTTCCGTCCTCGCCACGCTTGAACATACCGAGTTCGTACAGCAGTTCTTCGTTCAAAGCCTTGTTTCTGCAAAAATCCATAAAGGCCTGACCGTCCTTCGGTGCATAGCCTATTCCGGCAAAGGCACAGAACTCCTCATGCCACCGGCTGTATGCGTATGTCCTGGCTTCAAGGCTCTCTTCCTTGTCTGTTGCTCTTAAATTTTGCAGGAAGAAGGTCTGGACTGTATCGAGAACTGTCAGAAGTGATTCCCTGCGCCTGGCTTCGACCAGCTGTTCCTCACTGCGCTCTTCACTGACGTATTCTACCGGAATATTATGGTTCCTGGCAATAAATTCCACGGCGGCACTGAAGGAAAGGTTTTCCTTTTCCATTATAAACGTAATGGAATCACCGCCACGGTTACAGCTGAAACAGTGGAAGAGATTCTTGCTTGGGGTTACGGCAAAGGAACCGGTCTTTTCGGAATGAAAAGGACAAAGCCCCATAAGTGTTGAGCCTTTTCGGGACAGTCTGACATAAGGACTGAGTACGTCTTCTATGGCAAGTTCCCTTACTTTCCGTATGGTTGTTTCGCTTATCATAACGTACTGAGCAGGTTCCAACAATCGATTATTGACTGGCCGGAGTATTTCGGACGGCTGACATTATTAGGATTGAGCGGTTGGATATATCCGTTATCTCTGTATTTTTTGAGTGTCTTGTTGCTGATACCGAGTTCAGCACAGGTGCGCTTGACTGAATAGACACCGTTTGGATCGCACGCTGGTCTGATTTCTTTCATTATCATAAAATCATTATGAATGTGCGATACAAAAGACCTGTCCGGCTTTATTGTTAAGCTGTTGAACAAAGGTTACTGACGCACATTCCTGTACCTACTATAATTGCGTTCTTTATATTTCATAGAGTATTACGGCTAAATTAAACATATATAGTTTATCACTATTAAAATATCAGCCATAATATGTTTATCATTTGTCTTTTTTGACTGGTCTTTCAGCCTGTTTCGGCTGACTTTCATCAAAATAATCCTGGGTGGTACGCTGCAGGAGCCTGAGGTCTGCCGTGCGATATTCCACCTTACCGGGTCTTTTATAGGAAACCACCTTTCCCTGACGTTTCCACCGTTCTACATTCCTGCGGCCAAACAGCTCGTATGCCTTCCTCTGGCTGATGAATTCAGGATCGTCCTTGTCGGCTTTCAATTGCCTGACAATTCTGGAAGACAGGTCATTCAGGAATGTTTCGTATGGTATAAGATGGTCCAGAAACTGTAATATCTTCATATAAACCTGATTTGGTTTCTATACTGTTCGTTTGACCGTAATGGTATGGTTTTCCCTGTCAGTCCTGGTCTTGAACTGGCGGTTGTAGATGGCACCAAGCTCTGAAGCCTGTGTACGGACGCTTTTCAAACGTGAGATGGGGAATGAAACGGATTCACCTACTTCAAGGGCAACAAGTGCCGGACGGATTTTTTCTAAGTTTTCAGACATAATTGTTGGATGTTTAATATTTAATGTTTAACTTTGTATTCACCAAATGAATAGGTTACACCACAAAGTAACATAAAATGGTTTATATAACCAAATATTTGTTTGATGATTTATTGTTTAAGATGTATTTATTGAAGGAATCGCATGGATAATGACATAAAACACGTGCATGTAGGTCAGGCTATCGACAAAAGACGCAACGAGCTTGGATTAAGCAAATCTGAGCTTGGGCGCAAAATAGGTGTACCGCAGCAGCACATAAACCGCATACTGGAAAGGGAGACAATGGAAACGAGCAGGCTTATTAAAGTCAGCGAAGCATTGGACTTCAATTTCTTTTCCCTTTTCTGTCCGAAACAACATCATATATCGGCACACCTTGCAGCCGTTTCATTGGATGGAAATGCAAATAATCTGATAGGTGATGCAGAACTGGCCGTACAGTTATCCAGCGAAAAGAAAGAAACAGAGAACCTGAGGGAAACAATCAAGCTTCTGAAAGAGCAGATAGAGAGTCTGAACTCACAGATTTTACGTCTTGATTCAAACCTGAAGGATAAGGACGTGATTATTGAACTATTGAAAGATAGGAAATAAACAATACTGAAATTTAAATGAATGCGTCATCTCGTTACAGAGAGGTCAAATCATTCATCCTTAATATCTATTGCAACTGTTCCAAGCATTGTATAGGATTGTATCAAGATGCATACAGATTACATACACAAATATTGCATCTTATTGAAATACAGATATGTATTGGAGAGGCGCAAGCTGCGATAGAATAATAATGCTAAGAAAGTAGCAGCTTTAGAAAAAAGTCATACCAAAGCGCATACACTTCACATACACAGGCAATGTAACCTATTGGGGAATAATCGTATATGAAAGTGGCACAGGCGGCTGTTGAGGAATAATTCCAAATTGGCTTAATTAAAATAATAGGCTGTAACTCATTGAAATACATGAGTTACAGCCTATGTTGTTCTTATACGGTTCGTACACTTGACAATGGAAACCGCGCCAAATGTACGTACTCGCTTACTCACTGCTTACACTAAAACTGATGTTGCTTACACCTGCTTACACCATCAAAAAAGCCTATGGCAGCGTAAAATTAAAAGCTTATGACAACTACATTAAAAGCAATCGTAAGGAAGCTGAGAACAGACGGCCTTTATGCAGTGTACACTCGCATCGTACACAACAGAAAACCGGGTTACATCAAGACCAACAAGATTGTTGATGCGAATCATATCTCTAAAGAGAATGAACCGACCGACCCTGTCGTTAATGAGTATTGCTCAATGCTCGTTCGACAATACACAGACCGACTGAACAGAACCAACACTGCCCATAGCACAGAACGTTAGAACTCTTTAAATGTTAATTTTCAGTGCTTTCAACTCATGGTTTTGGGAGATTTTGTTTCGTGAGAATGCGCTATATTCATTACGATTGGAGATGAATGTCTATTATTACATTTGTGAGCGAATGGGCTAAAAAACTCGCCTTGGTCTTGTGGGGTTCCACTTGACCAAGGCGAGTTACTTATGCTATTAAAGTTCATCTTCTGCCTGGATGCGCTGTTTCCAAAGTTTTAATTCATTACGCATTGCATTTCTAATCTCTTTCAAAGGTTTGTTTGGAAACTCATGAATGATAAGATTATGAAGAAAGAGAAATACGGATATGAAATATTTGCTCACCAACCAATCAGTAGCCGATGGATGTAAAATGCTTACTGCTGGAATGCCAAAAAATGTGCCAACTTCCCATTTCAAGTTATCAAAGACTTGAACAGATTGGATAGCATCTGACTCAGACTCATCCATATTCTTTCTGAGCGTATCAAAAGCATTTGTTTCCATGAAAACAATCCTTTTTGGTTTGAGTATGTTTATTAGCTCTATAGTGCTTTTAATACCTTCAGCCAACAGCTCTTTCTTCAAGTTACTTACACCTTTAGATGACTCAAACGGAGAAAGATTTGTCCATACCACCTTCTTGTCATCATCAATCTGGCTGTCCGGGCATTTGGAACCATACCCAAGGAACAATCGTCCGTTGGCAAGAAAACGGGAATCTTTCAATTCCTTGTTGAACCGCTTGCTCCACCATTCTTTGTTTCCCTCCAAGTAACCATCAACTGTATGGGTAGAGGTACATTTCCCGTTTCCTTTGGGATTTATTCCTACTACCATCAGTTCAATGTCAGTTTCAATTACGTTGAGAGGTGATTGGGTATAATACGGAGTGTTATACTTCTGTGAGAGTTCATTAAATTTCGGTATCCACAGTTCACTCCATTCTTTCAGTAATTCTTGTTTGGTCTTTTCCATTGTATCAAGTTTTTAATCGGTTTCGTACATTTTCCATAAGTCTTTTGTCCACTTGTGCATTGGGCGGTGGCATAAGTGCCAAGCAACCACCGATTCAGCGTTCCGTTCTTCAAACTCTCCGGATTGGCAATGTAATAGCGAAAGCTATCCTTCCAGTTGCATTCAATCAGCACTCCTAACGACATAAGGATGTTGCCTTTCCACCGGTCAAAGGTCTGTCTGGGGATTGGTTTGCCATTACTGGATCTTCATTGAGGAGCCATTTCTCGTTGAGCTCCTTCAAAGAAAGTCCCTTCTCTCCAGCGTGGGAAAGCGTATTGACCACCCAAATGTATTTTTCCAGGAAAGTCATCTTCCTTCTGTTTTACGCAGTCCACTTCCGTATTTCGCTTCAAACTCAGTAACCAGTTTCTGGAAGTTCTCGGGCAGATAGGTCATCGCTTTTTCACACATGTTCGCAGGCACCCCATAAAGAGCTTCAGCAATGGAACCGGTGATGCAGCCGATGGTATCGGAATCGCCACCGATACTGATGGCATTACGGACAGCATCTTCAAAATCCGTAGCCTGCAGCGCACATTGAATGGCTTGCGGAACGCTGTCCTGACAGATGCCGCCATTGCCTTCCCCATCAACTCCATTCCAGGAATAACGTTTTTGCAGTTCGGCAATGGTGAGCGGGAAACGATAGCCGAATTCCTGCTCCATACATTGCTGAATCTCATCTTTCGATGCTCCCTTACGGGCCAGGAAGATACACATGGCTGTAGCCTGTGCACCCTTGATGCCCTCCGGATGGTTATGCGTTCCTTCCGCTGAAACCTTGGCGGCATTCATGGTGTCATTTTTCGTATCGAATGCCCAACCCACCGGACCTACACGCATGGCCGATCCGTTGCCGCAGCTGTTGTATGCCGGAGCATATCCGGTTCTTGTCTTCTGGATGACCCAATTCTGGAAACAGTTTCCATATCCTCCCATCGGAGAGGGATAAGCTTCCGCATACCGGACATAGTAATCCGCCACCAGTGAAAGGCGTCCGGCCAGAATCGCATCCGCTGTAGCCAACGTCAGGATGCTGTCGTCTGTGTATTCCACGTAGCGACCGAAGAACTCAAAGTCCTTGGTTCGTATGTTACTGAACTCGTAGATACTGCCTACGATGTCCCCAATGATACTTCCAATCATATTCTTCCTGTTTTAGTGATTCTACTTACTCAAAGCTGTTGCCACCAGTAATGTCCGTAAATATACTCATTTTGTATCTCATACAGAGCCAACCGATGGACTTTAATGCAAAGTTACCACGATACTCCCTCAAAAAGTGAGACACTCTCTATGTTTTAGGTCATAAGTACCATGATATTTGCTGTTGATACTTTTATACGGCCGCATTTCCATACGCTTCCACACTTCTTTTTCACTTCTGTTCTGAGTCCATACGCAGTAATGCCCTTTTGCCCTTGAAGTCATTGTCTATAGAACATTGAAGTATGTATAGCCTTTGCAACCTTGGAATATGGGACGGATGAACCATTAGTTCAAGGCAATAGCCCAGCTTGGCAACAAGTGATTTCTATACAGACGTATGCCGTTCCAAAGATGCAGAAAACTACGGATAAAGAAATTTGGAACACTTGATAATCAGGCTAATATTACCGAATATTTTTCCCAAGAATGATGTTGTGAATTTTTGCGTTTCGCCGTTTTTTGTGCTTCTTTGAGGTCTCTAAAGCTACCGGGAAGACATCGAACTGCGTTGTAGGATTTGTCAAGCAAGTTGTACTCTTGTCATTACAAAACGGAGTTTTGTCCTCACAAGAGTCACTTGCCGATTACTGCCGCAACGGAGCGATAAATCGCTGTTTCGCTATGCGAAATAGGTGTCCAGAGAACCCAGCTAACAAGTAATCAAAGGAAGTATGAAACAGAAAACCAAAGTATTCCAGTTACGGCTTATCCCGAGGAAGCCCAACTGTTGAAGGAAAAATCAGGCTCATTCCACTCTGTGAGCCACTATATCCTGTCTGCAGTGCAGGAATTTTTCAATGTGGATGTGAAGGAACGCATCGAGTTGATCCGAGAACTCGGAGAATTTTACCGAAAGAATCAGAACGAACTGTCCTGGGCAGGCGGAAACCTAAATCAGGTGGTCAAACGAGCCAATGAGCTGGCGGTAGCCTGGTTACTCGCACCCAGCTATATCCAAGAGATTGTGCTTCCAACCATTCGGGAAACACAGGAAACGATGAACCGCATCAAACGGGATTTGGAATTGATTACACTCAAGTGTATAAAAAACAAAACACTGAAGTAATGTTTGTGCGGTATATGCTTTAACCGTTGAACCCAACTAATCCGAATATTCAGATGATTGCAACCATTTTACCCGGAAGTTCGAACTTCTATGCCGTAGATTATAATGAACGGAAGGTGGCGAAAGGTGTAGCCCGGTTACTGGAGATAAAAAACTTCGGAGCACTCGGTGAAGTGCGCAAGCCAACCCCTGAAGAGCTGGCTCAGTTTCTCATGGAATATTCCTCCATGAATCCCAGAATCCAGAAAGCCCAGTTCCATGCAGTCATCTCCTGCAAGGGCTACGAGATGTCAGAAGCCCAGTTGCTTGATTTCGCGCACCAGTATCTTCAAGAAATGGGCTATGCCGAACCCGGACAACCCTGGCTCATTTATTCCCACAACGATACAGACAATGCACACCTACACATTGTTACTTCGAGAGTGGCGCCCGACGGTCGCAAGATACAGCATAACCATGAACGCAGACGCTCATTGACAAGATACTCGGTATGGACCGGCAGCAGAAAACAGACAAGGACATCGAGGCCGTCAAACAGTACAGCTTTTCTTCCTTCACCCAGTTCAAGGCCGTGATAGGAACCATGGGCTATGAAGTCTTTCAGAAAGACGGGAACGTCTTCGTCAAGCAAGGAGGCAGAATCCAAAAGAAAATTCCTCTGGCAGAGATTGAAGCCCTGTTCAAGAAAGGCTATCAGGATAAGGCACGCAATCGCCAGTTGAGAGCCTACCTGGAGAAATACCGGGATGTATGCGCCAACAAGGAAGAACTGCAGAAGGAAATAAAGAAGAACTTCGGAGTGGATGTGGTCTTCTTCGGCAAGAAAGACAAGCCCTACGGCTATATGCTGATAGACCATGCCAACAAGACCGTCATTCATGGTGCCCGGGTCCTTGCCGTAGAAGAACTGCTCGACTTTGCTACCCCCGAACAACGCTTTGACCGGATAGAAGCATTCATAGACCAGTTGCTGACCCTCAATCCTAAGGCCACGCAGGGAGAAATCTTCCAGAAATTCAAGAAACAGCATGCCTATATAAAGAAAGGTGTCATCTACTACGATGGCCAGAGCAGACCCTTGCCGCCTTTCATGGCCAAGGCCATAGACCGTAATAATCGCATCAGTTTCATTGAGAAATTCCGCCTGCAGAACGAAGCCGAAGTGGAAATGCTGTGCAAGGCATTCAAGGTGGACCGTCCGGACCTGGTGGACATTTCTACAGAACGTCCTCCCAAGTATGCTGATGCTGTGGACAAATTGCGTGATATATTCCAGAATCCCGAAGTGAAGTCCCCCCGCAGCGCTATGTATCAAGAAGGTTTTGATGTGGAACGGGTGAAGAAGAAGCCCAAGAAGAATACACTCAATCCAATCAAAAGTTTACAGCGGAAGTCCCATCAAGGATTGGGTAAACTCCGGAAAGAAGGAGTCGGCAGTCACAGTGCTAACCGCGAATGGGAAGTTGGCAAGAAAACGAACTACGACGAGGTGGACGACGGACGCTCGTTGAAGATTTAGTATTGATGTTTAATGATTTAAGTTACAACAGAAAGTCAAATGGGGACTTTTAGTTGTAACTTTTTGGGCTAATTTTTCTCAGATTCCCTTGTTCCGAAGTCCATTCACCCCCCGGTTTCAGCAACCGAAAGCACATTGATGTTGTACATTTAGGTTTTCCCTGTTCCAGCATTTACTTTTGCTTGCGAATTTAATAAACGGAAAACAACATGATACAGACCCCGGTCATAGTCACCTTTGCCAACCAGAAAGGAGGAGTCGGAAAGACCATCCTTTGCGTCACCTTTGCCAACTACTTAGTGGCAAAAGGCGTCCGGGTGGTTGTCATCGACTGCGACTTCCAACACTTGATCATGAAATGCCGCAAGGCAGACATCAAGAAGTATGAGAGGAACAACTACCCTATGAAGTCTGGTCATACGAACCCAACAACAAAGTGGATAGGACCTCGCTGGTGGAGAAACTGCACAATGACCCAGAGATAGATGTGGTACTCATCGACTCACCTGAGGAGGATGTAGACATATCGGACGAAGCACAGTCCTTCCGACCTCATAAGGTGAGCAGGGAGGAACCGAAGAAGGAAGAGGAAAAGAAAGAGGAATCCGAAGCACAATCGGATGCCGATGCTTCACAGGAAGGGAAAGAAGAATCCGACGATGAAAAGGAGCAATCAGACAACTCAGAAGAAACATCCAATGAAACTGAATTGGACACCGAACAGGACGAAACTTCTTCTCAATCTTCGGATGATGAAACGACCGAGGAACCTGCTAAAGAAGCAGAGTCTGAAAAACCTTCTGATGAACAAGCATCCGAAGAAAGCAACGATGATGCCTATGATGAAGAACACTCTGAAAGTAACGACCACCCCTTCTGCTCACCGAGCTACCGCGAAGCCATCATGACGGACGGCATCCTGGTGGATGACATCTTCAAAGTCATCGACCAGTTGGCTGAAACCGGTGAATGTGACCTGGGCACCATAATCTATCACTGCGAAAGCATGCGATATGCCGGGTGAATGCACCCTATACCAACTGGACGAAAGTCCACCGTTCCTTTAGTGACCTCTGATACTTGAATGACCTCTGTTCCTTTGGCGATGAAATCCATTATCTTTTTAAGCAAGTCTGCATGAACCTGATAACCAAGTAAATCTTGCGTTGTTTCATTATCTGAACACATATTTATTCAACTTTAGTATATACAATTTTTGTTTCCAAGCAAGGGCGTAAATCCAAGTCATAATAGCCCATAAGATAGAAGTTGCGACCAATGTTTTGATAGATATGCAAGCCGCGGTCAAGGGAGATATTCCATCCGTTGTCGGTGATGATGTACCTTGCATGAATTAAATCTGAGAATGTGAATTCAAAATCAATCCCAGTATCTTGCAGAGCCGCCTTTAGTTGTTCCAGCCCATCTTGAATCTTTTGTGTTTCATCAATGGATTCACCCATTTTGGTGGTAAGTATAATCTTCTTACAATCACCTATTTTTACAATGGATTCAATAAAGCGAGTTAGATTTTGCATTTGATATCCATGTGATAGGTAGGGCTCTTGCAGTTCGATAACCTTTGCCCCTTCCAAGTAATCAGCAAATAGCTTATCGTAGCTGTAGCCTGTATCTCCATACCGAATAGCAAGCGATTTGGGCTTTGGATCATTGTCTATTATTGCATTAGGTGCAGTTGTCGCTTGTACAGGTGTAAATTCTTGCAAACATTCTTTCTGGCATACCGCTTCTTTTTCTGTGCTCTTAGATTTATGAGGATTAAAGGCTGCTGGTTGTTTTTCAATAACAATTTCTACATCCCCAGTCTTTCTAGGATCCTGTGTAACCATTGAATCTTTACTTTCCGGACACCATACCACAACTTTTTCTCCATCTTTGTTGATATACGACATATTGATGCGAGCGTATTCTTCATCAGGCTTACGCTTATTCAATTGTTCTTTTACACGTCGACGACCTTCTAGAGCATACGCTACAATCTCATCAAACTCCTTAGGCGTAGGTTCACCTATGGGGTAAATGAGTTTTAAGAAGCCAAGTACAGTTTTTTGAAGCGCACGACTATCACGGCCTTCTACATTGTCACCTACTTTGAGATATTTATTCAATATGGGCAGATAGTCACTGTTGTGGTCAAAGAGGTAGTGCATGACTTCCGACAGGTAGTCAGAAATCATGCCATAGTTGTTATTGTAGGCAGAATCGTCAATCTTGGGTATTTCCCAGCCTGGTATATAATTGTAGAACCGATCGATAACAGCAAAGTCGAATGCCTTGGGTAAAGTGGCCAATAAGTCATGATCATAGCTGTTGACTATAGTGGGTATGTTCAAGTCAAAGTTACCGACAAAAGCAAAACTTGCCTGTCCGGTCACTTCCTGTCCTCGGCTGAAGCGTCCATTTGCCATATAATCCTTCATGATTTGAATGGTATCGGCATCTTTAATCTTCATGTTGGCTACTTCGTCAAAAGCCACATTGTCCCAAAATCCCACTGCACCAACTTGTTTACGCTGATTATTGTACAGCAATGTCGCAGTACTGGCTTGACCACCGGACAGCAAGGTGGAATAGGGAGAGAACTCCGAGTAAAAGTACGACTTACCGGTACTTCTACCTCCCAGTTCTATGCTGTTATAATTGTTTTGTACCAATGGGATGAATCTCGACAAGATATGGAATTTCAGTCGTTTGCCATCTTTGTCTCCCTTTAGAGAGCGGCTACGTTCTGCCAACCAGTCCGGATTGATACCGATACTGCGTATCAAAACATTTATCCACTCATCCGTAGTGAATCCTTTACGGCCTTCAAACAGTTTTTGTTCATCAAAACGTGCTATTTGGATGGGGCGCAAATCTTCTACATAGAAGGCATAGTCATCCTCTTGCACTTCATTGTAAGCCAATGTGACTTCAGCCCAGATACCACTTTCAAGCAGTTTTTCGTTTTTCTGATAAAACTGCGGATTGATGGCGATACGTTTGGAACCGAAATTTTCCATTTCGGCCCAATAACGTTTTTCTCGCTCCACATATTTCACATGGATCTTATCAATAAACTTGTGGCGCTTCTTTTGTTCCACAATAGCCTGAGCCTTATTGCTTTCATCGGGCTTTACGTAGTTCTTCTCGATGATTTGCAACACTGCTTTTTTACCTTCCTCAATTTCATCTGGGTCGTCCGAGGCACAATAACGTGACAAAAGAAATTCCAGTACGAATGAAGGCACATTTACAGTCTGTTTGATTTCATGCAGTAAATCCTTTCGTACGACCTTTCCAGGGAAGTATTCGTTGAGCTTTATATCTAGTCTATCCATTGTTTAAAAATCAAATTCAGTTTGTAATTGAATAGAAGCTAATGTCACATTGGTATCTGGATCAAGGGCCATCACAATGATATCACCTTCTACGCCTTCGTTAATTTCTATGGGTTGCTTACACTTGTCGCATTCACTTGGAATTGCAATCAAGTCTGTTGTCTCATTATAGAATGTCGATTCAACCACACGACCCACTTCTTTTCCGGATGCATCGGTTACTACCATCTTGACAATGCACAGTTCAGGGCGGAAAAGTGAATCCACACCGCTAAAGTTTAATTCGATGAGCGGACGATTAACACGTACAATGCCACTGTTCTTTCCTTTATAAGTCAGCTCAAGACGGAAAGCATCTTTTTTGCGCTCTTCTGTCAATTGAACAGTCAGGATGGGAACGATGTTTTCCTGCAGCGACAAACCTTCATGGAAATAGATCTTATTCTTTTCATAGATGCCATATTGCTTGGCAAATGCAAAACGATAGACTTGGCTATGCACACCGATTTGCTCAGGAGTATAGAGCCATGAATTTTCGTTCCCATTCAGATCACCTGCTTGACTACGGCGTTCGTTCATTACGCTGGTACCAACAGGCTTGCTCATATTGTCTCCAGCCTGGTATTTGGGCTGTACCATATAACCATGGTCGGCCATAATGACGACATTGTCGAAACCTGAATTTTTGCAAGCACGGATACACTTGGTAAACAGTCGCATTTCACTTTCCATTTCAGAATAGCCTACACTGTTTAGATTCTCTCCCGCAGCATCGATTGATTGGCTGCGAATGATAAGCAAATTCACATCCGAGGTGACGTTAGCTGAGAGGAAATCCTCGGATCGTACATCCATCAGCTTAACATGCGCAGGCACTTTACTTTCAATATAGCTGATTCGATCTGCCGGTAAATCTACCTTTTTCCCTTCAAGATAAGGCTGCAGTTTACCATCTTCAACAGCCAACTGCAACTTTGATTCTGCGTCAGGAAGTAAGGCAGCCATGCCAAATCTGGTTACCGTAGGGACGTAAGCGGCCGAAGGCTGTATGCTGACGGTATAACTGTTTTCCAGGCTTTGAGCCAATTCCTTACCCATCTCAAAACGGAAAGCGTCGGCATAAATGATGGCTACTCGTTTGTGGGCATTTAGGAGGGGTGCAATTCCCTTGTTCCAAGCTTGTATATTCCAGTTGATGCCTGCAATTGGATAGCCTTCTTCTTCAATGAGTTTCTGATAACGACTCTGTATTTGTTCGGTAAAGTTTCGATAGTTACGATATACAAACTGCGCTAATTCATTTATCTGTGGTGTGTCAACATCCGAACCGGTCAGAATGGTCTGAAAACGGCGGAAGGCATAATCAACCTTATAGCCTTCTTCGCTGTACCACAGGACAAAATCCTTCAAGCTATCCAAATCGCCCAAAGGCTGGCGAATGCACTGCATCATTCGTTCACATTGGTCGGTTAAATTCCAGAATAATGCCACACCGGCATTAGCCTGATACCAAACGCTCTTTTTGTTTTTTGCTACCAATAACGTGGCTTCCGTGTATTCACCTTTGTGCAGATGGTCCAAATAGATATTGAACTCCACCTTGTTTTCAAAGGCAAATGTTACTATTTTACCTAAATCAATCGCATCAGCAAACAAACTATCCAGATGTAAACGACTGGTAATAGCCTGAGCCTGTTCTACATATTCGTCACGAAGATCGGTACGGTTGCGGATGCTTTGACAGAGGTTGTTTATGCTCTCCATGTTCTCTTTCGGGCATTTAGCCACGGTGTTGAGTTCCGCAGGCAAAATTCCGGGCAGGTCGTGCACGAATTCGCTGAAGAGCAAGTATTGCCATAGCTTTTGCTTGACATCCTTCAACGTAATTCCATTACTGTCTAATCCGGGCAAATGGTTTTCACCGAAGCTCTTCCATTCACTCATCCATGCAGTGCTGTTTATCTCATTTAAAGCCAAGAGATTCAAGGTAATCTCTACCATGCTTTTACCACCGGTAAGCGTCTCCAGCTCCGGATAATTTACACCCTCTTGCAGGGCATTGATGTTGGCAAAGCTGGCTGTGCCATTCTTAAACAATTCATCAATAGCCTCTGTTTTTCCGTGAAGGAAGTTTTTGCACAGGTTGATATAGGAGTCATTGGGACCGATGGGAAAGCGGGCACCAATTTGCGTCATTCCGATAAAGGGGTCATACACCCGTTTTTTATCTTTGGGGACAGCTGATTTGCGATAGATCAGCAGGCGCGCATCTTCGTTTTGAGCCAACTCGTTCATCCAATAGTCACAAGCCGCTTCTCTATGATGAATCAACTCTCGGGTGGTGTCGATTACCTGTACACCTCGCTCTGCCACCAAAGGCAAAAGCGAATAGTATTTGCCCTCGGGGTCATAAATGGTTATAATGGGATGTTCCTTGCTGGTTTTACCAATCCAAACATCTATGATATGTCCTTGTATATCCATATAGATAGAAGTGTTTATAAGTCAAACAATTGCATCGTTGGTCCTTCGCTGCGTTTTTTTCTTGGCTTCTTTTCCTTGGGCTTGTTTTCGCACAATTCCTCAAGATCATGGGTCAAGGCCATGCACCAATCCTTTTTCGCTTTGTTTCGGATGCGAGCCGGATAAAGGGCATAAGCCAAATGACTCCAGTCATATTCACCCTTTTGTAGATTTTCCCAATTACTCAGGCATTCCTTTTTCCATGCGTTGTGGTGGAACACATTGCGCAACGGTGCTGCTGTTACCGGAACACCATCGTCATGATTGGGCTTATATGGCAGGTCATTCAATTGTTGGAGTTCTGCCTCCAATGTGCGTATATCGCCCATCAAGTTTAGCAAGGCAGCCTCTCGTTTCTTATCGTTAGCCAGTTGAGCTGCAGTTAAATCGCTTTGTGCAGCGGTATGTTCTTTGCTCAACAACAAGAGTAAGTGAGGCAGTGTTTGACTACTCAGTTGGAGATAATACACCCAAAGGGTAATTTCGCCCTCCGGTGATGAAACCGGCCAATAGATAGGTGCTTTTCTGCGGCTCTTGGTATAGCGCTTAAAATGGTAATCGAAGAAACCATTAGGCGATTCCAAATAAGTTTGCAAACTATCTACACCTATTAACTGGCAGAGTTCGCTTTCCATTTCATCTGCATCATTTTTCCAGAGACTGTGCATCACTTCCTGCACGCGCTTTACCAAACTGTCAGGATGCTGATCATCACCTATCAGAATGCCGTCAGTCGGTAGTGTAAGCGGATATAGCTGCGCTTCTTCAGACTGGAACGATACTACTGGCATAAAGGGCAAGGCGTCGAATACATTGCCAAAGGGAGGAATGGTTTCGGGCTGGGCTGCATAGCGGATATTCCATCTGCCGAAAGCCATGCCAACCAACTCCATGACGATTTCTTGTGCCATCACTTGTTTGTTGATGACATTCCCGTTACTAGCACCATCGATGGAGAGTAGCTCTTCATAAGGACGGCGACTCTTATAGGCATTAAGCGTGGCTCTGAAGTTACTGTCTGCTTCAATCTCTGCCAAATCCATCCATAAGTCGTCGTTTTCTTTCACTAACTCTTGGTAGCGGGTATAATCAGCAGTAAGCTTTTCTTGCAGTTGATCTAAACTTTCTCCCAAATGGTGACCATGCATAACTTGTGCAATCAAACCATGATATTCCAGGTTGGTTTCATCTAAACTGAACCACCAGCGTTTGATGTCAATGATTTCAGTAATGATGCGCTCGATATCAGACTGGCGATTAGCATAGTCGGGCATGGGGAGGAGATTGGTATAACCTGTCCATTTATGTTGTCCTGAATATAAATTTAAGAAATATTGTCCATATATTGAATTAAACATCGAATTTAAAACCAATGCTTCATTCCATTTTAAATTTACAATTGATAATCCTTCCTTTGTAAAAAACATGTTTGATTTAAGGAAATGCATGTCTAGAATATCTCCTCGTTCTCCATAACATACACCAGGGATGAATTGGCTGCCTAAATTGGAACTTCTATAAGATTTATGAGCTTTTACATAAACTCCATCATTTTCCCAATTGGTCATGTCGCAATAAGTTGTGTAAAATAGACTATAGGAGTTGCCATTGTACATGTGTTTATAGTTTACTTGATTTCTTAACTCATAAAAAATCCGAAAATGACTTGAGGAAACAAAACCAATTCCCTGCATTGCATAGAACCCTCTATTTTCTATAGATTTCCTTTCAAAGGCTTCAAGTATCTTATTATCAAAATAATATCCATTTATGGAATTAGGGAGGGTCGCAAATTCAGCTGAATTGCAAATGAATGTATTGCCATTGTTTTTTTCGCAGATTAATGTGTCAATTGATTGTTTGATCATTTCCGCTTTACATGCAGGCTCATCATCAAGCACATCAAAGAATACCCCTTCTCTACTTTCTGAAGGAGTTTTAGACAATACCAGTGTTGAAGTTTCTACACTAGCATCTAAAACATTCCACCCAGTATCTGCACAAGCCGAAATATAACCACAAATATTTTTCTTTCGGAATGGCTCGTAGGAGGATTTAATGAGTACAGTACGGTCAAAGATAGCCCCAACAAGCCCATCATTGATCAATAACTCTTGCATACGATCGAAGAAAGCGCAAACAAGGTTTTTGCACCAACAGGAATAATGGGTGTCTAAATAGTCAATTGTACTTTCTGATCCTTCTCCAAAAGGCGGATTCATCAGAATGACATCGTATCGCTTTTGACACAATTCAATAAAAGCAAACCCGCGTACCGCATCATTGGCAAACAAGGTATTTTCGTAGCCTTCTTCTTCCGACAGATGAGAAGAAACCGTGTGCAATGCTTCTTGTAGCTTCTCCACAACTGTAGCAAAGAAGGCTTCTTTGGCTTCCTTCTTATTGTTAAGAACATGAAGTTTTCTGTTTACAGCGCCAATTTCTTTTATCCTTTCTTCCGAATCAAATAAACTGGCATCTACATACTTATTTACTTCACTCCAATTCTTGCGTAAATCTTCAATTTCAGCCTGTATTTCCTGCTCCATCTTAATGAGTAAGCCCGCTTCGCCGGCATACTTCATCTTGTCCCATATCTTTATCAGCAAGCGTTGCATGGGTTTATCCAATTGTTCGGTCAACAATTTGAGCATACGCTTATTGCCCGGCATCGGCTCAGCCAATACCAGGTGTGAACGCTCAATTACCGGACGCTCCTCGCGAGGGATGCCCAAATTACTCCACGATTGTTGAGCACGGAGCCACAGCGAAAGAGCGGCAATCTGCAAGGCACGAGGATCTATTTCCACACCATAAATGTTGTTTTCCAAAATAAGTTTGGGAACCAAGCGAGCAAAAGATTCCCGGGTTTCCGTGTAGCGATATTGCGACAACAATTCGGGCTGATTGTCCCAGGCATCCATGTAGATGGCTTCCATAACATCGAAGGTATATAGTCCAAAATGCATAGAGCCACAAGCAGGATCAAGCATGGATAATTCGGTCGGTTCCTTAATAAAGCGTGGCGTCAGCACCTCGTCAGGCCGATGAATCATATACTGACATAAATCCGTAATAGAAGTCTTACCATCGGTCATTTCATACCAAATACGGCCCAGGGAATTATCTGTGAGAAAGCGCACGACATAATCGGGCGTAAAAAACTGGTTACGCACCGCCATTTCTCGACTATTGCGCGGACGATTGCTCTCATCACGCATCTTGCGACGTTCCTCTAATGAGTTATAGTACTGGAAAATCCAGCCCAAAGTTTCGTCTTCCCTCCAGAAGTCTACCGTTTCGCCCGTCTGGTCATCATAGAAAGCCGTAAGATTTTCATTGTTGATTAAGTCGAAGAGTTTGGTCAATGTCGTTTCATCCGGCCATATCAATCCATAAGGAGAATAGCGGTCGAAAACCGATGGAAGTTCGATAGACAATTCATCGTAGAGTGACTGGATATACCAGCAGTAACGTTCGTAACGGGAGCCCACGCTGCCTTGTCCGGTTACCATATCATAACTGACGAAGCCGTCAGAATCGTAGCCATCACCGATAGAGGGCATAATCAATTCACGTTCTTCACACATGCGTACAGCACAAAAACGATTCAATATGGTGAACGCTTGTTCGGCTGTGAGCTGTTGCACTGCTTTTTTGTCGATATCTGTACTATCTGCAGGAAGGCTGTTTTTGATGTATTGCAAACGGCCACGAAGCATGCGAGCACGATAAATGATATCCGCATTACTTGTAGTCAGTTGGCTGACAGGAATAACCCGGCCGTCAGCCCAAATACCATAATGCTGCTGCAGAGAAGATATGATGTTGTTTGTGAGCAACGTCTTGACGTCACTCACAAACTGCATTAATATTTTGCGTCCTGATGTAGAAATCATAACTAGAAGTTTTGATTAGTCAATAAAAGAGAGGTCGATTGATACGCCCTCATCCATTTGAGGCAATAGACGGGTCAACTCGTTAATAAGTGACTCAACATCCTGTCGCTGAGTAAGGCGACGCTTAATCTGACGACGAACGACTGTAGGTTCGTTAGCTCCTGTAACACTTTCGGCATCAGTTGCGTCACTGCTTTCATTGGGGCGTTTGGAATCATCGTCCTCAGCAGGCGTTGTAACGGCCGGTTTGTTGGCTGCTACAAAATCTTTCACTTTTCGCTCAATACTATCGAATAGACCTAAAGGAGCGTAGAAAGCGGTAAATTGGTTGCACATTTCCTGCAAAAGTTCGAGCGTTTTACCCTCCTGAATAGCAATTCTACTCATCAAGACTTCAATGCTTTGCTTCTGTTCCTCTTTCAATGAACAGAAATCTTCCGAACCACGAATTTCGCTGTTCTTCTGATTGATGAAGAGAGTAGCCTCCGTATAGAAGTGCATGCAAGCCTGCTCAATTTCATTGTCAATGTGTGAAGCTAAATCCGCATATTCTGAAGTGTGATTAAAACAGATTGGATCGAGCATAATATCATTGAAGGCCTGTTCATCTTCTCCCAATTGATTCTTCAATATTTCCAATGTGGGAAGTTGCGGCAAGCGTTGGGTATCATTCAGTCGTTTTTGGATTTTCTTGATAGAAGTGAGAACCTTTCCTTGTTCCTCCGCTTTGAACACCTGGTTGACAAACCTTAATGCATCGGCACAAGCTTTATCTTTGGCAAAGAGATAAGGTGCTTCGGCACCTTCTGAGTCGATAATCTTAATTTAAATTCTTGCCTAATTGATAGATTAATTTGAAAGACAAACGCTTATGAAAGTTTTGCAAAGTTTCGGGTAACGATTTGGCAACTGTGCTAATTTCAGTATTTTACAGTCTCATACTTATAAGACAACTTTCTTTTTAACAAAGGTAAGAATATTTTTTTAGATTAGAGAAAATTTTGAAGATAAAAATTAAAAATGTCTGGAGAGGATTGGAGGAATTCAGAAGGAAAATATTTTTATACATTTGCAAAATGAAGAAGTTTATGAAAGACAAGAATCAAGTAGTGCCCGATGAGGTGTTAAGTAAGGAGTTCCTTAGCCGATTCAAGACAGAAGCCAATGTGAGCAGATTCCTGAAACAGTTGCATACTTAGAGATACTTGAAAGTGAGTTGGATGTTCATTGAGGCTATGAGAAGAATTCAGCAGCTGGTAACAACACCGGAAATTCACGCAACGGCAGTTATCCGAAGAAAATCCAAACCGAACATGGTGAAGCTGTCATTTCCATTCCACGTGATCGGAACGGCCAGTTTGAGCCGATAACGGTACCTAAACATGAAAGCCGTGAACTTTCCATAGAAAAGTTTGTTATCTGCCTATATGCCAAAGGAATGAGTATTCCTGATATAGAAGGAAGGAATGCGTGAAATTTATGAAATAGAGCTCTCTACATCTGCTATTTCTATTATTTATTACGAACAAAGTAAGCCAGGCTGCCTAGGAGTGGTAGAACCGTTCACTTGACCCTGTTTACCCGATTGTTTGGATGGACGGTATCGTCTTCAAAGTACGGGATAACGGTAAAATTATAAACAAGACTGTTTATTTCTGTGTCGGCTTGAAACAGAACGGTCTGAGGAAAGTTCTTGGCATGTGAGTCGGCAAATCGGAAAGTTCTTCCTTCTGGATGGGTGTTCTGATTGATTTAAAAGCTTGTGGAGTGCTGAATATACTGATTATTTGTATCGACAATCTGAATGGATTTACGGATACCATATGCACCGTATTACCTCAGTCATCCACCCAAATCTGTGTGTGGTATACAAGATTTAAACTTCTGTAAATATGTCGTTTATGATAACAGGAAAGAATTTATGGCGGATATGAAAAATATCTATAACGCACCCAATAAAGAGATTGCTGCCGCAGAACTTGACAATTTGAAAAAGAAATGGGGGAGGAAAGTATCCTTGTGCCATACTTTCTAGGAGAAATAACTGGGATGACCTGACCGTTTTCTTTCAGTTTCCGTTGGAAATCAGAAAAATAATCTATATCACAAATCTCATTGAAAACCTGAACGGAAAAATCAGAAAGTACATAAAGTCAGAGCTTTCATTTCCTTCAGATGATGCGGTGAAAAAAACTGTATACCTATCACTTATGGAGATTGAGAAGAAATGGATACAGTCTATTCATAACTGGGGATTGATTATGAACCAATTTATGTATATTTTTGAAAACAGAATTCAGATATAAGAGAATTTATAGTTGAATCTTGTTGCCATTTACACAAAATTATGGACAGTGTCTTTAAATAATTACTACACTATTCGTAAGCATTTGCAAGTCTTTATCTTTGAGAAATATCACCCGACAGATATTTCTTTTGGTCAAATTAAAGAAGACTTATTAGGGAACTAAACATTATTCTATTGTAAGATGGCTTTGTTAGTGAAGAACGTCTGCTATTGGGCATATCGTGAGGGCTTGACCAAACGAGAAAAGACCGACATCCTTTGCCGTGTGAAGCTCCTACTTGAAGCAGTTCGTTTGATAGGCAGTATCGTTCTGAAGAACGTAGTACGTTCTTTGCTCATATTACCTACTCGGCTTACCTCATCCAGCTAAAAGCCCTGTGACTTCAGGCAGAGACCTTTATTCTCCTTTCAGCTTTTTTTAATATTGCATTAGTCGAAGAACGCATTGTTTCTCTGTAAAAGTACAAAATATATTCGATATTTGCTTCCTATACACCTATTAATAATATATTCCACAATGATAATCCAATAGCGCTTTCGTATTTATAGTCGTAATCTTAGTTACCCTATCTCCAGAAAAAGAGATACGCACAGTTTCACGAACAAGTCCCTTCCAATCATTCCAATAGGTACATTCTACTTGTGCCGTATCACTATCAATAAAAGAAGCTGTCGGATAAAGAAGTCCATCTTCTTCAAAAAAAGTAAAGTCCCTGTTTTTAAGGATCGGTACATCTCTCAGATCGTCTTCTATAAAAATGAATTTACTATTCTCATATAGCCCATGCCAATAAGCAGGCATAATACGGGGTGAAGTATACATCAAATAAGCTTGCCATGCCCCAACCTCGCTCTTCTCGACAAGTAAATGATCAAATACATTCCAATCTTTACAGTTTCTGTTTCCTTCGTATATATAGAAAAACGAATTGTCTCCTAAATAATCTCCTGGCTCTGCAATTTTCAACCCCAACTTATATCCAGGAGATAGGCGGAAACAAGTACCTTCCAATGCCTTTGATATCGAATTTACATCTGTTGATTTTTGCATGGTAGGAGACATAAACATCATAACCATCTGATGGAATCTCCAACCACTTCTTGCATATGTTTTATTCATCATTAAAGGTCTATGTTCTATGTCATCACTTGGAGAAATATTGATAACAGAAAAAGTACCCTTTGACGATATATTTTCCAGTGTCTCATACCTGAAATCAACTACCTTACGGCAATCCGGGCAAACCGTCACAATCCCCTTGTACAATTTCGACCCACTACTTATCTCCAATTCGTTCCATAGCAATTGCTCCGAAGTTTTTCCACATCGCATACAAAGCATATAATTTGCTTTCGGCTGAATAGGTGTACCTGGCGTAATTTTTTCCAGATCTAAAGGAAGCCATTCATAACCACAACTTGCTTTCGATAGTTCATAAGGATAAGGAACTGGCAACAAAGCGCAATATACAGCATTAGTAATTTTCCCCTCTTTGACTGAAAAGAACAGATACATTGGTCTATACGATTTTCTAAATATGAACAATGCTGCCGTCCCAAAATAATTGGAATGCACAACTGATAACTTGTTCAATATCCCTGCATTTTTTTCTCGAATAGCCAGATCAATCCAATAGTCTACAAAAGCAGCTTTTCCTTTTACTGTCTTCTTATCCTGTACCACAAGAATTATTTCTTCGTCCAAATGATCTATCAAACTAGAATAATCATTCTTCAACCACGATTCGGCAAACAATTTACATTCGAAAAATTGTTTATCCGATTCAAGATGAGCTGGAACTATGATCATATTTTCATAGGGATCAAATAAAGCTTTATCTTCCTCTGTTAAAGCTGCCACATACGCTTCACCATATACATCTCGCAATGTATAATGCGTATTCATTCTCTTATTGTATTCTGCCAAAGGAATCACTTTATCTTTATAACATATCCGATCTTTGGCATGATATCTTCGGTCTCTGACAGATAGTTTCTTAGGACGCTTCAAATGAAAAATATTTTCAATTACATTCCACATATTCGTAATTGCAATCAATTGTTTTAAAAAGCCACAAAAACACGAATGCCTCAAAAGGTAAACATATTATTCTATCAAACTTTCGCTATTATCTGAATGTCGCCCAGCATTATTTTGGACGTATTGTCTACTTGTATTTGCGTAACAATATACGCAAAAATGTCGACAAGTATTATACATACCAATGTCCTTGCTAACCATGCAACCACAAATTTTGCGTTGTCCTTTGTCTTTCAAATCTTTCTGTTCTTTTGGAATATTCGGTAAGATACCAAATAAATTAGGCTCTGGTAATACCCCTGTCCTCAGATAATATACCAATTCTCTGTCTTCACAGAATAGGCATTCCATAAGTTCCCCATCGATACAACGATTGTGTTCAATTCCATAAGATTCTAAATCTATGTCTTCTGCACAAGTAGCTAAATTGATATTCCAACCTTTTTCAGCCCATGCTTCACGAAGCTTCACCAATCCTTCTATTATTTCCTGACGTTGAACGGTTGTCATCTCAGCAGATTCAACATCGTCCTTAGTGAAGTAATTAGTCTCTTTCACTAAGTTATTTTGAACTTTACGATACGCTTTAACATCAACGAAACTGAATACAAGTTTATCGGTATAGTCCATCAGACGATTACCGATAGTCCAAATCCTACTTAAAAGAATTCTAGGTGTAATAGATGGTGTTATAATCAATGGATCGAAACGCCAAATCACCCGTTTGCGACCAATGAGATCGGATAACTTCTTGAATGTCTCAACTCTTTTTTCCACACTTGGCACATTTGGCTCAAACTTTTCCGTTACATAATCATTCAATGTAATTTGAAAATAGTAATGTATTCCCCGTTCGTCTAATTCATGCAGATAAGGAATGATTGGGGCTGGATTTTTCGTCCAAAACACCACTACCTTGCATCGTCTGAATGAGACATATGTTTTCTGTCGGTTGAAAGGATTGTACCAAGCGCAATATCCCTTATTCAAGCGATTGAAAAACCACTTGGAGTAGAATGCAGGTATGTCTGTTGATCGGCTTGCTGAGATTATTACTGGCGCAATCGCTTCCACTCGCTCGCCATTATCATTTGTAATTGTTATCTTTTCAGTCATTGTTCAAATCTATTAGGTTACATAAATCATGGAAACACATTATTGCACTATGAGCCATACCATAATGGACTTCGATTTGTAAGATGCAAAAAATGGATTATTTGTTCATCGTTCAAGCCTCCAGCATTTTGAATCGTATATGTCCAATTCTCTATTAATCTTTTGTATGCTTCTTTCCCTTTATACTGCTTCAAACAAATTAAGTCGGGAAACTTTTTTCGGTATTAGCAAAATTCATTTCTATTTGCTGTATCTCCTTTGGGCTTTTCGTGTCTTTTTTTTTAGTTGTGATAGTAAAGTCAGGATATAATCGATTCTTTAAATGTGGGAAAATACCGTTCTTGGTCTTGCTGATATGTTCTGATAATCGTTGGATAAACATTTTCTTATCTCCATTTACTGTTGACGTTAGTTGCTCTATCAATTTTATATCAGCCTTTGGAATCTTAATTCTTGGATGGTCATCTAAAACATCTTGTATCTCTTTTCCCAATTCTGTTACACTATTGTTATTTTTTAAAGGCTTTTGGAATGTATTATCCTTTTCATCTTGTTGGATAACAGAATATTGAAGTTTTGCATATGTAGTATTAAACAAGCATTTATCAATACTTATATAATTTTCTTTAGAGAGGACATCTATCAGATTATCCCGGTTCATTTCCATATATCCACATAGTGTACCCCAAAGAGCAAATACCAAGTGCTGATCTGATTGCTCGTTCATTTGGAGATACATCTTTAAGTTATCATAACCTTCTCCCTTAAGCAAGAAAGCAGCTATCGCAATAAGCTCTTCATTTTCGATACTATTCAGATCGAAAGAATCGCCTTTTTTAATTTGATTATATAAATCAGTGAAATAACCTCTTTCTTTTGATTGTTTCCAATAGTTTTCATCTTTTTGCAAACAAACTATTTCCTTTATTTCATTAACCAAGTCACTGCAAATATTTAATCTATTAGCACAAAGAGTTAGAGATGTAACTCTTTGTTCAATTATAAAATTAATAGCTTTATTTATATAAGGCTTATTTTTTATAAATAAAGAACCATTTTCTATTGATACCCCATTGAGAGAAGGTTGCGATTGTTTGTTTCGATATTCACTCACCGCAAGTGAGGTATGCAACTTTATTTTATCCCGAAGAGTAACATATTCTTCCTTGGTCTTGATTAATGAAATTTCCGGTAAGAACTCACAGTGCCATTCCTTGCAAAAGAATGATTTTACAGAATGCCAAAGTCCTCTTAGTTGTAATTTAAATCCTTCCTTATCATTTTTAAATTTCTCGCAATCGGAACTAAAATTATCATCAAATTTCTTCCTATTCCTTTTCTCGATAGGATCCATGTTTTTGTATTCCCCATAAAGTTTTTCAGCTTGTTCTACCAATATGTCCGGTATTTGAGGTGCAGAAATAACACTGGTCAAAACATTGTATAAGTCTTGAGTAAGTTTAACTAGGTGTGCTAATTGAGGAGAGAGAGAAGAACGTTGTCCAAGCAGATAGCCATAAAGAGTTCCTTTTTGCTTATCTTTTTTAGTCTCCTGGCTTATCGCTATAACAACTTCATTACTCTTTATTTCGGATACATTCAAAGGCTTTAAATTCAAAGATAAAGATGTTGTATTAGGACTAATATTATAGTTCTTGTAATATTTTATAGATTTGTTGTCTTTAGTATTGATTATCGTCATTTTATATTCAGTTTCCCTAAAAAATAATAAAGATGAATTCCAAGGGGTAATTGGCAAGGTTTGCCCGCATAGGTACATTCCATTCTCATCAACATTGACAATTCCATAAGATTTACAATTAACTTCAATCTCTATCAAAAGGGGGAAGTTGTATCGTCCCGGATCATGAATAGAAAATGAAACCGGATGATCAAAAAGGACAATATGATTTTGAAATTGCTTGACCTCTTCTATCAATTCAAGTGAATCGTAACCGGTTTTACGCTGTGCATAAAATAATAATGGAGAAATACTTTCTGCTTGAAGTATATTATCCAAATTCAAACTGGAGGTAGGTATATAAAGTTTCATTTTGTCTTTTTATTAAAATGGTAATACATCATCTTCTTCATCTCCCTCATAAATATCTGATCCAAATGGAGGTAATTTAGGGGAAAGATTATTGGAATACAGCAAATATAAGTTCTTTTTAGGTCTTGTAGTTGCCACATATAGAGCAGATTCACAATTAACCATAGGATCAACAGGATGATTGTATTTACGTAATTTCATGTGTTCGTTAATACCACAAGCCGGGATGAAAACATCGTCAAATTCTAATCCTTTGGAACAATGCCAAGTGACTATTTTGGGATTTGTAGAATCAAAATCAAATTCCATATTGTCTTTTGTTTTCCATTCTACAGGTATTCCTTTCGATATAAAATAATCTCTTACTATCTCTACCGAATCATTGTAATACACTAAAACTGAGACATTGATAAGTTGTTTGTTCTTTATGATTTCAATGATTCTATCCAACTGAGGAATTACTTTTGCCAATGCCACTGCGAATATATCTTCTTTTACCAGTTCTAGTTTGGGTTTAGCTCCATGATTAACACATGCATAAGAAATTCTTGTTAAAGGCTTGATATATTCTCCAACTTTCGCATTTTCAACAGTCAACCTATGATTTAAAGCTATTTTTTGAGGTTGTACCCCTACTTGTGCTGCAGTCACTTCAACAGATTGTACATTAGAATTTTGAAAGCCCATAATTGATTGATCCGTATCACCAAAGAACCAGCAATAAGTTCCATGTGACTTAAAATCATCTATCTCTTCACAACCAAAGTCTTGACATTCGTCAACAAATAGATAGGTATAGTGAGGTTTTTCTGAGCGTTGCCATTCATAATAATAATATACATGTTTACCTGATGGATCAATCTCATTCAATTCATTAACAAAAAACTGTTTTAGAGATTTTGTAAACACAATAATCGCATAGGAATCCGATATTTGTGACACCTGTTTAGCTTTCTTGAAGAGAAGTAAGGATTTCCCCGTTCCAGCTTTTCCTTTCACAACTGCTGTACGTTCAGCAGAGAGTGCCATTATGACACTTTGACATCTGTCAGGAGTTAATTGATCTAATGCCATGACATTTTATTTGAAATTCAACGATAAGGAGCAAATTTATCAGCAAACCAACTAACAGCTCTACAATTATACTGTTTGATATCGGTCATAATAGAAAATGCAAAATCCGCATTACAGATAACTCGATAAGCGATCTTTGTTTTGTCCATCTTTTTATGACTATGTGTTACGGTAAAAATATCCTGCATATAACATCCTTCGCATCTTTCTTCATTATAGAAACAAGCAATGGGTATGATACTTTTATACATGACTGGAATACATGGGTGAAACCTTATATATTCACGAACTAAATCATTAATACCTTCGTTCATCAATTCTGGATAGAACTTTCTGCTATTGTCCGATTTACTTGTTACATCAGACAAAATAAATACGCCATTTGGGGCGAGTAACGGTAGAAAATGATTTGTTATTTTGGCATATACATTCTCATTGGGAAATATTCCTGTCTGAACAAATTCATTGAAAGCTTTAAAGGACAGAATGAAGTGGTACCTCAAGTTGAGCATATTTACCAAATCGGTTAGATCTTGATCGTTCTCCACGAACAAACATAGAGGATTAAGATGGATTTCCAAACGGATATTTTTCTCAGAGCGTAAATCTTCTATCAAGTGATACAGGATTTGAATGGCGTTTGTGTTTGCGTCAATGGCATCAATATTAATACGTTTAAGATTTGGCAAAATACTCTGTAAGGCAACAATCATTCCTATTATTTCACCTCCTGTACCACAACAATAATCGAGAATGTTGATTTCTTCCAACTTTAGGATTTGCTCTTTGTAGTTGCTATTCTGGACTAATTTACAGGTTATTGCTACTGCTTCAGCAAAACTTCTTGGAAAGTAAGTCCCCAAATACACCTTGACAAACTCAAACTCTTGATCCGGATTATAAACAACATCCAATGGGCAAGGCTCAAAAATAGCTTCGTATTTATCATATATAATGGTATCCAACCATTGGGGTAACTTTACATTTATAGCCATAATAATCATACTCCCGCTTGGCTGCCTTGGCGAAGATTAACAAATACTTTTGTATGCCCATATACACAAAAACGTGGAGCCAGTCCTGTCACCCGTTCCACGATTCAAAGGCTCTCGCATTGCCCGATTAGTCGAAACGAGCAACGTCGAAAGCCCCACGCCGATGTGAATATATAACCTACCTTTATGCTTCCATACCTTTTTTAAGCATAGAATCTATTACGGTAGTATATAATGCACCCTCTGGGGCATTCACCGTTGCTTTGTCTTTGACTAATCGTGTTGGAATTTGCGAGATTCTTGAACCGTCAAAACCAAAGCGTTCAGTAAACGCCTTTATGTATACTTGTCCCCCCCCTTACCTGTTCCAAACAGGTGAATCGACGTGAGAGACATTGCAAATATAATGATTAAAGCAATGAGGACAAATTAAAAAAGGGAAATAATGGAATAATCACATGCCATCTCACCAAAAATGAAAAATAAATATGAACTTTGATTGATGCCTTTGGATTTCGTTGTTGATTTTGGAATTATCTTCTGAAGTCGGATAATTCAGTTCCCTGCAAGAGCAAGGTATTTAGAGTTACTCGAATCATTTCGGGTAAACGAAAATATACCTTGCTGTTCTTTGGCGAACATAAAAATCCACTTGCTGACGGATTGCAATAAATGAAACTTCAATGTCCATTTTCCTCCAAGCGTACAATGCACGCTTGCAATTTTTGTCTGTCGCTTCCTGCATTTCTTTCCATATTTTGATTTACAAACTCCTTCTTTTCCTGCGCTTCTTCTTTTTCCGCAGGCGTTCCATCTCTTTCTCGTCCTCCGTCGGTGCCACCGACGGCATGAACACGCCACCCGTATCGGTGACTTCGACCAGGTTATCAATAATAGAACCATGACTTCGTTCATGGTACGATTGCTGGTGGCACCACTTTGAAGAAAGCAAATAGCAGTAAACTACTGATTTCCAAGCAAAATAGGGAGTTTTTGTTTTCCCGCAAGACGCAAAAAAGTGCAGAATATGACCGCTTCCGGTGTTCCAAAAGGTGGAGCGGAAAAGGTGAAACTGAAATCTCCACCGAACGTGATTCTTTCTCACTGATTTGCAATGTTTTGCGTATCAAGAAAACGCGGATGGCTTCCTACTTTTGTCCCATTTAAAACTGTAGGAAAAATGAAAAGGAACTCGTTCAATGTGCTTTTCTTCATCAAGAAAGCCAAACTGCTGAAAAACGGAGAAGCCTCCGTGTGTATGCGCATCACTGTGAACGGTGCGCGAGTGGAAACCAACATCCGCAAGAGCATCGACCCTGCTTCGTGGAATCAGGCAAAGGAATGCGCCCGCGGAAAAAGCCGCAAATCATGCGACTTGAATGCCTACATCGAGGATGCCAAAATCAAGCTCCACCAAATCTTTAATGAACTCGAAGAGCAGCGGCAACCCATTACCGCACGTCTGTTGCAGGAGAAATTCTTTGGGCAGGACAAAGAGGCGGAAGAAGTCCGCACGCTCATCAATACGATGCAGGAGCACAATGACCAATGCCGTGCGCTTGTCGGAAAGGACTATACACTGATTACCGTCCGCCGTTATGAAAGCTGCAAATGCTATCTCGCAGAACTCATCAAGCAGAAATACGGGAAGGAGGATTTACCGCTGACGGAAATCAACGGTGAGTTGGTTCGTGCTTTTGAGTTTTATCTCAAAACGGAAAAGTCCTGCCAGCAGAACACCGTTATCCGCTACATGAAGTGCTTGAAGAAAATCACCAATCTGGCGTTGGCCAATGAATGGATTACCAAAGACCCATTTGTCGGCATCAAGTTCCATGAGAAGGAAGTTGTACGCGAGTTTCTGACGATGGACGAATTGCTGACCATCTATCACAAAGACTTTCCGTCAATGTCACAATTTGAGTCAAAGGGGAACGATGATTTGTACAGCGGTTCCATCGGCCTGTTCATGCCCGACAATGCAAATGCTCAGGCGGATGAGAACGATTTTGAGGAACAGTTAAAACGTAAGGACAAGAAAAAGAAACAACGTAAAATAAAATTCTAAAAATGGATAATAACGAAGTTTATGCGCTCTTCGAGGATATCAGGAATGGCTTGAAGGGCATCAATGACAAATTGGAGAATGCTCCCAAAATAAGTAACAGCCAATCAGGGGAACAAGCTCCTGCAATGGATTTGGCTCCCATAAAGGACTTGTTCGACAGTTCCGCAAAGGAGCATCAGCAGCAGACGAAAGCCATGCTGACCAAGTTCGGAGAGGCGGAAGTTTACGCATCGAACAGGATTCTGCACTTGTTGCGTGAGTTGAAAGAGATGTTTGTCCGAAATTCGGAAGAACGGACGGACGAGCCACAGGAACATATCCACCGACACTGCTTTGACATCCGGTCGAGCAAGGTGTTTTCTCTTTTGGTCGGCATGGGAGTCGTGTGCGGTCTTTCCATTTGGGGCAATATCAAGCTTTGGCAGTCCAAACGCCAATATGCGGACGATGCCTTGAAGTTCCGTGTCATCCGTTCATGGGGAGGATGTGACGCAAAGACCATCCTTTGGCTGAATGACATGTTCGACATCCGGCGTGACGAGAAAACCATTGATTGGCTTCGCCAAGAAGCTGATAGATATGACAGGGACTTGAAAGCTGTTTCCGACAGCCTGATGCAGGAAAAGTTGAAAGTGGAACAAATTCAAAAGTAAAATATGGTACAAGTAAAACGCCCGATACGCCTTCCATAAGAATAAAAAATGAGAAGCATGAGAATTTTATAGTTAAGTTTTTATTCGTTCTCATCTTTAATCACTATCTTTGCAAATATCATCAATCTATTATCACATTTTGTAAGACAGAAAAATATGGAAACGGAAAAGATAAACCGATTAAAAATAGTATTAGTGGAACAAGGCAAGACCGGGAAATGGTTGGCCGGACAGTTGGGAAAGAACGAAGCTACTGTTTCCCGGTGGTGTTCCAATACAAGCCAACCCTCATTGGAGATGCTGATGAAGATAGCTGCCATATTGAATGTGGATGCGAGAAGATTGATTAACAATGGAATAGAAGAATAATATCATGGCAAAGAAACAACAGAAAGAGAAAAGCATAGAAGAAACCCTTTGGGAGTCCGCCAATAAATTACGTGGTTCGGTAGAACCGTCGGAATACAAGCATGTCGTATTGAGCCTGATATTCTTGAAATACGCCTATGACCGTTTTGTGGAGCGGCGCAATGAATTGATTGCAGACGGTAAAGGTGCATTTGTAGACCAGCCAGTGTTTTATAATGCCAAAAACATATTTTACTTAAATGAAATCAGCCGTTGGGATTACCTGATGGAGAATGCCAAGCAAAATGACATCGCCATCAAGATAGATGCGGCTTTGGCGCAAGTGGAGAAAGACAACCCTTCGTTGAAAGGAGCTTTGCCGAGCAATTACTATTCCGGATTGGGACTTGACCGCACCAAACTGGCGAGTCTGTTGGATGTTATTGGTAAAATTGATACGCAAAAAGACAAGGAACACGACTTGATAGGGCGTGTCTATGAATACTTCTTGGGTAAGTTTGCTATAGCCGAAGGAAAGGGAAAAGGCGAATATTATACGCCCAAAACGATTGTCAACCTCATTGCAGAGATGATACAGCCCTATCGGGGTAAGATATACGACCCTTGTTGCGGTTCGGGCGGTATGTTCGTTCAGAGCATGAAGTTCATCGAGGCGCACCACGGCAACAAGAAAGATATTTCCGTCTATGGACAGGAATATACCAACACCACCTATAAGCTGGCAAAGATGAATCTTGCCATTCGGGGCATTGCCTGCAATTTGGGCGAACGCGCCGCCGATACGTTCCACGATGATCAGCACAAGGACTTGAAGGCAGACTTTATCATGGCCAATCCGCCTTTTAACCAGAAATCATGGCGTGCTGAGAATGAATTGACCAACGACCCACGTTGGCAGGGGTATGATGTGCCTCCTACGAGTAACGCCAACTATGGCTGGATTCTGAACATCGTGTCTAAATTGTCAGCTAACGGTATGGCAGGGTTCTTACTTGCTAACGGTGCATTAAGCGGTGATAGCACGGAACTGAATATCCGCCGCCAGTTGCTGAAGAACCATTTAGTGGAAGCCATCGTCATTCTTCCGCGCAATATGTTTTATTCTACGGATATCAGCGTGACGCTGTGGATATTGGCAGGCAATCGTAAAGCTCGTACTGTGGAGCAGAACGGCGAATTAGTGAAATACCGCAATCGGGAAGACGAGGCGCTTTTCATCGATTTGCGCCAATGGGGAGAACCGTTCGAGAAGAAGTACATCCAGTTCTCTCCGGAACAAATTGCCCAAATAGCCAATAACTTCCACAACTGGCAGCGCGAAGGTTATGAACAGACTTATCACAATGTGCCCGAATACTGCTATTCCGCCACGTTGGAAGAAATCGAAGCGAAAGGTTGGTCGCTTGTGCCCAGCAAATACATCGAGTTCAAAAACCGAGATGAGGGCATAGACTTTGACACGAAGATGAAACAACTGCAAAGCGAGATGCGCGAACTGCTCCGACAGGAGGAAGAAAGCAAACGGGAATTATCGAACTTGTTTAAGGAATTGGGATATGGACTTGAATAAGGCAGAATATAAACGGCTGGGGAACTATATTCGAGAGGTAGATGTGAGGAACCGAAACTTGGAGGTGACAAAACTATTGGGTGTCAGCATCTCCAAAGAATTCATGCCGTCCATAGCAAATACCATAGGAACGGACATGTCTTCTTATAAGATAGTTGAGCCTCGGCAATTTGCATACGGACCTGTAACCTCACGCAACGGAGACAAGGTTTCTATTGCTTTGTATAAGAACGATGAAAAAGCGATAGTTTCACTAGCTTATACTATATTTGAGGTCAAGAATAAGCAGGAACTTCTTCCCGAATACCTGATGATGTGGTTTCGCCGTCCTGAGTTTGACCGCTATGCCCGTTTCAAGTCACATGGCAGTGCGCGTGAGATTTTCAGTTGGGAAGAAATGTGTGATGTGGAACTGCCCGTTCCTCCAATCGAGCAGCAGCAAAAGATTGTTTCTGAATACGAAGCCGTTACGCGCCGCATCCGCCTCAACGAGCGAATCATCGCCAAGTTGGAAGAAACGGTGCAAGCTCTCTATCGCAAGATGTTTGTGGACGGGATCGATAAGGAGAATCTGCCGGAAGGGTGGAGAATGGGAACGCTGGGAGAGATTGCAGAAATAAATACTGATAATATTTCTGCAAAGGATGAATTTAAAGAAATAAAGTATTTGGATAGTAGTAGTGTGACTCAAAATGTTTTTGATGAATACCAGATTTTTCATGTTCTGCAAGATGAAATTCCAAGTAGGGCAAAAAGGAAAGTCAAACACAATGATATAGTGTATTCTACAGTTCGACCGAATTTAAAGCATTACGGGATTATAAAAGATAATATTGAAAACATGATTGTTTCTACGGCTTTTGCAGTTATACGTTCTCATTGCAGTTCGATTTCAAACGAATTACTTTATCTAATGCTTACAGATGACAAGAACACAGAATATTTACAAGGTATAGCAGAAATGAGTAAGGCTACTTACCCATCAATTACGCCGGAAGATATTTCAGCATTAGAGATTGTCATTCCTATAGAATCTGTGAGCATATCTAATGTAAATCAAAGCATTAAATATTGTTTTGATTTCGTTTATTATAAACACCGAGAGAATAAGAAACTACAAAAATTACAGTCTTTGCTTTTAGTGAAGATGGAACAAAAATAAAAGTATTATAGATATGAGTGAATTACAAGTAAGACACATAGCTTCTATGTTGAAAAAAAGCTATTCAGACAAAATAGATGTATCAGATTGTTTAACAACGAAAATTGAAGATAAAGAGGCACTCCTATTAACAAGAGCTTATGCGGCATATTCACTGCAGGTTATAGCAGGTGTCTCGGAAGATGTCGCTGCAAATTCCATAACAGATGGTTCAAATGATAATGGAATTGATGCTGTTTTATTTGACCGGATAACTAAAATATTATGGCTAGTTCAAAGTAAATGGAAAAGAAAAGGCACAGGAGAACCAGAATCTGGAGATACTCTTAAGTTTTGTTCCGGCATTAGAAAAATCATTGAAAATGATTTTGATTCATTTAATAATAAGATAAAAATGAAACAAGATGACATAGAAGATGCTCTCAATGATTATACTGTTAAAATTCATCTAATACTTGCTTATACAGGTGATGATAAATTATCTACTCATAATAGTGATGCAATTAATAGATTATTAAAAGATATAAACGAAGATTCAGAAGAGTTGATTTCTTTTGAAACATTTACTTTATCAAAAGCCCATAAAGCATTAGCAGGTTTATCAGAAGGGCAGCCCATAAACAGTGAAATAACTGTAGAGCATTTTGAAAAAATTGATACACCATACAAAATGATTTATGGAATCGTCAATGGTAGTGTCTTTGCTCAATTATGGGATAAATATAGGAATAAACTATTTAATGAAAATATACGAGGTTTTTTAGGAGACAGTGTTGTTAACGAAGATATGCAAAATACCATTTTACAATATCCTGAAAACTTCCTTTATTACAATAATGGAATTACATTATTATGTGATTCATTTGTAAAAAAGCCTCTTGTTCAACAAAATGCTGGTACGTTTGATGCTAAGAACCTTAAGGTCGTAAACGGTGCTCAAACTGTAGGTACTATAGGGAAGGCATATAATCAAAGCCCTGATTCTGTTGAAAAAATATGGGTGTCTGTTAAGTTGATATCTTTGGAAAATTGCCCTCAAGAATTTGGAGAAAATGTCACAAAAAAAACAAATACACAGAATAGAATAGAAAAAAGAGATTTTGTATCACTTGATCCATTACAAGATAAATTAAAAACTGAGTTAGCAATATTAGGTGTAGATTATCATATAAAGCGATATGCAAGAATGAATGTTAATGATACTTCATGTACCGTTGAAGATGCTATTGTTGCTGTTGGATGCTCTTTATCTAATATAGATATTACAGTGACTGCAAAACGTGAAGTTGGTTTATTATGGAATGATATAAATCAAGAACCCTATACATTAATTATTAATGAAAAGTTGACCGCCATAAAGGTTTGGCGATGTGTGCAAATCATGAGAAAACTTAATAATTACATTAAAGTCTACTCAAAAAATAAAAAAGGAAAAGAAAAACAATGCCTAATTCATTCGAATAGATTTGTTTTACACATTTTGTTAAACAAGAATGCATCTTTACTAGACGATGAAAGTATAGATTTTGATTCATATTTAGAAAGTGAAGTACAACAAGATATAGAAACAATAGAAAAGAAAATAGTCTCTGCTATAGAAAAGAAATATAAGACATCATTAGTACATCAAGTATTTAGGAATTATACGAAATGTAGAGATTTACAAGCTCTATTATTAAAATAACGTCATTATGCCACACTTCAACGAACACGCCCTCGAACTATCCATTATGGAGTTGTTCCAGCAAGAGGGTTACATATATACCAATGGAAAAGAAATCCATAAAGAAGTGAGTGATGTCTTGCTTCGGGATGATATGCGCTTGTATCTCCGCAACCGATATAAAGTCGACGGCATTACGCCTTTGGAGATTGAGCGCGTACTTGCCAAGCTGACTGCCAATGTGGGCTTCTCCTTATATGAGCAGAATCACCATACTTATTGGCTGATGACGGAGGGCTTTTCGTTGAAGCGTGAGGATGCGGCTTTGCCGGATTTGTTTATCGAGCCGATAGATTTTAACAAGGGTGGAATAAAAAACAACCTGTTTCGTATCGTTAACCAATTGGAGATACAAGGCTCGGAACGGCGCATCCCCGATGGGATTGTCTATGTGAACGGTCTGCCTGTGGTGGTATTGGAGTTCAAGAGTGCCGTGAAGGAAGACACCACCATCATGGATGCCTATACGCAACTCACCGTACGCTATCGCCGTGACACTCCCGACTTGTTCAAATACAATGCTTTTGTGGTGATTAGCGACGGGGTGAACAACAAATACGGGTCGCTGTTTTCGCCTTACGACTTCTTCTATGCGTGGCGGAAAGTAGAATCAAACGACAAGGCCACAGACGGCATCAATTCTCTTTTGACAATGGTAAAAGGCTTATTCCGAAAAGAAAGGCTGCTGAGCGTGATAAAGGATTTCGTGTTCTTCCCCGATTCATCGAAGAACGAGAAGAAGGTGGTTTGCCGCTATCCGCAATTCTTTGCCACGCACAAGCTGTTTGATAATATTCGCTTGCACTCCAAACTTCAGGAAGGTGGCGATGGAAAAGGAGGCACGTACTTTGGAGCAACAGGCTGCGGCAAGAGCATCACGATGCTGTTCCTCAGCCGTATGCTGATGCGAAGCAAGGATTTTGCCAGTCCTACGATTGTGTTGATAACCGACCGTACCGACTTGGACGACCAGCTTTCCAAACTGTTTGGTACGGCCAAGAAGTTCATCGGTGATGAATGCGTGGTGGAAGTAGAAAGCCGAGACAAGTTGCGCGAACATTTAGCTGGACGAACCAGTGGAGGCGTATTTCTGACCACTATCCATAAGTTTACGGAAGACACGCGGCTTTTGTCGGAACGGGCTAATATCATCTGCATCTCAGACGAGGCGCACCGTTCGCAGACAAACCTCTCCTTGCAGGTCAAGCAGACGGATAAGGGCGTAAGGCGCAACTACGGATTTGCCAAGTATCTGCACGATTCGTTGCCTAATGCCACGTACGTAGGCTTTACGGGCACACCGATTGATGCCACGATAGATGTGTTTGGCGAGATAGTGGATGCCTATACGATGACTGAATCAGTAACCGATGAGATTACACGGCGCATCGTTTACGAAGGACGTGCCGCCAAGGTATTGCTCGACAACAAGAAATTGCAGGAGATAGAACAGTATTACAAGCAATGCGCCGAAGAAGGAGCGAATGAATACCAAATAGAAGAAAGCAAAAAAGCCGTCACCAAGATGGAGCGCATCTTGGGAGACTCCGACCGTCTGCAAGCAGTGGCGGAAGATTTCATTACCCACTATGAGAAACGAGTGGAAGAAGGAAGTACGGTAGAAGGCAAGGCTATGTTCGTCTGTTCCAACCGAATCATCGCTTTCAGCCTTTATAAAAAGATTATCGACTTGCGTCCCAAATGGGCAAAAATACCCGGCGAAGAAGTGCATGAGGACCATTATATGATGGTAGCAGAGCCACGTGTCCCATATGGGAATCAGGAGCCACCTATCGAGAAGATAAAGCTGATAATGACCCGAAACAAAGATGATGAACCTGAACTTTACAATCTACTGGGAACGGATGAAGACCGCCGCGCCTTTGCAGAGGAATTCAAGAAGCCTAAATCTAACTTCAAGATTGCCATTGTGGTGGACATGTGGACAACGGGATTCGATGTGGATTGCTTGGATACGATGTATATAGACAAACCTCTTCAACAGCATACCTTGGTGCAGACCATCTCACGTGTGAACCGTGTCTATCCGGGAAAGGAGAAAGGCTTGGTGGTGGACTATATTGGCATTAAGAGCAATATGAATGTGGCGTTGAAACGCTATGCGCAGGGAGATGCCAACTTGGATTCGGTGGAAAGCATCGAGCAATCCGTTACGATGGTTAAAGATGAATTGGACATTATCCGACGGATGTTCGGGGGATTTGATTACTCAGTATTTATAACCGGGACACCCTTGGAACAATTGGATTGCTTGAACAGAGGAGCCGAGTTCATGCAACGCACCAAGGAACAAGAAAACTTGTTCATGGGACATGCCAAGAAACTGAAATCGGCCTTCAATCTGTGCAGTAACAATGAAGAAATCAGTGAGTCGGAACGTGAGGAAATCCATTATTTCACTGGTGTGCGTTCCATTATCTACAAACTGATCATTGGCGACACACCGGACGCTTCGCAGATAAACCGTCGTGTCAGCGAGATGATTGAAGAAGCGATACAATCCGAAGGCGTAGAGGAAATCATCCAAATAGGCAACGACAAAGAAAACTTGGATGTACTGAGTGAGGAGTATATGGAACGCCTCGGTAAGCTGAAGTTGCCTAACACTAAGGTGAAACTGATGGAACGTCTGTTGAAAACCGTTATCACGGAATTTAAGAAGGTAAACAAAGTAAAAGGCATGGACTTCTCCAAACGCCTGAATGCCTTGGTGGACAAATACAATGACCGCCGGGATAGTGCTATTTTTGCGGATGAAGTGTTGACGGAAGTAGCCAATCAGATGGCAGACTTATTGAAAGAGTTGAACAAGGAAAAGAAGTCTTTCTTTGATTTGGGCATCAGCTACGAAGAAAAAGCTTTTTACGACATTCTTAAATCCATAGCCAAGCAGTTCGGCTTTGAATATCCGGAAGAGAAGCTCTTGAAACTTGCGGCAGAAATTAAGAAGATAGTAGCGGATAAGTCCAAGTACACGGATTGGTCCACTCGTGACGACATAAAGGCGGAACTGAAAATGGATTTGATTTTGGTTTTGGCCGAATATGGCTATCCTCCTGTGACGAATGATGAAGTATTCAAGGAGATTCTGGAACAGGCGGAGAATTTCAAAAAGTATAATGGATAAAATGACTAATATGAAAGATACAATAAAAGGTATTATAATTGGAGTTGTCAGTAGCTTAATAGCATCCGGTATTATTTATGGGACAACAGAGAAGTTTTTGTGGAATATTCAATTACCCCTATGGGGTTGGCTCGTACTAACACTTGTCATTCTTTTTGCATTTTATTTTATCAAGCGTCTTATACTATTACATAAAATACGAGATATTATTTCCGAATATACAGAAGGTGCTTTTGGAGATTCCTATGTTTATACATGGGAATTCAAACGAAATAGGAAAGGGCAATATAGTGTTTATGGATATGAAGCGACAAAAATAGCTTTGAAAAAGTCATTAGCAGAACAGAATAATGAGCATATTTTTACTTGTGGACATGAAGTACCCGAACAAATAATAAAAATGATGATACAGTTGACTTTAATGTCAATGATAAAGAAGCGATTAGGTGTTTTGTTACGACCTACATTAGAATACTTACATTGGATAGAAAATTCTCAGTGTCACAAATTACTTCATTAAAAAGCTATGAATACCGAATCCCAAAATATAGAATTCAAAGAATCTTGGCGCGACGAATACCAGAAATGGATTTGTGGCTTTGCCAACGCACAAGGTGGTATGCTCTACATCGGCATAAAAGACAATGGTGAGGTATGCGGTGTACAAGATGCCAAAAAGCTGATGGAAGACATTCCCAACAAGGTACGTGATATGCTTGGTATCTTGGTAGAGGTTAATCTGAAAGGGAAAGACGAGAAACAATATCTGGAAATTGCGACAGAAGCATATTCCTATCCTATCAGTTTTCGAGGCAAGTATTACCAACGAAGTGGTGCAACCAATCAGGAACTGAAAGGGGCTGCACTCGACCGTTTCATGCTTCGTAAGCAGGGCAAGACATGGGACGGGGTGCCCGTACCTTATCTGAAAGCGGAGGACTTGGACAACGCCACGTTTGATTTGTTCCGCAAGTATGCCAAACGGAGCGGACGCATGGAGGAAGCGGACTTAATGGACGATAATCATGGACTGTTGGAGAAGCTCCGACTTTATGAAGGCAGTTACTTGAAACGTGCTGCTGCCTTACTATTCCATCCCGACCCGGAAAAGTATGTGACCGGAGCATTTGTAAAGGTTGGCTTCTTCCGTGAAGGTATGGATTTGGTGTATCAGGACGAAGTGCATGGCAATCTGTTCCAGCAAATTGTAAAACTGATGGACTTGCTGTGTACCAAGTACATGAAAGCCATCATTACCTACGAAGGCATCCAACGGATAGAAACACTGCCCATGCCTCGTGAGGCTTTGCGCGAGGCATTATTGAATGCCTGCATCAACAAAGACTATGCAGAACCTTCTCCCATCCAAATCCGCGTGTATGAAAACAAGTTGGAAATAATAAACGGTGGAGTATTGCCCGAAGGGTGGACGGTGGAAACCTTATTGTCCTCGCATCGGAGTATGCCTTACAACCCTGATATTGCCAACACCTTCTTCCGTGCTGGTGAGATTGAAGCATGGGGACGTGGCATCGAGCGTATCATTACGGCTTGTAAGAATGACGGATTCTCCACGCCGGAATTCCGTTATGATGCTTCGGGTATCTGGACAACGTTCAAGTTTGAATACCCGGAAAGGGCTACGACCCAATACGACCCAGAAACGACCCAAAAGAACGACCCAGAAACGACCAGAAACCGACCAGAAACCGACCAGCAAAAGCAAGAAAACGCCATTCTTGAACTAATTAAAGAGAATCCTTATATACAAAGAAAAGAATTGGTAAGTCGCTTAGGCATACATGAAAGCAGCGTAAAACGTCGGTTGGCTTCACTCCAAGAAAAGGGGATAATCAGACATGTCGGTCCGAATAAAGGCGGCTATTGGGAAGTCCAAAAAGGATTTTGAACCAAGGTGGAGAAGTTTTCATGATTACATGCCTGACTTTCAAAAGAAAGCAGTATATTTGTAATCGATAAAGGAACCTTCCACGCAATCTGACGCAGAACGCTGCAACAATCCGGTGGAGCAATAGCGGGAGATTACACTACTTGCTGATTCATAAATCAAAGATATTCAGCCACTTGAAAGGATAGTTCGATTCCAGGTGGAAATATAATTTTCCGGAGACATGGCATGATTACGGTTCAATGCCGCCTCCCTGATATAGACCGCCAGACTCCGGCCGGACTTCCTTGCTCTGAATCTGATAGCCTCGTAGCTGACAGGGGAGAACTTCACTGTCACTCCCTTGGTCAGCTTCCGCGTCCTGCCCAGTGCCGGACGGCCGCGTTTTTTCTTCATCCCATTCACATCCTTTGTCATATGTTTTTTCTTTTTCGTCCGTACTTCTTTCATTTCGGAATCTGCGACCGGCGGGAGTGGATTTGCCCTCCCTGCAACCGCCGGGCGCAGGGAAACAAGGGTTTTCGGGAATCCGGAAACATAACCTTGCTATTACTTTGCAGTAATAATGACCGGTTTCCATTACATGTCAACCGATCACGACACATAGCCGTGTCAAAGCCATAAGTTGATTCTTAAAAATTATATATTGTAAGCAGCTACAGGGTGAACAAAATAACCTTCGAGGTGAAAGACCCATGGGAGCATTTGTCCCTGTAGCCGGCTATTACACTGAATCCAACCTTTAAAACACAGGAAATATTAGTATCAATGTTTTCTGATAACCGTTTCCATTCTTAGTCCGAAAGGCGACAATGAAAGTATATCCGTCAGTGGCGTACATATATTTTCTATAGTCATCCATCCCGGCAGTCATTCACTCGGTCTGACAGTCATCCGGTCTGACATTAATGACCGGTTATAACCGTTAATGGTTGGTTATAACCGTCAATGGCCGGTTGCAGTCATTAATGGTCGGTTACATTCTCCGACACCGACATAGCGACCTGCTTGCCTTCACCCGGCTGGGCGGCAAGATACTGTACCGTTTTTCCGACACCGAAAAGTCGCTTGACAGCTGCTACCGGGAGGCTTTCCATCGGATGAACGACTTTAATTTGCTCATAAAGTATTTATACACAGAGTA